>X73_One_humped_Camel__coassemble_454_pt1 | contig 10121 bp, 10 predicted proteins | sample X73_One_humped_Camel__metabat2_low_PE_007 | metagenome-assembled genome bin X73_One_humped_Camel | reverse complement strand
GTTATATCCTTTGACACTGAACAGGCCCAAGGCATTGCTCCCCATCGGCCAAAAGCCGATCATTGATCATATCGTGGCGCAGATGGATACGGTAGAAGAACTTGATGAAATCTACGTGGTTTCCAACGATAAATTTGCGGGCCATTTTGAGGAATGGGCAAAAACAGCCAAAAGCCGTGTGCCCATCAAAGTGCTCAACGACGGCACCACGGACGACAGCAACAAACGGGGCGCCATCGGGGATATTTCCTTTGTCATCGACGAAATGAAAATCGAGGACGACCTGATGGTCATTGCGGGGGATAATTTCTTCACCTATTCCCTGCGGGAGTATGTGCGGTTTTTCCGGGAAAAGGACCGGGACTGCGTCTGCGTAAAGGTTTGGGAGGACGAAAGCCAGCTTTCCCAGTTTGGCATTGCCCTGCTGGATGGAAAGGGCATGGTGCTGGATATTGAGGAAAAACCGGACAAGCCCAAATCCAATACGGTGGTATTCGCTGCATACCTTTACAAAAAGGAAACGGTGCCTCTGTTTCGGGAATACCTGGCGGCAGGCAACAAGCCCGATGCCCCCGGCAATTTCCCCGCATGGCTGTACCGGAGGAAGGAAGTTTATGCCTATACCTTCCAGGGGGAATGCTACGATATCGGCACACCGGAAAGCTATCACGAAGTGTGCGAAATGTACAAAGATTAACAGAAAGCCGTTCAAAAAAACCGGACGGCTTTCTTCCTATGTATAAGGAAGTGTGAATGGAAGGAGAAAATGACGATAATGAGAGGGTTTCTCATTACGGTCAGTTTCTCTTTCCCGAGATTTTTGAAAGGAGAATGACCAAATGGAATGGATCGAAGTATTTGTATCGACCAGTCAGATGGGGCTGGAGACGGTGGAAGGCGTTCTGTTTGAATGCGGGCTGACAGGGCTGATGATTCACGATACCTCCGATTTTGCGGAATTTCTGGAAAATCCCCACAGAGACTGGGACTATGTGGCCGATGAGCTGGTGGAAGAAAAGGAACAATTGGTGACAGGTATCACATTTTTTGTGAGAGATAATCTTTACGGCAGGGAACAGCTTACACAGATCAAATCTGCCCTGGCGGCGGCGAAGGAAGCGGAAAAGGAACTGGACCTGGGTTCTCTGGATGTGACCATGAAAAATGTACAGGAAGAGGACTGGGCCAACAACTGGAAGAAATATTTCAAGCCCTTCCCTGTGGGCGAAAAAATCATGATACGCCCCTCCTGGGAGGAACTGACAGAAGAAACGGATAAGGTCATCCTGAAAATCGACCCCGGTCATATTTTCGGCACAGGCACCCATGAAACCACACAGCTTTGCATGGAGCTGATCGAGAAATATGTGAAAAAAGATGATAGGGTGCTGGATATCGGCTGCGGCAGCGGCATCCTTTCCATCGCCTCTCTGCTTTTGGAGGCGAAAGAAGCCGATGCGGTGGATATCGACCCCAATGCCATCCATATCGCTTACGAAAACAGCGACAGGAACGACATTCCCAGAGAAAAATATCACGTTTGCGCCGGCAATATTCTGGAGGATGCGGCACTGCACCAAAAATACAGCGGCAAGAAATACGATATGGTAGAAGCGAATATTGTGGCGGATATCATCATCGCCCTGACCAAGCAGGTGCCTGATTACATCAAGGACGGCGGCATCTTCCTTTCCAGCGGCATCATCACAGAGCGGAAGGAAGACGTGCTGGCGGCATTGGAAGCAGGCGGCTTCAAAGTGGAAGCCGTTCGTGAAAAGAATGGCTGGGTGGCGATTGCGTCTAAATTCATGGGGTGATAGAAATGCCGAAATTCTTTTTTCACAAAAACGACATCAGCCGTGGACAGGTGCAACTGTTCGGGGAGGATGAAAAACATATCAAAACTGTTTTACGGGCGAGAGAGGGCGAAGAAATTACCCTTTGCGACGGCGAGGGCATGGATTACCAGTGCCGCATCGCTTCTTTGGAGCGGGGGGTTCTGCTGGACATCCTTTCCAAAGAGGTCTGCGAAACGGAGCCGAAAACAAAAATCACCCTCTATCAGGGCTTGCCCAAGGCGGATAAGATGGAGCTTATCATCCAGAAATGCGTGGAACTGGGGGTAGACCGCATCGTGGCGGTTTCTACGGAGCGGGCCATTGTAAAACTGGATAAAAAGGAAACGAAAAAACTGGAACGCTGGCAGAAAATTGCGGAAGCGGCGGCAAAACAGAGCGGCCGGGGAAAAATCCCTGAAATTTGCCAGCAGGTATTGAAATTTAAGGAAGCCGTGGCGGAAGCAAAGGCGCTGGATGGCGCCATTATCCCTTATGAAAAGGAAGAGAAGACTGGCATCAGACAGTTTGTGCAGGGCTTTCAAGGCGAAAGCGTGGGGGTTTTCATTGGCCCCGAAGGCGGCTTTGCCGAGGAGGAAATTGCCCTGGCCCGGGAAAACGGCATCACACCCATCACACTGGGCAAGAGAATTTTGAGAACGGAAACAGCGGGAATGACAACGACGACCATTCTGCTGTACGAATTAGACTGAGGAGGCAAAATCAATGATATACTTTGATAACGCCGCTACCACAAGGGCATTGCCTTCCGTAGCGGAAAAAATGAGCATGATGCTCTGTGAACAGTACGGCAACCCTGCATCCGTCAGCGCCATGGGGCTGGCGGTGGAAAAGGAGATCCGGAATGCGGCGGAGATCATCGCCCGGGGCATTCGCTGCAAATATGAGGAAGTATTTTTCACCAGCGGCGGCACAGAAGGCGATAACTGGGCGATCTACGGCACAGCAGAAGGCTACAGAAGAGAGGGCAGGCATTTTATCACGACCCAGATCGAGCACCCTGCCGTGAAGAACCCCATGAAAAAGCTGGAGGAAAACGGCTGTGAGGTGACATGGCTTGGCGTGGACAGAAAAGGCCATATCTCTCTGGAGGAACTGGGGGAGGCTATCCGGCCTGACACGGTGCTGGTGAGCATCATTCTGGTGAACAACGAAACGGGCACCATTCAGGATGCGGCTGCCATCGGCAAGCTTATCAAGGAGAAAAATCCTAAGTGCCTGTTCCATGTGGATGCGGTGCAGGCCTTCGGCAAATACCCCATTGATGTGGAAAAAATGAAAATCGACATGCTGACCATGAGCGGTCATAAAATCCACGGGCCAAAAGGCGTGGGCATGCTGTATATGCGCAAAGGCTTGAAGGTGAAACCCCTGATGCTGGGCGGCGGCCAGCAGAAGGGCCAGCGCCCCGGCACGGAAAACGGCCCCGGCGCGGCGGCCCTGGGGGTGGCCTGTGACGAGGCCTTCAAGGCCATGAAGGACAGCATCGAGCATATCCGGGAAGTGAAAAAAGTGCTGATGGAGGGTATTTTGGCCATGCCCGATACCCAGCTCAACGGCGACAGCCTGGAAGAGGCCAGCCCTTATGTGCTGAATGTGACATTCAAGGGGCTGCGCAGTGAAGTGCTGCTGCATGCTATGGAAAGCAAGGGCATCGTGGTTTCCGCCGGTTCCGCCTGCGACAGCAGAAAGAAGATCGGCAGCCCGGTACTGACGGCCATGGGCCTGCCCTTTGAGGAGATCGAAGGGGCGGTGCGGTTCAGCTTCTGCCGGTATAATACGGTGGAGGAAGCGGAAGAATGTTTGAAGGCGTTGAATGAGTTAGTACCATTCTTTAGAAAATATAATAGATAAGGGCTGAGCCCTACGAAAAAATCTCAGACGCTAAAGCGTCTTCAAGCTTTTTTCGTGTTTGACAGAGGCCAAACAGATGAGTTCCAGCGACCTTTGGTCTTGAAACTCCCTGTTTTCCTCGGCGAAAAGCGCGGTTTCCGCCTGCGGATTCCAGTTGGAAAACGCTTCGTTTTCCAAGCCTTTCCGCTGCTTGAAAGATTGGCTTAAAAATCAAATTTTTTGAAATTTGATTTTGTATAAAAGTTTTTGATGCCCTTTTTTCAAAAAGGGCACAGGGTACGGGACAGAGTCCCGTGGAAAAGGAGAGAAAAATAATGGCTGAAAAGGTATTGATCGTGAAATACGGCGAGATCGCCATGCGCGGCAACAACCAATATATCTTCATCAACCGTCTGATCTCTGCGATCCGCAAGAACCTGGATCCCATCGGCAACTATTACGTTGTGCGTGATCCCGGGCGTCTGATCGTGGAGGACCGTGGCGGCGAATTGGACTATGACCTGACCATTCCCAAGCTGGAAACGATTTTTGGCCTGCATTCCATCTGCCCCGGTATCCGGCTGGATAACATGGAGTTTGACAACATCTGCGAAGAGGCGTACCGGCATATGCTGGAGAACTACGGCGAGAAAGAGCTGACGTTTAAGGTAAAGACCCGCCGTGCCAATAAGAAATTTGAAATGCCCTCCATGGAGCTGAGCATGGAAGTGGGCGCATACCTGCTGGAGCGGATGCCGAACCTGAAGGTGGATGTAAAGAACCCCGAGGTAACGCTGCATATTGAAATCAGAAACAGTGTATATATGCATTCCCAGACCATCCCTTGCCACGGCGGCCTGCCCTACGGCAGCAACGGCAAGGCGGTGAGCCTGTTATCCGGCGGCATCGACAGTCCTGTGGCTACCTGGATGATGGCGAAGCGTGGGGTGGAGGTGGAAGGCGTATACTTCCACAGCCCTCCCTATACCAGCGAATGGGCGAAGGAAAAGGTCATCGATCTGGCGAGAAGGATCGCGGATTTCACAGGGGAGTTCCGGCTGTATGTGGTGCCTTTTACGGAGCTGCAGCTATATCTGTTGGACAACACCGCCCATGATAGACTGACCATCCACCTGAAACGCTGCTTCATGCGGGCGGCGGAAATGATCGCCCAGAAGGACGGCGCATTGGCCTTGGTGACCGGCGAAAGCGTGGGCCAGGTGGCCAGCCAGACCATGCAGGGCATCCAGGTCATCAATGCGGTCTGCGACCTGCCTGTGCTGCGGCCTTTGGCGGGGATGGATAAGTCTGAGATCGTGGAACGGGCGGAAAAAATCGGCACATTTGAAATTTCTATCCGGCCTTATGAGGACTGCTGCACGGTTTTCGTGGCGAAGCACCCGGTCACAAAGCCCAGGCTGAACTATATCGAAAAAGCGGAACATAAGCTGACGGAACTGGACAGACTATTGGAAGAGGCGGTAGCGAATGCGGAGATCATCGATCTGTAAAACAGTATTTGTTTTGCTGCTGGCGGGCGTGCTGGTTTTCAGCTGCAAAAAACAGGAGGAAAAGCCAGAGTTTCTGCCGGAGGCGAAAAATGATTTTATATTTACCGTGATAGGAGAATAAAAAATGGAAGAACAGACACCCTTGACAAAAAGAATCAACGAGCTGGCGAGAAAGGCCAAAGCGGAAGGGCTGACAGAGGCGGAAAAAGCGGAACAGGCTGTGCTCCGCAAGGAATGGCTGGAAAAATTCAAGGCCAATTTCCGGGCGCAGCTGGATAATATTGAATTCGTTGACGAACAGTGAGAAACAGCGCCCTTTAGGGCGCTATTCTTGTATAAAAATAAAAACATACAAAAACAATCGATTTTCACGGAACTTTTTCTGAAACTCTGCGACTAACCTTTTGTAACCAAAAGTTGCTCAGCAAAAAAAGACAAAAACCAAAATGATTTTTTAGGAGGAATAGAACAATGAAAAAGAATTTGACAAAAGCAATGGCCATGGGCATGGTACTGACGATTTTGGGCGGGGCGACAGCATTCGCAAACGAAACCATGCTGATCTCTGAAAACCCCGCAACAGCAGTGGAAGAAATTGCGGCAGAAGCGGAGGCAAGCATGTATCTGACACAGACCGGCACAATAGCAAATGTCGAAGCATCCGAAACAGAAGGCGTTTCCATCGTGACAATGGACAATGAACAGGGCGGCCTGCGTTTTGCGGTGGCTTCCAATACCATCATCATCAACAGAGAGGACGGTTTCTACATGACAGCGGATCAGTTGGAGGAAGGCATGGTAGTTTCCGTGGTATACGACAGGAACAGCCCCATGGGCATGAGCCTGCCCCCTTACCTGGGCAACGTGACAGCAGTGGTTGCCAATGCGGATTTTGGTTCCATGATGGTAGGCCATTTCGATGAAAACCTGACAGACTGGGCAAATAAACTGCAGTTGAACATCGACAACGCAAAAACACCCATCACAAATATGCAGGGCTCCAAAATCAGACTGACAGATGCGGATGTGAAGGGACAGGATGCGCTGGTGTTCTATGATTTCATGACAATGAGCATCCCCGCACAGACAACACCTTCCTTCGTGCTGATTTTGGGCGAGCAGGCGGCACCCGCTGTTTCCGTGCCCCTGAGAGAAACAGCGGAAGCAAATGGCTTTTCCGTGAAATGGCAGGGCAAAACAAAACCCATCCTGCTGGAAAAGGACGGCGTTTCCATGGAACTGATGCTGGATGAGGCCACATTCAAAGTGAATGGTGTGGAAGAGGAAGCGGCTTTCGCAACAGAATTGCAGGATGGCGTAATGTTTGTATCTAGTGAGATTTTCAACTAATCTAAGTAAATAAAGACATAAAAAGGTGTTCCGCAAGGAACACCTTTATTATGTATAGGTTTCCAAAGGGGTTACCCCTTTGGTGGGAGTTTGAGGGTGAAACCCTCAAGGAGAATCAGTATTTTTTGTGGCTGTTGCCTCTGTAATCCACTTCGATGGCATCCACCACTTCGTCGCCCCGCAGGCAGGTATACCATGTGGTATTGTTGGCGGAGGAACAGGAATGGTTGGGGATGATCTCTACCTGGTCGCCCACCTGCAGTTCACAGGGTCTAGCGGCTTTCACCTTCGCCACCTCTTCCGACAGGCCAACAATGGTCAATTCCGGATGGCCCACCACATAGCCGAAGCCTGTGATGGCGGCATTGCCATGGGCACCCTGATCCAGCCCCATGCATTTCGCCCCGGCGTCAAAGAGATAGAACCCCTCGGCGGGGTTGGAAATGACCGTAGCCAGGATACGCAGGGCGCAGTCCTTTTCTTCCGCAACACCCAGTGCCATCTGGATATGGTCGAAGAAGGTGTAGTTGCCGGGATGGCTGACGGTGGTTTTGCCATTTTCCACTACATATCTGAAGGTGGGGGTGGAGCCGGAGGAAATGATCTCGCAGGGGAAGCCGGCTTCCGCCAGGGCATCGGCAGCGGCCTGCATGGTATCCATTTCCAGTTTGGCGATCTCCTTCACGCCTTCATAATCGGTGCAGCCATAAACCTGGCCGGGATGGGTGGAGATGCCCCGGAATTTCAGATGCTTCATGGGCGCCAGAGCCTTTGCGAAGGGCACCACAGCCTCCACGGGCATGCCGAAACGGTGGAAATTCATATCTACAATGATGGTGTAGGAAAGGGTGACACCGGCTTTTTCGGCGGCGGCGTTGAGGATTTCTGCTGCCGCTACCGTGTCCAGACGGATGATGATATCCGCATCCTGGGCCAGTTTCAGGAGCCGCTGGATATTGGCGGGGTTCGCCACGGGATAGGCATACATGATATGCTTCGCCCCAAGGCCATAGACCATTTCACATTCATCGACGGTGCCGCAGAGGAAGCCTGTGGCCCCGGCGGCCATCTGCATTTTTGCAAGAGCGGAGGATTTATGGGTCTTGATCATGGGCCAGACTTCCTTGTCATGCTTGTCGCAGAGGGCTTGATAGGAATGGATGTTCTTTTCCAGCGCATCCAGATCCAACAGGATGGCGGGGGTGATGAGTTCGTGTTTCTTCATGGAAAATACCTCCTTACGGTGGGTGAAAAATATGCTTGATAGTATTCGTATCACAAACAAATGCCCTTGTCAAGCGATTGTTTTTTGCGGCTTATGACGGTATAATGAAGAAAGGGGAAAAAGAGAGCATTTGGAGAGGAAAGGAGTAAGGATATGAAAGAGTTTGGTACGACATTTATGATTTGTTATGTGTGCTGCTGTGTAGTGCTGTTTTTCTTTGGGCAGGTGTTTTTTGATAACATTTGGCTTGCTATGGCCATTCCGGCGCTGCTGCTGACGGTGAGCATCAGCGGCCATCAGGAAAACGCGGAAAAAATAGAGGAACTGGAAAAACGGCTGGAAGCAATGGAAAAGCAGGAGGAAGAAAATGAAGCTGAAGATATTGATGGATAACCATACGGAAATCGATGTGTATTATCTGGGGGAGCCTGCCGTTTCCTACTGGCTGGAAACGGAGGGGAAATGCTTCCTTTTTGATGCGGGCTATTCCGATGCCTTTCTGAAAAACGCAAGGGACATGGGCATTGATGTGACGAAGGCGGAGGCGGTGCTGCTTTCCCATTCCCATAACGACCATACGGGCGGGCTGAAGCCTTTGCTGGGGCTGGATTTTGCGAAAAAGCCCCAATTTATCGCCCATCCCGACGCCCTGCTGCCCCATGAATGGAACGGTATGGACATCGGCAGCCCCGTTTCGGCGGAGGAACTGGCGGAAGCCTTTCACCTAAAACTGACGAAGGAGCCTGTTTGGCTGACGGAAAAACTGGTCTGGCTGGGGGAAATCCCCCGGACACAGGCCTTTGAACCGGCTTATGCCATCGGCACCGTGGACAAGGATGGGGAAAAAACAGAGGACTATATCCCCGACGACACGGCCCTGGCCTATGTGGGCGGAAAGGGGCTTTCCATCATCACCGGCTGTTCCCATGGGGGCATCTGCAACATCATCGCCTACGCAAAGAAGTTGACAGGGGTGGAACGGGTGCAGAGCGTATTGGGGGGCTTCCATCTCTTTGATGTGGATGAGCGGGCAAAGGCCACCATTGATTATTTGCAGAGGGAAAACATCCCCGAGCTGTATCCCTGCCATTGTACTTCCTTTGCCGTGCGGGCGGCCCTGCATCAGGCAAGCCCTGTGACAGAGGTGGCGGTGGGGACGGAACTGGAATGGAAATAAGGAGAGGGACTATGGAAAAGGACAGAATTTTTGCTTATATAGAAGAAAACAAGGAAGACATCATCGCCCGGGGACGCAGGCTTTTTGATTGCCCCGAGCTGGGCTTTCGGGAAGCGCAGACCATGGAGATGATCTGCGAAGAACTGGACCGGCTGGGCGTGGCCTATGAAAAAAACATCGCCATGACCGGGGTGAAGGCCACCATCGGCAAGGGGGACGGCTACCACATCGGCTTTGCGGCGGATATAGACGCCCTGCCCCGGAAGGATGGGGAGGGCTGCATCCATGCCTGCGGCCACAGCATCCAGACGGCCATGGGGCTGACGGTGCTGGAGGCGCTGGTGAAAACAGGCGTGATGGAGGAAACGGACGGCAAGGTGACGTTTTTCTTTACCCCGGCGGAGGAATTTATCGACTTTGCCTACAGGGATGAAATAATCAGGGAGGGGAAGCTGGAATTCCGCTCCGGCAAGCAGAACATGATCGCCCTGGGCTGCTTCGATGAGGTGGACTGCATCCTTTCCGCCCATGCCAACGGGGATAGGGAAACGAAATTTGACATTGGCTCCACACTGGCGGGGTTTCTGGCGAAAAAGGTGGTTTTTGAGGGAAAATCCTCCCATTCCGGGGCGGCGCCCCATTTGGGCAGGAACACCCTGCATGGGGCCATGCTGTGCCTGCAGGCGGTTTCCTTCCTGAAGGACCAGTTTGCGCCGGAGGCGGGGCTGAAGCTGAACCCTGTCATCACCAAGCCCGGCGGGGATGTGAACATGATTCCGGCGGAGACCGTTGTGGAGACTTATATCCGGGCCAATGACAATGAGACTTTATTTGAAGCGGCCCGGCGGTTTGACAATTGCGTGAAGCATTCTGCCGAAATGCTGGAGCTGGGCTGGAGCATCAAGACCACGGCGGGCTATCTGCCCCTGCGGCAGAGCGACGGGCTGAATGAAGTGGTGCGGGAAAATATGCTCCTTTTCTGCCAGGAGAAGGATATTGTGGAAAATCCCATTTCCGGGGCATCCGGCGATGTGGGGGACCTGGGGACGCTGCTGCCGACGGTGCAGTTTGGCTTTTCCGGCATCGAGGGGCGGTTCCACAGTGATTTTTTTGAGATAAAGGATGAGGAAAACTGCTATATCCGGGGGGCAAAGGTCATGGCGGGGACC
>X73_One_humped_Camel__coassemble_451_pt1 | contig 10222 bp, 9 predicted proteins | sample X73_One_humped_Camel__metabat2_low_PE_007 | metagenome-assembled genome bin X73_One_humped_Camel | reverse complement strand
TCTTTTTTTTTTTTTTTTTTCAAGCTATGCTTGCCCAGACTGCCGTTTTTCTGTTCTTCTTCCGTAATAATGACGATCTCATATTCATTTTTGGTCACAAACTTTACCGCGTTGCGGATGATGGGCAGGTTTCTTTTTTCCAGCATTTCCTTGAAAAAAGAATTCTGCACCTGCAGGATCAACTGGCTGCCATCGATGCCGCAGGGGATGATGGGCTGGATCCAGGTCTCAAAGCTGACGGTGGAAATCTCTTCTTCGATAATCTTCAGGGATTCTTCCCAGATTTGTTTGAGTTCCATGCTATACCTCCTATTTTCATATGTATTTGTGGACGATCCTGTTGATTATCCACAAGTTCTCTGGATATTGCTGTGAAAAACAGGATGTGTCAGGGGTTATTTTTTTGGTTATACACAGGTTGTCCTTTTTTGGTTCCGCACAGTTTCCCCAGGGGCCGGATGCCTTGCAAAGACTGGAAAAAGGCAATTGCCCGGAAAAAGGGATGCACAGGGGATATCACAAATGTTCTTGAGTTATCAACAAAGTTGTCAACAGATTGTGGATAACATAATCTATGTAACTGTGTAACCTGTGCAAAAAAGAAAGGACATTGCTTTTTTAAGTATAACAAAAGTTATCCACAGCTTCAATCCTTAAAAATGACAAAAAAACTTTTACAAAACTTTTGGAAAAACTTTTAGGTGGGAGAGAAAGTTGTTTTATGGGGGATATATACAATATATAGACAATCGGGTCGGAAAAAGTCTCAAAATATATGTTTTCGCGGAAAAAAGTGACGGTTTTTTCCTGCGGGAAGATGGGAAAAACGTGATAGTTTCAATATTTCCTGAGAAAATTTTTCTTGACGAGCCGTTGCTTTTTCAATATAATAGATGCAGTGCTCAAAAAAAGGGCAATTTAGCCTTTATATGCAGAAGGAGGTGCTAGAACGATGAAAATGACATTCCAGCCTAAGAAAAGACAGAGAAGCAGAGAACACGGCTTCAGAAAAAGAATGAGAACAGCAAACGGCAGAAAAGTGCTTGCTGCAAGAAGAAAAAAAGGTAGAAAAGTATTATCCGCATAATCTTTTCATGTTTATTAAGGCCGCAGTCAGTGTGGCCTTTTGTTCGTCATGGAAGAAATTGAGAAAAGCTTGATGCGGGCCGCAAAGGAGGGTTGGTCAGATGAAATTTACAGAATCTTTGAAAAAGAATTTTCAGTTCCGTCATGTCTATTACAGAGGCAAATCCATCGCCAACCGCCATTTGGTACTATATATGGTCAAAAACGGCAGCTATGGGAACCGGCTTGGCATTTCTGTCAGCAAAAAGGTGGGCAAAAGCGTTGTCCGCTCCCATGTGACCCGTCTCATCCGGGAGAGCTATCGCAGCATGGAGGAGGAATTGAAAAGTGGGTATGACCTGGTGGTCATCGCCCGGGTCTCCTGCGCCGATGCGTCTTACCATGAGGTGTGCCGTTCCCTGCGGCATCTTTTCAAAAAACAATCGCTTCTGCTGAGCGTGTCTGAAAGAAAGGACCGTCAGGATAAACAGGAAGCGGGCAGAAATGAAGTGATGGATGAAAATGTATAATACAATAAAGGAAAAATTATTTTTTCTGGTACAATTTGTATTAGATCTCATGCAGAAGCTTCTTCTGCTTTTCATCAGGTTCTATCAGTTGGCAATATCGCCCCATTTTAGCAGACATTGTCGGTTCACACCGACCTGCTCCCAGTATGCGTATATTGCCATTACCCGTTTCGGTGTGATAAAGGGCACGTATCTTGCCGTGCGGAGACTGCTGAAATGCCACCCCTTTCATGCAGGGGGCTATGACCCGGTACCTGAGAAAAAAGAAAAATAAACGTCCTTCGGGGCAAAAATCTCTAATGGTTTGTTTTTTAAGGAGGAAAAAATGTTATATCCCTATTTACTGGAAGCATTGCCTTCCGTAAGAGAGCCCGGCAAGATCATTGGCCCTGTGGCTAATCTGATGGGTAAGCTGTATAATGTGCTGTTTGATTTCCTCAACAGCAGTACCAGCGTTGGCTCTCTGGGTCTGGCAATCATTATCTTTACATTGATCGTGAAATTGATTCTGTTCCCTCTGATGGTGAAGCAGCAGAAATCTTCTTTCAAGATGCAGCAGTTACAGCCTCAGTTGAACAAGATTAAAGCGAAATATGCTGACAAGAAAGATCAGATGTCTCAGCAGCGCATGGCTTTTGAAATGCAGGAGCTGCAGAAAAACAGCGGTGTAAGCATGATGGGCGGCTGTCTGCCCATGCTGATCCAGCTTCCTATTCTGTATGCATTGTTTTATCTGTTCCAGAACGCCTATGTATATGTAGATACCATCGGCGCAAACTATACACAGATCGCTGAGGCTATCGTAAATATTCCTGTTGCGCTGAGAATGGAAGTGTTCCAGCCCTTTGCGCAGAATTTCGTGGATACTTATAAGAATATCGACGTCATCAAGGATGGCTTTGATATGAACAACGTAAACGACGTTGTCATGATGATCAGCCATCTGAAGGAAGGCGACTGGACATCCATCCTGAACGGCCTGGGCTCTGCCGGTGACGCACTGGTGCCCCTGCTGAATACAAAGAACGAGATCGAAACTTTCCTGACGATCCCTCTGGTATCCAATCCCGGCCTGTCCTTCCCCGGTATCATCATCCCCATTGCGGCGGGTGTGACCACATGGCTGCAGACAAAGATCATGAATATGATGAACCCTCAGAACACAGATCCCAATAACCCCGCGGCGGCTATGACAAAAACAATGCTGTATACCATGCCTATCATGATGGGTGTGTTCTCCATCACCATGCCCGCAGGTCTGGGTCTGTACTGGACGATCTCCAATATTTTCGGTATCATCCAGCAGGTGATTCTGACAAAATATTACAGAAAGAAATTTGAACAGGAGGCAGCACAGTAATGGAAGAAATCAGAAAAAGCGCGAAGACCGTAGATGAAGCCATTGCCGCTGCATTGGCTGAGCTGGGCGCAACAAAAGAAGAAGTGGATATCACCGTCATTGACGAAGGCTCCAAGGGCTTTTTGGGTATGTTCGGCGGCAAGGACGCCATTGTGCTGGTGAAGAAAAACTTCAACCCGGAAAAGGAAGCGGAAACTTTCCTGAAGGAAGTATTCCTTTCCATGGGCCTGATCGTAAAAATCAAGGCGGAACTGAAGGATAAGCACCTGTTTGTGGAACTGACAGGGGACGACATGGGCATCCTGATTGGCAAAAGAGGCCAGACATTGGATGCACTACAGTATTTGGTGAACCTGGTGGTAAATAAGAAAAGCCCTTATTACATCAGCGTGATGCTGGATACAGAAAATTATCGCCAGAGAAGAAAAGAAACGCTGGAAAGCCTGGCGTTCAACCTGGCGAAAAAGGTGAAGCATACCAAGAGAAATGTGGTTCTGGAACCCATGAACCCTTATGAAAGAAGAATCATCCATTCCGCACTGCAGAATGATAGATTCGTTACAACATTCTCCGAAGGGGAAGAGCCTTACAGAAATGTTGTTATTACATTGAAATAAGAGAAAAAGCCCGATGTGATATTGCATCGGGTTTTGTTTTTGATTAGAATAAAATGGGGAGATATAAGGGAAACTTTTTTCACTTGTGAAAAGTTTCCCTGCGAACTATCGTCCGCACCCTTCAAAAACACGCTTGTAAGGCGAAAAGACCTTGAGGGCGTTGCCCCAAACCCCACTCGCTGTTCAGTACTTTGCTTCGCAAAGCCACCTTCGGTGGGTCGGGCATCTTCCCGACTACCCTATGAAAAAAGCGAGCCAAAAACTTTATTTGCCTGCGGCGCAATAATATAGATAATTCGTCCTCGCAAAAACGATAGTTTTTGCAACTAGGGTTCCAAGGGGATTATCCCCTTGGTGGGAGTTTGAGGGCAACGCCCTCAAGAAAAGAGGTTGAGATATGAAGAGAGAATATATGTTAGATGATGTGATCGCGGCGATCTCGACGCCCATGGGTATTGGCGGCATCGGCATTGTACGAATGACGGGCACGGGCTGCATTGAGGTAGCGGATAAAATTTTCATGGGCAAAAAGAAGCTAACGGAGAAAGGGACCCACACCTTATCCTATGGGAAGATCATAGATTTGGACGGCGAGGTCATTGATGAGGTTTTGGTTTCCGTGATGAAAGCGCCCCGGACTTATACGAAAGAGGATATTGTGGAGATCAACTGCCATGGCGGGTCTTTGGTGACCAGGCGGGTGCTGGAGGCGGTTTTGAAAGCAGGGGCGAGGATCGCGGAACCCGGGGAATTTACGAAGCGGAGCTTTTTAAACGGGCGCATTGACCTGACCCAGGCGGAGGCGGTCATTGACCTGATCGAGTCCAAGACGGAGCTAAGCCGGCAGGCGGCGGTGAACCAATTGGAAGGGCGGCTGAAAACGGCGGTACGGCAGATGCGGGAGGAAATTCTGGATATGATCGCGTCCATTGAGGCGGTCATTGATTATCCCGATTATGATATTGAGGATGAGACCTATGGGACCATAGAAAAAGGCGCAGCGAAGCTTTTGGGGACCATGGAAAAGCTGTTGGAGGGCGCCGACAGAGGGAAGATCATCCGGGAAGGCCTGCAGACGGTTATTGTGGGGAAGCCCAATGTGGGGAAATCCTCCCTGTTGAACTGGCTGCTGGAGGAAGACCGGGCTATTGTGACGGATATTCCCGGCACGACGAGGGATACGGTGGAGGAATATTTGAATATTGACGGTATCCCTATTAAAATCGTGGATACGGCGGGCATTCGTCAGACCGGAGATGTGGTGGAACGGATGGGCGTGGAAAAATCCAAGGCCTATGCGGAGAAGGCCGACCTGGTTATTATGATGCTGGATGGCTCCCGGCCTTTGGAGGAGGAGGACAAGGAGATTTTGTCCTTTATCAGAGAGAAAAAGACCATTGTTCTGTTGAATAAAGTGGACCTGGAGCAGAAGCTTTCCCTAGAGGAATTGGAGGAATATATCCCCCAGGAGCGGATTTTATTTATCTCCGTGAAGCAGAACAAAGGCTTTGATGCGCTGATCGATGCGCTGAAAAATATGTTTTTGGACGGACATGCGGCATCTGCCGATGATGCCCTTTTGGGCAACACCAGGCACAAGGACGCTCTGTACCGGGCGAAGGAGGCCATGGAGCATTGCATGGAGACCATTACCATGCGGATGCCGGAGGATTTTATTTCCCTGGACCTGCAGGATGCCAACCGGGCTTTGGGCGAGATCACGGGGGATACCAGTGATGATGAGATCATAGACAGGATTTTTACGAAGTTTTGTTTAGGGAAATAAAGAAGGGAAGAATAGGGGAAACTTTCTTTACTTGGTGAAAGTTTCCCCTATCGCACTGTTTTATAGTGCTTACCCGAACCGCTTATGGACAAATACAAATGAGGGTTTTACCCTCAAACTCCCACAAGGGGAATTGGTCAAGCATCTTCCTTCGGAAGACGGCTTCGCCGCCGCCTTCATCTTGGCGGTGCTCATATCCCCTTGACCCCTAGTTGAAACAGCATGTACATGCTGTTTCGTCTCGGGTTCCAAGGGTATGATACCCTTGGTGGGGTTTGGGGCAACGCCCCAAAAAAGAAGGTGTAAAAAATGGAGAATGAATTAGGAGTAAAGCCGATCAAAGGGTTATTATGGAAGCTGGCGGTGCCTGCCATTACGGCCCAGATCGTGAATGTATTATATAACGTGGTAGACCGCATGTATATCGGGCATATCCCCCAAACGGGTCAGCTTTCCCTGACGGGGCTTGGGGTATGCATGCCGCTGATCATGCTGGTTTCCGCTTTTGCGGCACTGGCGGGCATGGGCGGCGCGCCCCGGGCGTCCATTATGCTGGGCAAAGGCGACCAGGAGGAAGCGGAGCGTATTTTGGGCAACTGCGCTTCCCTGCTGTTTCTGGTGGCGGTGACATTAACGGTGCTGATGTATTTTTTCGCAGAGCCGTTTTTATTGAAATTCGGCGCCAGTGAATATACCATCGGCTATGCCATGGATTACATGGGGATTTATATGTTCGGCACGGTTTTCGTGCAGATGAGCCTGGGGCTGAATGCCTTTATCACGGCCCAGGGGTTTGCGAAAATCAGCATGAAGACCACACTCATCGGGGCGGTCACTAATATTATCCTGGACCCCATTTTTATTTTCCTGCTGGATATGGGGGTGAAAGGTGCGGCGCTGGCGACCATTCTTTCGCAGGCGTTATCGGCGGCGTGGGTACTGCGGTTTTTGACCGGGAAACGGACCATACTGAAACTGCAGAAAAAACACCTGCGGCTGCGGGCAAAGACGATATTGCCCTGTATCCTGCTGGGGCTGAGCCCTTTTGTGATGCAGTCCACGGAGAGTATTCTGAATATCTGCTTCAATTCTTCCCTGCTGGAATACGGCGGGGATACGGCGGTGGGCGCTATGACCATTCTGGGCAGTATGATGCAGTTTTCCATGCTGCCTCTGTCCGGCTTATGCCAGGGGGCCCAGCCCATTACCGGGTATAATTTCGGCGCGAAAAAGGCGGATCGGGTGCGGGAAAGCTTTTCCATCCTGCTGAAATGCTGTCTGGCGTATTCTGCGGCTTTATGGCTGATGATCATGGTCTTTCCCCGGCAGGTAGCCATGCTTTTTGCGGGGGACGGGGCCTTTTTGGATTATACGGCCTGGGCGCTGCGCATCTATATGGCGGTCAATGTGCTGATGGGCGTGCAGTTGGCCTGCCAGCAGACCTTTATTGCCATTGGGAATGCGAAAACGTCCCTGTTTCTGGCGATTTACCGGAAGATTATCCTGCTGATTCCACTGATTTATATTTTGCCCCGGTTCTTTGAAAGAAAGGATATGGCGGTCTTTTTGGCGGAGCCGGTGGCGGATTTTATTGCGGTGACGACTACGGCGGTTTTGTTTGCATGGCAGTTTAGAAAAGCTTTGAAAAAGCTTTGTGAGGCGCCGCCTCACACTCCGCAAGGGGAATAATTCCCCTTGACCCCTATTTGCAGAACCATATATGGTTCTGCGGGATATTCAGAAAAAACTTGCATTTACAGGGAAAGCATTGTGTTTTCCCTGCTTTTCGTATATAATAAAACGCTAGTACAAATGAAATCAACAATCCTTAACAGAAATGAGGAATGAAATATGTATCATGCAGAAACCATAGATATTGCTGTCATTGGCGGCGGCCATGCGGGCTGTGAAGCGGCCCTGGCGGCGGCACGCCTTGGCATGAATACGGTGATGTTTGCCATCAGCCTGGACAGTATCGCTATGATGCCCTGCAATCCTTCCATCGGGGGCAGTTCCAAGGGGCATCTGGTGCGGGAAATTGACGCTTTGGGCGGCGAGATGGGCAAGGTCATCGACAAGACCTATATCCAGACGAAAATGCTGAACACAGGGAAAGGCCCTGCTGTGTATTCCCTGCGGGCCCAGGCGGATAAAATGGGCTATCAGATGGAAATGAAGCACCGGCTGGAAAACACACCCAACTTAAAAATCAAGCAGGCGGAGATCGTGGATATCCTGATGGAGGACGGGAAGGTCAGCGGCGTGGTGACAGCCTCCGGTGCGGTTTATTACTGCAAGGCGGTGGTGCTGTGTATGGGTACATACATGAAGGCAAGATGCCTGACCGGGGAGCACATCACAGAAAGCGGCCCCAACAACCTGATGCCGGCCACGAAGCTTTCCGGCAGGCTGGCGGAAATGGGCATTGACCTGTTTCGGTTCAAGACAGGCACCCCTGCCAGAATGAACAAAAATTCCCTGGATTTGGAGAAAATGACGCCCCAGTACGGCGACGAGGATATCGTGCCGTTTTCCTTTGAGAACAGGCCGGAGGATATTGAAAAGCCCCAGGCCCTTTGTTATTTGACCTATACCAATGAAAAGACCCACCAAATCATCCGGGATAATCTGCACCGTTCGCCCATGTTTGGCGGGGTCATTGAAGGGACGGGCCCCAGATATTGCCCTTCCATCGAGGATAAAATCGTGCGCTTTGCCGATAAGGAAAGACACCAGATCTTTGTGGAACCGGAAGGGGAAAACACGGAAGAAATGTATATCCAGGGGATGAGCTCTTCTTTGCCGGAGGATGTGCAGATTCAGATGTACCGCACCATTCCCGGGCTGGAAAGATGCGAGATCACAAGGTTTGCTTATGCCATCGAATACGACTGCATCGACGCCACACAGCTCAAGCTTTCCCTGGAATTCAAGGATTTCCCGGGGCTGTTTTCCGCGGGGCAGTTCAACGGTTCCAGCGGCTACGAGGAAGCGGCGGCCCAGGGGCTGATTGGCGGCATCAATGCGGTGCATTATATTCAGGGGAAAGAACCCCTCATCTTACAGCGTTCCGATGGCTACATCGGCGTTTTGATCGATGATATCGTAAACAAAGGCACGAGAGAGCCTTACCGGATGATGACCAGCCGGGCGGAATTCCGCCTGCTGCTGAGACAGGACAACGCAGACCAGAGGTTGACCCCCATTGGTCATGAAATTGGCCTCATCTCCGAGGAAAGATACGAGGCGCTGCGGGAGAAGGAAAGACTGGTGGCGGAGGAAATTGAGCGTGTGCATACGGTGACCATGGGCCCCAGCGAGCATGTGCTGGCGGTTTTGGAAAAGAACCATACCACACCCATCAAAAACGGGGTGCGTCTGTCTGACCTTATCAAACGGCCCCAACTGACCTACGATACCCTGGCGGAAATTGACCCGGAACGGCCCAAATTGCCTGCCGATGTGCGGGAACAGGTGAATATCCAAATCAAGTATGCCGGTTATATTGAGCAGCAGCTCAAGCAGGTGGAGCAGTTCAAGAAGCTGGAAGGGAGACTCTTGCCCGATGACCTGGATTATGAAACCATTCAGGGGCTGCGGCTGGAAGCCAGACAGAAGCTGAACCTGGTGCGCCCCCAGAATTTGGGGCAGGCCAGCCGAATTACAGGGGTTTCCCCGGCGGATATTTCCGTACTGCTGATTTTTATGGAGCAGATGAAAAGAAAAAACTAAGGATGTGATGCGATGACAGGATTTTTTCTGCCATGGAGCGAAGATAAAAAGGGCAGGAAAGGGGACCGGAAGCTGCATCTGCCCAAGGGGACTTTTTCCCTGGAGGATGCGGCCTTTGACAACCGCAAGCCGGCTTATGTTTCCCTGCCCAATCCCAGAGGGACGCTGCGTTCCTTCCTGCAGGCGGTGGAAAGCGGCAAAAAAGAGGAGGCCATGGGCTATTTTTCCAGCAAAATAGCGGAAGTGGTGGATTATGAGGAAGTTGAGGAATATTTGAAGGACCTGAAGGAATATTACTGCTTCGCTGAGGACGAGGGTAGGGGCATCCGCCGGGTCTCTGTGGCCAAGAAGAACAACAAGGATGAGGAGATTTTCTCCTTCCGCATGGTGGCGGAGCCGGATTCCTTCGGCAAATGGAAGATTTTCAGCATTGAGAGAGAGGGGAAGGAATAAATCATGGAAAACAAGGCTTTACTGATGGACTGCTGCGGCCAGATGGGCGTTTCTTTGGACGAAAAGCAGGCGGAGCAGTTCATGACGTATCTTTCCCTGCTTTTGGAATGGAACGAAAAAATGAACCTGACGGCCATTACGGAGCACAGGGACGTGGTGCTGAAGCATTTTGCCGACTGCCTGAGCCTGATCCCCCATGTGGCATGGAAGGATGGCATGAAGGTCATCGATGTGGGCACGGGGGCAGGGTTCCCCGGCATTCCTGTGAAAATTGCCAGGCCGGAGGTGGAAATGACGCTGTTGGATTCTTTGCAAAAGCGCATTGGGTTTCTGCGGGAGGTGGGCGCGCAGCTTGGCCTGGGGGGCGTGGAATACGTCCACAGCCGGGCGGAGGATGGCGGCCAAAACCCGGAATACAGGGAGCAATTTGACCTTTGTGTTTCCCGGGCGGTGGCGAATTTGGCGGTGCTGAGTGAGTATTGTTTGCCTTTCATCAAGGTGGGCGGCAGGCTGGCGGCGCTGAAAGGGCCTGATGCGGAGGCGGAAGTGGCCCAGGCGGCGGGGGCCTTGCAAAAGCTGGGCGGACGGCTGGTGGAAATCAAGGATGTGAATATTCCACACACAGACCTGTCTCACAAGCTGGTGTTTATTGAGAAAGTGGCACCAACGCCGAAGAAAT
>X73_One_humped_Camel__coassemble_447_pt1 | contig 10310 bp, 10 predicted proteins | sample X73_One_humped_Camel__metabat2_low_PE_007 | metagenome-assembled genome bin X73_One_humped_Camel | reverse complement strand
CCGTATATTTTTTACGGATGGCCCGCTGGAAATCCATAAAGCCCCCATAGCCCAAAGTCCGGGTAAAACGAATGACGGAAGAATCGCTGATATTCAGCCGCTTGGCGATCTCCGTGGAAGTGATGAAACAGGCTTCCGCAAAGTTATCCAAAACATATTCCGCAATGAGTTTTTCTTTTTTTGTCAGCTTTACGCCCATGAGCTGGGCTCTCAATTCTTCTGTCATGCGCTCTCCTCCATTTGCGGGGCCCCTATCCCCGATACTCTCTTTCTCCCCATTGAAACACATTGACAAAAAATTGTCAATACTTCCAGGCCCCTCTGTCACGATTTCCGCAGAAAAAGCCCGGAAAACTTCTTATTTTAAGAAATTCTTTATTGTTCCCCGGGAAATCATCATGTATAATGTATAAGTTCATAAAAATGGAGTATTCTGTCTTAAAATATAAAATGCATTCCAAAGGAGGAACTTGACTTGGCTGAAACATTGGCAAACTGGTTCGTGGAAAATCTGGCCGGCATCTTTTCCAAAGAGGTCATCGTGGCCATCGTTTCCATGCTGCCTATCCTAGAGCTGCGGGGCGGCATCATCGCCGGCTTCGCCATGGGCATGGAATGGCTGCCCACATTCATCATCGCATATATCGCAAACCTGATCCCCATTCCCTTTATCCTGCTGTTCATCCGCTTTATTTTCCGGGTGCTGAAAAAAACGCCCCTGCGGGGCCTGGTGGAATGGTGCGAACGGAAGGCGGATGCCAAAAGCGACAAGATACGAAAATATGCCTACTGGGGCGTATTCCTTTTCGTGGCCATCCCCCTGCCCGGCACAGGCGCCTGGATGGGCGCCCTCATTGCGGCCCTTTTGCACATGGACCCCAAAAAGACCTTCCCCGTTATCGCCATTGGCGTATTTACGGCGGGCATCATCGTTTCCGTACTGAGCTTCGGTATACTCGGCAGCATCATCTAAAAGGAGAACACCATGGCTGAAAGAATTTCAACACCCAAAAGAACAAAAGAGATCATCGAAGCAAACAGCTTCGCTTTCAAGAAAAACTTTGGTCAGAACTTCCTGATCGATTCCAATATTCTGGACAACATCGCTGCCTGCGCAGGGGTGACAAAGGAGGACTGCGTGCTGGAGATCGGACCCGGCATCGGTTCCCTGACCCAGGTTTTGGCGGAACATGCAAAACAGGTGGTGGCGGTGGAGATCGACAACACCCTCATCCCCATCCTGCAGCAGACCTTGGCGGAATATGACAATATCACCATTTTAAATCAGGACATCCTGAAAACAGACATCGACGGCATCATCCGGGAAAAGAACGGCAGCAGAAACATCAAGGTGGTGGCCAACCTGCCCTACTACATCACCACGCCCATCATCATGGACCTGTTGGAAAACGAGCGCCATGTGGACAGCATCACAGTGATGGTGCAGAAGGAAGTGGCAGAACGGATGCAGGCAGGCCCCAGGGATAAGGAATACGGCGCCCTTTCCGTGGCCGTGCAGTATTACTGCGACGCCAAGCTGGATATGATCGTGCAGCCCTCCTGCTTCATGCCCCGGCCCAAGGTGGCCTCTGCGGTCATCACGCTGAAGGTATTGCCGGAGAGAAAGGTGAAAACCGCCGATGAAAAGCTGTTTTTCCACATTGTGAAATGCGCCTTCGGCCAGCGGAGAAAGACCCTGATGAACTGTCTGTTCAACCTGGGCAATCTGGGCTTTACGAAGGAAGAACTGACGGAGCTTATCCAAAGCCTGGGCTGGGATGCACGCATCCGGGGGGAAGCCCTGGGGCTGGAGGAATTTGCGGCCCTGACGGACAAAATCGCAGAGAAAAAAGCCAGCCGGGCATAAAAATAACGCCTGTCGGAACATACCGACAGGCGTTTTCTTACTGGGCGAACACGGGCCGGGCCATCCCCGACCAGGCGCCAAAGGTGCGAAACATGCCTTCCATCAGGGCATCCAGCTCCTCCTCAAAGGCCATGAGCTGATTGCTGATATAGGCCGAGGCAAGGGTGTAATGGATATTCAGGACATCCTCCTGGATGCGCAGGCTCTCCCGCAGGAGATAAAGCAAGCCATTGATGTAATCCAACTGAATGGTCAGATTTTGCAGTTCATAAAGCTGCCGCATCATTTCTTCCATAAAACATACCTCCATTTCCGGTTTTCATTTGCCAAAGGGAGGTACACAGTGCTATAATATTTTTTGTACCTCTATTTGGTGCGCTGGAATGTTCGTTTTACTTGTTAGGTGGGCGGACATTCCTTTTATTTTTCTTCTAATTGGGCTTTAATCATCCGAATTCCCTTCATAATCGTGTCCGTTCTGGAAAGTTCCAGCTTTTCGGCACAATACTGAATATCTTTCGCTTCTTCTTCCGTCAGCCTTAAATTCAGGCTTTTGTTTCTGGAAGTTTCCGCTTTCGGAGGCCTGCCCGTTCTTGGAGACATTTCATCACCTCACTTCTGCACTCGCAAATATTATAAGTTATGCAAGGGCAAAAGTCAATTGTTTTTTCTTCCTTTTTCCAGCAATCTTTCGTCCGCCCTTTCCGCTGTTTTCTCGCAAAATATGCAATTTCGACAGACATCCTTCGACGGCGAATGACAGCATTTTCTCCCCCTTTTGAAAAGAATGGGATTTTATCGATTTTCCTTGATTTTTCAAGGTTTTTTTGTCTGACGAATGACCATTGCAGGCTTCTTTTTTCTATACTATAATCAACCCAAAAGCAAGGAAGTTCTGCATAAACATTCATCAAACAACAAATCGGAGGGATCATTTTGAATAAATCTACAATAAAAGTACTGCTGGCAGACGATAATAAGGATTTTTGCGATATCCTCGTCGCTCATTTGAATAAACAGGACGGCATCAGCGTGGTGGCGGTGGCCGTGGACGGCATTGACGCCATGAACAAAATTCGGGACAGCCATCCCGATGTGGCCATCATCGACGGCATCATGCCCCGGCTGGATGGGCTGGGCGTGCTGGAACGGCTGCAGAATTTGGAGGAGGCTGACCGGCCTGTGACTATCATCCTTTCTGCCCTGAGCCAGGATAAGGTGGTGCAGAAGGCCCTGGACCTGGGTGCCGGCTATTACATGGTGAAGCCCTTTGATATGGACGCCCTGACCCAGCGCATCCGCCAACTGATGCAGGAACAGAAGCCCCTGCTGAAAACAACGCCTGCGGCTGCAGGCAATCCGGCGGCTTATGACCTGGAAACGAAGGTGACGAATATCCTGCATGAGATCGGCGTGCCCGCCCATATCCGCGGGTATCACTACATGCGGGAGGCCATCATCATGAGCGTCAACGACATGGATGTGCTGAATTATATTACGAAGGAGCTGTATCCTTCCATCGCCAAAAAATGCAACACGACCCCCAGCCGGGTGGAACGGGCCATCCGCCACGCCATTGAGGTGGCATGGAACCGGGGCAAGGTGGACGCCATTGACGCCCTCTTTGGCTACACGGTCAATAACCACAAGGGAAAGCCCACCAACAGCGAATTTATCGCCCTTATCGCTGACCGGCTCCGCCTGGAAATGAAAGCAAGCTGACAAACTGATATATGCCCTCTTTACAAAAAGAAACAGTCCGAAAGAACCTCCTTCCTTCGGACTGTTTCTTTTTCTTTTTTATTTTTTATCCAGGGCTTCCAGGGCCGCAAAGAACATTTCAAAGGGATCATCCCAGCCATCCAGAGGGTCCACGGCGCTGCCGTTGCAGCTACGGAAGAGGTTGCAGAAGAACTCCTCCTGCTCGGAAAAAAGCTGGCCCACCGTCAGCGGAAAGCCCTCCGCCGTGCAAAGCTCGCACAGGGCCAGGGCAGGGTCTTTGGCATCCTTCGCCGCCCAGATGCGTTTGCGCAGCTCCAAATCCAGTTCCGCCTTCTGCAGCAGTTGATACAGTTTTTCATTCATGCTGACTCCCCCATTTCTCTTTGGTACTGATTTAAAAACAGTATAGCACGATTTCTCAAAAAAGCAACTGTCCCGCCTGGGCCAACAGGTTCACCAGGATGCAAAGCAGGATGCCCACCGCCGTGGGCAGAAGAAAGCTAACCGCCGTCCAGAACCAGCTTCCCGTTTCCTTGCGGATGGTCAGAAGGGTCGTGGCACAGGGGAAATGGTTCAGGGAAAAAAGGATGGTGCAGACCGCCGTGACCCAGGTCCAGCCATTGGCGGAAAGGATGGCCCCAGCCTGGGCCATGCCCTCCGCCTCCACCAGCATGCCGCTCTGGCTGTAAACCATCAGCAGGATGGGAATGACGATCTCATTGGCGGGGATGCCCAACAGGAAGGCCGCCAGAATGACCCCGGATAGCCCCATCAGAGAGCCAAGAGGCTCCATCAAAACCGTCAGGCCGTAAAGCAGCGTATGGCCGCCCACCTCCACATTCTGGCAAAGCCAGATGACCGCCCCGGCGGGGATGGCTACAGTAATGGCCCGGCCCAGCACAAAGGCCGTTCTATCCAGCACGCTGCGCAGGATGACCTGCCCCACCTGGGGACGGCGATAGGGCGGCAACTCCAGCACAAAGGCCGAAGGTATCCCTTTCAGAAGGGTCTTGCTGAGAAAAAAGGACACCCCCAGCGTGACCGTTACCGCCATAAGGATGAGCAGGAAAACAAAGGCCCCCGCCGCAAGGGGATCCCCCTGGGCAAAAAAGAAGCCGGCCAGCAAAATCAGGGTGGGAAAACGGCCGTTGCAGGGCACGAAGGCATTGGTCAGGATGGCAATGAGCCGCTCCCGGGGCGAATCGATGATGCGGCAGGCTGTGACCCCGGCGGCATTGCAGCCGAAGCCCATACACATGGTCAGGGAAAGCTGCGGTATTTTTATGCCCTGCGGCGGGTTTTCTTTCTCTCAATCGGCAAATCGATAGTATATTTTTATTTTTTGTTTTTTCACCCTTTTTCCGTCTGCATTTTTCTCATAATACCCCTGCTCCACTTCTATTCTATCGATGAAACGGTTCAGCAGGGGCTTCGTCAGTTCTTTTGGCTCAGAAATTTCCTGCAATCGCCGGAAATACTCTTTGTAAGCGTCACTCGTTGGCGCATCCGGCTCCAGCCTACGGCGCCTTTCACAAAGGGACCGTTCCAACGAGCGCAGTTCTCCTTCGTACTCCCGGGTCAGCGTTTCGTATGTAAAAAGAGAGATCCGCCCAAAGGCATGGTCTTCATACAGTTTTTTCAACAGGCCCCCTATCTCCTGTTTGCGCCCCTCCAGCTTGGAAATGGAGCGGAACGCCATCTCATTTCCCTGGTTTTTCTGCCGCTCCGCCTGCTCCAGTTCTTTTGCCAGGGCCTCTGTTTCCGCTTCCGAGAGAGAAAGCCATTTTCGAAGCTCTTTCCGCACTGCGGCATAAAGCAGGTCATAGTCGATAAAATGATTGCCACATTCCTTGGCACCACGGGCCTTATAGCCGCCGCAGCACAGGTTATAAGTCGCCCCTTTTTTCCGGGAAGGCGCAGTCGTCATGTTTCTGCCGCAGTCGGCGCAAATGGCGATACCGGAAAAAACATTTTCAAAGCCCTTTGTGGGCGGGCTTCTTCTGGCGACGCATCTTTTTCTTGCGGCATCATATAAGGCCTGGGAAACCAGGGGCTCATGGGTGCCATCCACCCGTATCCACGCTTCCCGGGGAACCGGCCTGGAGCCTTTGCTTTTGAAGGATATTTTCTTTGTCTTTCCCTGCACGGTCCTGCCCAGATAGACCTCGTTTCTGAGCATTTTGCAGACCATTTGGGAGGTCCATTCCCTGCGGGCGGAAACATCCTCCGCCGACAGGTAGGGCCTTGCAGAAGAACGATATACCGCCGGCGTGGCCACGCCTGTTTCATTCAGATATCCTGCGATTTGGCCCGGTGCATGTCCTTCTGCCGCCATTGTAAAGATTTCCTGTACAATATGTGCCACTTGCCAATCAACAACAAGTTTATTCTTCTGCCCATGCTCGATATCCTTCTGATAACCATAAGGTGCAAAGCTGGAGATGCACTCCCCTTTTTCCATTTTGATCTGAAATGCGCTTTTGATTTTATTGGAAATGTCTCGCGCATACATCTCATTGACGAACATCATCATCGGCGCTGCCAGAGAAATGCCGCCGTTGGGATGCAGGGAGTCATAGCCATCGGTGACGGAAATATACCGCACCCCATGGGCCGGGAAGTATTCATCGATATAATCCAGCCCTCTGGCGCTATTTCGCCCCAGTCTGGAAAAATCCTTGGTCATGACGCAATTGACCCGCCCCGCTTCGATATCCCCCACCATCCGCCGGAAGGCCGGGCGGTCAAAGCTTGTTCCCGAATAACCATCATCCACATATTCATCTATGATGACAAGGCCCTGATGGTTCGCATACTCCCGCAACATATCCCTTTGGGTTTTGATGCTTTGGCTTTCTTGGGCGCCTTCGTCATCCTTCGACAGCCGCAGATACAGGGCCGCTTTATAGATCGGGGCATCCATCAGCATCCTTCCTTCGGGGCCCCGGCGGCTCCATCTGCTTTGTTTTGCCTGCGTTCCAGTATGTATGCTTTGATCATCTCCTTCACGGGCACATTACCGATACATTCGGTTTCGATCATCAGTTCCCGGTTCTCTTTCCCATACCTATTCTCTTTCTTGTCCATTTTCAAATTCCCGTCACCAATATATGATTCCGGCGTATTTTTTATGCTTATAGGATCTTACCCTGCAGTGAAAGCACAGACTCCCGCTTTTTTTCATCGGAGACTGTTGTATAGACCTCCAGGGTCGTGGACAGGGTTCGGTGTCCCATGATCTCCCGCAAAATGGCAACGTTTATTTCCCCCTCCACCATTCTGGTGCAGAAGGTATGCCTTAAATGATGGGCAGAAAAATGAGGAATGAGCAACGGTTCCCGCCCCTCCTGCAGGGCGGCTTCCTCTTCCTGCCGATTGCAGGCGATGCGGATGCGCTCGATGGCCCGGTTAATGGAGGAGGGAGAATAGGCATTTCCATTTTCATTGGCGAAAACAAACCCACTATAACCATCGATGACCTCCCTGCAGCCGCCTGTGTGAAGCTGATAGTCCCGTTCTTTCAAAAAAGCCTCCTGCACCTCCTGCAGCATCGGGACTGTTCGTATGCCGGAGCTGGTTTTTGGTGTGGAAATATGCTTTTCACAATGCCCTTTGCCAAACTGGCGATTTGCCAAGGAAAGCCGGACGTTTATCATCCGGTTATCCAAATCCAGATCTTCCCAGCGCAAAGCCAGGCATTCTCCGATGCGCAGGCCCGTCCCCAAAAGGACCGTCAGGATCGGTTCCCATCTTTTGCAGGCTTCTTCTTTCTGCAGGAATTCCACAAATCTATCCTGCTCCGCCCTGGATAAGGCACGCCTTGCATTATCTTCCCAGACATGGCTGCGTTTGATCTCTCTGGTGACGCCTGTGCAGGGATTTTGGGACAATATGCGGTCCCGAATGGCCATGGTAAAGGCAGGATTGAGTTGGGCATGGATGCCATCGATGGTATTGATATGCAAGCCATGCTCCAAAATCAGGCTATAGTAGAATTTTTTCACATCGCTGTAGCGAATGCTGGCGATGGGCCTGTTGCCAAAGGAGGGGCGGACAAACCGATCATACATAAATTTATAGACGGTTTTTGTTGATGCCTTCAGGTCATATTTTTGTTCCATATATTTATCATACAGCTCATTCAAAGTGATGCGCTCCGCCAATCGGGGTTCCACTCCCTCCTCCAGCTCTTTTTGGATTTTTTCTTCTTTTTGCCGCAATTCTTTCAAAGTTTTAGCATAAACACAATGACGCTTGCCGCCCCAGCCAACATAGCTGTAGGAATAGCGGCCATCCGGGCGTTGATATTCCCGCGGTTTCAAGATACGGCCCTTATGATCTTTCCTCTTGTTTTTTTCCATTGCATGCACCTCTTAACATAGTTTTTTCCATCGAAAAATGGATGGTTTCATTATAAGAGATTTGTTTTGGCTTTTTCAGGAAGGGTCATGAAATGGAAACAAAAACGTCAGTTATTTTTGTTTCTATAAAGTCTCCAAAAAGGGGCGAAAAAAGGCCATGTGCTTCATAGGGATGGTTTGAAACCCCTTGAATGGGTGTGGGGCGGAAAACAGGAGCGGAGATGGCCGCCTGGAAAGGACGGAAGGCCGAGGCGGCGCAGACGGGAAAGATGCAACTTCGTTGTATAATTATGAAACGAAAAAGCACATTGAAAATTTTAAAAAGGAGGTAATTGACCATGAAAAAATTCATTTCTATGGTTATGGCGGCAGCTATGGTAGTTACTATGGTTCCCGCAACAGCTTTCGCTCTGGATGGCGAAGTTGAAGTTTCTGCTAAAGTGCTGAAAGCTATGGATGTAACTGCATCCAGTGATGACATCGATTTGGGCAATCTGGTTGCTGATGATGACGTTCCCGAACTGAGAATCAAAGCTACAGATGTTAAGTGGAAAGGCACACATGACGATGACAGTTCTGTTGATTTCAAAATCACACTGAACAATGCAAAATTTAATGTAACAAATGAAGAAGGTTTCGAAAAACTGGTAACAGTTGTGTGTGATGAATACGGCAACGCTGGCGCTGGCCTTGCTAACTGCATTACAAATTTTGAAATTAATGATGACGCAGATGTGATTGAATTCACATTCACACACTACGATGCAAGCGGTAAAAAATGTGAATGGCACGAAGGCGATGTAATGTGGATCGACCTGGATGCAACACTAACAAAAACAAAAGTTGGTACAAAAGCTACAGTATCCGCTAAAGCATCCGATATCGGTTTGGATCTGAAAGATGAAGTTTTCGCTACAGTAGTAGAAAAAGGCATCAAAGTTGAACTGGATGACGATGTTGTAAGTGTAGCTGAAGAAGAAATCGTTACTCTGGAAAACATCGTTGTTACTCCCGTTGTTGGTGATACAATCGGTGCTAATGTAACATGGGACAAAGATACAAAGACAGCTGAATTCGTTATGAAACTGTCCAAAGGCTTTGAATGGGCAACAGCAACAGGTAAAATCAAAGTTCTGATTGATGACGCTGAAAATAATGTACCTGTAGTTGTTGATGGCAACAAACTGACAATCACAATGAACCAGGGTAAATCTTTCGAAAAAGCTGAAGAACTGGTATTCAAAGGTCTGGAAGTAGAAGCTACAACAGCAAAATCCGGCGATGTTTGTACTCTGACAGTTGACATGGATAATGTTGACAAAAAAGGAGTAGAAGTTGCAAAAGTTATCGACTACAAAGTAGTTATGGAACTGAATGACGCTGATGAAGACGTTCCTGTATTCTACAGCGGCGTTAACGTAAAAAACGACGGCCTGAATGATGATGCTGACCATGTATCTCTGGAAGTTGACCTGTATGAAACATTCGCAGGCGCTTGGGATATGGATAAAGCATTCACACTGGCTCTGCCTGAAGGCGTTTATGTGACAAATGTTATATCTCCCGCAGGTGACCTGACAACAAGAAATGGCGATAACCTGACAACAGCTTTCAAAAATGCTTATGTAAAAGGTGGCCACGTTGAATTCGAATTCGCTAAACGTGTATTCGTTGAAACAGACCCTCAGGATGATACAAACAGACGTAACTACACAGCGGATGTAACATTTGCTCTGGAACTGGTGGCAGACCCCGGTTTCGTTGGTGATGTAGTTCTGAAACTGGAAGGCGCTGCAGTTGATACACAGGAAGTAACAATCGCTAAATTCGTTGCTCCTATGACAGTAAAAGCTGAACAGAACGATGTAATCATCGACTACAGATATACAGCAATCGAAACACCTATCGTTGTAACAGAAGCTGAAGCTGGCCTGTGGGATAAAGACCTGGAGATTGGCTTTGCTATGGATAAATTTGGCGCTAAATACATCGACTTCGAAGATGATGCTACAGTAACAGTAGATGAAGCATCCGAAATGGAAGTTAAAAAAGTTAAAGATTCTAACGGTCTGAAATTCACAGTAACAGCAGAATCTGATGACGAAGCTGCAGAAGTAACAATCGATGGTATTGAAACAGTTATGCACAGATCCATTCCTGCTGGCCCTTACGCTCTGAATCTGAGCTATACAGCTGGTAAAGATAAAGATTACAAAGATATCACTCTGCTGGGTCAGGAAAAAGGCAAATGTCACTCCGACTGTGAAACAGGCTTCATCGGTGATGTTTGCGACTTCTCTACAGAAGTACACGAAGCATGGATCAACGTTGTAACAGCAGGTCGTGACCAGGATGACGCA
>X73_One_humped_Camel__coassemble_445_pt1 | contig 10349 bp, 9 predicted proteins | sample X73_One_humped_Camel__metabat2_low_PE_007 | metagenome-assembled genome bin X73_One_humped_Camel | reverse complement strand
CATGAAATGCTGATTTTTACGGCTATTTTGTCAGGCTTCCTTGACAACCTAAGTCAAAGGGTGCCTGCGGAAGCCTTTCGCATATCCGCAAAAAATCAGCTATTTCAGATATCCTATGTTTTCTTATGAGGAGGCACCTAAAGGTAGTCTCTTTTTTTATGCCAAAAATAAAAATGAGACTCCATGAGAGTTGGTGTTTGCTACGATGCAGGCAAACAAAAGCGGAAGGAGGAGAAACATGTATATTGACGGGGAATTTATACTGCGGGCGGCAGCGGTAGCCGGGGCTTTGGGAACCCTGGGGGCGATGCTTTACAAAAGCTTTCGCTGGATGGAGCGGCAGAAATTGCAGGAGATGGAGATCGAAAATATCAAAAAAGAGCAGTGCGTCATGTGTTACGGCCTGCTGGCGACGCTGGACGGGCTGAAGCAGTTGGGGGCCAACGGCAATGTGACCGACGCCTATCAGAAGCTGGAGAAGCATCTGAACAAAACGGCCCATGACTGAGAAGCGGGGGTGAAGAAATGGGGAAAAGATACAGAAACTCCCGCATCAACGGGGATACCATGACCACCATCGTCCTGTTTGCCCTGTTGTTTTGCACCGCAGTGGTCATCTGGGGGATGGGGCTGGCGGCAAAGGGCGTGGATTGCTCCGCCATTGTGGACAGCGCCCTGCGGGTATTCGGCACGGAGCTTGGCATCTGCGGCGTGATGACCATATTCAAGCGGTGGACAGAGGCCCAGGACAGGCGGCTGGAGGAAAACAGAAAACGAAGAGAGGAAAGGAGAAAAGAACATGAATGAGGAACAGAAAATCACCGTACAGAACCTATTGACGGTGAAAAGCATCGTGACCATCGTTCTGACGGTGGTTTTTTCCATTTTGGCCATGGAGGAGCGCATCAGCGGAGAGCAGTTTTTGAACATCTTTTCTGTGGTCATCGCCTTTTATTTTGGCACCCAGTATCAGAAGGGGGAACTGGAACGGGAAAGGGAGGCGGAAACGAAATGACAAATCGGGAACTGGCGGCCTTCGCCAGAAGCAAGCTGGGGACGGCCTATGTATACGGCATGAAGGGGGACGTTTTAACAGCGAAGAAGTATGAGCAGCTAAAGCTGCTGTTTGGCCCGCTGGTCTGGGACAGCGACAAGGAGAAGATCGGGCAGGTCTGTGTGGACTGCAGCGGGCTCATTTCCTGGGCTACGGGCATGGTACGCAATTCCCAGGGCTACCATGACACGGCGGAAAGGGTATTCCCCATTTCCACGGTAAATCTGGCACCGGTGGGGGCGGCGGTATGGAAAAAAGGACACATCGGCATTTACATCGGCGGGGGCAGATACATCGCCGCTGACGGCAGTCAGCACGGCTGCCGCATGCATACGGTGAAGGACAGCGGCTTCACCCACTGGTTTTTGCTGAAGGATATCACTTACGAGGAGGAAGAAATGGCGACAAAGGAAACCATCCTTTATAATGGAAAGGAATATACGGTGGAGCTGATCCGCAAGGACGGCGTGACGTATCTGAAAACCAGAGACATCGCCGCTGTGCTGGGGCTGACCGTGACAAACAAAGGAAAAATGCCCGTGCTGGCCGATGCCTGAATGGTTCCCTTCCGAAAGGAAGGGGCTATTTTTTTATTTTGTTGTTTTTTTGCCGGGAAAAGGATTTTACTTCATTATAAAAAAGTATAAATGAACGATTGTTCAGTCTTTTTGCGATTATTTTCCACCGGGGCCTTGTTCATTTTTGCGGAGGCCCCAAAAAGTTGAACGAAATACTATACAAAAATCCGTGAGATTGTAGAAAAATTCACAGTACCTCTTGCCTTTCTCCGGAAAAGTGGTATACTAAGGATGTATTCGGATGTGGTTTTTTCAGAAGACGTTGTGCTTTTGGATATGTACTGAACTTTTTTTCAGGATGTGGTTCGTATGTATGGGGCCGGCGGTTTGGAAAAGTCCTCCGAAAATGTACGCAGTTCTTCAAATTACAAATATTATTTATTAAAAGGAGAAGTGAAAGAAAATGAGAATTTCCGACAGAGTGCAGGCAATGCAGAACTCCCCTATCAGAAAATTCAATCCTATGGCTGATGCTGCAAAAGCACAGGGCGTAAAAATTTACCACTTGAACATTGGTCAGCCCGATATCGAAACACCTTCCGTATTCTGGGAAGCAGTAAAAGGTTTCGATTCCAAAGTTCTGGAATATGCTGGTTCCTGGGGTCTGCCCAGCCTGCAGGATGCTATCGTTGAATACTTCAAGAGATTCGACATGAACCTGGAAAGAAACGATGTTCTGATCACATCCGGCGGTTCCGAAGCTCTGACACTGGTATTCCTGTCCATCATCAACCCCGGCGACGAAATCATCGTTCCCGAACCTTACTACACAAACTACCTGACATTCATCCAGGCTGCTGACGGCGTAATCAAACCCATCACAACATATGCTGAAGAAGGTTACAAATACGCTATCAAAGAAAGACTGGAAGCAGTAGTAACAGACAAAACAAAAATGATCTCCATCGTTAACCCTGGCAACCCTACAGGCTGCATCCTGTCCAGAGAAGACATGAGAGTAATCGCTGACTTCGCAAAAGAACACGATCTGTGGATCCTGGCTGACGAAGTTTACAGAGAATTCGCTTACGACGGCAGAGAAATGACATCCTTCGGTCAGCTGGCTGACGTAGAAGACAGAGTTATCATCATCGACTCCGTTTCCAAGAGATTCTCCGCTTGCGGCGCTCGTATCGGCTGCCTGGTTTGCAAAAACAAAGAATACATGGCTCAGGTTTACAAAATCGCTATGGGTCGTCTGTGCGTTCCTACACTGGACATGGTTGGCGCAGAAGCAATGTACAAACTGCCCGCAGACTTCTTTGTTGATGTAAAAGCAGAATATGAACACAGAAGAGATACAGCATACGAAGCTCTGATGAAGATTCCCGGCGTTGTTTGCCAGAAACCCGGCGGCGCATTCTACATCACAGCTAAAATGCCCGTGGAATCCACAGAAGACCTGCTGCTGTTCCTGCTGAACGAATTCAGAGACAACAACGAAACAGTAATGTACGCTCCCGCTGAAGGCTTCTACGCTACACCCGGCCTGGGCAAAGACGAACTGCGTATCGCTTACATCCTGAAAGCAGAAGACCTGGCTCGCGCTATCGAACTGCTGGGCAAAGGTATCGAAGCTTACAAAGCAAAAGGCGGCAAATAATTCAATTTACATAAATTGAGTTTTGCATCTGAAATTGCACTCAAAGGGCACTCCGAAAGGAGTGCCTTTTCTCTTATGGATAAACCGCACAAAAGTATGTATTTATTTTAGTACAAAATAGCCAATCCTTGTTTGACAAAGGGTGGGCTTTTTTTATGGGCAAAACGCCGAAGAAAATGAAAAAAATGAATTTTTTATGGCAAAAAGGGAGAATGGATTGTATTTGAAAAAATACAATTGACAGGAAAAGCGTGGTTATGATATAAGATTGTACATATCCAGAAACAATCTGGTGTCAGATGCAATCTGGTGGGCGTACTTACAAAAGACAACTTCACAAAAGAGTGAAGAAAAAAAATAAGAGAAAGGAGAGGTACGTATGAAGAAAGGTAATATGAAGAAATTTGTTTCAATGGCGATGGCCACAGCTATGGTGATGCAGTGCGGTATTTGTACGGCATTTGCCGGTACTGGCGGCGGCGTGGCAGGAGGCGTAGAAAAGCTGGATGGCTACAAGATGGTTGAGGTTCCCACAAATATTATTTCTTACGACAATGATGTGGTCATGACCTACATTCAGGAATTTGCCAACTTCACACAGGTACCTCGTCCCAGCTATAACACGGTAAAAATGGCGGAATACCTGGAGGTTTGGGCGGAGGCCCGGGGCATTCAGGCGGAAACAGATACTTACGGCAACGTTGTGATGAATGTGCCTGCCACAAAGGGCTATGAAAAAGCGCCGCTGGTAGCTTTCCAAGGACATATCGATATGGTCCCTGCAGTGGATGAAGGCGTGACCCATGACTGGGACAACGATCCTCTGGATCTGATTTGGACTTCCAACAGCGTAAAGGCAGACGGCACATCTCTGGGTGCGGACAATGGATCCGGTGTTGCCTTCATGCTGACCTATATGGACTATAAGGATACCTTCAAGCATGGCCCGCTGCGCTTCATCTTTACTTCCGATGAAGAGGTTGGCCTGCTGGGTGCCCATGCGCTGGAAACAAAGCATGTGGCTGATGTGGAATATTTCGTAAACGTTGACGGCGGTTACGGCGGTGCAATCATCTCTTGTGCCGGCGGTAAATTCATCGAATTTACCCGGGATGCCGAATGGGAAGCAATGCCAGCAGACAGCGTGCTGTATAAAATGGAATTCAATGGCCTGAAGGGCGGCCATTCCGCAGCAGTTGGCGGCGGCAAGGCCAATGCGCTGGTAAAAATGGCCAATGCGATGCTGGCAATGGACCAGGCTGGCGTGGAATTCAACATGGTAAGCTTTGAAGGCGGCAGCGCAAACAATGTAATCCCCAACAAGAGCGTTGCTACCGTAGCGGTGAAAAAAGCAGATGTGGAAAAAGTAAATGCCACCATGGCCCGCTTCGCAAAACTGTTCAAGGATTCCTATGAAGCAGTGGAAACAGACTATACCTTTACCTATGGCGTGACAGAAGGCAAGGCAAATAAGGTGCTGTCCAATGAAGTTTCCGTGGCAATGGTGCAGATGATGAGCGCAGTGCCCAACAACATTCATACACTGATGGCAACGACCACCGGTACAGAAGCTTCCTCCAACGTTGGTATGATGATCTGGAACGATGAAAAAGTCGGCTTCTCCATCTTCCCCCGCAGTTCCTCCACATACGCGCTGGAACAGATCATGATGACAGATCAGGCGCTGGCTGAACTGACAGGCTTTGATATGAATGTAACGGTAAGCTTCGCAACATGGCCCATGAAGGCAGAAAACAAGCTGGGCGACATGGCAGCAGCACTGTTTAAAGAAATGACAGGCGAAGAATATGCACTGAGCGCAATCCATGGCGGCGTGGAATGCGGCGAATTCGCAGAAAAGAATGAAGATATGTATATCATCTCTACTGGCGTCAGCGGCGGCAGCGCAGGCCATACCACAGCAGAAACCATGAATTTTGACAAAGTGGAAGACAGCGTGGAATTCCTGGTGAAACTGGCAGAAAAACTGGCAGTAGAAGGCTGATAGAAAGGCAAATAAATAGGATGGAAATATTTGGAGGGCTCTTCATAGAGCCCTCCCTTCCTTTTTTTATTCTTTTGTGGTAATATGATACTTGTAGAAATTTATCGAAATGGCGCAACATGAGGAGGTATCTATCATGGAAGAAAATAAAGAACTGACACAGAGCATCAGCGTAGTGGAAAAGGTGCAGGAAGAAGCGAAGGGCTGCTTCAGAAACGGCCTGAACTGCTCCGAATGTGTGATGACCGCATTCCTGAACAATTTTGAAACGGGCTTGCCCAAAGAGGCAGTCAAGCTGGCAACGGCTTTCGGCGGCGGCGTGGGCCACACCAGAAATACCTGCGGCGCCATCACCGGTGCTGTGATGGCCCTGAGCGCCATCGTGGGCAGGGAAGACCCCATGGCCAAGGAAACCATGGCGGAACGTGTGCAGGAGCTGCAGCAGGGCATTTACCCTGTGGTGGGCAAAATGGTCCATGAAATGGAAGAGGAGTATGGCACATTGATCTGCTCTGAACTTTCCAACCCCCACGGCGACTGGGAAGGCAAGGCAAGAAAGAAAAACTGCATGAGTATGATCACCCATTGTGCCGGCCTGGCCGCAAAATACGCGGAAGAATATCTGAAGGAAAACGAAGGATAACGGTTTGGTGATATTATGAAAAAATACCTGCTGGGCCTGCTGGCGGCGCTGCTTTTTTCGGTGCCTGCCTTTGCCCATCCGGCCATCACGGTTTATGTGGATGGTGAAAAACTGAATTTTGACCAGCCGCCCATCATCAAAGAGGACCGTACTTTGGTACCCATGCGGAAAATTTTTGAAGCGTTGGACGCCCAGGTTTTCTGGGACGAACCCAGCCAAAGCGTGACGGCCCTCAGCGGCAGCGATGTCATCGTGCTGTATATCAACCAATCCGGGCTGTACAAAAACGGAGAACTGGTCTATACCATGCCCGTTCCGGCCCAAATCGTCAATGACCGCACCCTGGTGCCCCTGCGGGCCGTGGCGGAAAGCCTTGGGGCGGAGGTGGCCTGGGATGGCATTGGCTATGTCATTGATATTTCTTCCGGCGGCAGGGCTTTTGGCCCTTCCTACAGCGGGCAGGATACCCCTACCAAAGGCGGCTATAGCTATGGGGTGACAGCCCCCGACGGCACGGTGGTGCTTAATGCGGAACTGAAATGCGATGAGGTGACAACGGGCAAGGCGGCTGCCATCAATGGGCTGATGGCCAAGGAGACCTTTGGCCAGGGCGAAGCCTTCCGGCAGGCCTATGGGGAAAAGGCCCTGGCGGAATACGCAGCCAATCCCCAGCATTTCCGGCCCTATTATTACATGGGCACCTATGCCCTGACCCGGGAGAGCGATGGCTACGCTTCCTTCCTTTCCTCCGTTTCTTCCTACGACGGGGAGGGGGAGACAGTGACCTATTTCTCCCATACCTATGACCTTTCCACAGGGAAGGAACTGGATCTGGAGGATCTGGTTTCCGATTCCCGGGAGGATCTGGAATATCTTTGGGAAATGTCCTTCCTGGCTCTGATCGAGGCGGACTCCGATGCCTTCTATTCCAATGCGGAAAGCCGGCTGCGGAAAAACCTGGATAAGGTGGATTTTTACCTGACGGAGGATGGCATCGTCTTTTATATTTCCCCGGAGATCATTGCCCCGGCGGAAACGGGCGCAGTATCTTTTGAAATTACATACGAGTTTTAAGAAAATGAAAGCTCCGGGAAAGCCCCGGGGCTTTTTCTGCCCTTTTTTACATAAGCCCTCCTGTTTGGGAAAAGATAGACCAAAAGGAGGGTTTTTTATGTGTACCGCAGTGACTTACCATACCAAAGATGATTATTTCGGCAGAAATCTGGATTATGAACGTTCCTTTGGGGAAAGCATCGTCATCGTGCCCCGCCGGTTTCCCTTTTCTTTCCAGAAGGGGGCGGCGTATCATTATGCCATCATCGGCATCGCCCATGTGGCAGAGGGGGAACCGCTGTTTTATGATGCGGTCAATGAAAAGGGGCTGGCCATGGCGGGGCTTTTATTTGCGGGGAACGCCGTCTATCATCCCCCTGCGGAGGGGAAGGAAAACGTGCCCTCTTGGGCTTTTTTGCCCTGGGTGCTGCAGCAATGCGCCACAGTGGAGGAGGCGGCATTTTTGCTGCAAAGGCTGAACCTGACGGAAAGCGCCTTTCGGGAAAGCCTGCCGCCCAGCCCCCTGCATTGGATGATTACCGACGGGAAACGCTCCCTTGTGGTGGAAAGCGTTGCGGAGGGGCTGCGGGTCTATGAAAACCCCATCGGGGTTTTGACCAACAACCCGCCCTTTCCCTTCCATCGGGAAAACCTCCGCCAATACTTGAACCTGACGGCGGAGGAGGCGGAAAACCGCTTTTCCAAGGCCATCGACCTTGCGCCCTTCAGCCGGGGCATGGGGGCCATGGGGCTGCCGGGGGATGTTTCCTCCGCTTCCCGCTTTGTGCGGGCGGCCTTTACGAAGCTGAACGCCCGCTCCGGGAATGGCGAGGCGGAAAGCGTCAGCCAGTTTTTTCATATTTTGGGCAGCGTGGAGCAGGTGCGGGGCTGCGTGCATCTGGGGGAGGGGAAATATGAGATGACCCTCTATTCCTCCTGCTGCAATCTACAGCGGGGTATTTATTATTACACCACCTACGAGGACCGCAGCATCCGTTCCGTGGGACTGCGGGAAAGGGAGCTGGAGGGAGAGGCGCTGTATCAATATCCTATGGAAACAAAGGCATGAAAGAAGAGCCGGGACGGAATCTCCGCCTTCGGCTCTTGATTTTTTATAAAATTTCCGGCCGCAGCTTTCGGCAGGAAAGCAGGCAGGAAACTTCATTTTCCCACTGGATGAGGGTAGCTTCCGAGAGAAGCTTCAGGTCAAACTGACGGTTATAGAAAACCTGCTCCGCTGTTTTTTCCCGCAGGATATCTTTGGCGGGACAGCCGGGACAGCGTTCCTCCCGACCCATCATAGCCTGGTAGCAAAACATGCCCGGGCGTGCATCGGGAGCCAGTTTCTGGAATTTGGCGTTCAAAAATTTCAGCCGGCAGGTTTTGGGATCGATCACATAGATATAGGCGTTTTGGTTATCCAGCACGCTGCGCAGATCACTGGCCCAGCGGTCCGTTTCATCCTGGGCCCGCTTCTTCAGCAGGAAAGTGGAAAGCATTTCCGAGAAGAAGGACAGGGTATCGATCTGGTCCTGGGTCCAGAGGCGGGGGGCTACACATTCATCAAAGCCCACATAGCCCCGGAAAATGCCATTATCCATGATGGCGCACTGCAGCAGGGATTTGATGCCCCGGGACTTTAAAATCTCATACTGTTCTTTGGGCAGAGTGTGGATATCGGAGCAGTAGAACATGCCGTTTTCATTGAAGTTGTTTTCATAGCCAGGGATATCCGTTTCATAGCTGATCTTCTGCTGGTTCTGGATCTCCGGCTGGACCTCTGCGTTGCACCATTCAAAGGTATTGGAGCAGGTTTTGTTTTCCCTGTCATTTTCAAAGATATACACACGGCTCACATTCATGGTTTTGCCCACCAGGGCCAGCACGTCATGGACCGTGGTTTCCACATCGCCGGAATCATAGAGGCGGCGGAAGGTATACTGCACGATATTTTGGCTGGACATCCGGGAAAGCTCATCGGAGTCGATGTGGGTGCTGATGGCCGTAGCGGGTTTCTTACGGGAGAAATAGAAGGCATCTTCTTTATTGAAGAAGCAGAAGCAGTTTTTGCCTTTATCCTTTGCCTGATAGAGGGCCTGATCCGCCCGCTGGAACAATTCGTGATAGGCGGTGCCATGCTGGGGAGAGAGGGCAACGCCAATGGAACAACTGATAGGAATATCCCCCAGTTGATTGCGGTAAATGCCCTGGAAGGAGGAAAGGAGGCGGCTGCAGCGGGCCTCCACCAGTTCCCCATCGGAAATATCCCGCATGAGCACCATAAATTCATCCCCGCCGATACGGCCCACGATATCCTGGGCACGGAACAGCTTTTTGATCTCCTTGGCAGCCTGGGTCAGTACCGCATCGCCGAACATATGGCCGAAGGAGTCATTGATATGCTTGAAATTATCCAGATCGATGATGAGCAGGGCACAGGCTGCGCCATGGGGATGGGAGGAAAGATATTCCTCCGCCTGCTTCTGGGCGGTCTGCTTATTGAAAAGCTTGGTCAGGGCATCCCGCTCTGCCCGGTCCTGCAGGGCCTGGGCCGCCCTTTTTTCATCATCCACATTGAGAATGATGCCGTGAATTTTCAAAAGCCTGCCTTCTTCATCATGAAGGGCAGTGGCCTGATGGCGGCACCACAGATAACGGCCGCCCCTTTTGGCGATGCGGGTCTCGATCATCTGGTGCTTTGCGCCGTTTTGCATATTATGGACCATTTCAAACATTTTGGGGACATCCTCCGGATGGAAATGGGAATTGGTATGGAGGGTGGAAAGCACGTTTTCCCGTATGGGCATATAGCCAAAAAGCTCATACCAGCGGTCCGAGAAGCTGATGGTGTCATTGACGATATCCCATTCAAAGATGATATTCTGGGTATAGCCGAAGATGGACTCATATTGCTGCAGGTTGAACTGGAGGCGGTTCTGGGTCTGTTTGCTTTTGGTCACATCGGTCAAGATGCCGGTAAAATATTCCCTGCCGTCCTCGCCGATGGAGAGGAGGCTTTTGTTCAGCACCCAAATCTCCCGGCCGTCCTTATGGCGCATACGATAGGTCAGCTCCACATAGCTGCCGTTTTCCAGATGCTCGGCCATGATCTGATGCACTCGGGCCAGATCTTCCGGGATGACCAGTTCCATCAGGTGGTTTTCAAAAAGCAGCTCCAGTTCTTTTTCTGACCAGCCCACCAAGGCGGAAAGATCGCCGGAAATGCTTTTGAGGGTATGCCAATGGTCGTTGCGGTAGATGACCTGACAGGGCACCATAATCTGGGCCGCTTCCCACTGGGAAAGCAGGTTTTTGCCAGCGGGCCGACCGGCGGAAAGGCTTTTTTGCCAGATGATGAGGAATTTATTGTTTTCATCATCCAGTTCCGGCCGCAGCAGCGTTATCTGATACAG
>X73_One_humped_Camel__coassemble_441_pt1 | contig 10402 bp, 9 predicted proteins | sample X73_One_humped_Camel__metabat2_low_PE_007 | metagenome-assembled genome bin X73_One_humped_Camel | reverse complement strand
GGCAAGGGACTGCACCACGGGGTCTGTATGGAGTTCTACAGGCTCTTCTGCCTCGTTGGCGAAAATATGATACAGACCGCTCATGCAGGAAACATATTCCCAGCCGAAGGCGGCGTAGTTTTCCAGGCGTTCCGGGGAAGGAACGGCATCCAGCCCGGTGATGACCTCCAGCCGATAGGTCATTTTTCTGGGTTCGTCCTTGGTGAATTCCGCAAACATCCAGTTGGCGGAGCGCAGGGAAAGGCCTTTTTCGCTCTGGGCGGAAAACCACTGTTCCAGGGCCGGGGCTTCGTAGATGGAATTTGGCATGAGCCGTATGGTTTTTTTCATGCTATCCCTCCTCAAAGTTTATCTTTGGAATAGGCAACGTCAGTCAGGGCAATGATCTCCGGCAGATGGGCCATGATATCATCCTGACCGTAATAGAAGAATGCCATGACTTTATCGCCCTTGCGGAAAAGGATCTTTTTGCTGCCGCCATCGCCATAAGTAACGCCTTCATCGATGGTTTCATCATAAATACGGGCAAAGCCTGTTTCGTCGTAGATATGCCATTTGATCATGGCGTCATAGAAGGGTTTTGCCAGGAATTTGAACCGCAGGTCATAATATTCCACGCTGATGGAGGGGGAATAGATGCCGCTGTCATCGTTCCAGCGTTTATCGGGGACGATGCCTTCCTGCCGAATCTCATACTGGATGGGAGCGAAGAAGGAAGTCCAGTAATGCACCTTGTTGTTGTATCCGTCATATTCGTTCAGGACAAAGTTCGGGTCTGTCTCAATGGTTTCCAGAGAAACATAGGGCAGGGGCTGGTTCGCTTCCTCCAGAGGCATCCGCCAGCTTTGGCCAAAGAGGCCGTACACATGAAGGAGGAGGGCAAGCAGAAAAGCATGATAAGCAAAAATTTTAGCTTTGTAGCGGAAGGAACCCTTGCGCCAGTCGGCATCATGCTCCATGGCGATGCCTGACTGCAGGCGGTCACGGATATGGCGGAAGGACTGAATCTCCTGCAGGATGGTAAACATGGAGACAACCAGCAGGAGGGTCTGAATCAGCAGAGCATTACCGCTTTTGATGGTGTAAAAGAGGTTATCGTCCCAGAGGGTCAGATAGAGACACCAAAGCACCATGGCGAGGAAAAAGGGCAGGGTGATGAAAAAGGCCTTTTTCTGGCGGTGATAGATGCGCGCATAGGCGGCAGACTGGGCCACGGGGTCGGTGTGAATTTCGGGGGTATCCTCTTCCTTTGCCCGGAAGACGCAGAACAGTTGGTTCATGGGGCAGACATACTGCCAGCCGAATTCATCATAAAGCTCGATCATGCGGCGGTTCCGTTCCTCTACGGTCAGAGGCCTTTTGCCATCCTTGGAAGGAGCAAAGGCGTTGCGGATATTATTCACATAAAAGCCATGGTCCTCCACGGGGACAGGCTCAATGCGGTAGGCCAGCTTTCTGGGCTCGCCCTCGGTAAATTTAGCCCAATAGGGGCGCAGGGAATGGAGATACAGCCCTTCTGCGGCCATATCGGAAAGCCAGCTTTCCAAAGCGGGGATATGCATGGGGTTGACAGGGATGAGTTTTCTTTTATATTTCATGGTATTCCCCCTTTCTTTCAGAATGATTTTTCGGCTTCCGCATCAGCGATGCAGGCCCGCAGGCGGGCCACTTCCTCGGCGTAAAGCTCCCGGCCTTTTTCCGTGATGCGGTAGGTGCGTTTTCTGCCCTCCACGGCGGTTTCTTCGATGAGCTTTTCTTCCTCGAATTTGGCCAGGATGGTATATAGCGTGCCGGGGCCGATGCTGACACGGTTTTTTGTCCGTTCTGCGATGAACTGCACGATGTCTGCGCCGCACATTTCCTGCCTTTGGAAGGCCATCAGTACATAAAACATGGTTTCGGTCAAAACTTCCAGTGATTTTTTTGCCATAAGCATGGCTCCTCTCAAAAATGATATCGACTATCGATATTGTTATATTCATTATAATATCGATAATCGATATTGGCAATAGATGTAAGAAAATTTTAAGAATAATAAAACGAGCATGGCTCATTTTGTCGGGAGGGCGCACAAAGGAGCACCGGCCATTACAAAAAAAGAACACTGGTTTTCCAGTGTTCTTTTGGTCCTTCTTATTTTTTGCGGCAGTTTCCGCAGGTGCCATAGAGGATGAGCTGTTCGCATTCCACCTCAAAATCCAGATCGGGTACCAGCTTTTTCGCTACCTCTGTCAATTCTTCCCTCTGCAAATCTCCCACCTGGCCGCAAACCTTGCAGACCGTATGGGGATGGCACTGCACCACAGCGTCATAACGGGAACGGCCTTCGCCTACGTTCAGTTCCTGCACCAGGCCCAACTGTTTGAAAAAATCCAGCGTTTTATAGACCGTGGCAAGGCTCATGGTAGGGTTGGTGGGTTCCAGCGTTTTATAAATCGTTTCCGCATCGGGATGCTCATGGGTGCTTAAGAGCATATTATAAACGGCAATACGCTGCGGGGTGACTTTCAGTCCTTTTTCTCTTAAAATCTGAGCAGTTTCCTTCATAAATCACACCCCCTCCTAGATAATAATTGTTTTTATTTAATAATAATACATATTCTTGGTTACGTCAATGGTAAAATATACTAAAACACAAGGAATTCTGTATTTTTCTGGAAAAGCTGGGGTTATTGTTTTTTTGGAAGGGCTGTGCTATCATGGCTTCAGAAGAAAGGAAGGGGAGAAGAAATGCATATTGTTTTGCTGGAACCGGGAATTCCCCAGAATGCAGGGAATATTGCCCGCACCTGTGCGGTGACGAATTCTGTGCTGCATCTGATCAAGCCCCTGGGCTTTTCCGTGGAGGATAAATATTTGAAGCGGGCCGGGCTGGATTACTGGAAGCTGCTGGATATTCGGTATTATGAGAACTTTCAGGAGTTCTGCGAAAAAAATCCCGGGGCGAAGCTCTGGATGGCCTCTACGAAGGCGCGGCATGTTTATGCCGATGTGGCCTATGGCCCCGATGATTATGTGATGTTTGGGCGGGAAAGCGCCGGGATACCGGAAGAGATTTTGATGGCAAATGAAGCCAATACTATCCGCATTCCCATGCTGGAGGCGGCCAGGAGCCTGAATTTATCCAATTCCGTGGCCATCATCATTTATGAGGCCATGCGGCAGCAGGGCTTTCCTGGTATGCTGATGGAAGGGCAACTGCATCATCACAAATGGTAACAAAAAAATGACACTCTTATGGTAGTTCCTAATAAGAAAACGTTGACAATCTAAAAAGAACAGCGTGTACTGCAGGCTAGCGGTACACGCTGTTCTTGTGTTCATTTTGGGAGTTATCTTCGCCGCAGGGTGGCTTTCTGTATAGGCGGAGTATAACTACCTGCAATTTCAAGTCCACATTGGGAGCGGAAACGGCGATTTTTCCCCCATAATTGACAGAGGGCGCAAGCGGATTATTTGCGAAGGGTTTTTACAGCAACATCAACGGAATCCAGAATCAGAGCAAATAACATTATGATTAAGAAGAAAATCTGGAAATTGCTGAACAGGTTAATGATGATGGAGTTTTCACCTTCAAAAAGCATGGGGATATTCGTGAGAAAATCCGGGTGTATCAGTTCAAAGCCGGTCAGCCACCAGATGCTCAGGATCGCCGAGATCACATTGGAAATTAAGGTCGTTGTCAGCACACGCTTATTATATCGCCCTTCCAAAAGCTGAACAGACTCGCGGATGATACCGCAGGCAGCAAAGGCCAGAATGATATACCATGTTCCCCGCAGCGCTGTGACTTCGAACAGAGAGATTTTCTGCCCATTGACATCTATGATGATGCCCAAAACCTGCGGGACCACCAGAAACAAGACAGCAAAAAGCACGCAGAAAACGATACCCGCAATGCACTCCCACTTGGTAATTTCCTGGGTTCGCTTAGGGACTGGCGGGAGATCATCAAAGTTGAAGGATTCCGTAATGCGGATGCCCTTGTGATAGAAAAAAGCATATAACAGCGTGGTAAAGGCGAACGCCCCCATAACGCCGTTCCAAAGCATAGCCAGCCAGTTTCCCACCGCTGCATACCAAGCCTGGGGCTCCATTACCTGCATAATTACTGCCGCCACAGTCAGACCAAACGCTGCGCATACTAAAATAATCTTCAGAACAAATTTATAAGTGCCGTAATACGGCTGACCGATAAGACACTTCTTTGCATCTTCATCATATTGGGCGGAAAGTTCCTGAGGAGTGCCCAGCTCCGTAAGTACGACGCGGATATCCTTTTCTGTTGGTGTGACCTCGCCGCAGCGCTCGGTCAGCATATCATCGATCAGTCCGCGTAATTCCTGCGCAACATCGTCTCTTTGTTTTCTGGACAGCCGCTTGGTAGCAGCATAGATATAGCGTTCAATTAGATCGCGGTTCATTTTTATCCCTCCAATAGCGAATCCACATTTGTGGAAAATGCTTTCCAATAAGCTTTTGTTTTCTCAAGTACCGCCAGGCCGTCCTCGGTGATTTGATAGTACTTTCTCGGCTTTGCTTCGCTGGTATCCCATTGGCTGGCCAGCAATCCCTGGCTCTCCAGCCGACGCATCAGCGGATAAAGGGTGTTGGCATCCATAGGAACATCATGGTCATTCAGCTTTTTTACTAGACTGTATCCGTACATTGGTTCCCGCAGTTGGCTCAGAACCAGTAAGATCAAGGTGCCGCGTCGTAGTTCCAGAACCAAACCCGATACGGTATCTTCAATATTCATAATATCACCTCGCACTATGATGTGTAAGCATATTATAATGTGTGGTGCACAATATGTCAAGACAATTTCTGCATGCATGAATTTTTTTAATACTATATAAGTGAATACCAAAACTTGAGTTTAACAGATGGCGAAAACTTAACGGTCTTTTTCTCGTCCAATCTTGCCCAATCAGCATTTGAAAATTGTATTGAGTATAGGGGACAAATTGGCCTATCAACAGCAAGGGGTTGCATACTTCCCAATGATGAGTGTGATTACACTCGCTGTGTTTGCTCCATGGGCAAGTATTGCGCAAGTGGGTACGCACTTGCTGTGCTTGCTACAAACTTACTTTCAAGAAAGGACGGATAGGAATGGATAGGAAAAGAAATGTGGCACAGCAAAACGCTGTGCCACTATTCGACTATTAAAATGTTTTCCTATCCAGAACACCCATACAGTGTGTCATTTTTTTGTTCTTCCTTCGAGGGAGCAGGCGGTTCTGCGGAGGGGAATTTCAGATAGGCCTTGAACAGGTCGCCTTCGATATCCAGAGTGAACCTGCCTTTTTGCAGATGCACCAGGGATTGGGCGATATTCAGGCCCAGGCCGCTGCCCTCCGTATGGCGGGAACTATCGCCCCGGACGAAGCGTTCCATCAATTCCTCCACGGGGATATTCAGAGCGTCCTTACTGATATTTTTCATGGAAATGGAAATGAAGTCCAGTTCTTTTCGGATATCAATATAGACCCGTGTGCCTGTCTGGGAATATTTGCAGGCGTTGCTCAGAAGGTTGCTCAGCACCCGCCAGGTCAGGTTGCCGTCCACCATGGCATAGAGGGGGGCTTCGGCGGAGGAAACGACCACTTCCAGCCGGGCAGCTTCCAGCTTTTCCTCATACTCCGCCACGGCCTGCAAAACCAGTTCCTTCATATCCGTAGGGGCAAGGGAGGCCTTGAGGTTTCCCGTGGAGGCCTTGGAGGCTTCCACCAGATCCTCCGTCAGCTTTTTCAGGCGGCGGGACTGCCGGTCCAGCACCTCGATATATTCTGCCGCCTGGCCTGTCAGTTCCTCTTTCTTCAGCAGGTCAACGTAGTTGATGATGGAGGTCAGGGGCGTTTTGATATCGTGGGAAACGTTGGTGATGAGTTCCGTTTTCATCCGTTCGGAGCGCATTTTCTGCTCCAGGGCGATGGAAAAGCCCTTGGAAACGCTGTTCAGATGCTCGCCGTGTTTCCGGAAGGGGGGGAACATCCGCTGGGTGTCGATTTTATCGGTCAGGTTGCCCCGGGCCAATGCTTCGCCGCCCTCTGCCAGCCGCTGGAGTTGGGAAGCGATGGTGCAGAACACAAAGGTCAGCACAAGATTCAGAAGAAGAGCGCCGCCGCCGCCGCCGAAATAAACAGAGGAGATGACCAGCCAAGCCACGCCCACCTTCCACATGGCGGGGATGGCTTTCAGGGCATCCAGGAAATAGCGGAGGATCTTTCCGAAAAAGCGCAGGATACGCCAGCAGATGGTATTCTGATAGAAATAGCGGCCCAGCTTGATGCGGGTGGCGCAGGTCAAAACCGTGGCCAGGGCCAGGATGGCCAGAATCAGGATGCTGAAAACGGCCAGGGCCATTTCCGCCGCGGAATCGAAGGGGTTGTATTGGTAGCCCACCGCGAAAACTATTGGGGATAGGGGGCTAAGGACAGCCAGATACAGGTCCAGGGGGAGCTTATCCTGCAGATTGGGCGTGATCTCTTCTTTCCCTGCCTGATGGCCGGCGGCGCAAAGCAGGAAAACGAAGCAAAGGGCGAAAACCAGCAGGCTGCCCAAAAGAAGGGGCAGCAGGATGCTGTGGATATCGTAGAGGTTCTGGTGATACTGGTAGGACAGCTCATAGTTATCGGAGACCACCAGCGGCTGTGCCAGATAGCCCTCCACGATGATATCCATAGAGGCATCCAGAGGGATGACCTCCGTCAGGTCGCCGTTGTTTTTGACCAGTTGATTGGCCAGAACGAATTGGTAATCCTTTACGAAGGCGGCGATTTCATTTTCGCTGAGATTATCCAGCAGTACATTGCCGGAAGTATCCTTCAGGATATAGCGGAAGTTGGTGTCTTCCGGAGCAAAGGCTTCCTTTTCCCCGTAGGACCAGTCGCCGTAGTCGATAAAATTGACCAGCTCCTGCACATAATCATAGGTTATATTGCGGCAGATGTGGGTCTCATGATAAGGCTTCGGGCTGCTGCCGAAAAAGCCGTAGCTTTCCGCATAGAAAAAGGACAGGCCGCTGCCGAGAGCGGTGATGCCTGACAGGATGACCAAAAAACAGGCCAGTATTTTTGCCCCAAGATTATGGGTGAGTTTTGTCATTTGGTCGCCTCCTTTTTGATTTCAGGCTGGTATTTTCATCCCCCAAATTATGGGTGAGTTTTGTCATTTGGTCGCCTCCTTCTCGATTTTGTAGCCCAGGCCCCAGACTACCTTCAGATAGCGGGGCTCGGAGGGGTTGATCTCGATTTTTTCCCGCAGATGACGGATATGTACGGCCACAACGCTGCCGGAGCCATAGGCATCCTCGTTCCAGAGGCGTTCGTAGATCTGGGCGGAGGAAAAGACCCTGCCGGGATTTTCCATGAGAAGCTTCAGGATGTTGTATTCGCTGGGGGTCAGGTTGATGGTCTCCCCATCCACGGTAACGATCTTCGTTTCATCATCCAGAACGATGCCGCCGATGGCAAGCTGAGAGGCTTTTTTCGCCATGCCGCCCAAAGAGGTGTAGCGGCGGAGCTGGGAACGGACCCGGGCCAGGACCTCGATGGGGTTGAAGGGCTTGGTGATGTAATCATCGGCGCCTATGTTCAGGCCTAAAATTTTGTCCGTATCCTCACTTTTGGCTGTCAGCAGGATGATGGGGATATTGGAGGTTTCCCGCAGCTTGGCCGTGGCGGCGATGCCGTCCATCTGGGGCATCATAATATCCATCAAAATCAGGTGGATATCCTGCTTGGCTACCACGTCCAGGGCTTCCTGCCCGGTATAGGCAGTGAAGATGTTGTAGTTTTCTGTGGAAAGGTAAATGGACAGGGCAGAAACGATGTCCTTTTCGTCGTCGCAGATCAAAATGTTGTACATAGTGGTTTGCACCTCCGTCATGCTGTTGGTTTTATGGTATCAGACTGGTTTTAAGAAACCAGCAGGGAAATATTTAAGATTACTTTAAGTTTGACGCAAAGGGTCTGAAAAAAGTTTAGCACATCAGGAGAGGATTTTGGAGAAAAGGAGGAAATCGTAAGATTTTCTTAAACAAATTACGCTGAAAAAAAGAAAAACTGAACAGAAGCCTCCGTTCAGTTTTTTTGCTGTGGTTCAAATTCCGCCAAAGGTGGTTGGCCCTTCGGGCAGGTCAAAATGATATTCCTCCCACAGGACGATTTCCCCTGCGGCAAGGGATTTTTTCACATCGATGAGGCGCTGGTTTCTACTGCCGCAGAATTTCAGTTCCAGAGAGCGTTCCGCCAGGATGAAAGGCCCGTCGATGAGAACATCGCTTTCCTGCACCAGTGCGATCTTATCGGGGTCATTTTCCGCGAACAATGCTTCCCAGGTATAGCCGGTGTAAGTCCATACGTTCAGGCCGTGCCTGTGGGCGCCCTTTGCGAGTTCGGTGCATTCCTTCGGCTGCAGGAAGGGGTCGCCGCCGGAAAGGGTGATGCCGTCCAGCAGGGGATTTTCCGCCATAGCGGCGATGATATCCTCCGTTTCCCCCCAGGAACCGCCCTTGGGGTCATGGGTCTGGGGATTATGGCAGCCGGGGCAGTGATGGGGGCAGCCCTGGGTGAATATGGTCAGGCGAAGACCGGGGCCATCGACGATGGAATCCCCGGTGATGCCGCTGAGACTGATTTTCATAGGATCAATCTTCCTTTGCTTCTAATTTTACTTCTGTCACCACGGAATGCTTCACTCTGTCCCGCACTTCCGCGCGTTTTGCGTTGTTGAAGCGGTCCAGTGTGCCTACCAGATAGCCGGTGATGCGGCGGATTCTCTGGAAACCGTAGTCGCCGTCTGTTTCTTTTCTGCCGCATTTGGGGCAGGTGTCACCAATGATGCCATTGTAGCCGCAGACAGGGTCACGGTCAACGGGATGGTTGATGGAACCATAGCCGATGCCCTGGGACTTCATGTAGCGGATGACTTTTTCGAAAGCATCCAGGTTTGTGCTGGGGTCGCCGTCCAGTTCGATATAGGTGATGTGGCCGGCATTGGTCAGTGCATGGTAAGGTGCTTCCAACTGGATCTTCTTATAGGCGCTGATGGGGTAATATACAGGAATGTGGAAGCTGTTGGTATAGTATTCTCTGTCGGTGATGCCTTCGATGGCGCCGAAGCGTTCTCTGTCCATGCGTACGAAACGGCCGGACAGGCCTTCCGCAGGGGTTGCCAGCAGCGTAAAGTTCATTTTTGTTTTCTGGGACATATCATCCAGGCGTTTTCTCATGTGGCCGATGATATCCAGGCCCAGGTTCTGGGCTACTTCGCTTTCGCCGTGGTGCACGCCCAGAAGGGCTTTCAGGGCCTCTGCCAGGCCGATGAAGCCGATGGAAAGGGTGCCGTGCTTCAGCACTTCACGCACTTCGTCATCATAGTTCAGCTTTTCGCTGTCGATCCAAACGCCTTCGCCCATCAGGAAAGGATAGTTGTGTACTTTTTTCTTCGCCTGGATTTCAAAACGTTCCATGAGCTGTTCTGCCACCAGGTCGATTTTTCTGTCCAGTTCGGTGAAGAACCAGTCGATGTTTTTATTTGCCAGGATGGCGATACGGGGCAGGTTGATGGAGGTGAAGCTCAGGTTGCCTCTGCCCAGGGTGATCTCTCTGTCAGGGTCATTTACGTTACCGATGACTCTTGTACGGCAGCCCATGTATGCGATCTCTGTTTCGGGGTGGCCTTCTTTATAATATTTCAGGTTGTAAGGCGCATCCTGGAAGGAGAAGTTGGGGAACAGTCTCTTTGCGCTAACACGGCAGGCCAGTTTGAACAGGTCATAGTTGATTTCGCCGGGGTTGAAGTTGATGCCTTCCTTCACACGGAAGATCTGGATGGGGAAGATGGCTGTTTCGCCATTGCCCAGGCCGGCTTCTGTGACCAGCAGCATATTTTTCATGACCATGCGGCCTTCTGTGGAGGTATCCATACCATAGTTGATGGAGGAGAAGGGTGTTTGGGCACCGGCACGGGAATGCATGGTGTTCAGGTTATGCAGCAGGGCTTCCATAGCCTGATAAGTGGCTTTGTCGGTTTCTTCTGTTGCCTTCTTTGCGGAGAAAGCCTGTGCCTTGGCAAAAATTTCTTCGGGGATGCCGGCTTCCAGCATCAGCTTCTTTTCCGCATCATGGTACGCAGGGGACTGATCCAGGTTGGGATACAGGTCCTGGGCTGCCAGGGCTTTATAAATTTCCTTTGCTTTTTCTGCATGTTCGGGGCTGTCCATGACTTCGATCAGGGAAGCCAGATTGGAACGGTAGCGTTTGATATATGTTTTCGCTACGCCGGGGGCCAGGCCGTAATCGAAGTTGCCGATGGACTGGGCGCCGTGCTGGTCGTTCTGGTTGGACTGGATGGCGATACAAGCCAAAGATGCGTAGGAAGCGATGTCGTTGGG
>X73_One_humped_Camel__coassemble_437_pt1 | contig 10447 bp, 11 predicted proteins | sample X73_One_humped_Camel__metabat2_low_PE_007 | metagenome-assembled genome bin X73_One_humped_Camel | reverse complement strand
GTTCCATCTGCTTGGGCATCAGTTCTTCTTCCTCGTCCAGTTGGGCGAAGAAGGAAAACCACATCAGTGCGTCTTTTTTTGAAATTTTCCTTATTATCTCCTTTCTTCGAGGGACGCTGTCCCTCGAGCACCCTGCAAGGGGAATGATTCCCCTTGCCCCCCGCTTGCAAAATCATATCCATGATTTTGCGTGATCTATTCAAATAAATTTACTTATTTTCTTTTACTTTATCATCCCAATACTGGCAATCGTTTCTGCCAATGGTTTCGGATGTAAAAGGCGTACCGTCATTTTTCTCATAATGCTTTGCCGCACGGAGAACATATTTCGCGCCGACATACACAATGGGCACGTTGAAGAACACGATCAGGATATTGCCCAAATCGGAGAAGGCCCACAGGTTGCCCAGCTCCAGCCCGGCGATATTACACAGGATACCGAAAGCCGCAACGATCAGGCCAATGATACGCACGCCATTGATAAAGCCTTTATCCTTACGGATACGGTTTGCGGCAATTTCAGAGAAGCTGATCATACCCAAAAGGCAGGTATAGGCAAACAGGCAGAAGCACAGGGTAATCACAAAGGTCACCACGGCGTTGAAGGAAGTGCCGGGGGTCAGCACCGCCAGAGACTCTGTGAATTTCGGCAGCTTATCCATTTCCGCCCAGGCCGCCGCATTGGGGCCATCCCAGCAATGGGCCATGACCACAACAAAGCCCGTTAAGGTACAGATGACCATGGTATCCAAAAATACACCGATGGCAGACAACATGCCCTGTTCACAAGGATGCTTCGCATCTGCCGCCGCTGCAGACATGGTGATGGTACCCTGACCGGCCTCATTTGACATCAGCCCACGCTTGACACCCTGGGCCAGAACTGTACCAAACATGCCGCCAAAGACGGCTTCCGGCCGGAAAGCGCCGCCGAATACGGCTTTGAAGAAATAAGGCACTGTATTCAGGTTCAAGAAAATCAGCACCAGAACCGTTACCACATACAGCACAGCCATGATGGGAACCATTTTATCCGTCCATTTGGTCACTTTCTTGATACCGCCGAACACAGCGAAGAAGGTCAGCACCATGGTGATGGCACCAACGATATAATAGAAGGCGGAATCGGTGGCGATGGCGGAACCTGTCACGATCTCCGCCATCCTGCCCACGGAAGAAACCACGTTGAAGCCCTGGGCGGGCAGGCAGCACAGGGCATACAATATGTACAGCAAAGACAGGAACACGCCCACGAAGCCTTTATTGCCCAGGAGCTTTCTGCCGTAAAAAGGCAGGCCGCCGACGAATTCGTCCTCTTTCTTTTCCTTGAAAATCTGCGCCAAAACGGCTTCCATATAGGCCACCGCCATGCCGAAAAAGGCAGAGACCCACATCCAGAACACGGCACCGGGGCCGCCCACTGCGATGGCACCTGTTACCCCCAGGATATTACCGGGGCCGACACGCATGGCAGAGGACAGGAGGAAAGCCGCCAACGGGGAGATGCCCGTGTCGATGGTTCTCTTTTCTGTCATGATGCCAAGGCCTTTTTTGAAGCCCCTTACCTGCACAAAGCCCAGGCGGAAGCTGAAATACAGCCCACTGCCAAGAAGCAGGATGATGGCAAAGGAGAAATTCCCCAAAAGGGGGATATTTGCATACCATTCAAAATTGGTCGGGAGATCCCACAGGAAATCGGACAGGGGGCCGATGAAGGAGAAAATCCCGTTTATGGATTGAAATAGTTCTTGCATTTTTTGTTACCCACTTTCATAAATCACTTTTCATTTACAGCTTCCTGGTATTTATCCCTCAAAACCAAGGTAAGATGCCAGTTCATATACTCTTGTTCTGGTCAATTCTGCCGCTTTCTGATTGGCGGCCAAAGGCACCATGCTGCCTCCGGCAAAGGCTTCCCCGGCCTGTTTTACTTCTGCCTCTTTTTCTGCGATCCACGCCTGCTGTTCCTGATGCAGACTTTCCATGGTCTCTTCATCCAAAGTTGCCTTTAAGTTGGCCCAAATCTCATTCAAAATTCCATCCCATACCTGATAAAGCTCTATGGATAATTCATTCATATCTGCCTGTGTCAGGGAGGAATCCTCTGTCAGTTTTTCATTGAAAACAGATGCTTCTTTTTCCGCCTCTTCCAGAGCTTTCTGCACATCATAGTCTGTCTGAGAGGTATCTTTTTTCTCAGTTTCTATATTTAACACTTCATCTGCAGCAGCGCCGTCCTGCGCCCCAGGCGCTTTTCCGCAACCGGACAGGCATACTGCCGCCGTGACCATTATTGCAATGATGCGTTTCCATTCTTTTTTCATCATGTATCTCTCCTCATCGGTCAAATCCAGTGCTTGTTTGATCTGTTAGTTTTCATTCTGCTTGGACAATAAGCATACCGTCTCAGCGTGAGCATCATTTTAAGACATATCCCCACAAAACTACGGAAATATAAGCAATTTCTGTACAGTATTAATACCGTTCATGTATCCCTTTTCCCACAAATACATAACTGATGTAAATTTTTCACCACCTTGATGCAAAAACCTCTCTTATTCTATTATCTCATTATGGTCTTTTTCTCCCATCTTTCCTGCTTCTAACGCTTGATATTCCTGATTTAACTCCCTCAATAATTCTTCTTCACTTGGCAAGTATAATTTATATTTGGAAGCAAAAATTTGTGTTTCATTTTCTGGCAACGTATATTTAACCACAGATTCGCTTTTGTCCGCACATAACACAATACCAATAGGTGGGTTATCTCCTTCGTTCATAAGCTCTCGCTCGTAATAATGAACATACATCTGCATTTGTCCAAGATCCTGATGCGTTAAATCTCCAACCTTCAAATCAATCAGAACAAAACACTTTAAAATGTAATTATAAAACACAAGATCAATTCTAAAATGACGTCCATCAAAAGTAATTCTTTTCTGTCTGGCAACGAATGAAAATCCTCTGCCAAGTTCCAAAAGAAATTTTTGCAAATGGGTAATTAACGCTTGTTCCAAATCACTTTCATAAAAATCATCATTAGGCGTCAGCCCAAGAAATTCCAACACATATGGATCACGAATAACATCTTCTGGTTTTTTCACCGGTTCCAGCGTCTGAATTTCAGCTGCAACCTGTTCTTTATTTTTACTGGATAATAATCTTTCGTAGAAGAAAGAATTTATCTGACGCTCAAGTTGTCTGGTACTCCACTGAGATTTTACAGCCTCCTGCATATAAAATTCCCGTGCATTTTCATTCTCTACCCGCATCAGAAGCCGATAATGCGTCCAGCTCAATTCGCTACGCAGTGCGTAGCTATTTGGAAACGTTAAATAAAACTGCCTCATATTTTTCAAATTGGCAACGGTAAATCCTTTTCCAAAATCCTGAGTCATTTGCTTTGATAATTCTTTCAATAAGCCCGTGCCATACTCTGCCTTTTCATTACCGCCCTGTTCTTCAATAATTGATTTTCCTATATTCCAGTAAGCTTCAACCATTGCAAAATTGGCAGTTTGATAAACTTTATTTCTTGCTGAGATTAAAATTTTCTTAATCTCATTATAAAATTCTTCATTCATAAAAGCCCACCTCTAATCCACACAAACTATTTACCCCATGTTTTATTTATACAGATCTTTTCTGAGTCGATTCACAAGTATATTAAACTGTTCCTCATTTTTTAGCTGAATAAATTTTTCAACCTCTTCTACAAGTCTATCATCTTTAGAAATCAACTTCAATTTAGGAACTGCCATTTTCAAATCATTTATAGCATTGTTTTTATTTTCATCATCAGATAATTCTTGTATATTATATCTGGCAACGCCTAAAGAAAACCTTGCTTCAGCAGGAAAAAGTACAATTTGAGCAAATACAATTATAGATTCATATACTCTCTTTTTTTCATCAAAAATATACTTCTTTCTATCTTGCGTTGGTTGAAAGACAAATGTAGACAACACTAATGTTATAACTGAAGAGCCCAATATACTGATAATTATAGATATCACATTATCTATACTCATTTTCTAATCCTTTCTACTACTATGATTAAATAATCTCAAAATGCTTCAACGCATCCTTTATCGCTTCAACCTTCTCTGGGGTCGGATGCTTCCTCGGCTGTTTCAATTCCACTACAGCATTAGGAGCATCATACATCGGCAATCCCAAATCTCTTTTTACCTCTGCGATATATGCGGTATGTACTTTGAAGCCGTATTTAGCTTCTATATACTCCTTTATCATTTTGTAGGTCACTCGCTCTTTTGGCTTGTACACTTCTGCTCTTTTAGCAATGTTATCAAGCGGAACTTTACCCTCACCCTCGCCAAACTCGACTTTTACGTTGATATGTCCATCTGGCTTTTTGTGGGAAAGCAGTACTACCGTCTCAACATGCACCGTCCGGGGGAACATATCCATCAGTTTCACCCGTTCCACCTGATAGCCCGCCTGCTGGAACACCTCCAGATCCCTTGCCAGAGAAGTGGGCTTACAGGAAACATAAACGATTTCAGGGGCACCGAAATCGATAATCTTACCGATGGCTTTGGGGTGGATGCCGTCTCTGGGGGGGTCCACGATGATGAGGTCGGGCGTATCCTCCAGTTCGTCCACCATTTTCAGCACATCTCCGGCGATGAAAGTGCAGTTTTCCAGGCCGTTGCGCTTTGCGTTTTCATTGGCGGCTACCACCGCTTCTTCGATCAGTTCGATGCCGATCACCTTTTTGGAGCCGGCTTCTGCCATGATCTGGCCGATGGTGCCTGTGCCGCAGTAAAGGTCAAAGACCATTTTATTTTCCACATCCCCGGCGAATTCCTTGACGATGGAATAAAGCTTTTCCGCACCGGCGGAATTTGTCTGGAAAAAGGAATACACTGAGACCTTAAATTCCAGATCGAACAGCTTTTCCACAAAATACTCCCGGCCATAAAGCAGATGGGCTTCGTCGCTCTGCACCGCATCGGCAAAGCCATCATTGATGGTATGGAGGATGCCGCAAATCTCCCCTTCCAGCGGCAGCTTCAGCAGCATTTCCTTATATTCCTCCGCAGAAAAAGGCACCTCGGAGGAGGTCACCAGATTGACCAAAATCTCGCCTGTGGCCGCCCCTTTTCTGACTACCAGATGGCGCAGGCAGCCATCGTGGCGCTGTTTATGATAGAAGGATACATTTCTTTCCTGGAAAAAGGAAAGAGTCCCATCGATGATTTTCAGATAATCCCCGTCGATGATATTGCAGTCCCGAAGGGTCACTACCTCATAATGGCTCATGCGCTTACGCATCCCCAGGGCCAAAGCGCCGTCCTTTTCCTCATCCCCGAAGGAAAACTCACATTTATTGCGGTAGCCCGTTTCAGAAGGAGCGGGCACGATGCCTTCCCATCTGCCGGTGGCAATGCCCGCATTTTCCAGCAGGCATTTCACCTGCCGCTCCTTCAGCTTCAATTCTTCCTCATGCTCCAGGGTTTGATAGGTACAGCCGCCGCAGAGGGCATAATGGGAGCACATCCCCGCTTTCCGTTCCAGGGGAGAGGGTTCCAGCACCTCCTGCAAAAAGGCCTCCACCCCGCTGCTTTTCTTTTTGAACACCTGGGCCAGCACCTTCTGGCCGGGCACTGTATTTTTTACGATGACCTTTTCCCCTTCAAAAAAGCCATAGGCCTTATTGGGAAAATTTACATCTGCGATCTCCAGCGTGATAATATCTTTTTTCTTCATAAATTGCCTCCAAAATGTATTTGAAATTTATTTGTATTCCCCTCTCATATATGATATAATTTGCGATGTACGCAATCATAAAACAATCATATCGAACAGGAGTGTATACAGGAATGTCTGAAAAATTAGAAGTAGGCAGTATCGTAGAAGGAAAGGTTGTCCGTGTGAAACCCTTTGGCGCCATCGTTTCCCTTGGCAATGCCCAGGGTCTGGTGCATATCTCTCAGGTAGCCAACAGCTTCGTTCAGGATATCAACGACCATGTGAAGGTCGATGATGTAGTAAAGGTAAAAGTTCTTTCCATCGATGAAGAAAACAAAAAGATCGCTCTTTCCATCAGAGAGGCTCTGCCCAAGGAAGAACGCCGCCCCAAAGGCGATAAGCCTTTTAACAAACAGCCCCGCAGACAGAATTTTAATAACAATAATAACAACAGCGAACAGGGTTCTTCCAACCCCGCTCAGGAATATTTCCGCCCCCATTCTTCCGTAAATGCTTCTTCCGATTTTGAAGACAAGATGAAGGAATGGATGAAACAGGCCAATGATCGTCAGACCAGCCTGAACAAAAGAGCCAATAAACGTTCTTATTGATTTCCTGCTTACCATCTTATAAGTCTACCATGAAACGGGCGCTGTTGCAACAAGCTGCCCCGTCCAAAAGGAGGAAAGAACGGCATGAGTCAGTTCCTGAGCCTGTCTTTTTTAGCAAGCATTTACTTTTTTGCCAGAGGCATTTTTGCCCTCTTTGGCCAGACAACATTTTATACCAAACGCCATTTGGAGCATATTGAGGAAGCTGACCTGCCTGCCTATCTGAAAGAGATCGGCATTGCCCACGTTGCCGTAGGCATCGTCTTTCTGGTAAAGGCCATCCTGAATGTGGTCTATCCTTACAGCAGGCCTGCCCTGTATGTTTTCCTGGCGGCGCTGCTTATTTGTGTGTATTTCATCAGCAGGATCGACAACAAATATAAAAAATGATAAAATAGCCCTTCCAGCCGGAAGGGTCATTTTTTTTTTGCAAAAAAAGAAAAGCGGTACAGTTTCCTATACCGCCTTTTGATTTTAAAATCAGCCGTTGATGATTTTTGTCAGTGTTACGGGATCAACGTATACGCCGTCTTTATAAACACGCATATTGCCGGAAGCGATCTCATCGATCAGGATAACTTCATCGTTGTTGAAGCCGAATTCATATTTGATGTCATACAGATCCAGGCCCAGTTTTGCCAGTTCCGCAGCAACGATCTTTGTGATCGCCAGTGTCTGTTCCTTCATGCTGTCATACATTTCGGGGGACATAACGCCCAGAACAGCCAGGGCATCTTTTGTTACCAGAGGATCGCCCAGGGCATCGTTTTTGAATGTTGTTTCTACATAGCCGCCTTCGATAGCTGTGCCATCAGCCATGTATTCGCCGTAACGGCGGATGAAGGAGCCTGTTGCTTTCAGTCTGCAGATCACTTCCAGGCCATGGCCGAATACGGTTGCGGGCAGCAGTTCCATGGTAGCGTTATCCAAATCAGCGGAAACATAATGTGTTTTGATTCCTGCTTCTTTCAGGATTTCAAAGAATTTGATGGATGTTTCCAGGTTTGCTCTGCCGATGCCATCGATGGTCAGGCCAACAGAGTTTTCACCGGGGTCGAATACGCCGTCTTTGCCTGTGCAGTCATCTTTGAATTTCAGCAGCACATTGCCGTTTTCCAGTTTGTAAACATCTTTTGTCTTGCCCTGATAGATTTTTTCCATTCTTGTTTCCGTCCTTTCTTATTTCCAACACATGTTTTGCGAATAAAACTTCCCCAAAATAAAGGTTCTAACAGATTAAATTTACTGCAAAAACCTCCATGATTCAAGTTTTTTTTTGCCTTCCCCTATAAAAATTACTTATTGCCGCTATTTCACATTCTTTGCGTCGCCCCAGACATGGTCCAGCCCATAAAATGCTCTGTCCTCTCTGTTGAACAGATGCACCAGCAGATTGCCGAAATCCAGAAGGACCCATGTGCCGCCGCTGTAGCCTTCGGAATGGTGCAGCTTGATGCCTTCCTTGAACAGCTTCTGTTCCACCTCATCGGCCATGGCCCGAAGCTGGTTTACATTCTTGCCGCTGGCGATGACGAAGCAGTCAGCGATATTGCTCAGCCCCCGCAGGTCCAGCACCTTGATATCCTCACCCAGTTTATCTTCAATGGCAGCCTGTGCCACCTTTGCCGCTTCCAATGCGTTCATCCAAAAATTCCTCCTTGTGTCATTTGTTTTTATAGTATTCCAATGCCTCCAAAGACAGAGGATGCAGCAGCCTGCCCCTTGCCTTTACATAGGCGATGGTATTTTCCAGGATATATTTCATGGCTTCATCCAGGTCCTGATATGCCAGTCTTCTCGCTTCATCTAGACCGCCGAATTTTTCCCGGTTAGGCTCAATATAATCAGCGATGAAAACGATTTTTTCCAGAAGGCTCATGCCCGCACGGCCTGTGGTATGGAAGCGGATCGCGTTCAGGATATCCTCATCCATGACCTGATATTCCCTCTTGGCGACCTCTGCCCCCAGGAAGGGATGAATCAGGTCAGTCTGCTTCTGCATAATCTCGTCTGTTTTTACTTTATATTCCCTGCAGAAGCGCAGGCGCATATTTTCAGGGTAATCCTTGGCACAGTCGTGCAAAAGCCCTGCCACTCTGGCCTTCTGCTGATCTGCCGTTGTGCCGTAGATCTGGGCCAGCTTCACCGCCTCCTCCGAAACGCCCATGGTATGGATATAGCGTTTGACAGAGATGGCAGACTGCAGTTTTTCCCGCATGGTTTCAATAGGCAGCATAAATTTCACCTCTTCTTTTGCCGCATCACGATACAGCCCGAATTTATGGATATAGTCCTCAACCTCCTGAGGCACCAAATATTTGATGGGTTCGCCCTTTTTCTCCCTTTCCCGGATATCGGAAGAGGAAATGGCCAGGGCAGGCACTTCCATATAGTGGATACGGCTGGAATATTTTTCCCGAATCTCGCCAATATCCTGGAACAGCTTCGATCTGTCATAGCCGGGGCGGGTCACCGCCACAAAATCGCAAAGAGACAGCAGGCGCTCCGGCTCCTTCCAGGTCATAATCTGATGGATGGCATCGGCGCCGGTAATGAAATACAGGCGCACATCCGGCCGGCAGATACGCTTCAGCTCCTCAATGGTATCGATGGTATAGGTTGCCCCGGGACGGTCGATCTCGATACGGGAAACCTCAAAATTTTCATTTCGCATGGTGGCCAGCACCGTCATCAGATAGCGGTGCTCGTTATGGGTCACCTTTTTATTGGCCTTATGGGCCGGCTGGCCCGCAGGCATGAAAACCACCCGTTCTACATTGAAACGGTGGCGCACCGCCTCCGCCGTCACCAAATGGCCGTTATGGATAGGATCAAAGGTGCCGCCCATAATGGCGATACTTTTGCAGTCCTTAAAATTTGCGATCTCATTTCTCATTCTGATTACCTCTTTCCCATTTGCCCATCCTGGGCAGGGACGCATATTCCGCCAGCGTCGTTTTGGCCGCCTGCAGCAGCAGCTTCACGCTGTCCAACATAAATTTGCGGGTCTCCTCGTCCTCTTCCTTCATGGCCGTCAGGGCATCCAGCACCACCTTGGGTGAAACGGCGGCCTCGCCAAAGGCATCCACCGGCGCCATGGTGACGACGGCATACACCGTATCCACGAAGCATTCCCGCTGTTCCTCATTGAGGCCATCCAGCCAAAGCTTCACGGTCTTGTCCAGAAAACGGCTCTGCTCCGTCAGGCTTTCCAGCCGCACGAAATCAGGCCCCAGCACCTCCCAGCTATAGGGATCATGCTGCATGAAGCCGCTTTCCCCGCTCTGCACCACCGTATAGGCCTCCTCATGCTCCAGAAGCATCCCGATGACGGAAGACTGGGGCAGAAAGGTATGTACCCGGGGCAGGATGGCACGATAGCCCTCCCGCCGGAGCATTTCCTCCCGAAAGCCGGGGCCATCGTGGTTATACACCGAAAGGATGCGGGCCTGAATCTCCTTCGGGCACATGGCCGCCGCATAAACAGCCAAATTGCCGCCCTTGGAATGGCCCCCCAGCCGCAGCCGAAGGGAAAAACGGGCCGCCGCCTGCCGCAGATAGCTTTCCGCTTCCAACTGGGCAGGCACAGCGTCCATAAAGCTCATATTGAAGTCCTCTTTCCACCCCACCAGGGAGTGGTCTGTGCCCCTGTAAGCCACGAAAACCGTTTCATCGCCCAACAGCACCGTCAGGGCGGAAAACTGCTTCTGGGCCGCGAAATCCAGCTTATTCACATAGCCGCAAAGCCGCATCCCAGCAAAGCGAGGGCTTTGGGGCAGTTCCCGCAGCAGCCTTTCATCCTCCGCATCCCGAATTTTCCAATTTTCCCTGGGGCGGGAAAGGAAGGCTTCGCAAGCTTCTTTGACAGAAATGGTCTCCGTCATGCTTTCCGGCACGATATCATCAAAAAAAAAGTAGGACAATGTGGACAAAATCAACGCATCCACATCGCCAAAGGGAGACTGGGCCAATGTTAGGTCTCCCCGCCAGGTCAGATAATCGAACAGATTTGCCACAGTCTCACCTCCATTGTTTTCCTCTTATTTCTTTGCAGGAGGCAGTTCGATGATGGGCTTTTTCGCCGCTTTATACAGTACAAATTTGTTGCCGATGACCTGCAC
>X73_One_humped_Camel__coassemble_436_pt1 | contig 10448 bp, 6 predicted proteins | sample X73_One_humped_Camel__metabat2_low_PE_007 | metagenome-assembled genome bin X73_One_humped_Camel | reverse complement strand
GTTTATGTAGTCAAAGGCACAGCTACCGCCGCTTTTGGCGCAGTTCCCGCAGTCGCCAAAGCCGCAGAAGCCGCAGTAGGTCAGGCCTGTTGCCGCCTTCTTTGTGCCGATCATCACGATGGCCTCAGAATTTCTGATATTTCCGGCGTCTCTTTTGAAAAAGGCATTGGCTTCTCCGGTCGCTTCAAAAATTTCATCCATTTTATCCGCCAATCTGTCCTTATCTTCCCCGGTCAGGACCAGTGTTTCGATGCGGCCCACGCCCCTTGCCTTGGGCGCCGTTCTGGCCGCCGCACACATCCTTGCCGCTGTTTCCAGCACAGCCTTATGTTCCAAATCACTGCTATGATAAATCATGCAAATCCCTCCTTTTTTTCTCTACCTAATACAATGCTTCTTTTTTCTCTCTACCTAAATACAATGCCACTTTTTTTCCGCTCCGTCAATTCGATTGCATCAAATTTTATGCGGATGGGGGCAAAAAAATCCCCCGGAATATCCGAGGGATGAAAAATTTTTATTTTTTGAGCTGGGCCAGTCTTTCTTCTACCTGTGCCAGCATTGCTTTATATTTTTCTTCTTTTGCTTTTTCTTCTTCGATGACATGGGCGGGCGCTTTTGCCACGAAGCCCTGGTTCGCCAGTTTCTTCACCACACGGTCGACTTCTTTTTCCAGCTTCGCCTTTTCTTTTTCCAGGCGTTCGATCTCTTTTGCGAAATCAACCAGTTCAGCCAGAGGCATATAGATGGTCGCATCCTTGATGACTACGGATACAGCGTCCTCCCCGATGCCTGCTTTATCTGCCTGCACCGTTACATCGCTGGCATGGCCCAGGGTTTTGAAGAATACCTTGGAGTTTTCAAAAATGCCGCGTACTTCGTCGCTTTCGGAAACAACAGAAACGTGTACCTTCTTGGAGGGCGCTACGTTCATTTCCGCACGGATGTTACGGATATTACGAACGGCTTCCTTGATGGCATCGATCTCCGCTTCATTTTCCTTGTAGTTCCATTCTTCTTTATATACGGGCCACTGGGAAACCATGATGCTTTCTTCCGCATCCTGGATGGCAGTGAACAGTTCCTCTGTGATGAAAGGCATAAAAGGATGCATCAGTTTCAAGGCATTGATGAGTACCTGTTTCAGGGTCCACAGGGCTGCCGCTCTTGTGCTGTCCTCTTTATTATACAGACGGGGTTTCACCATTTCGATGTACCAGTCGCAGTATTCATCCCAGATGAAATCGTATACCTTCTGGGCAGCCAGACCCAGATCGTATTTGGACAGGTTTTCCTGTACTTCCTTCGCCAGGGTATTTACCTTGGACAAAATCCATTTATCGGCGGAAGTGAGCATGAGGAATTTGGGTTCTTCTTCTTCCATATTCATCATCACGAAACGGGAAGCATTCCACAGCTTATTGCAGAAGTTTCTGCAGTTATCCAGTCTTTCCCAGTAGAAACGCATATCGTTGCCGGGGGCGTTGCCTGTAATCAGCATCAGACGCAGGGGGTCAGCGCCATAGTTTGCGATAACTTCCAGAGGGTCGATGCCGTTGCCCAGGGATTTGGAGAACTTACGGCCCTGATCGTCACGAATGAGGCCATGGATCAGAACATCATCGAAGGGTCTTTCGCCCATCTGTTCCATACCGGAGAATACCATTCTGATTACCCAGAAGAAGATGATATCGTAGCCTGTTACCAGCACGCTGGTAGGATAGAAATGCTTCAGTTCTTCCGTATTTTCGGGCCAGCCCAAAGTGGAGAAAGGCCACAGAGCGGAGGAGAACCAGGTATCCAGGGTATCTTCATCCTGTCTGATGTTGGCGGAGCCGCATTTTTCGCATTTGCCGGGGTTTGCTTTCGCTACGGTGATATGACCGCAGTCATCGCAGTAGTAAGCGGGAATTCTGTGACCCCACCAAAGCTGACGGGAGATACACCAGTCACGGATATTTTCCAGCCAGTGCATATAAATTTTACCAAAACGATCGGGAACGAATTTCAGTTCCTGATCCTGATATACCTTGATGGCGGGTTTTGCCAGTTCGTCCATTTTTACGAACCACTGCAGCTTGATCATAGGTTCGATGGCAACATGGCATCTTTCGTGGCAGCCGACTGCGTGGCTGATATCCTCGATTTCAACCAGGTGGCCTTCTTCTTTCAACTGGGCAACGATTTCTTTTCTGGCTTCCATTCTGTCCATGCCGCAAAATCTGCCGGACAGTTCGTTCATGGTGCCGTCATCGTTCATGACGCAGATGCGGGGCAGGTCATGTCTCAGACCAACTTCAAAGTCGTTCGGGTCATGAGCAGGTGTGATTTTTACAACACCTGTACCGAATTCTCTGTCTACATATTCATCGGCAATGATGGGAACTTCCTTATTCAGCACGGGAACGATACAGGTTTTGCCGATCAAATGCTGATATCTTTCATCCTCGGGATGAACGGCAACGGCAGTATCGCCCAGCATAGTTTCGGGTCTTGTGGTAGCCAGTCTCAGCTTTTCATCGGAACCAACGATGGGATAATTGATGTGGTAGAAATGGCCTGCCATATCCACATGTTCCACTTCCGCATCGGAAATGGTGGTCTGACATTCGGGACACCAGTTGATGATCTTTTCGCCACGGTAGATATAGCCTTTTTCATACAGACGAATAAAGGTTTCCAGAACGGCGTCGGAACAGCCTTCGTCCATGGTGAAGCGCACACGGTCCCAGTCGCAGGAGCAGCCCAGCTTGCGAAGCTGTTTCAGGATGATGCCGCCGTATTCTTCTTTCCATGCCCAGGCCCTTTCCAGGAAGCCTTCCCGGCCCACGTCTTCTTTTGTAAGGCCTTCGGAAGCCATTTTCTGCACGACTTTCAGCTCTGTGGAGATGGATGCATGGTCGATACCGGGCACCCACAGAGCATTGTAGCCAGCCATTCTCTTCCATCTGATCAGGATATCCTGCATGGTGTTATCCAGGGCATGGCCCATGTGCAGCTGACCCGTGATGTTCGGAGGGGGCATTACGATGCAAAAAGGTTCCTTGGATTTGTCAACTTCTGTATGGAAATATTTCTTTTCCATCCATGTGTTGTAGAGTCTTTCTTCTACAACAGAGGGGTCAAAATTCTTTGCCAACTCTCTCATGTTACTTTCCTCCTATGATTTACTTTTCACTGTGAATAAAAAGAAAAGAGCCTTCGCCCAAAAAAGGACGAACGCTCGCGGTACCACCTTTATTCCCGCCCCAAAACAGGACGGACACTCTTGCGGTCTGTAACGGGACCTCCCGTTTTCGCCTACTGTCCTTTCAGCGAAACGACTCCAAAGCTACCTTCCACATCTTTCCTATCAAAGGGCCTTTCAGCCGGTGAGCCCTTCTCTCTGAGAAATCCGGATGTGTACTCCTCTTTTTCTCTGTCTTTCACAGTGTTTCTTTTCTATACCATCAGATTTTATTCAATTTTCGCATCTTTGTCAAGCCTTTCCCGCCAATAATGCTGTATACATGGCAAAAGAAAAGGCTTTCGGATAAAACCAAAAGCCTGTTATTTTCTATGCAGCTATGCACCATCCTTCGGATAGCGGGAGATATTCAGAAGAATGCCCATCATGCCCATCAAAATCAGGAGGGAGGTGCCGCCGTAGCTGACAAAGGGCAGGGGCTGCCCTGTATTGGGGATGGTATTCGTTACAACGCCGATATTGATGATGGACTGGAAGGCCACCACCGCCGTGATGCCCGTTGCCACCAGCATGCCGAAGCTATCCCGGGCGTTCATAGCGATCTTGATGCCCCGCCAAATCAGCACCGCAAACAGCAGGAGAACCAGACCGGCGCCGATGAGACCCAATTCTTCGCAGATGATGGCGAAAATGATATCGTTATAGGCCTCGGGGATAAAGGTTTTCTGCCTGCTTTGGCCAAGACCCAGGCCGAACAGGCCGCCGGAGCCTACGGCATAAAGGGACTGTATGGTCTGGAAGCCGGTGCCCGTAGGGTCACTCCAGGGGTCCAGCCAGGTAGTGATACGGGTCAACCGGTAGCTGAACTGGGGCAGCAAAATCATCAATGCCCCGGCCGGAACCACCACGCAAAGCCCCGCCACAAAATACCAGATGCGAGGGCTGGCAACGAACAATATGGTCACCCCTACCAGGCCGATCAGAAGGGCCGAGGAGAAGTTTGACAAGGCAATCAGGAAAACAGGGATGGCCAGCCAGACGCAGGCTTTGGCAAAGCCCTTCAGATTGCCCAATTCCTTCCGATGCTCGATGACATAGAGGGAAAGATACAAAATCACCGCGATTTTCGTAAATTCCGAAGGCTGGAACTGGATAGGCCCGATGGCCAGCCAGCGTTTCTGCCCGCCGGCTTCTTCCCCGAAGAAGGGCAGCAATGCCAGCAGGAAATTGGAGAGCCAATATGCCAAAAAGGCAAATTTTTTCCAAAAAGTATAGGGAATATTCATGGCGAAAATCATCAGAACTGTTCCGCCAATGACCCAAATGCCCTGCCGTTTCAGAAAATAAAACATGTCATTTTTGAACTTGGTGCTGGTCATGGTGTAATAATAACTGGAGCTGAAAATCATGACAACGCCAAAAAGCACCAGCGTCAGCACGATGAACAGAACTGTAAAATCGTAGCCCGCCGGCTTGATATACTTCCGATTCGCGGTTTTCTTTTTCGGTTTGTCAGGATTTATACCCATTTCAACACCTCTGAAAGCATTTTATTTCAAATATCCTCTGACCTGTTCCTTGAACAAATCGCCCCGCTGCTCATAGTTATCGAACATGCCCCAGCTTGCGCAGGCAGGAGAAAGCAGGACGCAGTCGCCATCCTCCGCCTTTTCCCGGCACAGGTCAACGGCTTCTTGAAAGGTTTCACAGTCTGAAATGGCTGTGAAGCCGAATTTTTCCGCAGATGCACGCACCTTGGGCGCCGTCACGCCGATGAGCACCAGATGCTTCACCCTGCCGGGGAAAAGCTGTGTCCATTCATCGAAGGAGCCGCCCTTATCATAGCCGCCGCCAATGAGGACGATGGGCTTTTTCATGGCCAGCACCGCACGGATGGATGCGTCTACATTGGTGCCCTTGGAGTCGTTATAATAATCCACGCCATCCACGGTGGCAACGTATTCGATACGGTGTTCCACGCCGGCAAAGGCCTTCAGCACGCCCCTGATGGTATCCAGAGGGATATGGGCGCAGATGGCCATGGCTGCCGCCGCCATGACGTTTTCATGGTTATGCACGCCCAAAATCTGCAGGTCGTTTACATGGATGAGGGTTTCGCGGATATCGTTCCAGCGCACTTCGATGGTTTCTCCATCCAGATAGATGCCCTCCTCCAGTTTTTCGGAGGAAGAGAAGAAAAACACCTTCGCCGCTGTTTTTTCTGCCATTTTTCTGCAGACCTCATCGCCATAGTTCAGGATGCAGAAATCTTCCGCCGTCTGCTTTGCAAAGACCTTTTCCTTCATGGCGATATAGACTTCCATGGTTTTATGCCGGTTCAGATGGTCCGGCGTGATATTCAGCACCGCAGAGATATGGGGATGGAATGCCTTTGCCTTTTCCATCTGGAAGCTGCTGATCTCCGCAACTACCCAGTCTTTTTCCGTCAGGCGTTCCACCTCTTCGCTGTAAGGGATGCCGATATTGCCGACCACGGCGGTATTGCCATAAACGGCCTTCATGATCTCCCCTGTCAGGGTAGTGGTCGTTGTTTTGCCGTTTGTGCCTGTGATGGCAGTGATGGGGCAAGGGGTCAGGCCATAGGCCAGCTCCACCTCACTGATGACAGAAACGCCCGCCCCTTCTGCCGCAGCGATAAAGGGCAGATCACAGGGGATGCCGGGGCTCAGGACGATGATATCCTGCTCACAGGCGATATCATCAGGGTTTGCGTCGGTATAAAGCACAATCCCTTCCTTTTCCAGTTTCAGCACATCCGCAGAAAGTTCTTCTCTTTTTTTCATATCCTGCAATGTGACTTTTGCGCCCAGTCTTTGCAGCAGCTTTGCCGCGGCGATACCGCTTTTGGCCATACCGCAGACCAGTGCTTTTTTACCATTGTATTCCACAACCAATTCCTTCTTTCCAAATTCCATTACAGGAACATATATTTACAGCCCAGGAAGCCTACCAGACACAACAGGGCAGTTGTTACATAGAAAAGGGTCACGACTTTTGTTTCCCGCCAGCCGCATTTTTCCAGATGATGATGGAAGGGCGCCATCTTGAACAGACGTCTGCCTTCGCCGTATTTTTTCTTTGTGATTTTAAACCAACCCACCTGCAGCATGACAGTGATGGATTCCCACAGATAGATGAAGCCCACGATGACGATAAAAATGGGCATTTTCAGGATGAACGCCACGGAAGCCACAAAACCGCCCAGGGCCAGGGAACCAGTATCCCCCATGAAAACCTTGGCAGGGTAGGAATTGAAGATCAGGAAAGCCAGAAGGCCGCCGATGATAGCACCGCAGACGGGGGCCACGGTGCTGCCTGCTGCCCAGGAAACGATCATAAAGAACGCCGCCACCAGCAGCGTCACCCCGCTGGAGAGGCCATCCAGGCCATCTGTCAGGTTAACGCCATTGACCGTGCCCAGCACTGCCACAAACAGGAAGGGCACAAACAGGATGCCCAGATCCAGCATAAGGCCGTTGGTAAAGGGCACATAGATGGCCGTGCCCACATTTTTCAGCACATAGACGCAGAAGAAGCCCGTAAAAACCAACTGCAGCAGCAGCTTCTGATAGGCACGAAGGCCCAGAGAGCGTTTTCTCACCACTTTGATATAATCATCCAGAAAGCCCACCAGACCAAAGCCCAATGTCAGCAGCATGATGGCCGCGCCATCCATATTTCCTTTCAGGAAAAAGATGCTGGTGATGACAAAGGCCACCAGAAAGGAGACACCGCCCATGGTAGGGGTGCCCTGCTTTGCCAGATGGGTCTCGGGGCCATCGTCCCGGACATTCTGGCCGAATTTCAGCTTTCTCAGCATAGGAATCACGATTGGACATAAGATAACACCAATCACGAAAGATATGATAATGGCATAGACTGCCTGTTCCAAAGAACCCACTTTAGTTCACTCCTTGCAATTTATCTACCGTTCTGGACAAGCCTGTGGAAAGGGATGCCTTTACCAGCACATTATCGCCCTTTTTAATCAGAGACAGGCCGTTTTCCCAGAATTCTTCCTGTGTATCAAAACGGTAAACTTCCGTCATACCGCCTTCTTTTGCGCCTGCTTCCATGCAGTCGTTCCATTTGCCGATGCAAATGAGCACATCTGTGCCTTTTGCCGCCGCATAAGCGCCCACTTCTTTATGCATGGCAGAAGCATACTCCTCCAATTCCCCCATGGTGCCCAGAACCGCCACTTTTCTGCCCGGCGCATTGGCCAGAACATCCAGAGCGGATTTCATGGAAACGGGGTTTGCGTTATAGGAATCGTTCAGGATGGTGATGCCGTTCACGTCCTTCATCAGGGTCATGCGTTTCTTGGTAGGGACGAAATTGTCGATGCCTGCTTTAATTTCCTCCAGGGTCAGACCCAGTTCCACGCCTACTGCCGCCGCAGAGAGGGCATTCAGCACCATATGTTCGCCGGGAACGGGAATGATGACGGAAACGGAGCCGATGGGGGTATGCAGGGTACATTTTGTCTGTTCCAGACCAACCACTTCAATTTCATCGGCATAGAAATCCCGTTTATTTTCCACGCCGAACCATTTGATTGTATGGGGCAGCTTGCCTTCCAGAGTCTGCAGCATATCGTTATCTGCATTGAGGATGGCAACGCCGTCTTTTTCCAGATGATCCAGCATTTCGCATTTTGCTTTCAGGATACCTTCTCTGCTGCCCAGAAAACCGATATGTGCCACGCCAACATTGGAAATCACACCAATGTGAGGACGAACTGCTGTGGCAATTCTATCCAGCTCGCCGAAATGGTTCATGCCCATTTCAATGACAGCCGCTTCGTGATAGTCTTCGATACGGAACATGGTCAGGGGCACACCAACTTCATTGTTGTAGTTACCGTCTGTCCACAGAGTATTATATTTCTGAGAAAGCACAGATGCGATCATGTCTTTTGTAGTTGTTTTGCCGACGCTGCCGGTGATGCCCACATAGGGGATGTTGAACAGGTCTCTGTAATAAGCGGTCAGGTCCAGCAGGGCCTTGCTGGTATCGGGCACCAGGAGAACGATGGCACCATTTTGAGGCGCCACTACCTTCTGGGACAGGCAGGCGGTCACGCCGTTTTCAAAGCACTGAGGCAGAAAATCATGGCCATCCCGCACTTCGCCGATGCGGGCAACAAACAGGCTGCCTTCCTTGGTTTCTCTGGAATCCTGTGTCACATGCCAGATCTCCTTATTCAGCGCCGCATCCATATCGCCCAGAGCGATCATCTGCGCGCCTGTTGCTTTTACAATTTCTCTTACAGTCAGTTTTTTCATGCCAAGTCCTCCCCAAATGCCTTGCGTACTTCTTCCATATCATCGAAATGGATGGTTTCCTTCGCAAAAATCTGATAGGTTTCATGTCCCTTGCCCGCAATGAGGATGACATCCCCCTCGCCTGCCATTTCCACCGCACGGTTGATGGCTTCCCGTCTATCGATGATCTTTTCATAGGGACAGTCTGTTTTCTTCACGCCCGCTTCCACATCGGCCAGAATGGCTTCCGGGTCTTCCGTTCTGGGGTTATCGGAGGTGATGATGCAATAGCCCGCCAGCCTGCCGCCAATCTCACCCATGATGGGGCGTTTTGTTTTATCTCTGTCACCGCCGCAGCCAAATACGGCAATCAGCTTGCCTTTTACAAATTCATTGGCTGTATGCAGCACATTTTCCAGGCCATCGGGGGTATGGGCATAATCGATGACCGCCTGACAGCCCTTTTTGCTGCGAACGGTTTGAAATCTGCCGGAAACACCGGGGTTTTCCGTAAGCCCTGCCACCACATCTTCCACGCCGATGCCCAGCAGCAGGCAGGCGCCAGCCGCCCCCAGGGCATTATATACGCTGAAACGACCAGGGGTCGCCAGTTTTACAGGGTATTTCTGCCCCTGCCAAACCATATCGAAGGCGGTGCCTTCCGCGGAAATATCGATGTTTTCCGCCATCAAGTCCGGTTTATCTGCCTGTGTATCCACGCCGATGGTCAGCACTTCGCCAACGCTCTTTTCTTTCATATATGCACCAGCAGCATCGTCCATATTGATGACGCTTTTGGCCGCCCGTTCAAAGAGTATACCCTTTGCCGCCTGATAGTTTTCCATAGTGATATGATAATCCAGATGGTCCTGAGTCAGGTTTGTGAAGATGGCCACATCGAAAGCGATGCCATCTACCCGATGCAGGTCCAGGGAGTGGGAGGAGACCTCCATCACCACATCTGTCACATCTTCCTCCTTCATCTGGCGGAACAATGCCTGCAGTTCCTTGGATTCGGGCGTGGTCCGTTCTGTTTTCAGAACTTTATCGCCAATGCGGTTTTCAATGGTGCCGATGATGCCTACTTTTTTTCCTACTCTGTCCAGAATGGATTTCATCAGGTATGTGGTGGAGGTTTTGCCGTTGGTGCCGGTTACGCCGATGGCATGCATTTCCCGGGAGGGGTGTCCATAGAAATTGGCGGAAGCCACCGCCAGGGCAACCCTATTATTTTCTGTGACGATAACGGTCACATGGGCGGGGACATCTTCCACCGGATGTTCGCACAAAAGGGCCGCCGCCCCTTTTTCCACCGCTATAGGGATATATTTATGGCCGTCCGTCTGAAATCCTGTGATGCAGACGAACAGGCTGTCTTTCTCTACTTTACGGGAATCGTACTGGATCTCGGAAATTTCCAGTTCCGCCGTTCCCTGCTGCACTTCGTAAGAAATGCCTTCCAAAAGCTGCTTCAGCTTCACTTTTACAGCCTCCTTTCTTTTTGGCATTTGGAAACACTATTCCACAATAAACCATCGTATATTATATCACAACAAAAGCATAAACCCAAGGATTTTCCCCATGTTTTCAAGAAAAAACCAACATTTTTCTACCGAAAATGCAGCAATATCTTCGTTCCCCGGTTGACCGTTTCCCCAGCTGGGGGCATCTGTCTTTCCACCAGTTCCCCTTCTGTCTCCGTTTCCGCCGAAAGTCTTGCTTTGAAAAGGGCGTTTTTGGCCTCATTCATGGTCATGCCCGTCAGGTCGGGCACCATCGTCTTTCCGTCCGCCACGGCCTCCGCTTCCTTTTCGCTGTACCTCGGCTCAATGCCCAGATAGGGCAGGATATTCTGCAGGAGTTCCTGCATGACAGGGCCAGCCACTGTGCCGCCGTAATACACGCCCTGGGGTTCATCGATGAGCACCAGCGCCATGACCTGGGGGTCTTCCGCCGGGGCAAAGGACATGAAG
>X73_One_humped_Camel__coassemble_433_pt1 | contig 10465 bp, 7 predicted proteins | sample X73_One_humped_Camel__metabat2_low_PE_007 | metagenome-assembled genome bin X73_One_humped_Camel | reverse complement strand
CATCAAAGGCGTTGCACTGGGCTCCGATGCCTTCTTCCCCTTCGGTGACAACATCGAAAGAGCAGCAAAGAGCGGTGTTTCCTACATCGCAGAACCCGGCGGTTCCATCCGTGATGACAATGTGATCGCTACCTGCAACAAATTTGGTATGGCAATGGCATTCACAGGCATGAGACTGTTCCACCACTAATTCTGAAAGGAGATTTCCCCAATGAAAGTAATGGTGATCGGTGGTGGCGGCAGAGAGCACGCTATCATCAAAAAAATCAAAGAAAATCCCGAAGTAACAGCACTGTACGCACTGCCCGGTAACGGCGGCATCGCAAAAGACGCAACCTGCGTGGATATTGGCGCAAAAGATATCGAAGGCGTTGTGGCTTTCGCAAAGGAAAATGCCATCGACTTTGCAGTGGTAGCCCCCGATGATCCCCTGGTGCTGGGTATGGTGGATGCCCTGAACGAAATCGGTATCCCTTGCTTCGGCCCCGATAAAAAAGCTGCTATTCTGGAAGGCAGCAAGGTTTTCTCCAAAAACCTGATGAAAAAATACGGTATCCCCACAGCGGCTTATGAAGTATTTGACGATATGGAAAAGGCTCTGGCATATCTAGAAACAGCGCCCATCCCCACAGTCATCAAAGCCGATGGTCTGGCTCTGGGCAAAGGCGTTATCATTGCGGAAACAAAAGAACAGGCCCAGAACGCCGTTCGTTCCATGATGGCCGATAAAGTATTCGGTGCTTCCGGTGACCACATCGTCATCGAAGAATTCATGACAGGCCCCGAAGTTTCCGTTTTGTCCTTCACAGACGGGAAAACACTGGTTCCCATGGTTTCTGCGATGGATCATAAGAGAGCAAAAGATGGTGACAAAGGCCTGAACACAGGCGGTATGGGTACCATTGCTCCTAACCCTTACTATACAAAAGAAGTGGCACAGGAATGTATGGACAAGATCTTCATCCCCACTATGGAAGCGATGAAAGCAGAAGGCCGCACATTCAAAGGCTGCATCTTCTTCGGTCTGATGATCACACCCAATGGCCCTAAGGTGATCGAATATAACTGCCGTTTTGGTGACCCCGAAACTCAGGTAGTGCTGCCCCTCTTGGAAAGCGACCTCTTGACAATTATGCAGGCGGTTGCGGAAGAAAAACTGGCAGAAGCAGAAGTGAAATTCAGCGAAAAATCCGCTTGCTGTGTCATCATGGCATCTGCGGGCTATCCGGAAAGCTATGAAAAAGGTTTCGAGATCGCACTGCCTGAAGAGGACGACCTTATTTTCATCGCAGGTGCAAAGGAAGCCGATGGCAAGCTGCTGACAAACGGCGGACGTGTGCTGGGGGTAACAGAAATCGCAGATACCCTGCCCGAAGCCATTGCCAAATCCTATGAATCTGTGAAAACAGTGAAATTCGACAATGCATTCTATAGAAACGATATCGGCAAAAAAGCCCTTGCGGCGGAGGTATAATGAGTATGGTTTATAGAATTTATGTAGAGAAAAAAGCAGGTCTGGCTGCGGAAGCAGACGGCCTGAGAAGCAAAATCAACAATCTGCTGGGCATCAAGGGCCTGACAGGCCTGCGCCTTCTGAACAGATATGACGCAGAAGGTCTGGATAAGGATCTGTTTGATTACTGCACAAAAACAGTATTTTCCGAACCCCAGTTGGATGATTTGCTGACAGAACTGCCCACAGACGGCGCAGTGACATTCGCCGTGGAATTCCTGCCCGGTCAGTTTGACCAGAGAGCGGCTTCCGCAGCGGAATGTATCCAGATCATCTCCAAACAGGAAAGACCTCTGGTAAGATCCGCAAAGGTTTACGTTCTGTACGGTGAACTGACAGATATGGATGTAGTGGAAATCAAAAAATTCCTCATCAATCCCGTAGAATCCAGAGAAGCGACTCTGGATGCCTTTGAAACCCTGGATGTGCAGTATGAAATTCCCACAGAAGTAGCAACGCTGGATGGCTTCATCAAGTTGGACGAAGCCGGTCTGGAAGCATTCGTAAAATCCATGGGTCTGGCCATGGATCTGGATGACATTAAAGTATGTCAGGCTTACTTCCTGGAGGAAGACAGAGACCCTACCATCACAGAAATCAAGATGATCGACACATACTGGTCCGATCACTGCCGTCATACCACATTCCTGACGACCATCGACAGCGTGAAATTTGAAGATGAACTGCTGCAGAATGCCTATAACGAATATCTGGCAACCAGAGAAGCCATCGGCAGAACAAAACCCATCAACTTGATGGATATTGGTACCATCGCTGCAAAGCTGCTGAAAAAAGAAGGCAAGCTGGACGGTCTGGATGAGTCTGAAGAAATTAACGCCTGCACCGTAAAAATCGATGTGGATGTGGAAGGTGAGACACAGAAATGGCTGCTGCTGTTTAAAAATGAAACCCATAACCATCCTACAGAAATCGAACCTTTCGGCGGCGCTGCAACCTGCGTTGGCGGTGCCATCCGTGACCCTCTGAGCGGCCGTTCCTATGTATACGCTGCAATGCGTGTGACCGGTGCAGCGGACCCTTTGAAACCCGTATCTGAAACCATCCCTGGCAAACTGCCTCAGAGAACCATCGTACAGACTGCGGCAGCAGGCTACAGCTCCTACGGTAACCAGATCGGTCTGGCAACAGGTCAGGTAGATGAAATCTACCATCCCGGTTATGTAGCAAAGAGAATGGAAATCGGTGCAGTTATCGCTGCAGCTCCTGCGGAAAATGTACGCAGAGAACGTCCCGAAGACAGCAATATCATCATCCTGCTGGGCGGCAGAACAGGCCGTGACGGCTGCGGCGGTGCAACAGGCTCCTCCAAATCCCACACAGTAGAATCCCTGGAAAGCTGCGGTGCAGAAGTACAGAAGGGTAATGCTCCCGAAGAAAGAAAACTGCAGAGACTGTTCAGAAATGCAGAAGCATCCAAACTGATCAAACGTTGTAATGACTTTGGTGCAGGCGGTGTTTCCGTTGCCATCGGTGAACTGGCGGATGGTCTGGAAATCGATCTGAATGCAGTACCTAAAAAATATGACGGTCTGGACGGCACAGAACTGGCTATTTCCGAATCTCAGGAAAGAATGGCAGTTGTAGTTGCTGCAAAAGACGTGGAAAGGTTCAAAGAACTGGCATTCCAGGAAAACTTGGAAGCAACGGTTGTTGCCAAGGTAACAGCAGAACCTACGCTGAAAATGACATGGAACGGCAAACAGATCGTTCACCTGTCCCGTGCGTTCCTGGATTCCAACGGTGCGGAAAAACACATCACAGTAGCTCCTGTGGCTCCTGAAAAATTTGTGAAAGAGATCCCCACTGATTTCAAAGCAGGTTATATGGAACTGGCGCAGGATCTGAATATCTGCTCCAAGAGAGGTCTGTCTGAACGCTTCGACTCCACCATCGGTGCTGGCACCGTTCTGATGCCTTTCGGTGGCAAAAACCAGAAAACACCCATCCAGGCGATGGTAAATAAAGTATCCGTAGAAAAGAAAGACACAACAACATGCTCCCTGATGGCATGGGGCTACAACCCCTTCATCGCTGAAAAGAGCCCTTACCACAGCGCATATCTTGCAGTTGTGGAATCCGTTGCAAAACTGATTGCAACTGGTGCAGATTTCAAAGAAGTTTATCTGTCCTTCCAGGAATACTTCGAAAAACTGGGGAAAGATGAAAAACGCTGGGGCAAACCTCTGGCAGCTCTCTTGGGCGCATTCATGGCACAGAAAGGTCTGGAAATCGCTGCCATCGGCGGTAAGGACTCCATGAGCGGTTCCTTTGAAAATATCGATGTACCTCCTACACTGGTATCCTTCGCAGTGACCGTAGACAGCATCAAAAACATCATTTCTCCCGAATTCAAGGCTGCTGGCCATAAAGTCGTTCTGGTGAAACCTGAATATGATGCAGAAGGTCTGCCTACCACAGACAGCCTGAAAGCCCTGTTCGATCAGGTAACTGGTTTGATGAGAAGCGGTAAGGTTGCAGCTGCTTACACACCTACACTGGGCGGCGTTGCGGAAGCAATTCTGAAAATGTCTATGGGTAACGACATCGGCTTTACCTATGCTGATAGCGTAAGCAAAGAAGAAATCTTTGGCTATAACTACGGCGCATTCGTTCTGGAACTGACAGAAGACGTAGCAGTTGGTACTGTTCTGGGTACAACAGGCGGCGACGCCATCGTTTACGGTGCAGACAGCATCGCTCTGGCGGATATCTTCGCAGTATACGAAAACAAACTGGAAGAAATCTTCCCTATGAACGCAGCAGCAGAAGAAAAAGCTGAAATCCCTACATTCACAACAAAAGCAGAAGGCATCACATATAAAGCAAAAGCAACCGTTGCAAAACCTCGTGTGCTGATTCCTGTATTCCCTGGCACAAACTGCGAATTTGACTCCGCAAAAGCTGTGGAAAGAGCAGGCGCGGAAGCGAATATCTTTGTTATCAATAACCTGTCTGCAGCAGGTATCGCTGATTCCATCGAACGTTTCGCAAAAGAAATGAAACAGGCGCAGACCATCTTTATCCCCGGTGGTTTCTCCGGCGGTGACGAACCCGATGGCTCTGCGAAATTCATTACAGCATTCTTCCGCAACCCTGTGATCAAGGAAGAAGTTGCGAAACACCTGAACGAAAGAGACGGTCTGATGATTGGTATTTGTAACGGTTTCCAGGCGCTGATCAAGCTGGGTCTGGTGCCTTTCGGCGAAATCATTGATACAGATGAAACTTGTCCTACACTGTCCTATAATACAATCTCCAGACACCAGTCCAAGATCGTTCGTGTCAGACTGGCTACGGAAAAATCTCCTTGGCTGACAAACGTAAGCGCAGGCGATATCTTCAGTGTACCTATTTCCCACGGGGAAGGTCGTATCCTGATGGATGACAAGATGGTAATGGATCTGGCGGCAAAAGGTCAGATTTTGACGCAGTATGTAGATGAAAAAGGCCTGCCTACCAATGATATCCAGTTCAACCCCAACGGCTCCACCCACGCCATTGAAGGTCTGATCTCTCCCGATGGCCGTGTACTGGGTAAAATGGGTCACGCAGAACGTATCGGCGATGGTCTGTATCAGAACGTTGCAGGCAACTACGATATGAAACTGTTCAAATCCATGGTTGAATATTATAAATAACAGGTACTGCCGTACCTGTACGAAAAAATCTCAGATGCTTCGCATCTTCAAGCTTTTTTCGTGTTACTGTAGGAACAAACAGATGAGTTCCAGCGGCAAAGCCTTGAAACTCCCTGTTTTCCTCGGAGGAAGTGAATTCCTCCTGCGGATTCCATTCAGAAAACCGCAGGTTTTCCGAACCTTTCCGCTGAATTACTAAAAAAGGTGCTGACTTCGGTCAGCACTTTTTCATAAGAAAGAAGGTCGAAAAATGATTCGTTTTGAATGTGACTATGCAGAAGGCATGCACCTCAGAATTTTGGATAGACTGATGGAAACTAATATGGAACAGACAGCGGGCTACGGCGTTGACCCCCACTGCGACAGGGCAAGAGACCTCATCAAACAGGTTTGCGGCAGAGAAGATGTGGATGTGCATTTCCTGGTAGGCGGCACACAGGCCAATATGACTGTCATCGCATCCATCCTGCGTCCTCATCAGGGCGTATTCTGTGCGGAGTCCGGCCATCTGAATGTACATGAAACAGGCGCTATTGAAGCAACCGGCCATAAAGTTATCGTTCTGCCTACCACGCAGGACGGCAAACTGACCGCAGAAGCCATTCAGGCGGGCTATGATGCCCATTGGGGCGATGTGACCCATGAGCATATCGTACAGCCCGGGATGGTATATATCTCTCAATCCACAGAAGACGGCACCACATACACAAAGGCGGAATTGGAAGCCATCAGCGAAACCTGCCGCAGATGCGAACTGCCGCTGTTCATCGACGGCGCCAGAATGGGCTATGCCCTGATGGCGGAAGGCGCGGATTTTACGCTGAATGATATTGTGAACCTGGCAGATGTGTTCTATATCGGCGGCACAAAGGTCGGCGCTATGATGGGCGAAGCCGTTGTGATCGTGAACCCTGCCCTGAAAAAGGATTTCCGTTATATGATCAAACAGCGGGGCGGTATGCTGGCAAAAGGCAGGCTTTTGGGCATCCAGTTTGAAACATTGTTCGAGGATGGGCTGTATTTCGATGTGGCAAAGCACGCCGATGACCTGGCCATGAAAATTCGCAGAGCTTTTGAGGCGAAAGGCATTGAAATGCTGTTTGACTCCAAAACAAACCAGCAGTTTCCCATCTTGCCCAATGAAATGATGGAGAAACTGGCGGAAAAATACGCTTTCTCCTTCTGGTGCAAGGTAGGGGAAAGCCATTCCGCCGTGCGTTTCTGCACAAGCTGGGCGACACAGGAAGAAAATGTGGCGGAACTGCTTGCTGATATCGAAAAGATGTGATGGGAATGAGTGGATTTTGGTTTTTTATGCTGGTGATGGCAATGCTTGTGCCATTGACCATGATGTTTTTCGGCTGTCTGTTTTACTATAAACCGCCGAAGAGAATCAATGGCATATACGGTTATCGCACCCGTATGTCCTGCAAAAATCAGCAGACATGGGACTTTGCCCATAAATACTGCGGAAAGCTCTGGACATTGATCGGAATTGCGGCATTGCCGCTTTCTGGGGCCTGCATGTGCATTGTGATACGCTCAGATATCGATACGATTGGTATTTGGGGCGGCGTTCTTGTGATGCTGCAATCAGTGATGCTGATACTGACCATTCCCCTGACAGAACGGGCCCTTCGCAAAAATTTTGATGCATATGGCATGAAAAAAGAAGAATAAAAATAACCCCGACTACTTTATTGTAGCCGGGGTTTCTTGCGTTTTGATTCGTTTTCGCAGAAACGGTAGTTTCTGCAAATAGGGTTCCAAGGGAATTATTCCCTTGGCGGAGTGTGAGGCGGAGCCTCACGAAGTTACCCTTCCAGATGTTCTGTATCGTCTACTTCCAGGGCTTCCACCAGCTTCACTTCAGGATTTTTCTGCATGAAGTTGTTCAGGGTGTACTGGTTGGCAAAGAGCAGGATGGGTCTTTCAAAATGGTCATATACCAGGGTGCTTCTGGGCACCACATAATCCTTTACATCCTTGGGAGAACCTGGCGCCACCCATCTTGCCACCTGATATTCCAGGGGTTCCATACGGATTTCGGAGTTGTATTCGTTCTCCAGTCTGTACTGGAATACTTCAAACTGCAGCTGACCAACCGCACCCAGGATAACATCGTTGAACTCGTTGTGATATACCTGAATCGCGCCTTCCTGGGCAAGCTGCTGCACGCCTTTCTGGAACTGCTTTGCTTTCAGGGAGTTCACGGGACGCACCCGGGCGAACAGCTCAGGGGGAAAGGTAGGCAGAGGCTCGAAGAACAGCTTTTCCTTTCTGTCGGTCAGGGTATCACCAATCTGGAAGTTGCCGCTGTCATAGATACCGATGATATCGCCGGCGATGGCGGTTTCCACGGTTTCACGGTCATTGGCCATCAACTGCGTGGACTGGCTCAGCTTCATTACCTTGCCCGTTCTGGAAAGGGTCACGCTCATGCCTCTTTCAAATTTGCCGGAGCAAACACGGAAGAAGGCCAGTCTGTCCCGGTGGGCGGGGTTCATGTTTGCCTGGATTTTGAAAATGAACCCGCTGAAGAAATCGTCAGTGGGATTTACTTCACCGGTCGTTGTTTTTCTTGCGCCGGGGGCAGGGGACCACTCCAGAAAATGATGCAGGAAGGGGGTGATGCCGAAATCCGCCAGAGCGGAACCGAAGAATACGGGGGACAGCTTGCCGTCTTTGATGGCCTGCAGGTCGAATGCGTTGCCCGCACCGTCCAAAAGCTCCATTTCTTCACGAAGGATATCCAGGTTTGCGTCGGAGATGACGCCTTCCAGGGCATCGCCGAATAAGCCGTTGGCACCCAGAACTACCACGCCGTTTTTCTGTTTATAAAGGTATACTTTGTTTTCCAGTCTGTCATAGATGCCTTCAAAGGTCAGGCCGTTGCCGATGGGCCAGGTAACCGCCGTGGAGGGCAGGCCCAGCGCATCTTCCAGGTCGGCCATACAATCCAGAGGGTCTTTGGACTGACGGTCCAGCTTGTTGATGAAGGTGAAAATGGGGATCTGTCTCATGGAACAAACCTTGAACAGCTTTACCGTCTGGGTTTCCACACCTTTCGCCGCGTCGATGACCATGACCGCACTGTCCACGGAGGTCAGGATACGGTAAGTATCTTCACCAAAGTCGTTATGACCGGGGGTATCCATGATGGAAACCACTTTGTCATCATATTCAAACTGCATAACGGAGGAAGTAACGGAGATACCTCTCTGTTTTTCAATTTCCATCCAGTCGGATTTTGCGAATTTGTTTTTGCCTCTTGCCTTTACCGTACCTGCTTCACGGATGGCGCCGCCGTGCAGCAGCAGTTTTTCTGTCAGCGTTGTTTTACCTGCGTCGGGGTGAGAAATGATACCGAAAATGCGACGCTTCTGGATTTCCTGAGAATTGCTCATAGATCTGTTCCTTTCTGTTCTTTTTTATATCAAAGTGAATGATTTACATACATAACATTTCTATTTTACCCGAAAAATAACGAAAAGGGAATAAGCATTTGGGAAAAAAGTGTGGGATTTGGAAAAAAGAAAGTAGTTTCCAAAAATACATTGACGGCAATTTGTCTTTGGACTAAAATAAAACTGTTAGGTGAACGACTTAATATACTATTTTTTGGAGGTAATGACAATGAAATTTACAAGCACAGATAAAGCACCCGCAGCTCTGGGCCCTTATTCCCAGGCAGTTTCCGTAAATGGTCTGCTGTTCACATCCGGCCAGATCGCTCTGGACCCCGCAACAGGCGAAATCGTTGGTGATGACGTTCAGGCGCAGTGCGAACAGGTTTGCAAAAACCTGGCAGCAGTTCTGGAAGCAAACGGTCTGACATTCACAGACGCAGTAAAAACAACATGCTTCCTGGCTGATATGGGCGACTTCGCTGCATTCAACGAAGTTTACGGCAAATACTTCACAGGCAAACCCGCACGTTCCTGCGTTGCAGTAAAACACTGCCTAAAAACGTACTGTGCGAAGTGGAAGTAATCGCAGAAATGAAGTAAGATTTTATTGCAGAAACCTTGCCTTTGGCAAGGTTTTTGTTTTTGAAAAAATACAGAAAATGTTGTTGACAGTTGGAATATCCTGTGTTATGATAATCAAGTCGCTGAACGAAAGCGACATAAAATATCGAGGCGTGGCTCAGCTTGGTAGAGCGCTACATTAGGGATGTAGAGGTCGCAGGTTCAAATCCTGTCGCCTCGATTTTTTTTGCGAAAGACTTCTTCTGAAATGAAAAATCAGGAGAAAATAATTGACAGGTATCCAATCCTGTGTTAATATAATAAAGCCGCTGAACGGCGGCGAAAAATGTCGAGGCGTGGCTCAGCTTGGTAGAGCGCTACATTAGGGATGTAGAGGTCGCAGGTTCAAATCCTGTCGCCTCGATTGCAAAAAGCATTGAAATCAGATTTCAATGCTTTTTTTCATATCTGACAGATTTTTGGGGGAATACTAACGAACTGGGCGCAGCAAAGGAAGGTGACGGCCGATGACTGACCGGAAGGAGAAAGATTTGATCCGCAAAGCCAAAGCGGGGGATATGCTGGCTTTTGAGGAGCTGATCCTGCAGCATGAAAAAATCGTATATAATCTGGCTTTTCGCATGATGAACCACAGCGAGGACGCAAAGGATATTTCCCAGGAGGTATTCCTGAAGGCTTACCGAAGCCTGGGTAATTTTGATGAGCGTTCTCAGTTTTCCACATGGCTTTACCGCATCACCCACAACACCTGCATTGATGAGATGCGAAAAAGAAAGGGCAAGCAAAGCTATTCTCTGGAGAAAGAACTGGAAAACGAAGAAGGCTCCATGCAGCGGCAGGTCGCCGATGCAGGCGATACGCCGGAGGAAAGCCTGCTGCGGGGAGAGCAGAAAAACGAGATATTACAGGCGCTGGATGCCTTGTCGGAGGAGCATAAGGCGGCTGTTGTTTTGCGGGATGTGAAAGGGCTGACCTATGAGGAGATCGCGGAAATATTGGAGTTATCGTTGGGGACGGTGAAAAGCCGCATATCCCGGGCGAGAAACCAGTTGAAAACAGAAATTTTAAAAATCAGGGAACGAAATGAAGAAGCCATCCGTCATAAGAAGGGAAAGGAGGGAAGGCCATGAATTGTGAAGCAGTAAAGGGAATGCTTTGGGCATATCTGAAACAGGAATTGACAGCGGAAGAAGCTGTGAAAATAGAAGAACATCTGAAAAGCTGCGCAGAATGCAGAGAAGAACGTGACCTGTGCAAAGAAATGATGGAAGCATTGGCCGGTCTTCCCGAGGAGGAATTGC
>X73_One_humped_Camel__coassemble_428_pt1 | contig 10582 bp, 9 predicted proteins | sample X73_One_humped_Camel__metabat2_low_PE_007 | metagenome-assembled genome bin X73_One_humped_Camel | reverse complement strand
CGAGGAAATTTACGAAATCTATTATGGAAAGGGACAGGCGTGATTTATGAATGGCCCTTGCATAGAAAAAACTTTTTCTCATTAGAGAAAGCGGAGCTTTCTAATCTTCGAAAAAGTATTTTCTATCGGGCCGAACCCGCAAAGGGATCATTTTACAAATTCGTCTGAAAAATAAAAATTATGGCAGGGACATTATATCTTTGCGCCACGCCCATCGGCAATCTGGATGACATCACCTTCCGTGTGGTAAAACTGATGGAAAGCGTGGACGTCATCGCGGCGGAGGATACCCGCAACACATTGAAATTACTGAACCATTTTGAAATCAAGACCCCCATGACCAGCTACCATGAGCATAACAAGGTGACGAAAGGCCCTTTGCTGGTGGAACGGCTTTTGGCTGGGGAAAGCATCGCTCTGGTGACGGATGCGGGGATGCCCGGCATTTCCGACCCCGGGGCAGACCTGGTGGAGCTGTGCTACGAGGCGGGGGTGCCTGTGACGGTAGCCCCCGGCGCTTCGGCGGCGGTGGTGGCGCTGGTGCTTTCCGGGCTGGATACGAGAAGGTTCGTTTTTGAAGGCTTCCTTCCTCCCGACAAGAAGGAACGGAAGGCCATCCTGAAGACCCTGGAACGGGAACACCGCACCATGATCTTTTACGAAGCCCCCCACCGGCTGACCGATACATTGGAAGAGTTGGCTGAACTGTTTGGAAAGGACAGACAGATGGCGGCGACGAGGGAGTTGACGAGGAAATTTGAGGAGGTTCGCCGGGATACCATCGGCGGCCATATCAGATATTTCACGGAAAACCCGCCCAAGGGCGAATTCGTTTTGGTCTGCGAAGGCTTTTCTTTGGAGGCCCAAAGACAGGAGGAAATGGAAAGCTGGGAAACGATTTCCGTGGAAGAGCATGTGCAGAAATACATGGAGCAGGGCATGAGCGAAAAGGACGCCATGAAGCAGGCGGCCAAGGACCGGGGCGTGTCCAAGCGGGACATCTATCAGGTGTTGAAGAAATAAAGATGGAAAGGAGAGATGGCAGATGGAAAACATCGTAAGGGCGTTTCAGTCTCTGGGCTGGCGGGAAGTGCTGTTCGCAGCCTGCGTGGCCTATGTCATCACATATATCATCCGCACCTTCCAGCGGCTGAAGGCGAAAAAGGGAGAAAAGACCTATGTGGTCCGCGGAACGGACGTGGCAAGGGTCTATGACCGCTGCAAGGAGCTGTTCCCCATTGACAGGATCACCTTCAAAGGCCGGGAATTTACCCGGGGCATGCAGATCAAGGTGACTACCATCCAGAATAACATCATCGAAGGGGAACTGATCGGCATGAACAAGGTCAATCTGGTCTGCATCAAAACCGGCACCCAGATCATTGCCCATCAACTGGAAAAAATCGCGGAAATGACTGCGGCGGAATAAATATGGAAACAAAAAGTCTCGGGGTGGCCCCGGGGCTTTTTTTGCGCCCATCCTCCTTCCAGTATTTTCCAAAAAACGCCAAAAAGCCTGGATTTATGCGTTTTTAACGCTTTTTTAACGGCCTGAAATCTTGAAATCTTTGCCACGGTGCATATAATAAGATGGTAACAGACCGAGTGGTCTGTTATAAAATCCGAATGAAAACGGCGGCTGCGGGAGCGTGCAGCACGAAGCGGCCGAGTTTGTGCTTTATGAAAATCTGAAAGGAGGACCCCCATGAAAACAGAACAGGAAATTCTGGAAATGGCCTTTGCCATGTTTCTGGAAAAGGGTTTTTCCGAAGTCTCCACCAATGAACTGATCCGGGAGGCGGGCCTGACCAAGGGCGGCTTCTATTATGCCTTCAAAAGCAGGGAGGATCTGGATCAGCGGGTCGTTGAAAAATATATTCATCCTTTCTTTACGAAGCCGGTGGAAAAAATGCAGGCGGAATGGGAAGGGAAAAAACAGGATGTTTCCACGGGGGAACTGCTCTGGAACTGCTTCTTCCTGCCCCAGCGGTTTGCGAATTTCCAGAAGGCCATCGGCAGGGAGATCCCTTTCCGCAGGTTTTATTTCCTGCTGTATGAAAGCATGAAGAAATTCCCGGAGGTGGAAACATACTTCAAGGAATTTGCCAATCAGCGGAGTGTGTTCCTCTATCGTATTCTGGAGAGAGGCCAGGTGCGGGGCGAGGTCACGAAAAATATGGACCTGGAAAATTACGTCACCATGATCCTTGCCATGCAGGACGGTATTCTGGCCCTGAAGGTATTGGATGACGGCATTGATGACGAGGAAAAATACAGAAACATCCAAAAGCAGATGTGGAAGGAGATTTCCACGGAAAGCGTGAAGAAATACAGAGATGGAGGTGTGACAAGTGCAGTATCGTAAAGGCGGCCATACATATAAAATGGGCATCGATATCGGCTCCACGACGGTCAAGGTCGTGCTGGCCGATGAAAAAAATGAAATTGCATTTGCAAGATACAGAAGACATTTTTCTGAAATCAAAAACACAGTAAAGGATATCCTGAAGGAAGCCAGAGAAGAGATCGGCAATGTGATCTTCTCCGCCATGATCACAGGCTCCGGCGGCGTTGCCCTGGCAAAGGCCATCGGCGTGGATTTCATTCAGGAGGTAGTGGCTACTGCCAATGCAGTGGAAGCAACTGCGCCTCAGACGGACGTAGCCATCGAGCTGGGCGGCGAGGACGCCAAGATCATTTACTTTGAAGGCGGCAACGTGGAGCAGAGGATGAACGGCGTTTGCGCCGGCGGCACAGGCTCCTTCATTGACCAGATGGCAAGCCTGCTGCAGACGGATGCCACGGGCCTGAATGAGCTGGCGAAGGAGTACAAGGTCATTTACCCCATCGCTTCCCGCTGCGGCGTGTTCGCCAAAACAGATATTCAGCCCCTCATCAACGAGGGGGCAAAAAAGGAGGACCTGGCGGCTTCCATTTTCCAGGCGGTTGTGAACCAGACCATCGCCGGTCTGGCCTGCGGCAAGCCCATCCGGGGCCATGTAGCTTTCCTGGGTGGCCCTCTGCATTTCCTCTCTGAGCTGCGGCTGCGCTTCATTGAGACCCTGAAACTGACAGAGGAAACCACCATTATTCCCGAAAATTCCCATCTCTTCGCCGCTTACGGCACAGCCGTTTCCAATAAGGGCGAAGCAGAACTGGATTTTGATATCCTGCTGGCCAGACTGGAAGCGGGCGTGGAACTGACGGCGGAAGTGACCAGAATGGAACCTTTGTTCCGGGACGAGGCCGACTATGCGGCCTTCAAGGAACGCCATGACAGGGATAAGGTGAAACGCATCCCCATCACAAATTACCACGGCGATGCCTTCCTGGGCATCGATGCCGGCTCCACCACCACAAAAGTGGCGCTGGTTTCTGACAAGGGTGACCTGCTGTATTCCTTCTATGCAGGCAACGAAGGCAGCCCCCTGAACGTGGTGATGAAAAGCCTGAATGAAATGTACGACCTGATGCCGGAGGATGTGGTCATCCGCAATTCCTGCGTGACCGGCTACGGCGAAGGCCTTATCAAGGAAGCCCTGATGATCGACCTGGGCTATATCGAAACGGTGGCCCACTATAAAGCGGCCCAGTTCTTCAAGCCCGATGTGGACTTCATTCTGGACATCGGCGGTCAGGATATGAAATGCATCCGCATCAAGGATAATGTCATTGACAGCGTGCTTTTGAACGAAGCCTGCTCCTCCGGCTGCGGCTCCTTCATCGAAACGTTTGCAAAATCCCTGAATTATTCCGTACAGGATTTTGCCAAGGTGGCGCTGTTCGCAAAGAACCCCATCGACCTGGGTTCCCGCTGCACGGTATTTATGAATTCCCGTGTAAAACAGGCCCAGAAGGAAGGCGCAGAGGTGGGCGATATTTCCGCAGGTCTGGCCTATTCCGTTATCAAAAACGCCCTGCTGAAGGTCATCAAAATTTCCGACCCCAAGGCCATGGGCAAATCCATGGTGGTACAGGGCGGCACCTTCTATAACGACGCGGTGCTGAAAAGCTTTGAACTGATCTCCGGCAGACAGGCGGTTCGCCCTGATATCGCAGGCATCATGGGTGCCTTCGGCGCAGGGCTCATCGCCAAGGATAAATATACAGAGGGCTACCAGACCACACTGGTATCCAGAGAAGAAATGAACGCCCTGGAGGTACAGTCCAACATGGCAAGATGCCAGGGCTGCACCAACCATTGCCTGCTGACGGTAAACCTCTTCAGCGGCGGCAGACGCTTCATCACAGGCAATCGATGTGAAAGAGGCCTGGGCAAGGAAAAAATCGAAGATCCCGCACCCAACCTCTATGAATACAAACGTTGGAGATTGTTCGATTATTACGAACCCCTGACGGCGGAACAGGCGACAAAGGGCACCATCGGCATCCCCCGGGGCCTGAATATGTGGGAGGATTACCCTTTCTGGCATACCTTCTTCACAAAGCTGGGCTACCAAGTGGTGCTTTCTCCCAATTCCAGCAAGATGATTTTTGAAATGGGCATGGAATCCATCCCCTCCGAATCTGTTTGCTACCCCGCAAAGCTGGTTCATGGCCATGTGATGTGGCTCATTGAGCAGGGGGTAAAGACCATTTTCTACCCCGGCATCGTGTACGAAAGACGGGACAGCGCGGCGGCAGACAACAACTATAACTGCCCCATCGTGGCATCCTACAACGAAAATATCAAAAACAACGTGGAAGACCTGAAGGAAAGAGACATCCGTTTCATGAACCCCTTCCTGTCCTTCGATAACATGGCGACAGTCGTAAAACGGATGCAGGAGGAATTTGTGCCCGAAGGCTGTACGGCGGAAGAAGTGAAGGCTGCCGTGGAAGCGGCCTGGGCAGAATGGGGCAATTTCCGGAAGGATATGCAGAAAAAGGGCGAAGAGACCCTGGCTTATATCCGGGAAAAGGGCATGACCGGCATCGTTCTGGCGGGCAGACCCTATCATGCAGACCCCGAGATCAACCACGGCATCCCCGAACTGATCGCAGGCTTCCATATCGCCGTTCTGACGGAGGACAGCGTGGCCCATCTGGGCAATCTGGAACGCCCTACCATCGTGCGGGACCAGTGGACCTACCATTCCAGACTGTATGAAGCGGCTGCTTTTGTGAAGAAACAGCAGGATATCGAATTCGTGCAGCTCAATTCCTTTGGCTGCGGCCTGGATGCGGTTACGACAGATGAAGTAAAGGCCATCCTGAATGCGGCGGGCAAAATTTATACCGCCCTGAAGATCGACGAAGTCAACAACCTGGGCGCAGCCCGTATCCGTATCCGTTCCCTGATCGCTGCCATTGAGGACAGACGGGAAAAGAACGTACAGATCAAAAAAGGCGACGCTTCCCTGAAGCGTGTTCTCTTCACAAAGGAAATGAAGAAGGAATATACCATCATCTGCCCCCAGATGTCTCCCATCCATTTCGACCTGCTGGAACCTGCCTTCCGCAAGGCCGGCTATAAGATCGAAATTATGGAAGCCATGGATAAGCACGCCATCGAAACAGGCCTGAAATATGTCAATAATGATGCCTGCTACCCGGCGCTGATCTCCATTGGTCAGCTCCTCAATGCGCTGCTTTCCGGCAAGTATGACCTGAACCGGACGGCCCTGCTCATCACCCAGACAGGGGGCGGCTGCCGTGCCACAAACTATATTGCCTTCATCCGTAAGGCCCTGGCCAATATGGGCATGCCCAATATTCCGGTCATTTCTGTGAACCCCGCCGGTCTGGAAAAGAACCCCGGCTTCAAATATGAGCCCGCCCTGCTGCATCGTGTGATGCAGGGGATGGTTTACGGCGACCTGTTCATGCGGGTGGTTTACCGCACCAGACCTTATGAAAAGGTGAAAGGCTCCGCCAACGCTTTGCACCAAAAATGGGTGGAAAAACTGAGAAAAGACCTGCTGAAGGCCGACAGAAAGACCTTTGCGGAAAATATCCGCAACATCATCAGGGACTTTGAAGAGTTGGAGCTTTTGGATATCAAGAAGCCCCGTGTGGGCGTGGTAGGGGAGATTTTGGTAAAATTCCATCCCACTGCCAACAACGACCTGGTGAACCTGCTGGAAAGAGAAGGGGCGGAAGCAGTCGTGCCCGATCTTCTGACCTTTGCCCTCTACTGCTGCCATAACCAGGTGCAGAAGGAAAAATACCTGGGCGGCACAAAGAAAGCCCGGATGGTGGGCAATCTGATCGCCAAGGTCATCGAATGGTACCAGAAGCCCATGATGGACGCTCTGGCGGAAAGCAAACGCTTCGATAAGCCCGAGGATATCAGAAGCCTGGGTCGGGAAGCGGAAAAAATCGTATCCCTGTGCAACCAGACCGGGGAAGGCTGGTTCCTGACGGCGGAAATGATCGAGCTGATCCACAGCGGCGTACCCAATATCGTCTGCACACAGCCCTTCGGCTGCCTGCCCAACCATGTGGTGGGCAAGGGCGTTATCAAGGAGCTGCGTAAGCAGTATCCCATGAGTAACGTGGTTGCCATTGACTATGACCCCGGCGCGTCTGAAGTCAACCAGCTCAACCGTATCAAGCTGATGCTGGCCAGCGCAAACAAAAACATTGACCGTGCCGATGAGCATAATAAGCTGAAAAAACCCCATTCTGTGGAACAGGTTGCTTTCAAAATCGAGGATTAAATACATAAGATAAAATGCTTCTGCTTTTGCAGGAGCATTTTTTATGGTATAATGGTAAAAAATTCGTCGAAAGGGCGTGAGGATATGATTTGTTTCAAATGCAAAAAAAATATCGATGAGGACTCCAACTACTGCAAATACTGCGGCGTGAAGCTGGCCCAGACCTGCCCTGAATGCGGCGCGGCGGTGCCTGCCGATGTGCGCTTCTGCCCCCAGTGTGATGCTCTGGTGCAGGCCCAGGTGGGGCTGGACTGGGATGCCATGACAAAGGAAGCGAAAACGGCTTTTGGGAAAGAGGACTGATTGCGTGCAAAGAGCGGAGGGGAGACTATGAAGGAAACGAAACTTTGGAAATCCCGGCTGAAAAAGCTGGTTTCTGCTGCAGCGGTGCTGGTGCTGGCCTTTGGGACATTGACGGGCTGCGGCGGCAGTTCCTCACCGGCAGAGCCGGAACAGCCAAGCAATGAAATGCCTTCTCCTATGACCTATTTGGGAGGGGAACCATTTTTCCAGGAGGAAAACAGATATACATTTATGTATGACACAGCATGGACCATGCTTGCGGCGGAGGATTATGCGGAGCTTTTGTCCGGCGAATATGGTATGACGCTGCTCGAGAAGGAAGCGGATGAAAAATGCTGCATGTGGTATCTGGAGCAGGCAGAGGATGCGACTGTTTCTGTGCAGCTGACCTGTACAGAATATGATGGCATCTATGAGCTGGACTTTGTTTTCGGAGAGGGCGTTGCGCTGGTGGAGGCAGAGGAATGGACTATTCCTGCGGAAGAAATCTCGGAAGCGCCGGAAGAGGGGAAGGAACCGGAACCTCAGATCACTACGCCGACCCTGCCTGACCTGGCTGCCTTTATCGGCGGCAACGGCAGCGTGATGGACCAGTCCTCTCAGGAAGGGGAGGTTGGTCAGGAATACGGCTACAAAATGGAGATCGACGATGGCTGGACGGCGGCCAATGAATATGTGGAGCTGCTGGCCAATGACCCCCGGTTCCAGTTGTCCATGCGGCCCCGGGCGGCGGAGGACAGCGAGACCATCCTGTATCTGAAAATAGAATGGTATTACTTTGATTACATAGGAAATGAAACCATCACGCCGGCTACCATCAGAGGGGATAAGGTGGATGGAGAATATCAGTATTTTGATGCGGATGTGTGCGTGGAAATTCAGAAAAACGGCAAGAATGAAACCACTTCCATCGTCATCTGGCACAGCGATGACTTTACCGTGGCAGACCTGGGCGACAGAGCCAGCACGGCGCCTGCGGGGGCCAGCGGTTCCGGCGGCGGTTCTGATTTTTCCGACAGCAGCACCCAGCCCGCAAGAAAGCCCTGCCCTTATTGCGATGACGGCGACTGCGACAAATGCGGCGGCGACGGCTATATGCACAGTTCCGCATCCGATAAGGAAGACCGAAACTGCCCTGCCCTGTACTGCAATAACGGTAGATGCAGCTATTGCGGCGGCGACGGATGGTATGAATGATGCATAATAAAAAAGGAGAGTTGAAAAACTCTCCTTTTTGCGTAGGAATGGTCGGTGCTCCTTTGTGCGCCCTCCCGACAACAAAACCTTTCAGGTTTTGTCATCATCAAATCAGATTTTCCAGTTTTGCTTTTACTGCAGCAATCTCTTCATCGGTGGGGCTGGTAGGTGTCCAGCCGATATTGATGCCATCCCCTTCATGGCGGGGAATCAGGTGAATGTGGAAATGGAACACAGTCTGCCCAGCTACGGTGCCATTATTCTGCAGGATATTCATGTGCTCAAAGCCCAGGACTTCTTTCATGGCCTTTGCCAGCTTCGCCGCCAGGCTGAACAGTCTGCCGGCCTGTTCCGGGTCGATCTCAAAGATATTTGCCACATGGTTTTTGGGCAAAATCAGGGCATGGCCCTCGCCGGAAGGAAATCTGTCCAAAATCACCTTACATTCGTCATTTTCGTATATGGTCGCAGAAGGGATGTCTCCTGCAATGATCTTGCAAAAAATACAATCGCTCATAGGTATCTTCCTCGCTTTCGTGAAATAATATCAGGGTAACCCCATGATACCACGAAAGGGCCTCAATTCCCAGCGTTTTTCGCAAAGTATTTTGCATACAGATGATTCAGGGCGGCGGTGTGGTTTTGCTTATCCAGGATGAGTTCAAAAAGCATCTCCCACAGATCTTCTTCCTCCATGGCAAAGAGCAGATCCCGGAAGAAGGAGATATCATCCATTTCTGCAAACAGTAGCTCCTCCAGCAGGTCTTCGGGGTCTGTCGTTTCCAGGTCCGCAGGGAGGATGTCCTCCAGGATATCGGTGACGGTGTCGCTGAAAATGGTAAAGAGCAGCTCCCGCAGGATGCGCTGATGCTTTTTGCCGTCGGTCTGCATGGATTGGATGAGTTCCCGGGCCTCCGTCAGGCGTTCATCGGCCAGAAGGGCTTCATATTTCTGCTCCAGTTGGGCCAACTCCTGCCTTGCCAAGGTCAGCAGCTCCTGCAGCCGCCGGTCGCTGGAAAGGGGAGAGGCTTGGGTGGCTTGGTTTGTCTGAGTGGTCTGGGTCATCATTCTTTCCTTGGCCCGGATGGGCGTGCTGTAGAGCTGGGTCTTTCGGTTGTATGGATACATTGGGAAGGGTCTCCTTTTCGTTTTTTTCTACCATCCTATGCAAAAAGTTTGCCAATCTTTCCCAAAAGCCTTGGAATTGGGCAGAAAGTGTGGTAAACTGAGCATTCTGGTGATACAATCATTTGAAATGAAATCGAAAAAGGTGGTTATATATATGCGGAAAAAGATTTTGCTGACCGGCGGCGGCACAGCCGGCCATGTTACCCCCAATCTGGCCCTCCTGCCCTATCTGCAGGCGGAAGGCTATGAAATTGTTTATGTTGGCTCCGAAAAGGGCATCGAGCGCACCCTCATCGAAGCGGAAGGCATCCCTTATTACCCCATTTCCACAGGGAAGCTGCGCCGCTATCTTTCCAGGGAAAACATCAAGGATATGTTCCGGGTGGTAAAGGGCATCGGCGAGGCGAAAAGGCTCATCAAGAAGCTGCAGCCTGACCTGGTATTTTCCAAGGGCGGCTTTGTGGCGGTGCCTGTGGTGCTGGGTGCAAAGAGCAATAAAGTGCCCGTTATCATCCATGAATCCGACATCACCCCCGGCCTGGCCAATAAAATCGCCATGCCCTCCGCCAGAGTGGTCTGCGCCACCTTCCCCGAAACATTACAGTATGTGCCCAAGGGCAAGGGCGTCCACACCGGCACCCCCATCCGGAAGGAACTGTTCGAGGGGAGCAGAAAAAAAGGCCTGGCAGCCTGCAAATTTACGGGGGAAAAGCCTGTGCTTTTGATGATGGGCGGGTCCCTGGGGGCAGTGAAGCTGAACAACTGCCTGCGGGAGATTTTGCCGGAACTGACCAAGACCTTCGACATCATCCATCTTTGCGGCAAGGGCAATCTGGATGGGCATTTGCGGGAACAGAAGGGCTATATGCAGTTTGAATATGTTTCCGATGGCCTGAACGACCTTCTTGCGGCGGCGGATCTCATCGTTTCCCGGGCAGGCAGCAATTCCATCTCCGAATTTTTGGCCCTGCAGAAGCCTCATCTTTTGATTCCCCTCAGCGCAAAAGCCAGCCGCGGCGACCAGATCCTCAACGCGGCTTCCTTTGAAAAACAGGGCTTTGCCCGTGTGCTGGAGGAGGAGAAAATGACAGCGGAAACCATGCAGGCCGAAATTTTCGCCCTCTATGAAAACAGGGAACGCTATGTGGCAGCTATGAAAAACAGCACCGCCGGCGATGGCGTGGAAGCGGTGATGACCCAGATCAAAGCCCTGCTGCGCTGATTTTGGCAGATTTAATAAACTTTTAAGAATCGACAAATTGACACCCCTCCTGCCCTTGTACTACAATGAC
>X73_One_humped_Camel__coassemble_425_pt1 | contig 10818 bp, 7 predicted proteins | sample X73_One_humped_Camel__metabat2_low_PE_007 | metagenome-assembled genome bin X73_One_humped_Camel | reverse complement strand
CCTTCACGCCGGGCAGATTGACCCCCTTGCGGGATTTCACGATGCCGCCGTTGACGACCTTGCAGATGACGTCTGTATCGGTGAGATCTTCTACCCGCAGTTCGATCAGGCCATCATCGATCAGCACACGGGAGCCCCTGTGCAGGTCCTTGGGCAGGTCTTCATAGGTCACGGAAACGATGCTGGCATCCCCTTCCACATCTCTTGTGGTCAGGGTAAAAGTCGCATCCTCCTCCAGCCTTACCTTCTCTTCCTTGAAGGTCTTGACACGGATCTCCGGGCCTTTGGTATCCAAAATCAGAGGGATGGGTGCGTTCATTTCCTCTCTGGCCTGCTTCAGCTTCGCAATGGTTTCCCCGTGGCTTTCATAAGTGCCGTGGGAAAAGTTTACACGGGCTGCGTCCAGACCATTTTCGATGAGCTTTTTCATGGTCTCCACATCATTGGTCGCAGGCCCCAGTGTACAAACGATTTTAGTTCTGCGCATACTGCATTACCTCCTCGTTTTCTTTGGCAAACCGCTTAGATAGCCAGGATTTTGATGACATCATAAATTTCCTGATCCAGCGTTTTTTTCATTTCCATGGATTCAAACAGGTCCAGCACCTCATACTGGCCTTTATTATAGGCAATGACAACGTTCTGTTTGCCTTCCAGCACTGCCTTCACCGCATGGTAGCCCATCATGGAGGCATGCATACGGTCGGTTGCTGTGGGGCTGCCGCCTCTCTGCAGATGGCCCAGGATGGTAGCTCTGGTCTGGATGCCTGTCAATTCCTGGATATCCTTTGCCAGCTTCTGTGTGCCGCCTACGCCTTCTGCCACTACCACTAAATTATGGCGTTTGCCGATGCTTCTATTCTCCAAAATCTGCTGGATAACCTTGGCACTGTCGATCTTTTCTTTTTCTTCAGGGAACATGACCTCTTCCGCGCCGCCGCACATGCCGCACCATACGGCAATATAGCCAGCATCTCTGCCCATGACCTCCACAACGGAGCAGCGTTCATGGGAGTTGGAAGTATCCCGCAGCTTATTCAAGGCATCCATACCGGTATTCACCGCTGTATCGAAGCCGATGGTATATTCTGTGCCGCACATATCCAAATCGATGGTAGCAGGGATGCCAATGCCGTTTACGCCACGTTTTGCCAGTTCCGCCAGGCCGCGGTAGGAACCATCGCCGCCGATCACCACCAAGGCATCCAGGCCCAAAATCTTATAGATGGCAGCAGCCTTATCCAGGCCTTCCTCTGTCATCATTTCCGGGCATCTTGCTGTGTGCAGGATGGTGCCGCCCAGGTTCATGACATTGGAAACATCCTTGCTGTGCATTTCCTTGATCTCACCGCCGATGAGGCCCGCATAACCCTTGCGGATGCCCACAACTTCCACACCGTAATACTTTGCGGTTCTGACAACGGCACGGATGGCCGCATTCATGCCGGGGGCATCGCCGCCGCTGGTCAGCACGCCAATTTTTTTGATTTTCTTTTCTTTGTTCTGTTCTGTCATACTTAAAATCCTCCCAAAATTAATCCCTCTCTATTTCAATATCCCCAGCCCGGATCACGCCGAACTGAGTGTAGATCTCCGCTTTGCCGCGAATTTTCATAGCCGAAGTATTTTCCGTGAACTGGGCAATCAGCACTTCGCCCTGATCCAGTTTTTCCGTATGGTGGATCTTCGTCACCTCGCCGCGGGTCACGCCAATGATATTCACACCCTTTTCCAAGGCCTTCACACAGACATAGGATGTGTCTGTTCCGATTTTTTCAGTCATAGGGCTTCCCTCCTTAATACTTCAGTGCCACGTTTTTTTCACCCAGCAGAAGCCGCAGTTCCTCACAGAGATCCTCTTCCCCTGTGACCCAATAGATGCGGTCTGCCTTCATCTTCTGTTTTGTTTTTTCATCATAAATATATACGGGAACCTCCCCGCCGTATTTTCTTAAAATGGCCGTAATCTGGCCAAAAGGCACCTCTCTGCCCGCCGCAAGCTTCAGCCAGACGGACTTAGGCAACTCTTTTTCGCCCAAAATCAAAGGCTCTACCTCCATGGCGATGACCTTTGCTTCCCCGTCGGCGGAAACATTGGCCCGGCCCTTCACCAGATAAACCTCTTCCTCCTTCAGGAAAGCGGCGCATTTTTCATAGACCTTCGGAAAGAGGATGACCTCAATGCTGCCCTGAAAATCCTCCAGGGTCAGAAACGCCATTTTGTCGTTGTTTCTAGTATATTTTACAGAAATGCCCGCCGCCATACCACCAATGATGACCTTCGTATCCTCTTCCACCTGCATCCGGTCCTCATCCTCATCGGGGGGGATGAAATCCAGGCTGGTGTGGCTGACCTTTCTGCGAAGCTGTTCTTCATATTCCGCCAGCGGGTGGCCGCTGACGTAAATGCCCAGCACTTCCTTTTCCATGGCCAGCTTATCCCTGGCCGGATACTCGTTGATGGGGGGCAGTTCGTCCTTCTGCTGGAAGATTTCCTCTTCCCCGCCCAGGTCGAACAGGTTCAACTGGCCTTCGATATTGTTCTTTTTGGCCTGGCCGATGCCCTCCAGAATGCTCTTATAAATGACCATATACTGGCTGCGGAAGCCGCCAAGGCTATCCATGGCTCCGGCCTTGATGAGGCTTTCGATGCCCCGCTTGTTCCATTCGCCGCCTTCCATACGGTTGCAGAAATCCGTCATGGAGGTGAAAACGCCGTTTCTCTCCCGCTCCGAAACCAGCGCATCCACGGCCCCACGGCCCACATTTTTGATGGCCGCCAGAGCAAAGCGAATCTTGCCGTCGGACACGGAAAACTGCTTATAGCCCTCGTTGATATCCGGGGGCAGAAGCTGGATGCCCATTTTTTTGCACTCTTCCACATAGCCGGAAACCTTTGCCGCGTTATCCATGACGCTGGTCATTAAAGCCGCCATGAATTCCACGGGATAATGGGCCTTCAGCCATGCGGTCTGATAGCCGACCACCGCATAGCAGGCGGCGTGGCTCTTATTGAACGCATATTTTGCGAAATCTGTCATTTCATCGAAAATGGTCTCCGCCGCTTCCGCAGGGATACCATTTTTCACACAGCCGGGCACTTCATCGCCGTCGCCGTAGATGAATTTCTTTCTCTCCTGGGCCATGACGTCTGCCTTTTTCTTACTCATGGCACGGCGCACCAGGTCGCTTCGGCCAAGGCTGTAGCCCGCTAGGTCCCTTACGATCTGCATGACCTGCTCCTGATACACGATACAGCCATAGGTATTGTTCAGGATAGGCTCTAGTTTCGGGTGGGTATACTGCACGTTGCCGCCGGCGTTTTTCCCTTTGATATATTTGGGGATAAAGTCCATGGGCCCGGGGCGGTACAGGGCGATACCGGCGATCATATCCTCCAGGCAGCGGGGCTGCAGCTCCTTCATAAACTGCTTCATGCCACCGCTTTCCAACTGGAACACGCCTTCCGTTTTCCCCTGGCAGATCATATCATAAACCGCAGGGTCATTTTCAGGAAGATTATCCATATCCAGCTTCACGCCGTGGATACGCTCGATTTCCTGCACCGCAGACTGGATGACCGTCAGGGTGCGCAGGCCCAGAAAGTCCATTTTCAGAAGCCCCAGTTCTTCCAGCAGGGTCATGGTGTACTGGGTATTGACCTGCCCATCGTTGGCGGAAAGGGGCACATATTCCATAACCGGCTCCCGACAAATGACAACGCCCGTCGCATGGGTGGAAGAATGGCGGGGCAAGCCCTCCAGACGCAGGGAGGTGTCGATGAGGCGCTTGGTGTCCTCCTCCTCCTCGTAGGCCTTCCGCAGGTCCGGGTTCATTTTCAACGCTTTTTCGATGGTGATGCCCAGTTCTGTGGGAATCATCTTGGAAATGCGGTCCACATCCGCATAGGGCATGGCCAAAGCACGGCCCACATCCTTGATGGCCGCCCTTGCCGCCATGGTACCGAAGGTGATGATCTGGGCCACGTTTTCCTCGCCATATTTTCGGATCACATAATCGATGACCTCCTGCCTTCTTTCGTAGCAGAAATCGATATCGATATCGGGCATGCTGACACGCTCGGGATTTAAGAAACGCTCGAAAATCAGGTCGTATTTCAAGGGGTCGATGGTGGTGATGGAAAGGCAGTAAGAAACCATGCTGCCTGCCGCAGAACCACGGCCGGGGCCAACGATGATGCCATTGTCCTTAGCATATTTGATAAAATCCCAAACGATAAGGAAATAATCCACATAGCCCATATTTTCAATGGTGGAAAGCTCGTATTCCAGGCGTTCCTTCCACTCGGGTTTTCCTTCGGGGTATTTCAACGCAAAGCCCTGATAGCAGACTTCCCGCAGGTATTCCTCTGCCGTTTTGCCCGCAGGCACATCGAACCGGGGCAGCTTCAGGTCATGGAAGGTAAAGGTCACATTACATCTTTCCGCAATCTTTGCCGTATTTTCGCAGGCCTCGGGGGCAAAGGAAAAGAGGTCATACATCTGCTCCGGGCTTTTCACATAGAACTGCCCACCCTCATAGCGCATCCTGTCCTCATCCAGAATGGTCTTGCCCGTCTGGATACAGAGGAGGATATCATGGGGGTCTGCGTCTTCTTTATAAATATAATGGCTGTCATTGGTGGCAATGAGGGGGATGCCCGTTTCGGCGCTCATTTTCACCAGCGCCTGATTGACCACCTTCTGCTCCCGCATGCCATGATCCTGCAATTCCAAAAAGAAATTGCCTTCGCCGAAAATTTCCAGATATTCCAAAGCCGCTTCCTTGGCCTTATCGTAAGAAACATTCAGGATATTCCTGGGCACTTCCCCCGCCAGGCAGGCGCTGGAAGCGATCAGCCCTTTGCTGTATTTTCGCAAAAGCTCCTTATCCACACGGGGTTTATAGTAGAAACCTTCCGTGAAGCCATAGGAAACCAGCTTGATCAGATTTTGATAGCCTTCGTTATTTTCCGCCAGGAGCACCATATGATAATAGCCGCCGCCCTTGCCTTCTTTTTTGAACCGTGAGCCCTCCGCCACATAAACCTCACAGCCGATGATGGGCTTCACCCCTGCATCCAGGGCCGCTTTATAAAACTCCACAGCCCCATACATAGCGCCATGGTCCGTGATGGCGATGCTGTTCATGCCCAGCTCCCTGACCCGCTGCACCAGTTCCTTGATTTTTGCGGAGCCATCCAAAAGGCTATATTCCGTATGGACGTGCAGATGTGTAAACGGCATGTCTTTTTGACTCATTTTTTCCTGATTCAATTTACACACCTCCGCTTCTGAACAACGCTCTTTTTTTGTTTCTCCCAAGAATCTTGTAATATTATACCATAAAATATCCTTGAAATAAAACAAAACCATCAAGATTCCTCCTTTGAAAATAGAAAATCCAAACAAAAAAAATCGAGAGTTTTCAGCAAAACGCATAAAAATCTCGATTTTCATGTCCCGCAAGGCAATTTTTGCCCCACTTTTTGTTCATTTTTTATTCATATCGCAGCGCTTCCACCGGGTCCTTTTTTGCTGCCTTTCCGGCAGGATACAGACCAAATCCGAGCCCCACCAAGGCAGAAAAAATAACCGCCACTGCCACCACGGAAGGTTTCACCACAGCAGAAATGCCCACCAGCGCACTGCCCACTGTCACAATCGTAATCCCAAAGGCCGTGCCAATCAATCCCCCTGCGGCGGAAATCGCCGCTGCCTCAATCAAAAACTGTATCAGGATATCCTTTGTCTGGGCCCCAAGGGCTTTGCGGATACCGATCTCGCGGGTACGCTCCGTCACAGAGACCAGCATAATATTCATAATGCCGATCCCCCCTACCAAAAGGGAAATGGCTGCAATGGCCCCTACCACCAAAGACAGAGAACTAAGCATACCATCCATCATATCCATCTCTTCCATGGCAGAGTAAGAACGTACTTCGTCCAGAGAACGGCTTTTCATTCTTGCAGCAAAGCCGCGGACGCGCTCCTGTATCTGCGCCATATCTCCGTCAGGGTCCATACAATAATATAGACTCCAGTTCCCACTATCCGGGCTGATCATAATGCTTTCCGGCACATACGCCGTTTGAAAGCCGCCGCCGCTGAGCATCTTCATCAGAGCAGAATCCGTATTTTCAAAGATACCGATCACCATCAGCTCTTCCAGTTCCTGTCCAATGCTGGTCTGGAGGGTCTTGCCCACAGCATTTTCCGTGCCGAAGATGTTGTAGGCCGTTTCCTTATCCAAAACGATATATCGACGCTCTTCCAGAATATCTCTGTCCTGCAGCATGCGCCCGTAAAGAATCTTCGGGTCTTCCATGGCAGTAGGATTCTCCGCCAGCCCTGACAGATAGACTGTCTCTTTTCTTCTTCCGGCCTTCAATTCACACCGTTCCTGCGGGCGAAACCCTGTGTAGATCAAATCCTCTCCCAGGGCCTCCTTCACCCGTTCCGCGTCTTCCTTATAAAACATATCACTTTCGGTATAATAATTATCCTCTGTCATTATGTAGAGATATGCCAGCCCCGTCCCTACATTTTCATATTCACTGGCCACCACGCTGCGCATGGTATCCCCCAGCGAAACAATGGCGATAACAGAGCTGATACCAATGATCATCCCCAGCATGGTCAGAAAGGAGCGGAGTTTGTTGGCTTGAATGGCGGAAAATGCCAGTTTGATGTTTTCAAATATCATCTTTCCCCACCCTTTCGTCACTGATGATCTGCCCGTCCTGAAAACGGACGATGCGCTTCGTATACTGGGCAATATCTTCTTCATGGGTCACAACGATGACCGTTGCCCCTTCCTCATTCAGCTTTGTAAAAAATTCCATGATCTCATGGGATGCCTTCGTATCCAGATTGCCCGTAGGCTCATCGGCCAGCAAAATGGCAGGATCATTTGCCAAAGCTCTGGCAATGGCCACCCGCTGCTTCTGCCCGCCGGAAAGCTCATTGGGCATATGATGGACCCGTTCACCCAAGCCTACCTTTTTCAGTAACGCTTCCGCCTTTTTCTTTCGTGCTTCTCCCTTCATCCCCCTGTAAATCATGGGGATCTCCACATTTTTCAAGGCAGAGGTACGGGGAATCAGTTGAAATGCCTGAGAAACAAAGCCGATCTTCTGATTACGGATGCGGGAAAGATCATTTTCCCCCTGTTCCGCAATGCTGATGCCATCCAAAAGATACATCCCTTCAAAGCGTCTGTCCATGCAACCCAAAATATTCATCAAGGTAGATTTACCGGAGCCGGACTGCCCCATGATGGCTACATATTCCCCCTCATGAATGGTCAGATTCACATCCCGCAAGGCATGGACCTGCACCGCTCCCGTGTCATATGTTTTATGTAAATGTTCGATTTTGATAATCTCTTTCATAGGGCATCACTCCTGCTGCGGCAAAACAGCCATACCTTCCGTTAAGGCAAGGCTGGGGTTCAGTACGATAGTCTGACCTTCTTTCAAATCGCCGTCCTTGATCTCCACATACAAATCTGTTTCCAATCCCAATTCCACAGGAACGATGTGGATGGTATTGTCCTCATTCACCACATAAACAACGGTGGAGCCGTCTTCCAGTTCTCCCACTGCCTCATAGGGCACTGTCAAAGCCTGGGCCGCTTTAGCAATGTGAATGGTTGCTCTTGCCGTGATCCCCGCAATCAGTTTCTCGTTTTTCTCTGTCACAGAAACATACACAGGAATCACACGTTCGGAAGCAGCACCATCCTTCAGTTCCCCCGTAGGAGAAATGCGGGTCACTTTTCCCGCAACACTTTCCCCGTTTAGAATATCCGCAGTAATATCTACATCCTGCCCCACTTCAATTTTTGCAATATCCTTTTCCCCGACCATCACCTTCATCTGCAGCGTATCAATATTTTCAATGACGAACATGGGCTTATCCTCTTCCGTTTCATCGGCAAAACGTCCCACCTTCGTATTGACACGGGTCACCGTCCCATCGATCATGCTACGGATCTGACAATCCTCCAGTGTACTTGCCTGTATGCCGACCTCCTGCTTTCTATTGGCAAGGGTCTGTTTTTCCACCGCAGAAAGAACAGCCTTCCCGTTTTCCGCAGGAATTTTATCGAGGGCATCCTGCGCCGCATCTAATTCTGATTGACTGGCTGCGCCGATGTCGAAGAGTGCCTTCGTGTCATCATACAGCTTTTTGGCATTCTCATATTCCACCTGTCTGTCCCGCAGCGTTTCTGCCTGCTCCTTCTGCAAAAGAGCAAGGTCGCCTTCCTTAAGGGACATTTCCTGAGAAAGATCCGTGCTGTCCAGAACAGCCAGCAGCTGCCCTTTCTTTACTCTGTCCCCCTCTTTTACCAAAAGCTCTTTTACCTCATAATGCAGACGGGAGACGACTTCCACACTTTCTGTTCCTTCCAGAACAGCTTTCAGCTTCAGTGTCTCCTCCAGATCCTGCTTTTCCGTCACTGCCGTACTGACTGTCTCTGCGGGGGCCTCTCCTTTGCCCATGGCCAGTTTTATCCCTGCTGCCGCAAAGATCACCGCCGCCGCAATCACAATCTTTTTTCTCTTTGTCAATTTCATTTTTTCCCCTCCTCTTCGGTTTTCATAGGGCCATTATACGAAATAAATCAAAAGAAGAACGATAGGAATTCTTAAAATTTCTTTAATTTTCAGAGAAAATAAAAAAGCTGTACCATCTCTTTGACAAAAACAGGTTGACAAAATTTTGAAGAATGTTATAATAGTCAGCAACACAAAACAATTTCATAAAAAGGCGATGACGAAGAGGGTCGAGTGCCTGTGTTTTCAGAGAGTCGGCGGTTGCTGTGAGCCGATAACAAATGTACGCAATGGCCTATGGCTTCTGAGCCGGAGGTTCGAGAGCATTTCTTTTGAAATGTGCGTAGGCTCCTCCCGTGACTGCTGCGTAAAAGCATAGGGCTTGTTGGAGCCTGAGAGGTGGCGCATTTTGGATGCGCAATTTGAGTGGTACCGCGGATCATATCCGTCTCAAAGGATTACTTTGGGGCGGATTTTTTTGTTATAAGAAAAAATACTGCGGCACAGCAAATTTACACGATCCCATTGGTGTAAATTTCCATTTGAAATCAAACATTGTTTGATTTCGTATAAAGTTTTCGGTCAAGCCTTTTTCAAAAGGTTTGCAGGGTGTGGGACAGCGTCCCACGGTTATAAAAAGGAGGAACATAAAATGAGTGATTATCGTATCGAAACAAAATGCGTACAGGGTGGCTATACCCCCGGCAACGGCGAACCCAGACAGATGCCTATTTATCAGAGCACCACATTCAAATACAGCACCAGCGAAGACATGGGCAAGCTTTTTGACCTGGAAGCAAACGGCTATTTCTATTCCCGCCTGCAGAACCCCACCTGCGATTATGTGGCGGCAAAAATCGCTGAACTGGAAGGCGGCACAGCGGCAATGCTGACCTCTTCCGGTCAGGCGGCAAACTTTTATGCCGTATTCAATATTGCCAACTGCGGCGACCATGTGGTGGCTTCTTCCACCATCTACGGCGGCACCTTCAACCTGTTCTCCGTGACCATGAAAAAAATGGGCGTGGAATTCACATTCGTGGCCCCCGACTGCTCCGATGAGGAACTGGAAGCAGCCTTCCGCCCCAACACAAAGGCAGTCTTTGGCGAAAGCATAGCCAACCCTGCCCTGACGGTGCTGGATATCGAACGCTTCGCAAAGGCAGCCCATGCCCACGGCGTTCCCCTCATCATCGACAATACCTTTGCCACACCCGTCAACTGCAGACCCTTCGAATGGGGCGCTGATATCGTGACCCACTCCACCACCAAATATATGGACGGCCACGGCGCAGCAGTCGGCGGCTGCATCGTGGACAGCGGCAACTTCGACTGGATGGCCCATGCGGAAAAATTCCCCGGCCTGTGCACCCCCGATGACAGCTACCACGGCATTACATACGCGGAAAAATTCGGCAAGGAAGGCGCTTTCATCACAAAAGCAACAGCCCAGCTCATGCGTGACTTCGGCTCCACCCCTTCTCCCCAGTCTGCCTTCATTCTGAATCTGGGTCTGGAAAGCCTGCATGTGCGTGTGCCCCGTCACTGCGAAAACGGCCTGGCTGTGGCAAAATATCTGAAAGCTCACGAACAGATCGAATGGGTAACATACCCCGGCCTGGAAGGCGATAAATATTATGAAGTAGCCCAGAAATATATGCCTAACGGCACATGCGGCGTGGTTTCCTTTGGTGTAAAAGGCGGCAGAGCCGCTGCAGAAGCCTTCATGGGTAACCTGAAGATCGCAGCCATCGAAACACACGTTGCAGACGCAAGAACATGCTGCCTGCACCCTGCAAGCTCTACACACAGACAGATGACCGATGCGGAACTGGCGGCTGCCGGCGTTCCCGGCGATATGGTGCGCCTGTCCTGCGGTCTGGAAAGCGCCCAGGATCTGATCGATGACATCGCCCAGGCCCTGAAAGCAATCCGTTAACCAAAAAATTGACGAAAGTGGTGATTTCTTATGCCCATTAAAATACCCAACGCATTACCTGCGGCTCAGGTGTTGACCAATGAAAATATCTTCATCATGACAGAGACCCGTGCGCTGACCCAGGATATCCGCCCTCTGCGCATCCTGCTTCTGAACCTGATGCCCACAAAAATCGATACGGAAACCCAGCTCTCCCGCCTTCTGGGCAACACGCCCCTGCAGATCGAGCTGGAGCTGATCCATACAAAAAGCCATGAATCCAAAAACACACCGGGAGACCACATGCTCTCCTTCTACAAAACCTTTGACGATGTGAAGG
>X73_One_humped_Camel__coassemble_422_pt1 | contig 10884 bp, 9 predicted proteins | sample X73_One_humped_Camel__metabat2_low_PE_007 | metagenome-assembled genome bin X73_One_humped_Camel | reverse complement strand
ATCAAATATTGATTTCTTTTATGAAACACATCCGGGGCATATGCTTTGCTGATGAGGCTGATTTTGTCGCAGGCATCCAGCAGCCTTTTTGTCTCTTTTCCCTTTTGCAGGCGCCGCAGCCTGCCCTCGTAGGGGATTGCCCCTTCCAGGGTCAGTGCTTCGTTTTTTTCGCAAAATTCCGCCGCGATCTCCGCAAAAAATAAATCCGCCCCTTCGGCAAAGCCGGAAAGGAAATGGGTATAGCCATCGGCGATGGCCCCCTCTATTTCCCGGCGCAAAGCCTGCTTTACATATTCGATTTGCTCTGCGGGAATGTCCCTGTGGCCTGTCACACAGCAAGTTTTTCCTCTCATGCGCTCACCCCTCAAAAAAGTATTCAATCTCCTACCCTCTTTATTCTATGATATAAAATCTCTCTCGTCAATCTTTATAAGATATTATATATCGCATCTTTAAAAATATACGACATATAATAATAAGATAAAGAAAGGAGGGACAAGCTATGTATGATGAATTTACGCAACAGCGAATTTCAAAACTTCGTGTACAGCATGGCGTTTCTGCCAGAGACATGTCCCTTTCTTTAGGTCAAAATGAATCCTATATCAACCAAATCGAAAACAAAAAAGCCCTTCCTTCTTTACACGGCTTGTTCTATATCTGTGACTATTTTCACATCACCCCGCAGGAATTTTTCGATACAGGCAACGCCTATCCTGAAAAGCTCAATGCATTGCTGGAGGAGGCCAAAAAGCTGGATGAGGATTCCCTCGCTCACATTCTCGCCATTGTAAAAGAAATGAACCGCAAAAAATAAAGCGTCCAAAATGGACGCTTTTTATTTTTCCTGCAATCGCTTCTTTTACAGTATAATGCAAATCAGCCCGCCGCTGCCCTCGTTGACGATTTTCTGCAAAGTCTCCTGCAGCTTCATCTGGGCATCCTCCGGCATCCGGTAAATCTTGTTCTGCATGCCGTCGCTGACCATGGAACTCAATGTCCGTCCGAAAATATTCAGATCCCAGATTTTTTCCGGTTCCTCTTCATAATCGGAGATGAGATGGTCGATAAATTCCCGGGACTGCTCCTCGTTGCCAATGATGGGGGAAACCTCCGTTTCCACATCCGCCTTGATGAGGTGGATGGACTCCCCTTTTGCCTTCAGCTTGATGCCGTAGCGGCTGCCCTGCTTGAACACCTCCGGTTTTTCCAGGGTGATCTCCTCAAATACAGGCGTCACCACCCCATACCCCTTTCGCTTCACATCATTCAGCGCCCCAGAAATCTTGTCGTATTCCTGCTTCGTTTCCGACAGCATTTTGATGGTCTGAATGAGGGCATAATCATTTTCAATGGGCATATCCACCGTTTCGCTCAAAATCTGATAAAACAGCCCGTCGTCAAAATTCAGGGCGATATCCGCCGCCCCTTCCCCGGGTAAAATATGGTCGGCATAGGCTTTTTTCAGGAAATCCGTTTCCCCCAGCCCGCTGATGGCATTTTCCACATCCGCCAGCTTTTCCGCCTTGCTCATGACCTCCTTCAGGGCCGCCGTCAGCCCTTGCTTCAGCCAATGCTCCTGCTCCAAAGTCTCCACCCAGCCGGGGAAAAAGAACCGCAGCTCCCGTAAAGGAAATTCATACAACACCTGTTCCAGAATTTTTTTGATATCCTCCGCCTTAAGCTGGGCTGCATTCACCGCCATCACAGGCACGCCGTATTTTTCCTGCAATTCTGCCCGCTGGGCCTGTGTGCCTTCGCTGTAAGGCGTTGCCGTGTTGAGCAGGATGACAAAAGGCTTGCCTAAGGCCCGCAGTTCTGCAATGATCCGTTCCTCCGCCTCCACATAATTTTCTCTGGGCAATTCCGTCACACTGCCATCCGTTGTCACCACAATGCCAATGGTGGAATGGTCAGTGATGACCTTTTTCGTCCCCATTTCCGCCGCTTCCCGAAAGGGCATGGCGTTTTCCGACCAGGGCGTATGTACCATCCGGGGCAGCTCCCCGTCCATGTGCCCCTCCGCTTCCGGCACCAGATAACCCACGCAGTCGATCATCCGAACCCGCACATTTGTATTGTCCCCTAGGGTGATCTCCACCGCTTCATTGGGCACAAATTTCGGCTCCGTGGTCATAATGGTCCTGCCGCTGGCGGATTGGGGCAGTTCGTCCCTGGCCCGCTCCCTGGTGTAGGTGTTGGCAATATTGGGCAAAACCAACAGGTCCATAAACCGCTTGATGAAAGTGGATTTCCCCGTCCGTACAGGCCCCACCACGCCGATGTAAATATCGCCGCCTGTCCTCTCCGCAATATCCTTGTAAATATCGAATTTTTCCATGCTTCTTCCTCCGTTTCCATTATGAAATCGTATCCATACAATAAAAACCTATGCAAAAGAAGCCGGAATATTCCTTTTGCAAGGGCGTTGCCCCTGCACCCCACGAGGGGATAATCCCCTCGACCCTATACGCAAAAACTCCGTTTTTGCAAAGAAAAACGGAGTCTTAAACATCAAATATTCAGTTATTCAAACATAGGTACAACCCGAATATATTTCCCCACTTTTTCCAATGTTTCCGCATCCGTATAGGAAGAAATATACACAGGAACATGCATCCCGCCGTAGTGCCCATTCATGTAATAAATCATATTCTGCCACATCAGGTCATGGTAATTGCCGCCGCTCATCATTTCTTTCGCCAGCCCAAAATGCCCTTTGCACATTTCCTTGATGGAGTCATCATAGCCGCTGCCGTCCATGGCCTCTGTCCATTCCTTCAGCACCCATGCGCCGTTCTGCTTTTCAAAATCCAGCCTGGTCGGGATGACAGAACCGCCCCGCTCAAAGAAACCGTAGCCCGTTTTCGTGCGGGTCATCGCATAATCCGCCTGGAAAATGGTCACAAAGACCTGCATCCGCTTGCCTTCCTCATGGATTTTGTGAATGTACGGGGCGTACATTTGCACCGTATGCCCCAGCATGATGCCCTCTGGGTTATACTTCTCTTCAATGACGTCATAAACCGCCTTGATGCGGTCATCCTCCCCAGCCCGGATAATGCTGCAGGCATCCACATCTTTCATGCCCATGCTGTATTCCTTTTCCAGTTCAGGGGTATAAATGATCTCCTCATAAGCAAAATTCGCTGCGTAAGTAGAATCCAGCGCCTCATACAGCCGATACCATTCCGCAGGGGTGATATCCGCCCGTCTGGGTTCCCCCAGAATATCCTGGCAGGCAAACATCATGATATAGGACTCCAGCCCATCTCCCGCCCGGCCTTCCGCAAAGGTCGCCAGAAATTCTCTGAGGGCAGGCTCCCCAATTTTCACCAGCTCCTCATATTCCAGACAGTTGATGTAATCCAGCGGGTTGGAAGAAGTCAACCCCTGTTCATTGGCAATATGATACAGCAGGCTGTCCGCATGGATCATCTGATAGGTCATGCTGACCCCTTCGATGCCCGTATCCGCAACCACTTCCGCCTTTTCCGCCCCGGAAAGCATCTCGTTCATGCGTACCTGGGCCGCTTCCGTATCCTGCTGCATCAATGCACGCAGTTCCTCCGGCGTGGTGATGCCTTCATAAAAATACCGGTTGATGGCAGAAACGAAACCCCTAAAGGTCTCTTCATCCACCGCAAATTCCCGAAGGTCTTTTTCCCCAAAATACTTCTTCGCCATATTTCGGTCAAAAACCTTGCTCACCACAACGCCCAGCGTTGCGCCATTTTCCGCATCCTCATGCTGAAAATGCAGATCGTATTGAAAATAATCCGCATTCTCCACCAGTGCCAGGAAAATCATGCTGTGGATATAAAACCACCGGCCATCCTCATACGCCTCACCCATGACCTCATAGGTGTTTTCTCCGCTTTCCTTCCAGTTCAAATGCCGCATGGCCCCATAGGGTTCCTCCGTGGTAAACAGCTCCATGCCTTCCTCGTTGGCCGTCACGCCCGCAGGCAAAGGCAACAGCCCCATGATTTTCCCCACGCCCACATGGTCGCCGATGTATTCCAGCTTCGCCGCGTACAGATCCTCCACGATGCGCTCCGTATATCCGCCGTAAACCACCTTTGTTTCCAGGGTTTCCTCCGGCTCCGGCGCCGTGCAGCCCACAAAAGCCGTTCCCCCGCAGACCAACACCGCCGCCGCTGTAAACAGGGCGATGCCCCGTTTTTTCTTCGTCATATCAAAAATATTTTCAAATCTTGCTTTTAGTTCCTCCTTCCCGCCGGAAAAAGCCGTGCTCATCCCCATATTTTTATGGCTGGCTTCCTTCACCGTCCGGAGAATGGCCATGGTATAGGCCTCCCGCTCCTGCATATCGCAGTTTTCCATGACCGCCAGGTCACAGGAAAGCTCCATGTCCTTTTCCGCCAGCTTCGCCATCCAATGCACAAAGGGGTTGAAGAAATGCAGCGCCCTCACCAGCATTAGAGTCCCCTTCAGCCACAGGTCGTTCCGCTGGCAGTGGGTCAGCTCATGCCGCAAAATCAGCCGCAGGTCGCCTTCCTCCCGGTCCTCGGAATTGATGTAGATGGCAGGCTTGAAAAATCCCACGCAAAGGGGGCTGGGCAGCGGTTCGCAGAAATAAATTTCCGGCCGTTTCTCCATATCCATTTCCCTGCAAAGGCTGTAAAAGGCATCCAGCACCGCCGCATCCAGAACCTTTCTGCGATTTCTCCGCAGCATCCGCTGAAAGCTGCCGTATTTCCACCCCTGCCATGCCAGAAACAGCAGCGCCCCCAAAAGCCACAGCATATCGGGATAAGCCAGGAAGAAATCCACCGGGCTTTGATAGCTGCTGTTTGCATCCATATTGATGGCAGGAGGCTGTGTTCTGTCCTCCTGGATGATGGTATCGATGAGAACCGGCTCCATTGTTTTCTCATCGATCACAAACTGCTCTGTTCTTTCCTGCAGGAGTTCCCTTGCCCCATTCTGTACAGAAGGCACCTCCACCCGCATCCCCATCATAAAATCAGGCAGGCTGAGCTGTACAGGGATACAAAGCCTTACAGCAACGACCAGCACAAAAGATACCGCCATCCCGCCCCATACCGTTTCCCCAGAAATTTGGAGCACAGGGCAAAGGCCAGTATCACAGGAATGGCAAATAAACTCATTTCCCATACATTCTGAAAAATCCTATCCATCTCATACACCCCCCGTTTTCTCTCGAATAAAGGCCGCCAGCTCGTCCAGGTCCTCCTCGGAAATGGAATGGCTGTCAAAGAGGCTGGCCACCAGCTTCGTCACCGAACGGTCATTGACCTTCTCCAGAAAGGCCCGGTTTTCCACCGCCAGATACTCCCTTTCCGCCACCAGCGGCCTGTAAAAGCGGCTCTTCCCCTCCTTGTGGCTCTCCAGAAAGCCCCGGTCAATGAGGCGGTTCAAAAGGGTCTGCAGGGCAGAAACATTCCACGGCCGGTGCCGCTCCAGCATGGTTTTCACCTCGCTGGTGGAAAGGGTCTGGCCGCTTTCCCATATGGCCTTCATAATTTCCAGTTCTGTATCCGGCAAACGCATGATTTCGTTCATACTATCATCTCCTACATTTGTATGAATTCCTTTTCTTATATCTTACAATTGTAGGAATGATATGTCAATATATTTCTTACATTTGTAGGAATGATAAACAGCCCTCGCCCTCCCCTCCGTCAAAATCAGTTGAAATATCCCCTATTTCTTTTTCTGATAGAAACTTCCCTTGACAAAAAAACTTTCTGTGTTATCCTTAAATGTATGAATTTTATTGAGAAAGAGGTGCTTTCATGAGCAAAACATATATCCCCGAGGGCTATCAGTCCGTGCTGACCCTGTATGAAACCCAGAATGCCATTGGTGTCATCCATCATGCATTTGAAGAACACCTGGGCCAGACTCTGAATTTGAAGCGTGTCTCCGCCCCCCTGTTCGTTGACCCCGCCACAGGCCTCAACGATAACCTCAGCGGCGTGGAACGCCCCGTAACCTTTGATATTCCCGCCACCGGCACCTGTGCGGAGGTCGTGCATTCCCTGGCAAAATGGAAACGTATGGCGCTGTACCGCTATGATTTCCGCCCCGGTAAAGGCCTGTATACCAATATGAACGCCATCCGCCGGGATGAGACTCTGGATAACCTCCATTCCATCTATGTAGACCAGTGGGACTGGGAAAGAGTCATCACCCCCGAAAAAAGAAACATCCAGGAACTGAAATTCACCGTACAGGGCATCGTTCTGGCCATCTGTGACACCCTGGAAGTGGTCAGGAAAAAATACCCCCGCATCACCACAGAATTGTGCCGGGAGGTAAAATTCATCACCTCCCAGGAACTGGAGGATATGTATCCCGACCTGACCTCCAAGGAAAGAGAACACGCCATCTGCCGGGAATATAAAACTGTATTCATCATGCAGATCGGTGATAAGCTGCTCTCCGGCAAACCCCATGATGGCAGAGCGCCCGACTATGATGACTGGCAGCTCAACGGCGACCTCTTGTTCTATAACCCCATTATGGGCAACTCCATCGAGATTTCTTCCATGGGCATCCGTGTAGACCCCTTCACTCTGGATCAGCAGTTGAGAAAATCCGGCTGTGATGACCGTAGAAGCCTGGAATACCATAGAATGCTTCTGGAAGGCAAGCTGCCCTGCACCATCGGCGGCGGCATCGGCCAGTCCCGCCTGTGCATGCTGCTTCTGGGCAAAGCCCACATCGGAGAAGTGCAGTCCTCCATCTGGGATGAAGAAACCATCGAAGTCTGCAAAGCCGCTGGCATCGCCCTGCTGTAATTTCCCCGATTCATCAGACCATCTCCTTTCAGAGATGGTCTCTTTTTATTTTCCCTTTAAAATTTTCAATAGAAATCTTCAAAACCTTCAATTTTACAAATACACTCCCCTGTGTTATGATGAAATCACAAAAGAGATCTCTGAAAAAACAACTGCATACAGATATTTTTGAAGGAGGTTTTCTTATGAAAAAACTGACAACGAACGAATACAAAAAAAGAAGCGCGATCGTTGCATTGGTATTTTTTGCTCTTTATGTATTCCTCTGCATCTTCCATTTCGGCGGCGGAAACACTCCCTCCACGCCTGCCATGGCAGCCATTGCGGCAAGTGCTGCCCTGACAGTATTTTTCGCCTACAGATGCACCTGAGAAAAAAAGAATTCTGCAATGCATCACTTCCATAAAATCATCCCTTATCCTTAGAGAAGGCAGTACCCATGTACTGCTTTTCTCTCGTTTTCCAAATCAGGAGGCCCTCCATGGAACTGCGTAATCTTACAACCTTTCTGAAAATCATTGAAACCGGCAGTTTTTCCAAAGCTGCGGAACAGTTGATGTATTCCCAGTCCACCGTGACCATACAGATTCAGCAATTGGAAGAAGAACTGCATGTAAAGCTGTTTGAACGTATCGGCAAAAAAATATTCCTGACAGCAGAAGGTCAGGAATTGCAGCTCTATGCCCGGCAGATTTTTGAATTATCCCAAAAAATTTCCGCCATCGGCAGAGAAGAACAGGCCATGACGGGCAGCCTGCGCATCGCCTCCTTCGATTCTCTTGTCACCGCCGTTCTTCCCCCTATCCTGAAAGAATATCATCAGCGTTATCCCGGCGTGCATGTCACCGTAAAAACAGCCGACAGCATCCATGAAGCAGAGCATCTGCTGCGCCAGAATGATGCGGATTTCGCCTTCCTTTCCTACGATAGGCGTGCTTCCAAAGAATACGCAAAAATTTTTCTCAAGGAAGCGTCCTTCGTTTTTCTGGCTTCACCGGATCACCCGCTGGTCGGCGAAAAAAATATCACCCTGGAAGAATTGTCCCAATATGATGTCATCATTATGAACAAGCACTTTTCCTTTTCTGAGCTTTCCAGCGAAGAAACCAGACACCTCAGCCAAATCATCACACCCATTTTTGATATTTGGAACCCTATCGGTGCCATGGAGGCAGCAAAACATGGTATCGGCCTTACTCTGCTTCCCTATTATCTGGTAGAGGATGCTGTAAAAAGAGGTGAACTTTGCGTGCTGGATGTGCCTGCGCTGGATTTCACCGTCTGGCTGCAAACAGTCTGCCACTATCGCAAAACCATCACGCCGCAGATGAAGGCCTTTTATCATCTTCTGACAGAGTATTATCATCTTTGAGCGTCTTCCGCGAAACCGCCCGTTTTGAAACGGGCTTTTTTTCATTTCCCGGCAAAATAGATCCGGTTTTTCTCCACCGCCATATCCCCGGGCTTCAGCACGCCCGCCATCTCGTTGTACATCTTCGCCCGCTCCCTGTCCCCCAGCCGGTCATAGCAGACGCAAAGCTGGATGCAGGGCAGATACCCATAACATTCCTCCTGCACAAAGGCCCCCTTCTCCGTCCGTTTTTCCGCCCGCAAGGCGTTTTCATACCAGAAAACAGCAGTCTCCCAGTCTTCCCTTTCATAAAAATACCGCCCTATGTCGCAGCAATGCTCTCCCGTCGGCGGCGCCAGCCGCAGCCCATTCAAAAGGGCATCCAGGGCCTCTTCCTCTTTCCCCAAGGCCCCCAGGCTGTAAGAAAGAAAACGAACCGCCTCCAGCTTGTTTTCCAGCCAGCCCAAAGGCTCCGCCAGAAATCCCCGGAAAACCTCCGCCGCTTTTTCCAGTTTCCCATGATAAAATAACTCCCGTCCATAATAGAACTGCTCTCTGGGGTCCAGCTTCCGTCCAGCCGCCAACATTTTTTCGTAGATTTTCAGGTTTCGGTCGGAATATCCCGCCTTTTCCTTCCGGTGCTGGAAGTGGATGTCCTCCCGCCGCACCTTCCCAAAGGGCACGATGACCTCATGCACACAGCCCGCCCATCTGGCCTGGGGGCAGTTTCGGATGAGCCGCTCCCGGTAATAGGAAAAAGCCGCCTGTCCATTTTCGTCAAATCCTGCGTCATAAACCATCATCACCATATCGCAAGGTTCTTTTTCCAGCCGTTCCTTCAGGTCAAACAGCTTTCTTTTTTCCGTTTCCGGAAAAATATCATCGGCGTCCATCCACAGGAGATATTCCCCTGTCCCCTTGGAAAAAGCGAAGTTCCTTGCTGCCGCAAAATCATCGGTCCATGGAAAATCATAAATTTTTTCCGTAAATCTCTCTGCAATTTTTTTCGTTTCATCCACAGACCCCGTATCCACAAGAATGATTTCCTCCACACATTCCGCAATGCTTTCCAAACACCGCTCCAGCACCGCCGCCTCATCCCGCACGATCATGCATAAACTGATGCTTACCATCGCCATCCCTCCTCCGTTCTTTTCAGCCTATGCCGCAAAGGCATTTCTGTGCCTGCTTTAGGGCATAAAAAAAGATACCCAAAATGGGTATCTTTTTTGTATCTTACGCTTTCGCTTGCATGCATCTCTGGCAGACGATATCGTCCTGTTTTCGCCTGTCCTCAATGGCTTTTTTCGCAACCATGTCTTTTACCTTCATCAGGCGTGTGGTATTGGCTCTTTCGTTTTCCTCCAGCTTCATGGTGATATATTTGATGGTCTCCTGATAGTTGGGGATCATTACGTTTTCCAACGCGTTTACACGACGGCGGGTGCGTTCGATCTCCTGAGCCAGAAGCTGTGCGGATTTTTCGCTTTCCGCCAGCCGGAGCAGAGGCTCCATGGCATTGGAGAAGGAAAGCATCGCTTCGTCCAGCTCACCGGAAGTAAAGGCCAGGCCGTAGGGATAAATATTCCCCTCACCGCCGCCCTCCTTCTGAAAATCAAAAACGGGCACATTCACACTCATGATGTTTCTGTTCGTAACCTTTATGGCTACGGCCTGCTGGGGGATCATCAGGGCTTCGCCCAGGCTGGCTTCGCTAAGCACCGCTCTGGCGATGATGAAATTTTTATACGCATCTTCCAAAGCTTTTTCCGCTTCTTCTCTCAGCCGCTTGTTTTCCCTTACGATCTCCATGAACTGTTTCATCAGTTCATCCAGCTTATCCTTCAGCAGTTTATGACCTCTGGTCGCTGTTTTCAGTTGACCCTTCAAGCGGGTCATTTCCATACGGGTGGGATTGACATTCAATCTAGCCACACTTCATCACTCCCCGCTGTTCAGATATTTTTCCAGATATTCGTCACGAATACGTTTCAGTTCGCTCTTCGGCAGCATACGCAAGAGGCTCCAGCCTGTTTCCAATGTCTGCTCGATGGTTCTGTCCGTTCTGAAGCCCTGGGAAACATACTGTTTTTCAAATTCATCGGCAAATTTCGCATAGATCAGGTCTACCTCGCTCAATGCGGATTCGCCCAGAATGGCCATCAGTTCCTTGGCGTCCTTCCCACGGGAATATGCCGCAAAGAGCTGGTTCATGGTATCCGCATGGTCTTCCCTTGTCTTGCCCTTGCCGATACCCTTATCCTTCAGACGGGACAGGGAAGGCAGAACGTTGATGGGAGGCTGGATGCCTTTTTTATCCAAATCTCTGCTCAGGATGATCTGACCTTCTGTGATATACCCTGTTAGGTCAGGGATGGGATGAGTCTTGTCATCTTCGGGCATGGTCAGAATGGGGATCATGGTGATAGAGCCTTCGTGGCCTTTCATACGGCCGGCCCGTTCATACATGGTCGCCAGGTCCGTATACAGGTAACCGGGGTAACCACGGCGGCCGGGCACTTCCTTCTTCGCCGCGGAAACTTCACGGAGGGCTTCCGCATAGTTTGTAATATCCGTCAGGATGACCAGAACGTGCATATCCTTTTCAAAGGCCAGATACTCCGCAGCAGTCAGTGCCGTGCGGGGAGTGGAAATACGCTCGACGGCAGGGTCATTGGCCAGGTTGGGAAACAGCACGGTGCGGGCGATGGAGCCGGGACGCTTGAGCTCGTTGAGGGAGAA
>X73_One_humped_Camel__coassemble_419_pt1 | contig 10935 bp, 20 predicted proteins | sample X73_One_humped_Camel__metabat2_low_PE_007 | metagenome-assembled genome bin X73_One_humped_Camel | reverse complement strand
ACTTTATCTTTCAGATCTAAAGTGCTTGGATCGATTCTTTTCAACTTACTTTCCTCCTTACCTTAGAATTTCAGGCCAGCTTCTCTAGCTGCTTCAGCCAGAGCCTGAACTTTACCGTGGTAAACGAAACCGCCTCTGTCGAATACAACTTCTGTGATACCCTTTTCAATTGCTTTTTTCGCAATCGCTTCACCTACTGCAGCAGCCGCCGCAACTGTGTTTGTGAATTCAACTTTGGATGCGATTTCTGCTTCCATTGTGGAAGCTGCAACCAGTGTATGCTGTGCTACGTCGTCGATGATCTGTGCATACATATGTTTATTGGATCTGAAAACTGCCAGTCTAGGTCTAGCAGCAGTGCCTTTTACATGGTTGCGGATTCTGTAGTGTCTTTTAACACGAGCCGCCGCACGATTGGGCTTTGTGATCATAGTACTTTCACTCCGTTTCTTTCAAAATTAGTCACTTTCCGATATAAATATACCTTACGCCGCCGTGCGCAGATTATTTCTTACCGGTCTTACCAACTTTACGTCTGATGTGTTCGTCAGCGTATTTGATACCTTTGCCTTTGTAAGGTTCGGGAGGTCTTTTTGTTCTGATTTCGGCTGCGAACTGACCTACTTTTTCTTTATCAATACCCTTAACGATGATTTTGTTTGTACCTTCAACGATGGATTCGATACCTTCGGGATCTTCCATTTCTACGGGATGAGAGTAACCCAGTGTCAGTGTCAGTTTTTTACCGGACTTAGCTGCTCTGTAACCTACACCGTTGATTTCCAGTGTTTTTTCATAGCCCTGTGTAACACCTACGATCATGTTGAAAATCAGTGTTCTTGTCAGGCCGTGTAATGCTCTATTTTTCTTCAGATCGTTGGGTCTTGTAACTACGATCTGGCCGTCTTCCATTGCGATGTTCATGTCAGCGGATAATTTTCTTTCCAGTGTACCCTTGGGGCCTTTTACTGTCAGCAGATTGCCTTCGCCAATCTTCACTTCAACGCCAGCGGGTACCACTACGGGCAGTTTACCGATTCTGGACATGGTCTGCACCTCCTAAATTTCTTCTATTCTTCGTCTTATCTTACCAGATGAAAGCGATAACTTCGCCGCCCAGACCTGCTTTTCTTGCAGCCTTGTCTGTCATCAGGCCTTTGTCTGTGGAAATGATTGCTGTGCCCAGGCCGCCCAGAACTTTAGGCAGTTCGTTGGAGCCAGCGAATACTCTCAGGCCGGGTTTGGAAATTCTTTTCAGACCTGTGATTACTTTTACGTTTTTATCTTCACCATATTTCAGGCTGATACGCAGTGTGGATTTGATGCCGTCTTCGATTACTTCGTAACCTTTAACATAGCCTTCTGCCACCAGGATGTCAGCGATTGCTTTCTTCATTTTGGAAGAAGGAACATCTACTGTATCGTGTTTTGCAATGTTAGCGTTTCTGATTCTTGTCAGCATATCTGCGATAGGGTCGCTCATAGACATTGTGAATTCCTCCTTTCAATTACCAGCTTGCTTTCTTTACGCCGGGAATCTGACCTTTGTACGCCAGTTCACGGAAGCAAATACGGCAAATTCCATATTTTCTCAGTACAGAGTGGGGTCTGCCACAAACTCTGCATCTTGTGTAAGCCTGTGTAGAGAATTTGGGTGCTCTCTGCTGCTTAACTTTCATAGATTTTTTAGCCATGTTTGTCCCTCCCTTATTTTGCGAATGGCATACCGAACAGTCTCAGCAGTTCTCTTGCTTCTTCATCTGTTTTTGCTGTTGTAACAAAAACGATGTCCATGCCTCTGATCTTGTCTACTTTATCGTATTCGATTTCGGGGAAGATCAGCTGTTCTTTGATACCCATTGTGTAGTTACCTCTGCCGTCAAAGCTGTTTGCTTTCACGCCGCGGAAGTCACGTACACGAGGCAGTGCGATGTTGATCAGTCTGTCTGTGAATTCATACATCTTGTCGCCTCTCAGAGTAACCTTGCAGCCAATGTTCATGCCTTCACGCAGTTTGAAGTTTGCGATAGACTTTTTCGCCTTTGTGATTACGGGTTTCTGACCAGCGATGATGCCCATGTCTCTTACTGCACCATCCAGAACCTTAGCGTTTTCTCTTGCTTCGCCAACGCCCATGTTGATGATGATCTTTTCCAGTTTGGGAACAGCCAGTTTATTTGTATAAGAAAATTTCTTAGTCATTTCGGGAATGATCGTTGCTTCATAGAAGTCTCTTAATCTGCTCATTGTTTGCCTCCTTTCTAGAGTATTTATCAGTCGATGATTTCGCCGGTTTTCTTAGCTACTCTTACTTTTTTACCATCCTTGATCATTGCGCCCAGACGTGTTGCCTTGCCGTTGTGCAGGTACATTACGTTGGAAGCGTCGATAAAGTTTTCTTTCTTGATGATGCCGCCCTGCTGGTTCTGTGCGTTGGGTTTTGTATGTTTGGAAACCATGTTTACGCCTTCAACCAGAACACGACCGTTCTTTCTATCTACAGCAATGATTTTGCCTTCTTTGCCTTTGTCCTTACCAGCGATAACTACTACCTTGTCGCCAGTTTTCAGTTTCATATTAGCCACCTAACACACCTCCTATTACAGTACTTCGGGAGCCAGAGACAGGATCTTCATGAACTGTTTTTCTCTCAGCTCTCTTGCAACGGGCCCAAAGATACGTGTACCTCTGGGGTTTTTGTCGTCTTTGATGATAACTGCTGCGTTATCGTCGAATTTGATATAGCTGCCGTCTGCTCTGCCTACGGGGTGAACTGTTCTTACTACTACAGCCTTCACAACGTCACCTTTCTTTACAACGCCGCCGGGTGTTGCGTCTTTAACCGCAGCTACGATGATGTCGCCTACGCCTGCATATCTTCTTGTGGAACCGCCCAGAACTCTGATGCACAGAAGTTCCTTTGCGCCACTGTTATCTGCTACTTTCAGTCTGGTTTCCTGCTGAACCATATTTCGTCCTCCTCTCCAAAAAGGATTATTTCGCTTTTTCGATGATGCTTACAAGTCTCCATCTTTTGTCTTTGGACAGAGGTCTTGTTTCCATAACTTTAACACGATCGCCGATACCGCATTCGTTGTTTTCGTCATGAGCTTTCAGTTTGTATGTTCTGTTAACGATTTTGCCATACAGAGGGTGTTTTACTTTATCTTCTACAGCAACAACGATTGTCTTGTCCATCTTGTCGCTGACTACTCTACCGATTCTAGTTTTACGAAGATTTCTTTCCACGAGTGTTTCCTCCTTTCAACGAACGGAATATCTATTATTTTGCTTCTCTTGCTTTCTGAGTGATGATTGTCTGAATTCTTGCGATGTTCTTACGAACTTCCTTGATTCTTGCTGTGTTGTCCAGCTGGTTTGTAGCGTTCTGGAATCTCAGGTTGAACAGCTCTTTTTTAGCGGAAACAAGGTCCTTCTGTAATTCATCTGCAGACTTTGCCATCAATTCTTTTACATAACCTGTTGTTTTCACTGATGTTCACCTGCCATTTCTTCTGCTTCAGCCTTAGTTACGATTTTGCACTTGATAGGCAGTTTGTGGATTGCCAGTCTCAGTGCTTCTCTTGCTTTTTCTTCTTCTACGCCGCCGATTTCGAACATTACTCTGCCGGGTTTCACTACTGCTACCCAGTATTCAGGAGCACCTTTACCGGAACCCATACGAGTACCGATAGGTTTAGCGGATACGGGTTTGTCGGGGAATACTTTGATCCAAACGTCACCACCACGTTTGATGTGTCTTGTCATAGCAACACGTGCTGCTTCGATCTGGTTGGATGTGATCCATGTAGGTTCCATCGCCATGATACCGTATTCACCGTAAGTTACTTTGTTGCCTCTATATGCACGGCCTCTCATTTTGCCTCTCTGCTGTTTACGATGTTTCACTCTTTTAGGCATTAACATGATACTCTAGCGCCTCCTTACTTTTTGTTGTTCTTTACAGGAAGTACTTCGCCTTTGTAGATCCAAACTTTTACGCCCAGTTTGCCGTATGTTGTATCTGCTTCAGCAAAGCCATAGTCGATGTCTGCACGCAGTGTCTGCAGGGGGATTGTACCTTCGTGGTAGGATTCGCCACGAGCGATATCAGCGCCGCCCAGACGACCGCTTACCATTGTTTTGATACCTTTTGCACCGAATTTCATTGTTCTGCCCATAGCCTGTTTCATCGCACGACGGAATGTCACACGGTTTTCCAGCTGCAGAGCGATGTTTTCAGCTACCAGCTGAGCATCCAGTTCAGGTCTTTTGATTTCTTCGATGTTAACAGCCACTTTGCCGGCTGTCATTTTCTGCAGTTCAGCTTTCAGTTCTTCGATCGCTGCACCGTTTTTACCGATAACGATACCGGGTTTTGCTGTATGAACAGTCACTTTTACTCTGCCTGCTGTTCTTTCGATCAGGATCTTGGAAACGCCTGCAGCGTACAGTTTGTTTTTGATGAATTTTCTGATTTTTACGTCTTCAACCAGGTTATCAGCAAAGTCTTTTTCTGCATACCATTTTGCATCCCAATCTTTGATGATACCTACTCTTAAACCGTGGGGATTTACTTTCTGACCCATTTCAGTACCTCCTATTATCTTTCATTCAGAATGATGGAAATATGGCAGCTTCTTTTCAGGATGCGATATGCTCTGCCCTGTGCTCTGGGGCGAATTCTCTTCATTGTAGGGCCCTGATCAGCACTTACTTCTTCCACGTACAGTTTGCTTACGTCCATACCCAGATTGTTTTCTGCGTTTGCTACAGCGGATTTCAGTACCTTACCGATGATCTCTGCTGCCAGTCTGGGGCTATAGTTCAACATAGCTGCTGCTGTTGCAACGTCCTTGCCTTTGATCTGATCCAGAACGATTTTCGCCTTGGGAGCAGGGATGCCAACGTATTTAGCAGTAGCATGAGGTCTTTTTTCCTGTGTTGCAATGTTTCTTTCTTTTTTGATTTGGCTTCTATGACCTTTTGCCATGAACGAAACCTCCTTTCGTTATCGGATAATTAGCGAACTCTAGATTTCTTTTCTGCGTCTTTGCCGTGACCTCTGTAAGATCTTGTCAGTGCAAATTCGCCCAGTTTGTGGCCTACCATGTCTTCTGTGATATATACAGGCACGTGTTTTCTGCCGTCATAAACTGCGATTGTGTGACCGATCATATCGGGGTAGATTGTAGAACGACGAGACCATGTTTTGATTACGTTCTTTTCGCCTGCTGCGTTCATAGCGTCGATCTTCTTCAGCAGATGATCGTCAGCGAAAGGTCCTTTTTTCAAAGATCTGCTCATTGATGAATCCTCCTTGTTTTCTCTATCTGTGCCTAAGCCGCCTCAGGCACATTCCAATCTATTAGCCGTTTCTGCGGCGAACGATATATTTGTTGGAAGCTTTGTGTTTGTTTCTTGTCTTGTAGCCCAGTGCAGGTTTGCCCCAAGGTGTCATAGGTGCGGGACGACCGATAGGCGCTCTGCCTTCACCACCGCCGTGAGGGTGATCGTTAGGGTTCATTACGGAACCTCTTACTGTAGGTCTGATGCCCATGTGGCGTTTTCTACCAGCTTTACCGATGTGGATCAGTTCGTGGTCAGCGTTGCCGATCTGGCCGATGGTTGCTCTGCATTCGATAGGCAGCAGTCTCATTTCGCCGGAAGGCAGTTTTACTGTAGCGTATTTGCCTTCTTTTGCCATCAGCTGACCTACGTTACCAGCGGAACGAACCAGCTGGCCGCCTTTGCCGGGTTTCATTTCGATGTTGTGGATGGAAGCACCAACGGGGATTTTGCTCATAGGCAGTGTGTTGCCCAGTTTTACTTCGGCTTCAGGACCGTTCATCAGCTGATCGCCAACCTGCAGGCCTGCGGGTGCCAGAATATAGGATTTTGTACCGTCTGCATAAACGATCAGCGCGATGTTTGCTGTTCTGTTGGGATCGTATTCGATCGCCTTTACTGTTGCAGGGATACCGTCTTTGTTACGTTTGAAGTCTACCAGTCTGTATTTGATCTTGCCGCCGCCGCCGTGGTGACGTACTGTGATCTTGCCCTGGTTATTTCTGCCGGAAGTTTTTCTCAGGTGTACTACCAGAGATTTTTCGGGCGTGGATTTTGTGATTTCATCAAATGCGGACACTGTCATGTGTCTTCTGGATGGTGTATAGGGTTTATATCTCTTAATTGCCATCTCTTGTTTCCACTCCTTTCGGATTTATATCGTCTACACGTTTCCGTGTGTTTTGCAAGTTTCTGTACGAGCTACCGCTCGAAAGTCCGTTATTCGCAAACCGCTCCGGGATTTACTCATACCGTTTTGCCATCAAAGGTCTGTCCGCTGCCGCAAGCAAGCTTACGCAGCATCCAGCCGCTTTCCGGGCTTTTTCGCTTACATGCCCATGAAAATTTCGATGTCTTTGCTGTCAGCCGTCAGTTTCACAACTGCTTTTTTGAATTTCTTTGTTTTGCCGAAGTACATACCTCTTCTCTTGGGTTTGCCATCGTAGTTCATTGTGTTAACGGATGCTACTTTAGCGCCTTCGAACATTTTTTCAACAGCATCTTTGATCTGAGCTTTTGTTGCTTCAGGGTGTACGATGAAAGTATATTTCTTTTCATCCAGTACAGACATACTGTTTTCTGTGATTACGGGTCTTTCGATTACGTCGTAAAATTTCAGATCAGCCATTATGCGTACACCTCCTGGATTTTTTCTACTGCTTCTTTTGTTACAACCAGTGTGTTGTATTTCAGCAGATCGTAAACGTTGATTGTGCTTACGGAAGCTGTCTTCACTTCGGGAATGTTTCTAGCGGACAGCATAACGTTTTCGTTGGAACCGTCCATAACGATCAGTGCGTTGCCGCATTTGATGTTTTCCAGAACTTTTACCATTTCTTTTGTTTTTACTTCAGCCAGTGTCAGTTCGTCCAGAACGATGATTTTGCCTTCAGCAACCTTTGTGGACAGTGCGGACTGCAGTGCCAGTCTTTTCACTTTCTTGTTCAGTTTGAAGGAATAATCTCTGGGCTTGGGAGCGAATACTACGCCACCGCCAACCCACTGAGGAGAACGGATGGAGCCCTGTCTTGCTCTGCCTGTACCTTTCTGTCTGTAAGGTTTTCTACCACCGCCGCGAACTTCAGCGCGTGTTTTTGTGCTCTGTGTGCCCTGTCTCTGGTTTGCCAGATACTGTACTACAGCCAGGTGCATCACATGTTCATTTGCTTCAATACCGAAAATAGCGTCGTTCAGCTCGATTGTGCCTACCTGAGCGCCTGTCATATTTAATACTGCAACATTTGCCATGTTAGTTTCCTCCTTTCGTAAAGTTTATCAAACCTTTACGCTGTCTTTGATAACCAGAATGGAACCCTTTGTGCCGGGAACTGCGCCCTTGATCAGCAGCAGGTTCTTTTCTGCATCTGCGCGTACAATTTCAAGATTCTGGATCGTTACATTTGCGCTACCCATGTGACCAGGCATTCTTTTACCTTTTTTTACACGGCTGGGGAATGCGGAAGAACCCATGGAACCTACTACTCTGTGAGATTTGGAACCGTGACCCATAGGCCCTCTGGATGCGTTGTATCTCTTGATTGTACTCTGGAAACCTTTACCTTTGGAAACGCCGCTAGCGTCAACTCTGTCGCCTGCTGCGAATACATCAGCTTTGATTTCAGCGCCAACTTCGTATGCGCTTACATCTTCCAGTCTGAATTCTTTCACATATTTTTTAGCAGCTACGCCTGCTTTTGTGAAATGACCCTTCATGGGTTTTGTTACTTTGTTTTCTTTTGCATCAGCAAAACCAACCTGGATTGCTTCATAGCCATCGTTTTCCAGTGTTTTTTTCTGAACCACCACGCAGGGGCCTGCTTCCAAAACTGTTACAGGTACCAGCGCACCGTTTTCAGTGAAAACCTGTGTCATACCGATTTTCTTAGCGATGATCGCCTTTTTCATTTCGTTGCACCTCCTAATTTTCTACAGCGGATTGCCGTCATGCTTTTCAGCACTTCAGTAATCATTCTAGTCATATAAGAGTGTAACTTTCATTTCTGTGTTACTTCTTTATCTTATATAAACCAGTTTTTTGGATGTTTTCTTTTTTGTTTTTAAAGCTTGAAGTTAAGTCCTGATCCCGTTGCGTACCGATCAAATCTTATTTCATTACTTTCAGTGTGATGTCTACGCCTGCGGGCAGATCCAGACGGCTCAGAGCGTCTGCTGTCTTGGGTGTAGGGCTCAGAATGTCGATCAGTCTCTTGTGTGTTCTCATTTCGAACTGTTCACGAGAGTCTTTGTATTTATGCACCGCTCTGATAATTGTTACAACTTCCTTCTTTGTGGGAAGAGGGATAGGGCCGCTGATCTGTGCACCTGTTTTCTTTGCTGTTTCAATAATCTGCGCTGCAGACTGGTCGATCAATTTGTGATCGTAAGCTTTGAGACTGATTCTGATTTTGGGATTAGCCATAAAAAAAGTCCCCTCCTTTTCGTACTTTTTGACTTCAGCACGACAAGTGGTGACTGCACACTCATCCGGGTGTATCTCGCAACGTCAGATACGCAAACTTACCCTGCCGGCAAGTTCAGACCCAAAATATTCAGTACAGTGACCTTGTCGCCCGGTTTCTTTGAACTGGACATCGCTCCTCGGAAAAACCCTCAAGCCCTTTATTCATCGGCTTTTGGCAACCTTCCGTATCAACACTCTATGTCACAACACTGATGATTATATAGGAAAAACACAGGGAATGCAAGTGTTTTTTTCAATTTTTCTGCAAAAATTCTTTGATTTCTGATAAAAATTTATATCCACTTTTCACCAAACCTTAAACAAATTGTACAATAAAAATCAAATTAAAATCTATTTTCCGAAGTTAACCAGAACAAATCCGCCGCAAATCAACCATTTGTTCACAACACAAGGACAACATTCTGCCGCACCTCCGACATCATGTTGTCCCTTTTGCCCACATGTATACAATATCTTGTCCCAACTCAGTCTTTTTCTTCCTTTGCAAAGCCAAAAATGTCTTTTTCCGAAGGTTTATATTGGCCCAGCCGCACTTTCCGCAGCAGCCTCTCGCCCTCCTTCGCCTGTTCCTCGAAGATATCCGCCACCGCATCCTGCATCCTTTCCACATCCCGCAGCATTTCATACAGCACATCCCCCATGGCGATCATATCCTTATAGGCATCGGCGCCGTCGATCAAATCTCCCAATCCCTGCACCGTCCGTATAATAGGCGGCCTGTATCCAAAATCAGGCTCCCGCCGCTTCGGGTTTTCAAAGCTCCGCAGGTCATACCGGAAAACAGGCGCTTCCTCTCTCGTTCCGCTCTTTTCATAAAATTCCCGGGCCATGGCATAAAGCCCCTCCATTTTTCCCTGCAAAGCCGCCTGTTCCTTCGGGTCGCAGTCGATTTTGAATACCTTCAGCCCATATTTGATTTCCTTAACGCAGCTTTCGCATTCCTGGGCCAGCCTGCCGCCCAGTTCCAGCAGCATCGCCCAGTCCAGCAGTTCCTTTTCTTCATATAAAAATGCAGCAGCGTCAGCCTCTTTCCAAAACGCTCCATATCTGCCATGGGCCATCTCCGCCGCCGGCAGCTTCCGTTCCGCCTCCGCCAGCCATGCCCTTGCCTGCTCAAAAGCTGCCTTGGCCTCTGCCGCTTCCGTTCTTTCCTTTTCCACGCCCTCTCCGGTGGGGTCTTTCATCCGGGCAAAAAATCTGCCCAGCCCCCGCTCCATGCGGTCCACATCATCCTGCTCCAAAATCGCCCGGCCCTGCAGCCGGTCCATCCGGGGCTGATGCACGGCCTTTCTGCCCCGCCAAAGGGCGGCCTCCGCTCTCCGCTGCAGCGCATCCTTCCGTTGGTCCATCTTTCCCCCGCCTTTCTATCTCGCCTTCCGCAGCAATTCTTCCCCAAGAGGAATGTTCCTTTCAAAATAACCCATCAGCCAGTCATCCAGCTCCTGCAAATTCTTTTTCATCACGGAGATACCCCTGTCTATGGCGTCAATATCCACCTCTACATTCCTATAATGCCCCCATGGGTTTGTCCAGGCCTTTCTGCCATAATCCGGGTCATCTGTGGGGTCAGGCGTATCCGTGAAGCCCAGGCCTCTTTCCCAAAGCCCCAGCTTCCCGCCGCTTTCCTCAATAAACCTTTTGGCCTCCTCGTAAATCTCGTCCTCCAGCTCCTGCACCCGAAACAGGTCTTTCGCCTCATGGGCCAGCCGGTGCAGCCTCTTTTCCTCTTCCATTAATCGGGAAAGACATTCCTCTTTCCGCCCCATCAAAGAAACCGCCTCTTCCATCCGACGGCACCAGTCTGCCAGCTCTTTCTCCGCCCCCCGCAGTCCTTCCGCCGCCGAAGGCCCGTCCTCCCGCCGCAGCCTCGCAACCATTTCCTGCGTCCGTGCTTCTTCCTCCTTCAGGTCAGAAAGCCGCTTCTCCAACTCCGCCGTTTCCTCCTTCTGCCGTTCCAGCCCTTCCGCCCCTCGGGCAAAAAGCCGTGCCATCAGGCCGTTTTCCTTTCGCTCCAGCCGCTCCAACGCATCCTTCGCCAGGGTAAACTGCAAATGAGCCTTCCGTATTTCCCGGGGATACCAATACAGCCTTGCCTCCCCCAGCAGCAGCCTTGCCTTTTTCCGCCATTTTTCCATGATATCCCTCCTTTTTTCTCTTTTTTCATTTTAACATATATTATATAGAAGAAACACGCCAATTTGAAATCGTAAGAATTCTTTAAGAACCCTCTTTTCTCCATAGAAAAAAGGCTCCCATCCGGGAGCCTTCTGTTGCAAAAGAATTTGCTTTGCTGTTCGCTTTTGCTGCTTTGTATTTTCTGACTGCTTCTGCCAGTCTAGGCAGGATCACTTTCAGGTCGCCAACGATACCCAGGTCAGCTACTT
>X73_One_humped_Camel__coassemble_417_pt1 | contig 11005 bp, 8 predicted proteins | sample X73_One_humped_Camel__metabat2_low_PE_007 | metagenome-assembled genome bin X73_One_humped_Camel | reverse complement strand
ACAATATCCGCCTGACTTTCGATTCGGATATTCGGGCAACGGAAAGCAGCTTCGATCTGTTTGCGGAAAAGCTTCCGGTGCAGCCGGTTTTTGATCCGGCAAAAACGATTTTTGAAGTGAAATACGATAAATTTATGCTGGGGTATATCGCAGAGATCATCAGCACGATCAACAGAAGAAACATCTCTTCCAGTAAATACTGCATGGGCAGATCTACGGGGTATCCGCTGTATTTATGATATCAGGAGGTAATTTCTATGGAGAAGTATTTTTATAGCGTGATCGGGAATGGGGGTACGCTTCATGTGGAAGATATTTTGCTGCGGGTGGTAGTTTCTGTGCTGCTGGGCTGCATGATCTATCTTTCCTATTTTCTGACCCATTCCGGCACCATCTACAGCAGAAAATTCAATATTACCCTGGTGACGCTGACGGTGCTGACGACCATGGTCATGACGGTGATCGGCAACAATGTTGCGCTGTCTCTTGGTATGGTCGGTGCGTTATCCATCATTCGTTTCAGAACCTCCATCAAAGACAGCCGTGATACCGTTTATATTTTCTGGACGATCATCATTGGTATTTGCTGCGGCGTGGGCGATTTTATGGTTGCGGCCATTGGCAGCAGCGCGGTATTTCTTGTTTTGCTGCTGTTTGGCAGGGTGAAAAAAGAAAACCGCACGTTGCTCATCATCAAAGGACCCCGTATGCAGGAGGACGCCATCAGAAGAACCGTATTTGCGTACTTTGAAAAAGCCCCTGCCCTGAAGGTGCAGAACACAACGGCGGAAAAAGTGGAATTCATTTATGAGATCGACCACAGGCAGTTGGAGAAAGCGGAACAGAAGGAGGGCAAGAATGCCATTCTGGAAACCCGTGAAAAACGTTCCCTGACAGAAAAGCTGTATGCCCTAGGGGATATGGATTATGTCAATATCGTTGTGCAGAGTGATGAAATTTCCTAAGGTGTTGAAAGTGTATGAATTATAAGGCGATCAGTCTGGCGGCGGTGGCGGTGATGCTTGTCGGCGCAGGCCTGCTGCAAACGGTGGAACCGAAAAACAACCGATATCATCAGCATAAAGAGGCCCTTCCCAAGGCAGCCTGTACAGACCATGGGGAGGATGTTTTCTGTACCCGTCTGCCTTTGATGCGCATTACCACAGATGGGCCTATTCCGGAGGCATACGTTTATGATGCGGAAGGGAATGCGCTGCTGACAGAAAACGGGCAGAGAATGAAAAATCAGGAAATGGTTTCTGGTTTTGTGGAATATTTTGATGATGCGGAACGGAATAATCACCTTTCCGATAAGGCGGCCGTGTCTGAAAAAGCACAGATACGTATCCGTGGGAATATATCCAGGGGCTTTGACAAAAAGGGATATGCCATTGAGTTTAAAGAAGATGACCTGCTGACCAATAAGGACATTTCCCTTTCCGGCATGACAGCAGACAGTGACTGGGTGCTGCACGGGCCATATATGGATAAGACCCTGATCCGAAACTATCTCTGCTATAATCTTTCTGGCGAGATCATGGAATATGCGCCCAATGTGCGCTTCTGTGAGCTGTTCCTGAATGAGGAATACATGGGTGTATATCTTTTGACAGAAAAGATCAAATATAACGAAAACGGCAGGATCACCCTTTCCAAAACAGATCCTGACATCAAGGAAACCTCTTATATTGTGATGGCTGACCGTGGGCCGGAAGAGGCGTCAGACCAGATACGGCCCTTTGGCATGTATACATATATCACATCCTATGCAGGCGGCGCGGAGGGGCAGATGGAAGTGGTATATCCTTCTGTTACACTGACGGAAAGGCAGCGGGATTATATCGAAAACGACATATCTAAATTTGAAAAGGCGCTGTTTTCCTTTGAGTATAATAAAAAGGATACAGGGTATCAAAAGTATATCGACGTGGATTCCTTTGTGGATTATTTTCTCATTAATGAATTTACGCTGAATTATGACGCTGTGGGTCTTTCTACCTATCTGTATAAGGATATTCGTGGGAAACTGCAGATGTGTGTCTGGGATTTCAACTCTGCCTTTGATAATTATGAACTTTCCAGCATCACCCCGCGAACCTTCCGGCTGCAGGGGAGAATGTGGTATAAAAATCTGTTCAAGGATGATGCTTTTGTAGAACAGGTCATCGCAAAATATGATGATTTGCGGGATACTTATTTCAATGAGGCGTATCTGTACAGTTATATTGATGAGACAGTGGAATACCTTGGCCCCGCCATAGAGAGAAATTATGAAAAATGGGGCTATGCTTTTGCAGAGGAGCATGACATGCTGGTGCCTGCGGAACGGAACCCCCGTGATTATGATGCGGCGGTGCAGCAGTTAAAGGACTGTATTTTTCTTCGCATCGACCATATGGACCGCAATATTGACCGACTGCATCTGTTAAGCCATGATTCTCTGAATAAGAAATATAATCACGATGAAACGACAGGAGGCGGGCTGTCATGAAGAAATATCTGATGATCGTTGCAGCCCTTCTTCTCACATGGGCGGCATGGGAGTATTTTTATTACTATAACGGCAGCCTGTATTTCCCTGAAAAAGGGGAAGTGGCCTATTTTTCCAAAGCGGAAGGAGAACAACTGTATCTTGATGAAGGCGATGGCTTTGGGGAGTTTGAGATCCGGGGCGTCAATCTGGGGCTGGGGAAGCCGGGGTATTTTGCAACGGAGGCAGCCATTTCAAAAGAAGAATATCTGCGCTGGTTTGGACAGATGCAGGAAATGGGCGCCAATGTGGTTCGTATCTATACCATTGGCCCGGAGGCTTTCTATGATGCTTTTTATGAATATAACAGGGAAAACCCGAAACCGCTGTATCTGATCCATGGGGTGTGGGTGGACGATTATCTGCTCAATTCCAGTTATGGTGCGCTGGAGCAGGAATTTTATCAGCCATTTTTGGAGGACTGCAAGGATGTTGTGGATGTGGTCCATGGAAGATATAAGACGAGGAAGACAGAGGGAATCTTCCCGCAGAAATATGACAGGGATATTTCTCCCTGGGTATACGGGTATATCCTTGGGGTGGAATGGGAGCCGACATTGGCGGCCTATACAGATCAGTCCTTTGACCAACTGCCCCAGTATCAGGGGGAATACCTGCGTACAGAAAATGGCAGTAATTTTGAGATTTTTCTGGCGGCAACAGGGGATGCAGTCATTTCCTACGAAACAGAAAAATATGGCACCCAGCGGGTAGTTGCCTTTTCCAACTGGCCCACCACAGACCCCCAGGAGTATCCGGAGGTCATGACGAGATATTTCTCCAAATGTGGGTTTATCGACGTAGAACATATCAAAACAACAGAGGCGTTTCCCTGCGGGCAGTTCGCCTCTTATCATATTTATCCCTATTATCCTGATTATTACAGCTATTTTGAGGCCCATGAGGAAAATACATATCTGCAGTATCTGACAGATATCAACGAGCATCACACGATGCCCGTGGTGATCTCCGAATTTGGTGTTCCCTCTTCCCGGGGCATGGCGGCCTATGAAGCTCTCGGCAGAAATCAGGGGCGTATGAGCGAGACCCAGCAAGGGGAAGCCCTGGTTTCCATGTATGAGGATATCAAGGCGGCGGGCAGTGCCGGCGGCATCGTTTTCACCTGGCAGGATGAATGGTTCAAGCGTACCTGGAACACTATGGCGGGCACAGATTTGGATGTGACAGCCTACTGGAGCAATTATCAGACCAATGAGCAGTATTTTGGGCTGCTTTCCTTTGATCCGGGAGAAGAAGAAAGCATTTGCTATGTGGATGGGGAAAAAGGAGATTGGTCCGAAGAGGATATCGTGACCGAACAGGACGGATACCGGCTTTCCATGAAATATGATGAAAAATTCATTTATTTCCTGGTGGAAAAGGATGGGTTGGATATTACGGAGGACAAGCTGTATCTGCCTATCGATACAACACCAAAAAGCGGCGCCCTGCAGGCGGAAAATCTAGGGAATATCAGGATGTCCCATCCGGCAGATTTTGTGATCGAGCTGGATGGCAGAGAAAACAGCCGTGTGTGGGTACAGGAGTATTATGATATGATCAGCGCCCTGTATTTTGACGAAATTGGCTTTGAAAATTTCTTCTCCAAAACATTCCCGGAGAAGGAGTCGTCCCGTTTTATGCAGATTTGGCTTTTCCTGCAGAAGTATGTTTATTATGAAAAAGATTCATTGACCAGCGATGATAAAAATGACAGAGAAATTGCATTTTATGAATTTGACCGAACCAACAAATTGCAGTATGAGGTGCAGGATAAATATGAAACAGGAAAACTGACTTATGGCAATGCAAACCCTGCGGCAGAGGCCTTCCATTCCCTTGCGGATTTCTGCGGCGGCAGCGGCTTTGTGGAGATCAAACTGCCCTGGCAGCTATTGAATTTTTCGGACCCTGTGGAAATGAAAATCCATGATGATTATTACGAGCATTATGGCGTGGAATATCTGAGGATCGATGAAATGAGGGTTGGCGTGGGCGATGGCAGAGAAACGATAGAAATGAAGGCGTTTCCTCTGGAAAGGCTGGGCAAAAAGCCGGCTTATCATGAACGGCTGAAAGAATCTTATTATATATTGCAGGAACACTGGCGCAGTCAATAAAGGGGAAGGGGGAAAACAATGACGATCGTTCTTGAGATTTATATTATTGTCTGTATCTTATTGTTATTGTTCGATATTGTGTTCCTTGTTGTAAAACATTCCAAAAACCGCCGCCTGCATGATGAGGATGGGGCGTTTCGCAAACTGCTGCGGCAGGAGATAGAAATATATCGGGAAACAGGAAGGTTTTCTGAAAAATTTGTCAGAGAATTACCGGACAAGCTTTCCAACATCACCCATTTGGTTTCCCTGCAGAGTATTTTTGAAGAACAGCCGGATGTAAAGGGCTGGTTTCGCCCGTTTCTGTTTGGGCTGATCGCCCAGTATCGGAAAAAGCCGGAGTATGTGCAGGCCTTTTATACCCACATGATCTCTCTGCTGGATTACGGGGAGGAAAAGGTCCCCGCATCCTTTAGCAGCGAATTCATGGGTTTTTTGGAAAGTGACTCCCTGTATACCTTTACCAACGCCATGGAGGCGATCTATGCCTTTGGGGAGACTTATCTGCTGCTGCAGGCCCTGGAAAGGATGGACAGGCGCAGCGGCTTCTATCATCATAAACTGCTGGTGGATGGCCTTCTGAGCTTTCGGGGAGACCATGGGGAACTGGACCGGGCGCTGCAGGAACGCTTTGCGCAATATGGCGACGAGATAAAACAATGCCTGCTGGATTATTTCCGGATGCAGGGCAGTGAAGTTTCTGACCTTTGCCTGAGGCTGATGCGGGAGGAAACGGCGGAAGAAGAGGTGCAGTACCGTGCCATGCGCTATTTCCAGAAATTCCCCTGCCCAGAGGCAAGGGAATGGTTCCTTCAAATTTTGCGGCGGGAAAATGTGGTCTGGATCAAAGAGATGCTGGCCATACAGGGGCTGCGGAGCTATGAAGATGAAGAGGTTCGAGGGGCGGTAAAGAAAAAGATAACCAGCAGAGACTGGCATGTACGCAATCATGCGGTGGAATTTCTGTATCAAAAAGGACTGGACAGAACACAACTGCGGGAACTGCTTTATTTGAAGGATAAATACGCCAATGAAAGCCTGCTGTATCAGTATAAAGAGGACGAGGAAATGACGGCATTTATTACGGATACGATCCGCCTGCTGGAACAGGAGGACAAAAGGGCGGCGCATTGATACGGGAAAGGAGGGAAATGAGATGCTTGAGTGGATATATGGCATTTTTACGGTGGATACAATAAAGCTGCTGCTGTATTATTCTGAAATATTCTTTGTGGTCTATCTGCTGGGGTATTCTACATTTCTGTTTGTTTCCGTATTGGTGGGCGGCAACCAGTTGTTTGAGGATGTGAAGAAGAGGAAGCTGCGCAACGAGATTCGGCACGAATATTTTGTGCCCATCAGCATCATCGTTCCGGCTTATAACGAAGAAGTAACGATTGAGGATACCATCCGCTCGCTTTTAAACCTGGATTATAAGATTTATGAGATCATCGTGGTCAATGACGGCTCCAAGGACGAAACGGGGGCGCTGGTGGCAAAAACCTTTGATTTGAAGCAGGTATATCGTCCCATTCGCAAGCAGGTGAAATGCAAGGATCAAATCACCGTATTTGAAGGAAAGGGCGGCAAGGGCGTGCCCATTACCCTGATCAATAAAAACAACGGCGGCAAGGCCGACAGTATCAATATGGGGATCAACGCCTCCAGATACCCTTACTTTGTCTGCATGGACGCAGACTCTATCCTGCAGCGGGATTCCCTGCAGAAAATCGCCGCGCCCGTGCTGGAAAACCAGAATGTGGTAGCGGTAGGCAGCATGATCCGCATTTCCAATGACAGCGTGTTTGAAAACGGCGAGCTGGTGGAAATGCGTCTGCCGAAGAAGCTGACGCCGGCCTTTCAAGTGCTGGAATACGAACGCTCTTTTCTGGCATCCCGCATTTTTATGGATAAGTTTAACGGCAATCTCATCATCTCCGGGGCCTTTGGCCTGTTCAAGAAGGATGCGGTCATCAATGTAGGGGGCTATCAGGTGGGATCCATGGGGGAAGATATGGAGCTGATCGTCAAACTCCATTCCTATTACCGTTCCAATGACCTGCCGTATCTGATCAAATATGCCTATGAGGCTGTCTGCTGGACCCAGGCGCCGGAACGCTTCCGTGACCTTCTGAAGCAGAGGAAGCGGTGGCACATTGGGCTTTTGCAGAGCATGATGAGCCATAAAACCATGATCACCAAGCCCAGCTACATATATTATTTGCTGTATGAACTGCTTTCTCCCTTTATCGAATTATTCGGCATGGGGATAACGGTGCTGGCCTATCTGTTTGGGCTGCTGAACCTGAAATATATGCTGATTTTGTTCCTGGTCTATGGTTCCTTTGGCGCCATGCTGACGGTCATTGCGTTTTTGACCAGAAATTTCCTCAGTGATACCAAAATCAGCTTTGGGGATGTGGTCAAAGCCTTCCTGATCTGTATTCCCGAGAATATCCTGATCCGTTTTGTGATGGCGTGGACCCGTATTCTGGCGATTTTGTTTTATCGTGGGAATAAGACCAACTGGGGGCAGATCAAGCGGTATAAAATCAATTATGACAGCGAAAAGCCGGTGGAAAAATGAAAAATCCTCTTCACACAGGGAAGAGGATTTTTTGCTGTATTAGGATTTACTGGCGGAACACTTCATCATAGGCCGCATGGAGCACATTCATATAATCTTCCTTGCTCATGGGGCGGGGATTGGATTCTGTGGAAATATTGCGGGCAGACATTTCGGCGATTTTTTCAAAATCTGCTTTATCCACGCCCAGTTCCTTGAAGGCGGGCAGGTTTACATCCTTGCAAAGCTGCTTCACTTCTTCCACAGCGGCACGGGCGCCTTCCTGCACGGTTTCAAATTGCAGGCCCATGGCTTTGGCGATATCCGCATAGCGTTCCATGCAGTAGGCGGAGGAATATTCCATCACATAGGGCAGGAAGATGGCGTTGCAGGTGCCGTGGGGCAGGTCATAGAGGCCGCCCAGGGATTCTGCCACACAATGGACAGAGGCCACATCGGAATGGCTGAAGGCGATGCCTGCCAGCATGCTGCCCATGAGCATTTTGCTGCGGGCTTCCAGATCGCTGCCGTTGTTGAAGGCATCCCGCAGGCTGTCGGAGATCAGTCTGACCGCATGGAGGGCCACAGCATCGCTGATAGGCTCGTTGCAGGTGGCGGTATAGGCTTCGATGGCATGAGTCAGAGCGTCTACGCCGGTGGATGCCGTCACGGAAGCGGGCACGGACAGGGTCAGCTCAGGGTCGCAGATGGCCAGGGCCGCTGCGGTATAGGGACTTTTTACGGTCATTTTATATTTGCTCTTTGTGTCTGTAATAACAGAAGAGAAGGTCAGCTCACTGCCGGTACCGGAGGTGGTAGGGATGGTGATGAACAGGGGCAGGGGTTCCGTTGCCGCTGTTTTGCCTTCGTATTTTTTGATATCATCGGCGTTATGGGCCATCAGCACGCCAACGGATTTGGCGCAGTCGATGGAGCTGCCGCCGCCCAGGGCGATGAGGCAGTCTGCGCCGAAGTCTCTTGCCATGGCTGCGCCGTCCCGCACGTTGGTGTCCTTGGGGTTAGGCTCTGTGCCATCATATACCACATAGGAAATGCCGGCACCCTCCAGCAGGTCGGTCACTTTTTTCAAAAGCCCTGCGCCTACGATGCCTTTATCCGTAATGATGATAGGGCGGCTGCCGCCCAGCTTTGCCAGATGGGCAGGCAGGGTCTTCAGACAGCCGGGGCCGTATTCGATTTTGGTGGGAAGTTCAAAGAAGAATGGGGTTGTAATACTGGACATCATGGGTCACTCCTTTTTATGTACTTTTGTTTATACCATAGCAGATGATTGGGAAAAATTCAATATGATGCAGGAAAGGGAAGAAAAAACAGCCTTTTCAGGCTGTTGGATTTATTCGATGATAAAAGGCGCTGTGATGGTATAGGTATCATAATCGCCGGGGCCCCGGAAATCCATAAATTCCTTTGCCAGACGATATTCCCCTGGGGGCAGGCTGCCATAAAGCCATTCCCAGTCCACTTCCTGGGTTTTTGGCATATCTTTGGGCAGACTGTAGGCAATGGCGTGAAAGGCGTAGGCTTCGATGATGGTGGGGACTGCTTCCCAGCCATTTTCGGTCTGTTTTTCCAGAATATAATCATCGCCGTATTGGATATCCAGATCAGTGGTCTGCAGCAAAAGGAAGGATGCGCCTTCCGGCGTGATGGTTTCAGCATCCACAGCCATGGTGATGCACTGGGATACGGGAAGAACAACGGTTTCTTCCAGGGGCAGATCCCGGGCGCAGGCGGAAAGAATCATGGCAGCCAGCAGGGAAAAGAGTATCAGCGGTTTTTTCATATGGGAACCTCCTTGGGGATGATGTCGTTTCTTATTCTGACGATGAAAAACAGAAAATGTTCCCTGAAAAAAAGAACCCGACCATTTTCGGTCGGGTTGAGGTTCCGTCTTAAATCAGACCCAGTTCCTTTGCGCATTCTTCTACGGCTGCCAGAACCTTGTCCAGGTCTTCTTTCGTATGGTCTGCGGAAATGATGGTACGCAGGCGGGCGGTGCCTTTGGGCACCATGGGGAACTGCAGGGCCTGGGCATAAACGCCTCTGTCATACATCATTCTGCTCAGTTCCTGGGCTTTTTCCGCATCACCCACGATGATGGGGATAACGGGGGTCACGGAGGTGCCGATATTCAGGCCCAGTTTTTCCAGTCTTTCTGCAAAATAATTGCGGTTGTCCCACAGTCTGTCCACCAGTTCTGTATTTTCCAGCACCAGATCCACGGCCTTTGCCGCCGCCGCCGTCAGGCAGGGGGCCATGGGGGATGCGGTGAAGATAAAGCTTCTTGCCTTGGGTCTCAGGGCTTCGATGAAATCCTTGGGGCCGGCTACGAAGCCGCCTGCGGAGCCGAAGGCCTTGGACAGGGAGCCGGTTTCGATTTTGATGCGGTCTCTCAGGCCGAAATAGTCCACAGTGCCTCTGCCGCCGGGGCCCATGACACCATCGCCGTGGGCATCGTCCACCACCAGCTCCGCGCCGTATTTTTCCGCCAGGTCAGCCATTTCCGGCAGGGGCGCCAAATCGCCATCCATGCTGAAAACGCCGTCGGTGATGATGAGCTTTTTGCCCTCTACAGGTTCTTTTAACAGTTCCTCCAGATGGGTCATATCCATGTGGCGGAACACCTTGATCTTTGCGCCGGAAAGACGGCAGCCATCGATGATGGAGCCGTGGTTCAGCTCGTCGCTGTAAATGAAATCGCCCTTGCCCACCAATTGGGGAATCAGGCCGGAGTTGGCGGAAACGCCGCAGTTGAATACCAGAACGGCTTCTACATTTTTGAATTTTGCCAGCTTTTCTTCCAGTTCATCATGGACGGGGTAGTTGCCGCAGATATTTCTGCTGGCTGTGGTAGCCACGCCGTACTGGTCGATGGCTTCCTTGGCCGCGGCCACCACAGCGGGATGGTTTGCCAGGCCCAGATAGTTGTTGGAGGCCATGTTGATGACTTCCCGGCCGTCCAGAATGATGCGCCCGCCCTGGGGAGAGGATAATGTTCTATACATAAGAATACCTTCTTTCTGTTCGTAGTGTTTTTTTACAGATTTATGATACTACAACCGGCGGAAAAAGGCAAATGTTCTGTCAAAAAAAGGGGAACGGCGTCTTCTTGGGGGAGAAGACGCCGCGTAAGGGTTGTCATTGCCACGCAAAAAAACTGTTAGGGGGCGTTCTTTTGCGCTTGGGAAGCAACGACAAGAAGAGATGAAAAGTTTGATTCAAAATAGTTTGCAGTTAGGAGAAAAACCACAAACTACAGAAGCAAGCATGGTTAAAATAAAGAAAGCATCAAAACAACAACGTGTTTGATGCCTTTGTTATTGTTTTTTCTTATGTACATCATACATGATTTCAGGAAAAATATCAATAAAAAAATGGGGAGAAATCCATAGATTTTTCAAAAAATGGCGTGAAATTGACACAAAAAAGAAAAGCGTTGTCAAACGGCGGGTTTTTTGATACCATAAAAAGGACAAAGAAAGGGAAGGTGGATCAATGAAAACGCAGGAATCCATGGAAAATTATCTGGAAACCATCTATGTGCTGGAACAGAAAACAGGCTTTGTCCGTTCTGTAGATGTGGCAACGGAGCTTGGCTTTTCTAAGCCCTCCATTTCTAATGCCATGAAAAAGCTGAAGGCGGAAGGCTATGTGCAGATAGAAGAGAAGGGCCGCATCGTGCTGACGGAAAAGGGCAAGACGGTGGCGGAAAATACCTATGAAAAGCATTGTGTCATCTCCCACTGGCTGATGGATATTGGCGTAAGC
>X73_One_humped_Camel__coassemble_415_pt1 | contig 11139 bp, 17 predicted proteins | sample X73_One_humped_Camel__metabat2_low_PE_007 | metagenome-assembled genome bin X73_One_humped_Camel | reverse complement strand
ATTCCAGCTCCGGATTTTTAAAAAGCTGCCGCAGCGCATTCGTCAGTTCCCCTTCCACAGTAAGGACCTCCGGATTTTTCTGCTTCTGCCAGCCGGAATAATTCGTCCCGTCGTATGCGATTGTCAGTAAAATTCGCTTCAGCATAGAATTCTCCTTGAAAAAAACTCCTTCTTTATATATTGAGAAGGAGTTTTAATATTACCCATAGTTCTCTCACCCGCAGAAACATGCAAGGTCGGCTTCGCCTCCAGCCTGCAGTTGCTTTGCAACTGAACGAGTTTCTGCCATTCGGGGTCAAGGGGAATGATTCCCCCATCGGGGCTTTGCCCCTAGGCTAGCGGCGTTGCCGCAATGCTTGGCAGGGTGCTCGAGGGATATCATCCCTCGAAGATCAAATCAAATGAAACGTATTCGCCGCAAACCGCAGCCCAATGATAGCCACAAAATAAACCGCCACCAGAAAAGCCGCATGGTAATCGCCCCGCTTCATTTTCATCACGTTCATTCTGGTCCTGTTTTCATCCCCACGGTAGCATCTTGCTTCCATGGCCAGGGCCAGTTCCTCCGCCCTGCGGAAAGCAGAAATAAACAGCGGCACCAGAATGGGAATGAGGGCCTTCGCCTTCTGAATCAGGTTGCCCGTATCAAAATCCGCGCCCCTGGCCTGCTGGGCCTTCATGATTTTGTCCGTTTCATCCAACAAAGTCGGGATGAAGCGCAGGGCAATCGTCATCATCATGGCGATCTCATGGGCGGGCACGCCGATTTTTTTGAAGGGCTTCAGGATGTATTCAATGGCATCCGTCAACTGAATGGGCGTCGTTGTCAAGGTCAGCACAGAAGAGCCGATAATGAGCATCACCAGACGAATACACATCTTGGAAGCCAAAAGCACCCCTTCCAGCGTAATGGTCACAAAGCCCACCTGCAGCAGGATCCTTTCTCCCTTTGTCAGGAAAAGGTTGATAAACACCGTAAACAGAATAATGATCATAATGCTTTTCAGCCCTTTGAGCATGAATTTCAAAGGCACCTTAGATGTTTTGATGACCAGGCCCAGGCAAACAATGGCAAAGGCATAGCCCACAAAGCTGTTCACCACAAACAGCGAAATAATATAAATCAATGTAACAGCCAGCTTCAGCCTAGCGTCCAGTCTATGAATGGGAGAGTCCGCAGGGTAATACTGACCGATGGTAATATCTCTAATCATGCTTTCACCTGCTTTACTACTCTCAACAGGGCTTCCTTGGCCTCTTCCACAGTGTAAATATCCGTGGGCACATCATAGCCCTTTTCCTTCAATGCCGCAAACACATAGCTCACCTGAGGCGCCGCCAGGCCCATCTGCTCCAGTTCCATGGGGTGGGCAAAAACCTCTCTGGGGGTGCCTGTCATGGCAACCTGCCCCCGGTGCATCACGATGATGCGGTCCACCAGCTTCGCCACATCCTCCATGCTGTGGCTCACCAGGATAACGGTAATGCCTCTTTCTTCATGGAGCTTGCGAATGGCCGCCAAAATCTCATCCCGGCCCTTGGGGTCCAGCCCCGCCGTAGGCTCATCCAGAATGAGCACCTCCGGGTTCATGGCCAATACCCCTGCAATGGCCACGCGGCGCTTCTGCCCGCCGGAAAGCTCAAAGGGGGATTTTTCATAAATATCAGAAGAAATGCCTACGGTCTCCAATGCGGAAACCACGCTGGCATGAATCTCCTCCTCCGTCCAGCCCAGGTTTTTGGGGCCGAAGGAAACATCTTTGTATACCGTCGTTTCAAAAAGCTGATATTCCGGATACTGGAAAGCCAGACCAATGCGTCTGCGTACCTCTTTCAGCTTCATTTTGTCTTTATGGATATTTTCTCCGTCCAGCAAAATTTCGCCTTCTGTGGGGGAAATAATGCCGTTCAAATGCTGGATGAGGGTGGACTTGCCGGAACCGGTGTGACCGATCAGGCCAACGAATTCGCCGGTCTGAATTTCAATATTCACATCGTGCAGGGCCACTTTTTCAAAGGTGGTGCCTTCGTTGTATATGTGCGTTAAATGATTTATTTGAATTGACATACCGCACCTACCATTTCTTCGATCGTTAAAATATCAGCGGGCAGATCGATTCCCTCTTTTCTCAGCAGATATGCGACTTCCGTCACCTGGGGCACGTCCAGCCCGTAGCCCTTCAGTTTATCCACCTGTACAAAAATTTCTCTGGGCGTTCCCTGCATCACCAGGTCGCCGTCATCAATGACATACACTCTGTCCCCACGCACTGCTTCGTCCATATAATGGGTGATGAGGATGATCGTGATGCCTTCTTCCTTATTCAACCGCTCAATGGTCTCCATCACGTCTCTGCGGCCAATGGGGTCCAGCATGGCTGTAGGCTCGTCCAGAACGATACAGTCAGGCTTCATGGCCAGAACGCCGGCAATGGCGATTCTCTGCTTCTGGCCGCCGGAAAGCTTGGAGGGCGTATACGTTGCAAATTCACCCATGCGCACCGCATCCAGGGCCTCATCCACCCGCAGGCGGATCTGCTCAGAAGAAATGCCCATATTTTCGGGGCCGAAAGCGATGTCCTCCTCCACCACCGTGGCAACCAACTGGTTGTCCGGGTTCTGGAACACCATGCCCGCCGTCTGGCGGATATCCCACACCTGGCCTTCTTCCTGGGTATTCATGCCCTTCACCCACAGAGTCCCCCCTGTCGGCTGCAGCAGCGCATTGATATGCTTGGCAAATGTAGATTTGCCGGAGCCATTGTGTCCCAAAACAACAATGAACTCGCCTTTTTCGATCTCGATGTCCACGCTTTTCAGCGCAGCCACCTTATGTTCTTCCGTGCCGTGGTCCGTTTCCATGATTTTGGTATATTCATAGGTCAGACCTTCAGCCTTCACCATTTTCATAGTTTCACCTGTTTCTGCAGGCAGTCCGCCTGCCATTCGTAGTCTATGGCATGTGCTCACAGCTATCGCTATGATACGGTTTTTTCACCAAAAAGTCAATAGAAACGGCAGATTTGCCGCCTTTTCCTACCATTTTTTCAGAAGCGGAAGGGTTTGGGAAACAAAGGGTTTCCTAAATGGAATCCGCAGGTGGAAACCGCGCTTTTCACCGAGGAAAACAGGGCATCGCCTATTTTATAGGCACGCATCTGTTTATACCTCTGTTTTCTCGTCAAAATCCTGATTTTGACGAAGGCGCAAACGCCTTAAGAATTTTGTTCTTTTTTTGATACAATCCTGTAATATTGTGGAAATCTAACTGTAAACAACCTGTTAGGGCCTTGTAACCTACGCTGGATTTTTTTGTGATATGATACATACAACAAGAAAAACACAAATAAACCACAAGCAAAGGAGTTGACATCTATGAAAAAACAAATCGCTAAATTATTCGGTATCGCAACCTTATCCTTTACCCTTTCTTTCGCAGTTGGGATGTCTGTCTCCACCGCCCGCATGGAAAGAATGGAACTGGAACAACTGCAGGCCCAGGAATTGGTGCTGGAAGATGCAGCAGCCCTCACAACGACCCTCAGATAATCCCTCCCTTACAATAAAGAAACAGTTTTCCCCTCCCTTTTGACCCCGCCGGCAGCGGGGTCGCTTTTTTTCTTTCCCCAATAAAAAATCCCAAACCACTTGGTTTGGGATTTTTTTGTTCTCATGGAAAAATGGGAATTAAACCAGTTCCAGGATAACTTCCATAGCGCCGTCGCCTTTTCTTGCGCCCAGTTTCACAATTCTTGTGTAACCGCCGTTTCTGCCAGCGTATTTGGGAGCGATTTCGTCGAACATTTTTGCAGCCATGTCAACTTTCTTTGTGTTCTTTCTTACTGCTTTGCCGTCAGCGGGAACTTCTGTTACGGGGTACAGGTAAGCCAGGATTGCTCTTCTTGCTGCCAGTCTGGAAGCTTTGTCTTTTTTGATTGTTTTCTGAACTTCATTGTAAACTGTTACTTTTTTGCCGTTTACAACTTCTTTCACTCTTTTGCCGTTCGCGTCTTTTTTCGCTACTTTTGCTGTTACTGTAACTTCTTCAAAGTTATCTTTTTCTTTTACAGCCAGAGTGATCAGTTTTTCAGCGATTCTTTTTACTTCTTTCGCTCTTGTTTCTGTTGTTTTGATCTTGCCGTGGTACAGCAGATTTGTAACCTGGTTTCTCAGCAGAGCTTTTCTCTGGGGTGTTGTTTTACCAAGTTTTCTATAACCGGATGCGTGCATGGTTAAATCCTCCTCATGGATACCCGCATGACTTTGCCCGCCCCCACCGCTCGTCGGTCTTATGTGGAGTCGCAATCACACGGTAAATAATAGTTACATCAGTGATTATTCATCACTAGGCTTCAGGGAAAGACCCAGTTCCGCCATTTTGTTCAATACTTCTTCCAAAGACTTGCGTCCAAGGTTTCTCACCTTCATCATTTCTTCTTCTGTCTTGTTTGCCAGATCTTCCACTGTGTTGATACCAGCACGTTTCAGGCAGTTGTAGGAACGCACAGACAAATCCAGTTCTTCAATGGACATTTCCAGAACTTTTTCTTTCTTGCCTTCTTCTTTTTCCACCATGATAGAAGTATCTTTTGCGTTATCAGACAGGTCGATGAACAGGTTCAGGTGTTCATTCAGAATTTTCGCACCGTAGCTGACTGCGTCATCGGGGGCGATGGTTCCGTTTGTCCAAACTTCCAGAGACAGTTTGTCATAGTCAGTAATCTGACCAACACGTGTATTTTCCACCAGGAAATTCACTCTTGTAACAGGTGTGAAAATACTGTCAACAGGAAGCATACCGATTGGCTGATCGTCTTTTTTGTTTTTGTCTGCACCAACATAGCCGCGGCCTTTGTTGATTGTGATCTCCATATACAGCTTGCTGCCTGCGCCGCCGGAAAGTGTTGCGATGTGGTGATCGGGGTTCAGAATTTCGATATCGCTGTCGCATTTGATATCGGAACCCTTCACTTCACCTTCGCCTTCCACGTCAATGTAAGCAATTTTAGGCTCATTGCCTTCGCTTGTATTTTTGATCGCAAGACCTTTCAAATTCAGAATGATCTCTGTCACGTCTTCTTTCACGCCGGGAATCACGCTGAATTCATGAAGTACACCATCAATTTTTACGTTGCTTACTGCAGCGCCGGGCAGAGAGGACAGCAGGATTCTTCTCAGGGAATTGCCCAGAGTTGTACCATAGCCTCTTTCCAGGGGTTCTACAACAAACTTGCCATATGTGCCATCGGGTGCCATTTCAGCAATCTCAATGCGAGGTTTTTCAAATTCAAACACTCGTTCAAACCTCCCTTTTTTATGATAGAGTGCCGCAGAGTAAGAAACTCTGCGACAATACCTTTGACTTCACTGCACAATCGATGATTATTTGGAGTACAGTTCGACGATCAGTGTTTCTTCTACGGGAATGTCGATCTGTGCTCTTGTGGGTTTTGCCACTACTGTACCGCTCAGTGCATCGTGGTTTGCGGACAGCCATTCAGGAACGATTCTGCCTTCTGTTACAGCCAGAACGTCTTTGTATCTCTGAATTGTTTTGTATTTTTCTTTTACTTCCACAACGTCGCCAACTTTTACCTGGTAGGAAGGAATATCTACTGCCTTGCCGTTTACCAGAACGTGTTTGTGGCGAACGATCTGTCTAGCTTCTTTTCTTGTTCTGCCGTAGCCCAGTCTGAACATTACGTTGTCCAGTCTCATTTCCAGCAGCATCAGCAGGTTTTCGCCGGGGATACCTTCTTTTTTCGCGATCTTTTCAGCCTGTGCGTAGTAGCCTCTGAACTGTTTTTCCAGTACGCCGTAGATGAATTTTGCTTTCTGTTTTTCTCTCATCTGCAGACCGTATTCGGACATTTTTTTGTTTGCTCTCAGGTTCTGTTTTTTGGATTTTTTATCGATACCCAGGTAGATGGGATCCAGATTCAGGGATCTGCATCTTTTCAGTACGGGAACTCTATCTCTTGCCATTGATCTACACCTCCTAATATTAGGTTATACTCTTCTGCGTTTGGGGGGTCTGCAACCGTTGTGAGGAACGGGTGTAACGTCTCTGATAAGTGTTACATCCAGGCCTGCTGCCTGCAGGGCACGGATTGCAGCTTCACGGCCGCTGCCGGGGCCTTTTACGAATACTTCGATTGTTTTCAGACCGTAGTCGGAAGCAGCTTTTGCAGCAGTATCTGCAGCCATCTGTGCTGCATAAGGTGTGGATTTTCTGGAGCCTCTAAAGCCCAGCTGACCAGCGGATGCCCAGGACAGAGCATTACCAACTGCGTCTGTAATTGTAACGATTGTATTATTGAAAGTGGACTGGATATGCGCCTGGCCACGTTCTACTTTTCTTTTATCACGGCGTCTGCGAGTCGTTGCCTTTTTCACAGTCTTCTTTGCCATTTACCTCAAACCTCCTTATCGAAAGATCAATTATTTCTTCTTATTCGCAACAGTCTTTCTAGGACCTTTTCTTGTTCTTGCGTTTGTTTTTGTTTTCTGACCTCTAACGGGCAGACCTTTTCTGTGACGGATGCCTCTGTAGCAGCCAATTTCGATCAGGCGTTTGATGTTCAGAGCAACTTCTCTTCTCAGGTCACCTTCTACAGTCTGTGTTCTGTCGATGACGTCACGGATTTTTGCTACTTCTTCGTCTGTCAGATCTCTCACTCTTGTATCCAGGCTTACACCTGCTTCATTCAGAATACGAACAGCGCTGGAGTGGCCGATGCCGTAAACATATGTCAGGCCGATTTCTACGCGTTTTTCTCTAGGTAAGTCTACACCAGCAATACGTGCCATTATTCTTGCACCTCCTGTAATTTTTCACGATAAGTTTCAAATAAGATGTTTTTCACATAAACACAGTGCGATACTCGTTGGGCATTACGAACAAAGGAGATAGACCGTCAGTCATGATGCTTACGCGCTCACTGTTTGCGCCGCCTTTGCCATTAACTGTATGCTCCTCCCAGTATAATTGACGGATTTATCAGTTCCGGCTCTTTGGGGTATCGCCCCTCAAGCCCATAATAAATGATCAGCCCTGTTTCTGTTTATGTTTGGGATTTTCACAAATAACCATTACACGACCTTTTCTCTTGATGATTCTGCATTTTTCACACATGGGTTTTACAGAGGGTCTGATTTTCATTGTGATCGCTCCTTCCTTACTTTGCTCTCCAAATGATGCGACCTTTTGTCAGGTCATAAGGAGACATTTCCACTAATACTTTGTCACCGGGCAGGATACGGATGAAGTTCATGCGCAGCTTGCCGGAAATGTGTGCCAGGATCTGGTGGCCGTTTTCCAGTTCCACCTGAAACATGGCATTGGGTAATTTTTCCAGTACGGTTCCTTCTACTTCGATTACGTCATCTTTAGACAAGACCGTAAACCTCCTTAAACATTAAACGTCTCGTACCTCATTTTGGTACTTCTTCAATGCCTTCTTGATGTCTGCGTCAAGGAGATATTCCCCCTCCTGCAGTTTTGCAGCCACTTCCTTTTCTACATAGAAAGTAGGCTGAACATGCATCTTCTTTTTGCGCTTCGGCTTTTCCAGCTTCCGGCGTCTGCCGTCGGCCAGGAAAAGGTAGTCCCCCTCCACCGCAACGATCATCTGCACGTCACCCTTGTCGTGACCGCTTTTGGAATAAACCACTTGCCCGATCTGATATTCCAACGATATCACCTCATTTTCCTTCATCAAAGGGAAGAATTTCCGGTTCGCCGTCCGTCACCAGAACGGTATATTTGCCCTGTCCATATTGCCTGTACCAAGGTGATTTTCGTCGCCCTTACCGCATAGGTACTCACTCTATTTCCATAAGCCTAATAAGTATACAATATTTAAAGGGCTTATTTCATCACCATTTTCAATGTTACTATCTTCATAGTAGTATATCGTTTCTTCCAAATTTCTTCTATATAATAGGAAGTTTTTGTGAAAAGAAAACCGGCAGAAGCATCTGTGCCTCTGCCGTGTTGTCATTTTCTCTTATTTGTCCAGACCTGCGATGATTGCTTTTGTGATATCGTCGATAGCCTGTGTACCATCTACTTCAAACAGAATGCCTTTTTTCCCGTAGTAATCTACCAGAGGTTCGCTCTGGTCATGGAATGTCTGAATTCTCTTCTTCCCTGCTTCGGGTGTGTCATCTTTGCGCTGGGTCAGTGCTTCGCCGCATTTGTCACAAATGCCTGCAACCTTTGCGGGCAGGGACAGCTTGTTGTAGATCGCGCCGCATTTAGGGCAGCTTTCTCTTGCTGTCAGTCTTTCCAGCATCACTTCATCCGGCGCGCTGATGTAAACAACATGATCCAGTTTTACCATTTCTTCCAGTTTTTCTGCCTGAACTACAGTACGAGGGAAACCATCCAGAATGAAACCTTTTGCGCAGTCGTCTTTTTTGATTCTTTCCTGAACGATCGCAATGATCAGTTCATCAGAAACCAGACCGCCGGCTGCCATGATGCTTTTTGCCTGGTTACCCAGCTCTGTGCCTTTTGCAACTTCTTCTCTCAGCATATCGCCTGTGGAAATGTGCGCAATGCCGTAATGTTCTACCAGTCTTCCAGCCTGTGTACCTTTCCCTGCCGCAGGAGCACCAATCAGTACCAATTTCATACGATTACCTCTTTTCTTCATAGATAGATGGCCTTCTCTTTTTTCTCCCCATATATACGACGAAACAACCCCTCGGGAAATGCTGAAAAGCATTTCCCAAGCGATTGTTATCAGTCATTCAAAAAACCTTTATAGTGGCGCTGCAGCAGCTGGCTTTCCAGAGCCTTCACGATGTCCAGACAAACACCAACTACGATGATCAGTGTTGTGCCGCCGAAGCCTACGTTGATCTTGAAGATCCACTGCAGGAGGATGGGAACCATCGCCAGGATCGCATAGCAGATCGCGCCAACCAGTGTAATTCTGTTTACCACTCTTGTGATATAAGCACTGGTAGGCTGGCCAGGTCTGATACCAGGGATGAAGCCGCCGTTCTTCTTCATGTTCATCGCGATTTCGTTTGGATTGATCACGATGGATGTGTAGAAATATGTGAAGAAGAAGATCAACAGTACATACAGGAGCGCACCAACAGGGTGTGTCATGTCCAGAACTTCCAGCACCTTTGTGAAGGTTTCGCCCTTGTTGGGCATGAAGTTACCGATCTGCGCAGGGAACTGCAGCAGAGAGATGGCAAAGATGATGGAGATAACGCCGGAAGTATTTACCTTGATAGGCATGGTTGTACTTCTGCCGCTTGCCTGTTTTCTGCCCACCATTTTGGAGGAGTACTGTACAGGCAGTCTTCTTTCGCCGCTGTTTACACAAACGATGAAAGCAAGAACAATGATCAGAATGATCAGGATCGCTGCAACCTTCGCTACCCCAGCCGCACCGCCGGAAGCCATTGTGTAGGACAGGCTTGCGATGCCCATGGGCAGGTTGGATACGATATTGATAAAGATGATCATGGAAGAACCATTACCAATACCCTTTGCAGTGATCTGCTCCGCCAGCCACATTACGAATGTGGAACCGCATACCAGACAGAATACGGATGCGATATAAACCAGTGGAGAGTGTACCAGATACATGTTCTGGTATGTGTAAGTCAAGCCAATACCCTGGATCAATGCCAGGACTACTGTCAGATATCTGCTGTAACCCTGCAGCTTCTTGCGTCCATCGGGGCCTTCCTTGGAAAGCTGTTCAAATTTGGGAATCGCAATTGTCAACAACTGCATGATGATGGATGCGTTGATATAAGGACCGATACCCATGGCAAACAGGGACCAGCCAGAGTTAGCACCGCCGGCGATTACACTGTAAAGTGTACCCGCCACGGTTGCGTTCTGTCTTGCCGCCATTACGCCTGCGGTGTCGATACCGGGCAGGGCGATCAATGTACCCAGTCTGACGATCGCGAAGATCATCAGTGTGTACAAGATTTTGTCTCGGATTTCTTTTGTCTTCCAAGAGCTAACAAAAATCTTAAACAATTAAATCACCTCTGCTTTGCCGCCGGCAGCTTCAATTTTTTCCTGAGCTGTTTTGCTGTAGAAGTTAACCTTTACTGTCAGCTTTCTTTCCAGATCGCCTTCGCCAAGGATCTTCACGCCATCTCTAGGATTGCTGATCAGACCAACGTTTTTCAAAGCATCGATATCTACTACTGTATCGTTTTCGAATACATTCAGCATAGAAACGTTGATTGCAACGATTTCTTTGCTGTTTCTGCATGTGAAGCCTCTCTTAGGAAGTCTTCTGTACAGAGGCATCTGGCCGCCTTCAAAGCCGCATTTGCCGCTTGTCCCGGAACGCTGACCTGCGCCTTTGTGGCCTCTGCCAGCTGTCTTGCCGTTGCCTGTTGCATGACCTCTGCCGCGTCTCCAGTTCTTTTCTCTGGAACCTTCAGCGGGTCTCAGTTCGCATAAGTTCATTTGGGCACCTCCTAAAATCAAACTTCTTCAACTTTCACAAGGTGGCTGATCTGGTGAATCATACCTCTGATAGCCGCATTGTCCTGCTGAATTACGCTGCTGTTTGTTTTGTTCAGACCCAGAGCCTGAACAGTTCTTTTATGTTTGGGAATTGCACCGATTGTAGATTTTACCAGTGTGATTTTGATTTCTGCCATCGTCATTTCCTCCTTCTTAACCCAGAAGTTCTTCAACAGAAATGCCACGCAGTTTTGCAACAGCTTCGGGTGTTGTCGCTCTGGACAGGCCTTCGATTGTTGCGCTTACAACGTTACGTTTGTTGTTGGAGCCCAGGGATTTTGTTCTGATGTTTCTGATACCAGCCAGTTCCAGAACCGCACGAGCGGGGCCGCCAGCGATGATACCAGTACCTTCGGGAGCGGGCATCAGCAGTACGCTTGCGCTGCCATATTCGCCTGTAACGCCGTGGTAGATGCTGTCTACATCGTTCATTTCTACTTTGATGATGTTTTTCATCGCTGCTTCTTTCCCTTTGCGGATCGCATCAGGAATTTCGGCTGCTTTACCCATGCCGCAGCCTACATGGCCGTTGCCGTCGCCAACAACAACCAGAGCAGAGAATCTCATTGTACGACCACCTCTAACCGTTTTGGATACACGGTTGATGGTTACTACTTTAT
>X73_One_humped_Camel__coassemble_414_pt1 | contig 11163 bp, 8 predicted proteins | sample X73_One_humped_Camel__metabat2_low_PE_007 | metagenome-assembled genome bin X73_One_humped_Camel | reverse complement strand
CCAAATTGGCGTGGGAAGTTGGGATCAGGAAAATTTCTTATGTTGTTTCTTTAAGTGCCAGCCACAATAAAGCGAACATCAATCGCACCCATGAAGAATCTTATGAAGAATTGCGCAAAATTGTGGAAGCATATCCGGAAATGCATATATGCATTGACCTGGCGACGACATTTGGATGCCCTTTTGAGGGAAAAGAATCCCCGGAAGCGGTTGTTGATTTCATGAAAGCCTATGTGGAACTAGGCGTAAAAGAGTTTAATTTATGCGACACCATTGGCGTTGCCAATCCCAGGCAGGTGCGGGCTGTCATTCGTGCTGTTCAGGCGGCCTATCCCCATTTGACTTTGCAGGTGCATATCCACGATACAAGGAATATGGGAATGGTGAATACACTGGCAGCAATCGAGGCCGGTGTTGACAGGATTCAGTCCACTTTGGGTGGGTTGGGAGGATGTCCCTTTGCGCCCGGAGCCTCTGGAAATCTGGCAACAGAGGATATCGTCTATATGTTGAATGATATGGGATACTATACGGGGGTAGATTTCGATAACCTGCTGGAGGCATCCAAGCGGGAAAAAGAAGTGATTCCGGATGGCGTTTTTAGTGGACACCATATGAATATTAAAAATAAATCGTGTTTTTAAAATAAAAAATCGAAAGAAGCCTCAGAAATAAGGGTTTCTTTCGATTTTTTTATTTCTTATGGGGATTTTTATTGTGAGAGGGGCATGTTTAAGACTGAGGATCTATTTCTTTTACGCTGTTTCCGTAATGAAGCTGCGTTGTAAAACAGATCTCCCGGTTAGAAATAGGCTCTTTGGCCTGGATGCGCTCCAGCAATAGTTCGCCTAATTTGATCCCCATGCCCATTAAATTGGTAGACGCGATTGTGGGAGCAACGTATAGGATATTTCTGTTTTGGATGTCGCCAAAACACACAATAGAAACGTCGTCAGGAATGGAAATTCCTGCTTCAGAAAGATATTGCATTGCGCCCAGAGCGATTTCGCTGCTCATCAAAATGATTGCGGAAGGAGGATTTTCCAGGCTCATCAATTTTTTTGTACCCTCATAGCCGCTTTCTGGGTTGAAAAGGCCCTCGTAAATATAGGGATAAGTTTCATCAACGAGAATGTCAGCGGATTTCATAGCATTGCAAAAACCGCGATAACGTTCAGAGGCGGTGCTTAAATGGGAAGGCCCGTTTATAATGGCAATTCTTCTGTGGCCGGAAAGCAGCAGATGCTTTGTTAAATCTGTGACGCCGCCAATATTATCACTATCAACGAAGTCTCCGTTAAAAAATCCGGAATTGATACGACGGTTACTTAGTACGATGGGGATTTGCTGACTGATTTCGCTGATCAAATCATCGTTATAACCAGTTGTATTCAAAATCAGACCGTCAACCTTTTTTTCTTTTAGTAACTGCAAATAGGATATTTCTTTTTCTTTTGAGTGATCGATGCTGCAAACGATTAAATTATATCCATAATCCTTGATGTAATCTTCAATGCCTCGCCCAATGGTGATGAAAAAAGGGTCAGAAATGTTCGAAACAAGATATGCGATGGTCGAGGTATTTGAGGTTTTCAGGCTTCTTGCCACGACATTTGGAGAATACTTGAGGTCTTGAATCGCTTGATGTACACGTTCCTCCAGTTCCGGCTTGACTGTTCCATTACGATTGATGACACGGGAAACTGTAGCTATGGAAACGTTTGCTCGCTGAGCAACATCTTTTATCGTCGATATTTTAGCCATTTTTTCCTCCTTCTTTTGTATTTTTTATGTATTGTTATATAAAAGAGTTTGGTTTTCTCCTATAAAATAGGGGTTTCTAAAATTATATTCTGTTTTTTGAAAAAAATCAATCGGTCCGGTATTCTTTTTTTGAATGTGTTTCATATTGTCAAAATTGTAAACGTTTACAGAATGGAGGCTGTTAAAACCTGATTAAAAAGAAGTGGGAGAGGTTAAAAATGTTGTGATTTGTGTATAAAAATGGGGAAAACACAATGTGTATATCTGCCGAAAGAAAGAAAATTTTAAAAAAATGATTGAAATTACTGGGTGTTATTGGTAATATGATTATAAGAAAACGTTTTCTCGATACGAGGCGAGTTTTAAGGAAAGAAAAAGAAACGGGAATTTTTAGAACAAAAGAAAATGTACAGGAAAAGAACGGAGGAATGAAAATGAATGAAAAAGAAGCAAGAAACTACATTGCGGAGCTGGTAGCAAGAGCACGGGCGGCACAGAAGGTCGCAGAAACCTACACACAGGAACAGGTTGACAGATTGGCAGGCGCTGTTTGTTATGAGATCTATCATAACAAGGAACTGATTCGTGAATTGGCAGAATTTGCTTATGAAGAAACAGAACTGGGCGATGTGCCTTCCAAGATCGGTAAAGTAACAGGGAAATGCCGTGCCATGTGGTATGACGTAAAAAATGTAAAATCCGTTGGCATCACAGAAGAAATCAAGGAAAAAGGTCTGGTAAGGATTTCCAAGCCAGTGGGTGTCATCGGTTCCCTGGTGCCCAGTACACAGCCTGAAATGCATCCCATTGTGCAGACAGTAAATGTACTGAAGGCCAGAGATGCGATCATTTTTGCACCGCATCCCCGCGGCAAGAAAACAAGTACAAAAACGGTTGATATTATCCGTGGCATCCTGAAAAAATATGGCGCACCCGAAGACCTGGTGATTTGTATTCCCGAGCCCACGGTGGAACTGACAAATGAACTGATGGCTCAGAGTGACCTGGTTATCGCAACTGGCGGTCAGCCCATGGTAAGGGCGGCATATTCTTCCGGCAGACCTGCTTATGGCGTTGGCGCCGGCAATGCGAATATCGTCATCGATTCCACAGCGAACCTGGCGGAAGCAGCGACAAAGATTAAAAATAGCAAAACATTTGACCTGGCAGCAGGCTGTTCTTGTGATAACGCAGTCATCATCATGGAAGATGTTTATGATCAGATGATGGAAGAGTTTGCGAAGGTTGGCGCTTATAAAGTAAATGCGGAAGAAAAAGAAAGACTGCTGCATACAATTTGGCCCACATGGCCTGATAACCATGTGATCAACAGAGATGTGGTTGCGAAGCCTGCAAAATTTATCGCTGATTTGGCAGAAATTCCTGTTCCTGAAAATACATGCATTCTGCTGGCGGAAGAAACCGTTTCTGGCGAGGCTTCTCCTTTTGCCGGTGAAAAAATGTGTGTGACCATCGCCATTTATAAGGCAAAAGATCTGGATGAAGCAATCCGTATCGTAAATGAAAACCAGGCTTATTCTGGCGCAGGCCATTCTTGCGGCATCTATTCCAACACTCCTGAAAATGTGGAAAAATACGCAATGGCTACCTATACAACAAGAGTAACAGTAAATCTGCCCAATGCGCTGACAAATACAGGCAGCTGGGTTTCCGGTATGCCTGCCACAAGCTCTCTGGGCTGCGGCACATGGGGCGGCAATATCTGCTCTGAAAATATCTCTCTGAAGCACTATATGAATAACACCTGGGTAATTCGTGAAATTCCCAGCTTTGAACCTACAGATGAAGAACTTTGGGCTGGCTTTGTGCCTGAAAAATAAGTATCACAGAAATAGGTGATTTTATGGAAAGTAGAATCAAGTGTTTCCCATTACAAAAGAGAAAAATGACAGCAGCAGAAGCGGCTTCGATCATCAAAAAGGATATGCTGGTCGCCTTTGGGGGGTATACCTCCTCCGGCTATCCAAAGAAGATTGCCCAGGAGCTGGTCAACAGAAAGCGTACAGAAGAAGATTTTACCATCCGGATGTTGACGGGGGCCAATACAGGGCCGCTGGATACGGTTCTTGGTGAGGCAAATATTATCACATGGCGGGCGCCCATGATTGAAAGCAAGGCCATTGCAAAGCAGGTGAATAGCGGGAAGGTCCAATATGTGGAGCAGCAAATGAATAAAATGCCCCGTTGGATCGAGGAAGAGGTGTTTGGCAAGATCGATGTGGCAGTCGTAGAGGCGTTATATATTACGGAGGACGGAGGCATTGTCCCCACATCCTCCGTAGGCATGGTTCCTCATTTCCTGAATAAGGCGGAAAAGGTCATTGTTGAAATCAATACCGCACAGCCCATGGCGCTGGATGGGATGCATGATATTTATATGCCCAAGGAGAACCAGCCCATTCCCCTGACAGATGTGGCAGAGAAAATCGGAAAGCCGTATATGTCGGTGGACCTTGAGAAAATATATGGAATCGTGGAAGGCGATACGTTGGATAAAGCGGTTTCGGTTGGGGAAAGCAAGCAGCAGATTCTTCAAATTGCGGAAAACCTGATTGCATTTCTGCGGGCAGAAGCAAGCCATTTGCCCGGCGGGAAATTACCTCCATTACAAACAGGTTTTGGTAACCTTGCAACGGAAATTGCCAGGGGTCTGGCGAAATCAGAATTTGAAGACCTGACTTTTTTCTGCGGGGGCATTACAGAAGCGGTTCTGGAATTGATTGCTGCGGGAAAAGTCAGGGCGGCCTCCGCCGGGTCCATCCAGATGACGCCGAAGGCAGTGCAGATGCTGGAGGAACAGCCGGCGTTATTCCGCAGCAAAATCATCCTGCGCAACGGAGATATTACAAACAAGGCTGAAACAATTGGACGTATGGGGATCATCGCCTTGACCAGCGGCGTAGAGATGGACATTTATGGCAATGTGAACAGCAGCCATATTGCTGGAACGCAGGTCGTGAATGGTTTGGGCGGAGGCGCAAATTTTGCGGAAAACGCGGCCCTTTCCATTTTTCTGCTGCCTTCCGAAAATAAAGGTGGTGCGATTTCTGCAATCGTTCCGATGGTATCCCACCAGGATATCTGTGAGCATGACATTGATGTTGTTATTACGGAAAACGGTATTGCGGATCTAAGGGGAAAAGATGATGTGCAGCGTGCCATGAGCATTATTGAAAATTGTGCCGGGCCAAATTACAAGGAAGCGTTGCAGGCATACTTCGACAGAGCAAGAAAAGAGGTTGGGGGACATCATCCGCAGCTTCTGGAAGAAGCATTTTCCTGGCATATCAGACTGAAAAAGACCGGTACCATGCAGCAGTAAGCAGAGATAAATACCCTATATCATAAGGAAACGAAACTGTAAGATACAAAGGAAAAATAGGAGGAATGAATATGGATAAAGCAGCAAAAATTGTTTTTAAGAGCCCAACGGCACTTATCCTGGAAAATGGTGTTGCGGCGGAGCTGGGGCTGCATCTGAAAAAGCTGGGTGTCAAGAAAGCCCTGATGGTTACAGACTCTGTGATTTATGACCTTGGCATCGCTGCGGAGGTTATGAAAACGGCGGAGGAAAACTATGGTATTACATTTGAAGTTTTCAAGGATGTACTGCCGGAACCTCCTGTAGAAAATGTATACAGCGCACTGGAAATTTTTAAAAATGGCGGCTGCAATGGTGTTGTTGGCCTGGGCGGCGGCAGTTCTATTGACGTTGCAAAAGCGGTGGCTATGCTGGTTACAAATGAAGGGACCTATGAGCAGTTTGCGGGTATTGATAAAGTGCCTAACCGCTGTGCGCCTCTGGTTCTGATGCCTACCACTTCTGGTACTGGTTCCGAGGTTTCTGTATTCTCCATCATGCTGGTGAATGGCTCCAAAGCAGGCGTTGTAGATCAGAATATTTCCGCGAATATTGCGCTGGTTGATCCACTCTTGACAGCAAGTGTACCGAAGAGCGTAACGGCGGCTACGGGGCTGGATGCCTTCTGCCATCATATTGAAAGCTTTATTTCCACAAATGCTTCTCCATTCTGCGATGCGATCTGTCTGGAAGGGATTCGTGTGATTGCCAAATACCTGCGTAAGGCAGTTGCGGATGGCGGCAATAAAGAAGCCCGCTACTGGATGAGCTATGCCAGCACAATTGGCGGTTTTGTAATGAACCTGACAGACGGTGCGGCGGCAAACCATGGCCTGGCTTTTGCGCTGGGCGCAAAATTCCATGTTGGTCATGGCCTGGCAAATGCGGTTATGCTGCCTTATACCTTCCCTGTAGTGGGCTTGGCGGAACTGGAAAAGGTACGCAGAATTGGTGAGGCTATGGAACTGGATCTGAGCGGTCTTTCCGACAGAGAAGCACTGGATGTGGTTTCCGAAGCAGTTACAGCCCTGGTAAAAGATGTTGGCTGTCTGCGTCCTCTGCGTACATTTGGCGCAACAGAGGCAGATTTGGATGACCTGGTGGCTGAAACCAATACACAGACCCGTGTTATGAATCATTCTACATATCGCCTGACTTCTCAGGAAATCAAAGAGATGTTCGCAAAAGCCCTGTGATAAAAACGATGTTGGCAGAAGTGAATAAAAATCGCTTCTGCCCCCATATAAAAAGAGTGGTTTCGGATAAGGTTACATGAAAAGGTAGTTATGATAATTAGTGAACAGAAGGAGTGAAGGGTATGAAACTGAAAAAAATCGTAGCAATGACGCTGATGGTTACTATGAGTGCGGCTCTGTTTACCGGTTGTAGAGGGAACGCTTCTGGCGATGATGCGGCAACAGGTGAAGAAACATACAAATTCCAGGTTGGCCATGTTGTTACCACAGATCATTCTTATCATCTGGGGCTGCAGAGATTTGGTGAGCTGTTGGAAGAAAAGACAAATGGCAGGGCAACCATCGAGATTTTCCCCGCGGCACAGCTGGGTAACGAAATGGACCAGATCGAAGGTGTAACAATGGGTACACTGGATATGACCCTGGCAAATTCCGGCAATCTGGCATCTTTCACAGATGCATATACCGCCTTTGACCTGCCTTTCCTGTTCAGGGATGAAGCCCATGCCCATGCGGTTCTGGATGGCGAGATCGGTCAGGAAGCCCTTAACAGCCTGGAGCCTGTAGGGATCAAGGGCCTGGCAAACTGGGAAAATGGCTTCTTCTGTACATGGAACAATGTTCGTCCCATTGAAAAACCTGAAGATATGGAAGGGCTGAAAATCAGAGCCAACAACAATCCCATCCATATTTCCGCATACGATGCATTAGGCACAAGCGCTATTACGATGGGCTGGAGCGAAGTATATACAGCGATCCAGAATGGTACCGTTGATGGCGTATCTGTATCTATTCCTTCTATGTATTCTGCGAAGATCCAGGAAGTTGCTCCTTATATCTCTACGAGCGGCGAATTTTATGTAACTGTTATGCTGATGATGAATAAGGATCTGTATGATAGCCTGCCCGCGGATATTCAGACGGCGCTGACAGAAGCTGCTGTAGAAGCAACAGAATATCAGAGAACAGTAAACAAACAGCAGACAGATGAATTTATTCAGATTCTGAAAGACGAAGGCTATACTGTAACAGAAATCGATAAAGAAGCATTCAAGGAAGCTTGCTGGGATGAAGTTTACGATCAGTATGCGGCACAGATTGGCGAAGACAAAATTCAGAGCATCCTGAATGATTATTGATATAGCAGTTTTGGCTATAGATACATTTTTTCAAACTTGAAGGCTCCTTTGGAAAAAAGGGGCCTTCCCCTCCCAAAAAATGTACATAAGAAGAAAAAGAAGTATAAAAAACAATGTCTTTAATTAGGCAGGAAAGGAGTATCTATGAAACAGTTTAATGCGATCGTAAGCAAAATAGAAGAGATCGTTACAGTGTTTTGTTTTTCTGCCATGAGTATTATTACGTTGGTAGCGGTATTTTTTAGATATGTTTTAAATAATCCGATCATTTGGTCTGAAGAAGCCGCAAGATATTTGATGGTATGGGGTATTTGCATTGGTATTAGCATTGCAACAGAAAAAAAGGCGCATTTAGGGATCGATATTTTTGTTTCTTTTGCACCTCAAAGAGTACGTCGTGTGCTGGAGATTTTTAGCAGTGCGGTGCTGGCATTGATTTATGTGATGATTTTTGGCTTATCCGTGCTTTTTGTAACGGGCGCCATGAAATTGGGAAATGTTACCCCTATTTTACGAATTCCGTTCTGGATGGTTTATCTGGCATTACCTCTCGGCTTTGGCCTGAGCCTGATTCGTTCCATTCAGGTGCTTGTAAAAATTATCAAAGGAGATACGGAAGGGTTTGAGGAGGTGGCATTGTAATGACGGCTGAATTATTTCTTGTATTTTTCGTAACTGCGTTTTTGGGCGTGCCAATTGCAGCAGCCCTGTTAGCAGCATCTGCGATTCCTCTGTATTTTTTTACAACAACAGCGATGACAGTTATTCCGCAGAGACTGTTTGTATCCATGGACTCCTTTTCGCTGATGGCTCTTCCTTTCTTTATGATCGCAGGGGGCTTGATGGCAGAAGGCGGCGTGTCCAAGAGACTGGTAAACTTTGCTAACTCTATCGTGGGCGGTCTGCCTGGCGGATTGGCCATCGTGGCATTTGTGGCGTCAGCTTTTATGGGGGCGATTTCCGGTTCCGCGACAGCTACCGTTATTGCGATTGGTTCCATTTTGGTGCCTTCCATGATCGAAGCGGGCTACGATAAACGCTTTGCGGTAACGACTTGTTCTGTTGCTGGTTTCCTGGGGACGATCATTCCGCCCAGTATCCCGATGGTAACATATTCTGTAACAACGGGCGCATCTACGGGTGATGTATTCTCCGGCGGCATTATTCCTGGTATTATTCTGGTATTCCTGATGTCCATTTGGTCCTTTATCTATGGGAAAAAGCATGTAAAATCAGATTTTAAGTTTTCCTTTACAAGAGTGATCAAAACCTTTATTGAAGCGATTTGGTCTCTGCTGATGCCGATTATTATTCTTGGCGGCATTTATGGCGGTATCTTCACACCAACAGAAGCGGCGGCAGTGGCATGCTTGTACGGTTTATTGGTTGGCTTTTTCATTTATAAGGAACTGACACTGAAAAAGCTGTATAAGGTAATGAAGGATTCGGTTGTATCCGCATCCATGGTCATGTTTATTGTGGCGGCAGCAGCGGCCTTTGGTTTTGTTATGACGCAGGCATCTATTCCTGTCAAAATGTCCAACTGGATCATCAGCATGACAGACAGTAAAATCGTTCTGTTGCTGCTGATCAATCTGTTGCTGCTGTTTATCGGTACATTCATGGAAACAAATGCGGCTATTTTGATCGTTGCACCGATCTTTATGCCGATTTGTCAGGCGTTTGATATTGACTTGGTACATTTCGGGGTTATGATGATCGTAAACCTGAGCATTGGTATTGTGACACCGCCTCTGGGTGTAAATCTCTTTGTTGGGGCAAAGCTGACAGATGGCATCACGGTAAAGGATGTAATCAACAGGCATTTGTTTATTTATATCGGACTGGCACTGGTAGGCTTGATGTTGATCACGTTTATTGATGACATTGTGCTTTTCCTGCCGAATTTGGTGAAATAATTGATATAGAGCTTCTTCTCCCTTATCATAAAAATATATAAAACGTGCTGTTTTTTAAGCAGCACGTTTTATATATTATCTTATCATAGAGACATTTTGCATAACAGTGCAGGCCGAATTGCAAAACCAGGAAGATGGCCATTGTTTTTGCGTGAGTTGGGTGTAGGAATAGATATCCAATTCCTCCAGTTATAATCAATTCAACTTCCTTTATTCAGAATCCGTAAGTCCAACCATATCCAGGCGTGTATATCTGTTTTCTTCACTCGGAATGACACCGATATTGACTGCTTTTCGTCTGTACCGCAGTTTCACGAGATTTCCTGTAAATTCACATGTATACGCATCAATAAATGTTGAACGGGTATAAAGGACCTCCACGGTATAAACATTTTCTTTCTCCCAATATCCGCTGCAGGCTACATCCTTTAAATAGAGTTTTTCTGTGGGATAATATCCAATCTGATGGCCGATAAATGCAGGGAAGTTGTTTGCTTCTTCCCATTTTCCATTACTTCCAATCGGGATTACAGCGCTTTCTGCATTACTGGTGATCTGCATTTTGTTTTTGGATCCAAACTGGAAGCAAATTCGCTCTATTTTCAGGGGATTTGGCGCCAGAACATATTCCTTTCTGCTGAAATGCCCGGCCAAGCTGCTGCTGGGCTTCCCTTCAGAGGGAATAAATGCCCAATTTTTCAATCTTTCTTTATACTGTTGAATGATAGCAGGGGAAGAGATGGAGGTTTCTGCCAAAGCGGGAACCAGATGTTCCCAGATCGGTTCCAGAATGTCATATAGTTCCTCGTGAGCAGCCATTGTAACGATTACGGCATCGTAATCCGGCAATACGATACAAAACTGCCCTCTGGCGCCATCTGCGCGAAATACGTTTGGAATACGGCATTTCCAGAACTGGAAGCCATAGCCGGAAAGTCTGTCCGGTGTCGTCCAAGGCTCCTTGGAGGTGTCAGCCTGCTTTGCGGAAAGTAATTCCACCCATTCTTTGGAAATAAGCTGTTTTCCCTGCCATTTGCCCTTATTCAGAAGTAACTGACCTAATTTTGCATAGTCTTCCAGCCGTATGTTGAATCCATAGCCGCCGCCGTTTGTGCCATCGCAAAGGCTTTCCCAGTAATATTCTTCCATGCCTAAAGGCTCAAACAGCCTGGACTTCAGATATTCAGATACGGGAATGCCTGTGACCTTTGTAAGAATTGCAGAAAGCATGTTGCTGTTCCCGCTGTTATAGGTAAAAAGGGTTCCTGGTTCGCATTTGATGTAGTACTGCATATAATCCCGGATCCAATTCTCCCATCCGCTAAATGTTACGGCATCTCCTCTCATATGGCCTGAAGTCATGGTCAACAAGTGACGAATGGTTAGTTTTCGCATATTTTCACAAGGTTCATTTGTCAGATGTTCGGGGAAGAAATCCATGACTTTATCGTCGATATGCAGGAGGCCTTCTTCGACTGCCATGCCGATTGCCAAGGCGATAAAACTTTTTGTTCCTGAATTCAGTGTATGCAGATATTCCGGGCGGTAAGGCTTTCTCCACCCTTCGGCAACGACTTTTCCGTGCTGAAGGACCATAAAGGAATGTCCATCCAATTCTTCAAAACGATTTACAAACCGCATTACTTTTTCCAAATCGATTTTGCCAAGTTCCGCAGGAACCCGTCCAAATTCATACATCTTTTTCCCTGCTTATATGTTCTGAGGCGTGTGTTTAGTCCATTGTGATTCCGCCGTCTGCGTCT
>X73_One_humped_Camel__coassemble_409_pt1 | contig 11284 bp, 10 predicted proteins | sample X73_One_humped_Camel__metabat2_low_PE_007 | metagenome-assembled genome bin X73_One_humped_Camel | reverse complement strand
GATTAGAAAGCTCCGCTTTCTCTAATGAGAAAAAGTTTTTTTTTTTTATTTTCCATTCATAAATCACGCCTGTCCCTTTCCATAATAGATTTCGTAAATTTCCTCGGTGTATTCGTTAGGGGCTTTATAAATGACCAGCGGCGCATCCACCTTCACCCAGGGCTTGCCGCCTCTCGCCGCCTCCACCAGCACCATGGTCGGCTCCTTGTCGGCATAGGGCTGCACAAAACGGATGCGCTTCGGCTCCAGCTTATATTGCCTGAGATACACCAAAATATCCGTCAGGCGGTGGGGCCTGTGGATCATGTAAAACCGCCCCTGGGGCTTCAGCACCTTTGCCGCCGCCGCCACCACATCCTCCAGCGAGCAAAGAATTTCATGCCGGGCGATGGCTTTGGCTTCAAAGGGGTTCACCAGCCCGCCCCCCTCGTTCATATACGGGGGATTGGAGGTGACCACGTCGAAGGTGGAGCCGCCAAAAAGAGCAGCCGCTTCCTTGATGTCCCCCTCTTTGATGGCAACCCTTTCCTCCAGCTCGTTCAAAAGCACGCTGCGGTTGGCCATTTCGGCGCTTTCCGGCTGAATTTCCAGCCCGGTGAAATGCCCGCCCTTGGTTTTTGCCGCCAGCAAAATAGGAATGACTCCGGTGCCCGTGCCTAAGTCCAGCACCCTTTCGCCCTTTTTCACCCTGGCAAAGCCCGCCAGAATGACCGCATCCACGCCGAAGCAGAACCGCTTGGGGTCCTGAATAAGTTGGTGCCCATCCCGATGCAGGTCGTCCACCCGCTCATGGGGATGGATGGTGATATCAGTCCTCATAGGCTTTCAGTTCCTCCGGAATAGGCTCCTGCTTTCGTTTTTTCTTGGAACGGATGAGCTTGATCTCATCCACATGATAAAAGCCGATGATGGGCGGTTCTGTTTCCACCTTGCGCACCGCCGCTTTTACCATCTGCATCAGCACGTTGGTGGTCAGAATTTCGCCTGTACCGTCGGGCGTGGAAATGATATCCCCCACCCGGGGCAGTTTTTTGTTCAGTTCTTCGTAAACATCTTCTTCGTATTTCAGGCAGCACATCAGTCTGCCGCAGATGCCGCTGATTTTTGTGGGGTTCAGGGACAGATTCTGTTCCTTCGCCATTTTGATGGATACGGGCTGGAAATCCCCCAGGAAGGTTGCGCAGCAAAGGGGTCTGCCGCAGATGCCGATGCCGTTGAGCATCTTCGCTTCATCCCGCACGCCGATTTGGCGCAGCTCGATGCGCATGCGGAACACCGCCGCCAGTTCCTTTACCAGTTCCCGGAAATCCACACGTCCGTCGGAGGTGAAGTAGAAGATGAGCTTATTTCTGTCGAAGGTCATTTCCACATCCACCAGCTTCATATCCAGTTCCAGCCGGGTGATTTTTTCCAGGCAGATATCGAAGGCTTCTGTTTCCTTCTTCCGGTTGTTTTCCACCGTTTTCGCGTCTTCCTTCGTTGCCTTGCGGATCACCTGCTTCAGGGGGGCAACAATGCCCTCCTCCGGCACAAAGGTGTTTTCCTTGATGACTGTGCCGTATTCCACGCCTCTCGCGGTCTCCACGATGACGCCGTCTTCTTTTTCCAGTTTCAGGCCTGCGGGGTCAAAGTAATACATCTTGCCCGCCTTCTTGAAACGGATGCCTACCACTTCTTTCATTGGTCTGTCTCCTTTAAGTCCATCAGCATGACCTCCATGGTCAGCCGAAAATTTGCGTTTTGTATAAGCCGCATGCGGGCTGTTCGCACCGCCTCGGCCCGTTTCGCCAGGCTTTCCGCCGGGGCCTTCGCTCCACGGAAAATGGCGTCTTTCTTATCCTTCTGGATGAGGCAGCGTTCCTCCCGAAGGCTTTTGGCCGCCAAAAGGTCCCGATACCACAATTCCATGATATCCAAAAACCGCAGGTCGTTTTTATAGACCTCCAGTTCTTTTGCCAGTAAATAGGCCTCTCCCTCCGGCATGGAAGGAAGGGCTTCCAGCTTGCCCAGAATATCCTGCCGCATTTCACGGAAGGCCTCATCCTCTTTCAATTCCAGGGCCTGCCCGATGCGCCCCTGGGCGTATGCCGCCAGGATATGGCTTTCCTCCTCCAAAAGGCCGTGCCGCATCAGATATGCCGCCACCGTTTCTTCCGAAAGGGGGCGAATTTTCATGGTCACCACCCGGGAAAGGATAGTGGGCAAAAAAGCCTCCGCCCGTTCCGCCAAAAACAGAAACATGGCATGGGCCGGCGGTTCCTCCAGGGTTTTCAGAAGGGCATTCTGGGCCTGGATGTTCATGGTATCCGCCTTTTCGATGATATAGATTTTTTTCTGGTAATGATAGGGCTTTAAGTCTACTGTTTCCAGAATTTGCTCCCGGATCTCGTCCACGACGATGTTTTTCTTTTCGCCCCGCACATAAATGATATCGGGATGGTTGCCATGGTCAAAGGCCTGACAGCTCCCGCATCGGCCGCAGGGGCCATCCGCCCCTTCGCACTGCAGGGCCTTGGCAAAGGTATTGGCAATGAGCCGCTTGCCCGCCCCGGCGCCCCCCAGAAATAAATAAGCATGGGAGACTTTGCCGCCGGAAGCCGCTTTTTTCAATTGGCTCACCAGAGGTGTATTTCCCCAGATCTCCTGAAATGTATACAAATCCCCCTGCTCCTTTCTTTTTCCCTGGGCGGGAAAATCCTTTCTCAGCCGCTTCAGAATCAAGATTTTTGCCTTGCGAAAAACCGCTAACTTTCGCCATCATTCCTCGCTCACGCAGTCTTTGACTGCACGTTCGCTCCTCATAAACGATGGCTCAACCGCTTCAGAACTTATGGAACTGTTCCACATCCAGCACGAATACCGTTGCCCCGCCAACCTTTACTTCAATGGGTGCCAGGATAAATCCATGCATCGCCCCGCTGGAAGAAGGCAGCGTCGCATACTGGGTACGCACCTTGCTGTTTTCTTCGATGATCTTCAGGGCTTCTTCCACCTTTTCCGCCTCCACACCGGTCATAATGGTGGTGTTGCCGCTGCGCAGAAAGCCGCCCTTGGTGGCCAGTCTGGTCACCTGAAATTTCGCTTCATTCAGATGGGAGATCACTTCGCCCGCATCTTCATCCTGAACGATGGCAATAATGAGTTTCATCATATAAAACCCTCCTTTATCCTCTAGCTCAAAAGCCGAATAATTGATCCAATCTTGCTTTGATATCAGCGAAAACCGCCTCCGCCGGCCGGTCTGCATCAATATCCGCGATGCGCCCGCCGCTTTCCCGAGCCAGGGCCAGATAGCCTTCGTAAACCTTCTCATGGAAGGCCGCCTGCTCCAGCTCCAGACGGTCCAGCTCATGGCCGTCCTGCTTGTTTTTTCTGGCCATGCCTGCCGCAGGGCTGATGTTGAGGAAGATGGTCAGGTCAGGCGCCCTGCCGCCGGTGGCGATGCGGTTCACTTCCGCCACCATATCCCCCAGCCCCCGGCCATAGGCCTGATAGGCGATGCTGGAATCCGTAAAACGGTCAGAAAGAACGACCTTTCCCTCCGCCAATGCCGGCAAAATCTTTTCTTCCACATGCTGGGCACGGCTTGCCGCATAAAGGAGCATCTCCGCCCGGCCGGTCATGGCTTTGTTGGCGGGGTCCAAAATCAGCTCCCGTATTTTTTCTGCCACAGGGGTGCCGCCGGGTTCCCGGGTCAGGATATAGTCCAGCCCTTTTTCCCGCAGGTATGCTTCTATTTTTTTGATTTGTGTGGATTTGCCGCTGCCGTCGCCGCCCTCCACGGAAATAAACCAGCCTTTCATAAAGACACCTCTGTATCATAAAGTCAAAAAATGCTTTGCCGCAAAGGGATGCCGAAAAATGGGTATACCTTTGCTAATTGTATATTATAACACATCATTTCTCCATGCGCAAAGAAAATGCGTGGAAAATGCCAGGTGCTCGACTGAAATTTAAATTCTCGCTTTTTAAAAAAATATACTTGGGCCCATTCGGACAAAAACACCCTGCAATATCACGGTTACAGGGTGTTTATCATATCTAAAATTATTTTCTTTTTTTCGCTATTCAGTTTTTTGAAGGAAGAAAGCAATTGCTTCTCCTCCGATTTCAATTCATGGCCCAAAAGCTCATCCACAGAAACATCCAACGCATCGGCCAGAAGCAACAGCGTATCCAGGGAGGGTTCATTCCTGCCGCTTTCATAATTGGCAATGGCCGTATAGCCATAATGCAGGGCCTTCGCCAATTTCTCCTGAGAATAACCTTTCTCCTTACGAAATTTCTTTACATTTTTTGCAAAATCAGACATAAACGCACCTCACTATCTCAAAAGTAGGCTATGTATAGTCTATATGTTATCACACATCGCCTATTTTGTCCAATCAAGCTGGGTATTCTGTAAAAAAGCAGATTGGAGGATGCCCTATGAATACGATTACAGCAATCAGAAACAGAATTTTGCAGCTTTGCGGGGAACGTAATTTAACCGTAAATAAACTTGCGACAATCTGCGCTCTTCCACCCTCTTCCATAAAAAGTATCCTTTACGGAAATAGCCAAAATCCCAAAATCCTCACAATCAAATTGATTTGTGATGGCTTGGATATGACCTTGGCGGAGTTTTTTGATACTCCGGAATTTAATAGCCTGGAACAGGAAATCAAATAAACAAGTAAAAGGACGGCAGATTGCCGCCCTTTCTTTTTGCCAAAACAATCCCCTGCCCCCGCGCAGGTAATTCCTCGCAGAAATTTTGAAAGCTTGCTTTCTTTTTTCTGAGAGGATTTACCGAGAAAAGGGGCAGAAACACAAGAACCACCGAAAAAAAGGCATTTAAAGCACCCGCTCCACCGTCGTTCCCGGGAAATAGTATGCGCTGATTTCTTCTGCCGTTTTCCCTTCCGCCGCCAGTGCCTTCGCCCCATACTGGCTCAGGCCCACGCCATGGCCGCTGCCCCCGCCATACAAAGCGATGCCCGTCAGTTCCCCTTTTTCGTTCTTCATTTCCTTTACAGCGAAATATCCGCTGGGTAACATAACATTTCCGACCAGAGAGTCGCCGCCGCTGCGCTGCAGATAGATGGGCTCCCCGATGGTCAGCCTTGTGGGGGACAGGACCTTACGGATGGCGTTTTCTGTCAGCACCTTTACCGTGCCCTTTTCAAAGGTCAACAGCAATTCCATGGCAACACCGCCCTCTCCCCGGCGGGTCACCGCCATGGCCTGCAAACGCCCCATATCTTGCGGTGTCTCTATTTCAAAGGCACCATTCTCCTGTTGCAAAAGCACCACCTGTCGTTTTTCGCTGCTGATTTCCGTCAGTTTTTGCCCCAAAATCTCAGAAAGCTGGCCGCAGGAAAAATAAACCTTCCAGCGGAACCAGGGAGATGCCTTATCGTAGGCTTCCGTTTCCCAATCCTGCCAGAAAGCCAGCCATTCTTCCTCCGTTTTCGGCCTTTCAAAGTTACCATAAGTCTGCGCCTGCAGATAGCTCCTGCCCTTGCCGCTGAAGCTGCCATCCGCCGACCATACCTCTTCACTGCCGGCCCCGAAACCGCAGGAGGTGGAGTAAAAATAAGTCTGGGCCACGGTCCCTTCTGCCGTTACGGCGCACAGCCCCTCTGTGGCCTTTATGGCCGCTTCTGCGGTGCTGTTCTCTGCATAGCCCAAATATACCTGGCTGGCCACCGTATCCACCACATGAGCCCCATAGGCGCAGTAGGCGTTGCCGTAAAACTGATTAAAGGCGAAGCTGCGGGCGGCGATGGCCTGGGCCTCCAACGCCCCCTGGCCAAAAGAGGTGGGCATTTCGCTGGGCACGACCCCCAACAGATACCGCTCCAGAGGCACCTCATTGATGATGGAAAAGCTGTTTTCGCCCCGCCGCTCCAGTTCCAGACTGCCTTCGTAGAGATAAGAGGTGCCGTCGGCAAAATCGATGCGGATGGGGCATGCCGCCTCCGCCGTCAGGATGCCATGGCTGAACCAGGGCAGGTCTGCCGTCAAGACTGCCTTGGCCCCTGCGGGAAATTTCTTTTCCGCCGCTGCGTTGGAAAGGGTGAAGCCTGTTTCCGCCGAAAGGGTCACTTTCTCCTGCTCCGTCCCCTTCAGAAGGACCCGCATGTTTTTCAAAACAGCATCCTCCTGCAGGACTGCGCCGCAGATTTTTCCATCCTTTTCATAATATTCCGCCGTATCCGTGCCGCAGATGAGGTCGGTGTAGTCTGCCAAAGAAACCGCATTTCCGCCATGGTAAATGCGGGCGTTTTCCGCCCATTTCAGCGGCCCTTTTTCCGCCAGATACAGCTCCTCCCCGCTGACCCGCTTCACCGTGCACCGTCCCAGAGAGGCCACAGGGGTCACCTCTGCCACCTGGCCCTTCTGCAGCTTCACATCGTAAAGCCCTGCTTCGATGTCCTCTTTGTACGAAAAGACCGCCGTGCCTTCTCCCGTTTCCAAAAGCAGGTTTCCCTCCTCTTTTCGGCAGTAAATATGCTGCACGATAGGGGAAAGGGCCTCCACTGTCAGCAAGGCCAGAATCTCCCCTTCCTTTTCCAGAAAGGTGATGCGGCTATACTGATAGGGCGTTAAATCCAGCCCCGCCGCTGTATATTTTCCGCTGTCACAAAGGCCATCGGCGGAAAGCAGGACGGTATTTTTTTCCCGGATGCCATAGGAATACAGGCTGTCCTCTCCCCTTCTGGCCCGGAGTGCTGTTTCCAGAAGCTGCACCCACAATTCGCAGGAGACCGCCATGGTTTTGTTTTCCTCCGTCAGGACGATGCGGCTGTCATAATCGGGGGCCAGCCTGTCCATCAGGGCCTGGGCCTCCCAAAGGCTCAGGTCATCCCGGGGGCGAAAGGTGCCCTCCTCGCTGCCGGCAAAAAAGCCCTGCTCCACGCAGCCCTTGACATAGGGAAAAGCCCATTCTTCCGCAGAAATATCCGTAAATTCCAATTCCGTTTCCAGCTCCGCCAGTTCGGCATTGGAATAGAAGGCCAGGGCGATGGTCTTTGCCGCCATTTCCCTGGTGATGGCCGTATCCGTGCCGATGATGCCTGTCTGCGCCCGGCTGGGCGCATGCTCCTCTGCGGCGCACCCCGCCAAAAATAAAATAAATATCAAAAGTATTCCCCTTCTCATTTCTTCCGCCTCCTTGTACAAGTTTATGCAAAAAAAATAGCCTTAGACTAATAAGTCTAAGACTAAAATTTATCATAATAAAATCCTGATATTGACGAAAAAAATATCCCGAAATGCCGGTCTTGCCTCTTGACACCTAGCCTCAGCCAGGTGGGTGTCCGCAGCCGCAGACTCTGCCTTCCCCCGCCCAAAGGGAATTATCTTGGGGCCTGACATATCTGCCGCCTATAGGAGTCCCTAGTCAAAAATGTAGGTTCAAATATGGCAAGTTGTCGCGCATCTCAGGATTTATGGTTTGATTATACTACAAATGTCCTTCTCAGGCAATATAAAATCGCAATTTTCATGATTTTTCACTACAGGAAACCACTGCCAGCCATGGGGCGCCGACCCAGATGGCAATATCCGCAAGGTTGAAGATCGGGGCATTTTTTCCCTCCACGGGGACAAACAGAAAATCTGTGACCTGCCCTTTTTTTGCCCTTTCGCAGAAATTGCCGAGACCGCCGCCCAAAATCAGGGCCAGGGGAACTGCGTATTTTTTGCTCTTCCTTCCCCGCAGAACGTTCAGGAAGCCCACGCCGTAACAGGCCAGCAGCCCGCCGGTGAAAAGAAGGATGCCTTTTCGTTTCCCGCTGCATTTATTATAAGCGATGCCGCTGTTTTTTATGTGCCAGAAATACAGGTGATTTTTGACAATTTCTATTTTCCGGTTCTGGGGCAGGGACGCATCCGCCCATTTTTTCGCTACCGCATCCAGCCCGAAAACCATGAACAATGTCAAAATTCCTTTCATTTTCCTCAGCCCTCCCCAAAAGAATACCTTGCTATAAAACCGCTCTCGTACTATAATTCTAATATACGGAAATGATAAAAGTAAACCCACAAAATTTTCAAGAGAGGTGTCTTTATAATGGCTTTGGTAACAACAAAAAAAATGTTTGAAAAGGCTTTCGAAGGCGGTTATGCCATCGGCGCTTTCAACATCAATAACATGGAGATCATTCAGGGCGTTGTGGCGGCTGCAAAAGCACAGAATTCCGCTGTGATCCTGCAGGTTTCCAAATCCGCACTGAAATATGCCCATCCCAAATACCTGAAAGCAATGGTAGACGCTGCCATTGAGGAAACAGGCCTGGATATCGCCCTGCATTTGGACCATGGTTCTGATTTCGAGGTTTGCAGAGACTGCATCGAATACGGCTTCACCTCCGTTATGTTCGACGGTTCCCATCTGGACTATGAAGAAAACGTGGCCCAGACAAAGAAAATCGTGGAATATGCCCACGAAAGAGGCGTAGTGGTGGAAGCGGAACTGGGCAAGCTGGCCGGCGTGGAAGATGAAGTGAAAGTAAACGCTGCGGATGCGACTTACACAGACCCCGACCAGGCGGTGGATTTCGTAACAAGAACAGGCGTTGACTCTTTGGCTATCGCCATCGGCACAAGCCACGGCGCATACAAATTCAAAGGTGAAGCAAAGCTGGACTTCGACAGACTGGCGACCATTACAGAAAAACTGGAAGCGGCTGGGTTCCACAACTTCCCCATCGTGCTGCACGGTGCGTCTTCCGTTGACCAAAGATGCGTGGCAATGTGCAACGAATATGGCGGCAACATTGCGGGGGCAAAAGGCATCCCCGCTGAGATGCTGAGAAAAGCATCCTCCATGGCGGTTTGCAAGATCAACATGGACACAGACCTGAGACTGGCGCTGACAGCGGCCATCCGCAAAGCTTTCGGTGATGACCCCGCTGCATTTGACCCCCGTGGGTATCTGGGCGCAGGCAGAGACCTGATCCAGGAACTGGTGGAAGACAAGATCAAAAACGTCATCGGCTCCACAAATTCTATGGACTAATTTTTTGGGACTCCGTCCCAAACCCTGCCAGGGAAATCATTTCCCTGGACCCTTATACTGACACAAAACTGCGTTTTGTGTGGAGAATAAATTTATTCTTCGCAAAAACGCAGTTTTTGCAAATAGGGTCAAGGGCATTATGCCCTTGCGAGGTGTGGGCGAGAAGCCCACGAAAAAAACAAAGGAGGAAATCGCTATGTATGAATTGGTACAGGTAGCAGAAAATACATATTACATCAACTCCCCTTCCAAAATCGGCGTGTACCGCGTCAGCGACGACAACGTTTGGCTCATCGACAGCGGCAACGACAAGGACGCAGGCAGAAAAATCCAGAAAATTCTGGACGCCCAAGGCTGGAAACTGACCGCTATCATCAACACCCACTCCAACGCGGACCATGACGGCGGCAATACCTTGCTGCAGAACAAGCTGAACTGCGCCGTTTATACCACCCCTATGGAAGGCATCGTCGTGGAAAACCCTATTCTGGAGCCTACCTTCCTTTACGGCGGCTATCCCTTCAAAAAACTGCGGAATAAATTCTTGATGGCGACCCCTTCCAAGGCCCAGGATATCGCAGAAGCGAAGCTGCCGGAGGGCATGGAATATTTCCGCCTGCCCGGCCATTTCTGGGATATGATCGGCGTAAAAACCCCCGATGATGTTTATTTCCTGGCAGACTGCATCTTTGGGGAAAATACCGTGAATAAATATCATATTTCTTTCTTCTATGATATTGCCGCTCAGTTTGAAACGCTGGATATGGTGGAAAAACTGGAAGGCAGGCTGTTCATCCCCGCCCATGCGGAGCCGATGGAGGATATACGCCCTCTGGTGAAGCTGAACCGGGATAAATCTCTGGAAATCCTGAACGTTCTTTTGGACATCTGCAAGGAACCCATGCATTTTGAACTGGTGCTGAAAAAGGTTTTCGAGCAATATGGGCTGACCATGGATCACGCCCAGTATGTGCTGGTGGGCAGCACGGTCCGTTCCTATCTGGCGTACCTTTGCGATCAGGGTAAAGTGGAATGTTATGTGGAAGATAATCTGCTGCTGTGGAAAACGGTGACAGAAGCATAAGCAAAAAAAAAGAAAGCACTTGATTTTTCCAATCAGGTGCTTTTTTATTGCAATTCTTTGTATCGCAAAAGCGTACGCTTTTGTAAGTCAGGTCAAGGGGGTGACCCCCTTGCAGGTGTTTGAGGGCAGAGCCCTCAAGGACTTAAAACAGCTCCCCCGGTCGATAGCCTTCCGGCAGTTCTTCTTCCTCCAGGAACTGGAAGCTTTCATCCTGCAGGATGGGCAGGAAGGCCTCAAAGGGAGGTCTCGAGAATTCGGAGCCATAATTGCTTGCGCCGAACCATGCGCCCTCTTTCGCCTTCAAATTCAGGCCACGGGCAAATTTTGTCCGGTTGGAGCAATCATGAACAGCCACATTCCAGCCTTCTTCATCGGCTAGTTTCATCAGTTTAAAGGTCAGTTCACGGCTCCAGATGGGAGAAACATAGCCATGTCTGTAAACATACATATTTTCCCCTGCATAGTTCCAGATGTTGTTATTATTCAGGTGCAGTTCCGCACAGTTCATAAAGTCCACGCCTGTTGCCAGGATTTTATCTTTTTTCTCCATAAACGCATCGAAATATTCCGGCGTCATGGGTGTTTCGATACCCACATATTTGATATATTTCTTGGCCATAGCCATGGCTTCGATGACCTTATCGGAAGCATTGGTCGCCCCCAGATTGAAGCGCAGTTCATCCAAGCCCGCTTCGCCCAGGGCTTTCAGGTTTTCTTCCGTTGCCAGGGTGCCGTTGGTATACATATGCTGATGGATGCCTGCTTCGTGGAATTTTTTGATGACGCCGTAGTATTTTTCTATCTCCATAAAGGGTTCCAGATAGACATAGGAAATGCCGGTGGGTTTTTCCTGCACGGAAAGCAACAGGTCAAGGTCTCTTTCGTAGAATTTTGTGCCGCCGATTTCCCACAGGCCTTCGCCGATGGGCATACAATCCTCCAGTTCGCCGTAGTTATAGCAGAATTTGCACTGGATGTTGCATTTATTTGTTTTGCGGATAGCGGTCAGGCCGGTGCCGGTCATGCAGGAACGGCAGCCTTTAGCGAATTTTTTCTCGGGGCCGACGAAGTAGGTTCTGCCGTTTACGGATTTCAGGCCTTTGATCTCGGCCATCAGCTTTTCGTTTCTGGCATCGATGGCGTCTTCGATCTGGGCGAAGGTGGCATAGACCAGTTCCATCTGCTTGGGCATC
>X73_One_humped_Camel__coassemble_400_pt1 | contig 11488 bp, 6 predicted proteins | sample X73_One_humped_Camel__metabat2_low_PE_007 | metagenome-assembled genome bin X73_One_humped_Camel | reverse complement strand
TTCTTGTCTAAATTGCGGAAGCATAGAAACTGCGAATGAAGAAATGCAGAAAACGAAAAAACGGTTTGGCAAAGAAGATAAAGTTTTATGCTATCATGTGATTCAATCATTTCCACCGGGTGAAGGGACGCCGGAGCAAATTCACAAAATTGGAATTGCGTTTGCGAAAGAATGTTTCGGTGATTATGAAGTAGTGATTGGTACTCACTTGGATCGGGGTCACTTACATAATCATATTGTGATAAATTCTGTTTCTTTTGTAGACGGCAGGAAATACCGATCTGTGCCCAAAACGCTATATCACTTGCGTGAAGTATCAGACAGGATTTGTAAAGAAAATGGTTTGTCAGTTATTATTCCGAAAGGTAAAGGAAAACACTATTCTGAATGGCAGGCAGAGAAAGTGGGAAAAGTCACGATCAGAAGCATGATCCGCAAAGATGTGGATGCAGCCATTGAAAAATCTTTTAACTACCGCAGTTTTCTGGATGCTATGAGAGCCAGTGGCTATATCGTGAAATATGGCGAGAATGTAACACACACAGCTATCAAGCCGAAAGGCGGTCAACGATACATTCGCTTATCATCGCTGGGAAAAGGATATACAGAAGCCGATATTCAGGAACGATTGCGAAAGAAACGAATGTATGATGATTTTCGTTTTCATGGTAAAAAACGTAGAAATCATAACAAAATTCGCTTGACAGGTAGTTTTCAGAAAAGCAGAAAAATCACAGGAATCAGAGCCTTGTACTGGAAGTATCTATACCTTTTAGGCAAGGCAAGGAAAAAGACAGGCAGAAGAAAAGTCAGCCCTTATTTGTACGATGATGTGATTCGCTTTGAAAAATATGTAAAACAGAATAAATTTCTTTCCGAAAACAGGATAGATACTACAGAGGACATCGAGAAATTGATGTCTTTTTTTCATGGGGAAATATCCAGACTTCAGGAAGAAAGAAAAAGGATTGGAAAGGAGGTGAGGCTTAGGGGAGAAAGTGTGAAAGGTGATATGGCATATCAGCAGTGCAGTGACGAATTGAAAAAGAATCGAAGTAAACTGCGGATGTGCGAGAGCATTCTGGAAACAGAGGGGAGGATACGAAACAATTTACAGACATTGAACGAACTGGAACGAAAGGAGGGAAAAGACTATGAGCCAAGGGAGCGAAGCAGCAGAACAAATGACAAAGGAAACCCTGCGGATCAGCGAAACCATAGCAAAACTGACGGGAACAGGGGCTAAAAACCTTGCTGTATTTCTGGCGGCGGTGATGAAGGATAATGTGAAAATCAAAGGGAAAACGAATCTGAACACCCTTTTGAAAGAAGGTAAGGAACTGAAGGTGTTTCCTATTCAGGAAGAATATCTGCACCAGTTTTCCAGAGAAGCAAAGAAATACGGCATCCTTTACACCGTCATCAAAGATACCAAGGCAGACCCGCCCACATTTGACATCCTAGCCAGAGCAGAGGATGTGTCGAAAATCAACAGAGTATTTGAACTCATTGAATATCCAATTCCCGGCAGGGAGGACGAAAAAAAGGCGAAGGCCCCTTATCAGCAAGAGAGCAGATCAAGCGTGCGAGAGATTGGCTGGAATACAGACAAAGCGAATACGACTGATCGTAAATCTGTGATAGGGGAGTTAAACAGAATCAAAAAAGCAAAGAGTGTTTCAGAGAAAGAACGGTGATCAAATGAAACGATTTTTATTTTGCATGGTATGTATGCTTTCTGTATCTGTAACAGCTTTCGGGGCATATCCGTCGAAGATCGAAACGGTGCAGAACGGAGGCAAAACAGAAATCCATAAGGTTTATGAACTGGGGGCAGATGAACCTCCCTCTTCTATTCCGCAGGACAGTTTTGAACAGGACGGCAAAACCTATGTTTTGCAGGATATTTTGAAAAATGAGATCCCGTCCTATGAAACGAGAGAGATCATCGAACCTGTGACAGTAGAAAGTGAAACAAATAAGATGGAGGATATTCTTCCATTGATTCCTGCGACAAAAGAAGTTCTGACGGATGATGGCTTTTCCGGCACTTTGCAGCTGGATGTGTCTACGATTCAGATTGAAAGCAAAGGGACAGGTACAAGCAGTTATACCATGAAAGCGACCAGAACGTACCCGAACCTTGCAGGAGCAGATTTGCAGTTCATTCCAAAGACAACGGAAGAAAATGGACATACTTTACAGTTTGCATCCGTTGACTGGCAGAGTGATAACACAGCCAATGTGGACAACCACGCCATTACAGACAGATATACCGCAGTTGTGACTTACGAAGGTACAGGAACAAGAAGTTACAGCAAAGGCTATACGGTGACTGCGGAATATAGCGGTATCGTATCCAAGACTGCCGCAGATACAGTGCAGTACACAGCAATTTTCGTACAGGAAAATGCGTTTCCCATTGACCTGAATATGATCCTGTTACCTCTTTGCGGTGCAGGTATCGCACTGGCAGGTATGGCAGTATTCCAGTCTAGGAAGAAAAAGAAAGGAGAGCGTGCGGATGAACAAAGCGAAAGTAATGAAATCAACGAAAGCGATTCTGCTGACAGCATCGATCCTGCTGATGACAACGACAACAATTACCCCGGTGTATGCTCTTGATTCAGATTTGATGTATTCCTTCCAAAACTCTGAAACAGGAAACTTTGGTAAGGCAACCTCTATCGATCCGGTTACTGTTGTGGAAGCAGCGAATACATATAACATCAATGTCAGCAAAGACAGTGCCTTTATTCCTCCTGCCTTTGGTTCTTATTCGGCGGATACGAGAGGAACGGGAGAATTACTGACACCGAATATTTCAGGTGTATCCCAGATGAGTATTGGTTCCGGCAGTATCAGTGCTGCAGCAAACACAGGCTTTGACATTGGGACGGTGGTATATCCGCCTTCTGATACGGTTTCTTCTCCAAACTACAGTTATACGCAGAATAAATTTACCTTGCCCGATGGTCTCTATGATTCTGACGGCAGTATCGGCAGACTGAAGATTGATGAAATTGACCTGAATGTAAAGGTTTATGAAACAGAAAGTCTGGAAAGCCTTGCGAAAGGTGCAGGACATTTTAAGTCTACTTCCTGCTGGGACGGCAACATCGGTCTGTGCGGCCATAACAGAGGTGTGACTAACCACTTCGGTAAGATTCATACACTGGAGAAAGGCGATAAGATCAAATACACAACAAAACTGGGTACAAGAACTTACAAAGTTGTTTCTGTGAAGAAGATTGAAGAAACGGATTTTTCCTATCTGCAGAGAACCAGTGATAACAGAATCACACTTATTACCTGTGTCAATAACCAGCCTGCAAAACGTTGGTGCGTACAGGCAGTAGAAGTGTGATTTTTTGCGTGAATCGGAAATCTTTAGGATAATAAAAGAAAAAGAGAATTGCGGAAGGAAGTGGAATTATGAAAAAACTGACAACGATGCTGATGACTGGTGTTTTGGCTGTCGGCGGTGCTGCAACAGCCTATGCGGATACGGAATATAAAACGGTAACATTGCATGATGCAAAGGTACGGTTCAATGACGGAGAAGTCCAGAATATCCAGTGCTATAACATTGAAGGATATAACTTTGTCAGAGCAAGAGATATTACGAATGAACTGGATGTGGCAGTATATGCCATCCAGAATGGTACTGCTGGCGTCATGGTAGACCCTCACAACAGACCTACATCTTCAGCGGAAGCGGAAGAACTGACACAGCAGACTGCCAAAGTTAAAGTAGAAAAAGGAGAACTGATATATGATGGCTCTGTCAGTGAAGCAGAATGTTTCCTGCTGAATGGCAGGTATTACTTCAAACTGGCAGACTTTGCGGATGCTAGTAAATATGCGAAGGAAGGTACTCTGGAACTGGTGAATATCGAAGCGAAAGCAGGCATTGTAACGCAACCATTTATGCCGACATTTTATGGCATTGAAATCGGTTGGGATGAGGAAGAAAAAGTCATTGATGTGACATATACGATGATCGATTTGCAGAAAATGTTTGATGATATTCGTGGTGGAAAGGTGCTGGAAGTAGAAAAAATGGACAGCGGAGAAATGGAAAATGCTGCAAAGACTGATACTTTTACGGTGCAGGCTCCTTTGACATCAGCCCCCAAAGAAGGTGAAATCCTGGCGAACATCCTGATCGATGAAAATAAAGCAGCTTATCTGGATGATGCTATGACAAAGCCGAATACAGAGAATTATACAAAGGCGTATTCTTATATGGATTCTGGTATGATCGGACAGTGTACCTGGTATGCCAGAGGGCGTATGATGGAAACTGTCGGTGAACATATCAGACTGAATCCATTCCCCGGCAGCGGCGTGAATAACTGGGTGAAGAAAGCGCAGAGCGATGACTGCCCTGATGTAGATGGTGTAACAGATCCCTATGCAATTCAGCCCAGAAGCATTGTGACTTGGGATGGACATGCTGCATTTGTGGAATGGGTAGACTATGACAGTGAAGGTAGCCCGGTGAAAGTATACTTCACAGAAGCCAATGCAAACCATAGAAGTACCAATAGAGTGACTGGTGCATATTATCCTGATTTCGATGCAGCAGTTAAGGTCTGGGACTTCGATAAATTCATCAACAGAGGGGATTTTATCGGCTATGTTGTGGCAAAATGACCTGTATAGAAGCATATCTTGATGGATTTGTAAATACTCTTTTTTGCCGAAGTTTTATAAAAGATATTGTATAGATTGGCAAATTGACTTCTGATGCAAAGAATTGATAAAATAATAAAAGATTTTTGCAAGAAGGAGAGAAGTCTATATGAGTATTTTTTACGGAGAACTGAATGAAAAGGAACAGAAAGATATGGTGGCTCTCTCTGGGGATAATGGGCAGAAAATTTGGATCAGTTCTCATAAATGGCTTCGTCCGCAGGAAATCATTTCCGAAGGAAGTGAAGTCCCTGATGCAATTTTGCATCTTCTGAAAAAATGGCGAAAAGAAGTATATCAGATCCCTGAAAAGTATGAGATGAAGCATCGTGTGGAGAAGGCATCTATGGAATTTATCTATGAAGATAATTTCTTTGAGTTACATCCTGGTTCTGTTGCGGCATCTCATGAAGTGTTCCATCTGATTGCAGATAAAATCAAGAGTGATTTGAAACATTTAGGCTGTCCTTATACCAAATATAATTGGGAAATGGACTGAGTTTAACAAAATATGGTCAGTGAAGAAAAGCGGAAGATATATCCGCTTTTTTTGTTGCTTAAATTTAGAAAAAAGAAAGGAGAAATGAGTATGAAAAACACTTTGACAAAAAGAATGTTTGGCTTAGGTCTTTCTGCGGTGATGCTGTTGTCCTCGGTTTCAGTGGCATCAGCAGATAATTATGGTATTTCAACTTATGGCACAGTATATCATGCCAATCAGAAGTTTGATATTGCAAATGCCAGCTGTCGCGAAGCGATTCTGAAATGCAACGGCAGTGCGGACTATGATAATTTCGCACCTGCACAGGTGAGTTGGACAAACCCAGCCAATGAAACATTATATCAGGCGTACTGCATCAATCCTGCATACCCCGGCTATGGGGATGTGGCGGATTATGGCATTGATATTGAACGCTTTGATAACAGCTGCATCGTTGATGCAGGCGGTTCCGGCGGCTCCGGTAAAACGGCAGGCTCCGCATCTTCTGCCGGCAATACCATTGCGGCATTTCTGGAAGGTGCAGTGAACTATGGGTATCCTTCTGTTTCTGCGGAAACGCTGTTAGGCGGCAGTGCTGCAGACTTTGGTGTAAGCAAAAGTCAGTTGGAGTATGCAGCATATCTGGCGACTAAGATGGCGATTTGGTCTGGTATTCATAATAACTATGGTATCAATACTTGGAGTGAGAATACAGGAGCGACCCAGTATCCCCATGCATTGAGGGTAAAGGTACTGGCTGCAACAAAATCCATTTATAATGCGGCAGGCAGTTATGCACCACATGACGGTCAGAGTACGGTAACACTGACTGCAGGTACACCTACATTGTCTGGCAGCAGCTATGAAACGACATTTACCATTGCCAATACAGACAACAATGTAGATGGCTCTGATATGTATGTAGAAATGGCTGTAGGCGGTACATTTATGAATGGACTTACGATCTGTGATGAGGATGGTAAGGAGTACCCTACTACTAAAACATCCGGCGGTACAGAGCGTTATATTCTGCCTGATGGCACAACAGAATTTAAGGCGGTGCTGGCAGACCCCGGTGATGCAGGTGCATCCGTAGAATTGAGATTGTACGCACAGCAGAAATCGAAAATTCTGCTGTATGGCAGAAGCACATCTGCAGGGGCACAGAACTATGTGCTGGCGGGTAATTTCTATGATAACCCTACAGCATCTTTTGTGATCGGTGATACAGGTGTTGTAGAAGACCCAGATGAACCAGTGACGCCCAGCACACCCTCTGGCTCTGGCGATCTGGAAGTGATTAAACTGGATGCAAGGGACAATGCAACACCTTTATCCGGTGTGACTTTTGATTGCTATAACTCCAAAGGTCAATTGATTGACACAGGTACAACGAATAGCAGTGGTAAATGGATTCCCGAAATCCCCGGTTCCGGTACTTATACCATCATTGAACGGGATTCCGGAAATTCCTATCAGCTGACAGAACCAACTTCTCTGGTTATTACAGTGCAGGACGATAAAAAAGCAACAGCCACTTTCCGTGATTACCCCAGCCAGACGGTGACCATGGAAAAAGAAGATGCCACTACAGGTAAACCTATCCTCGGCGTGGAATACGAAATCGTTCAGATTGACGGTGATGGCGCATGGAGAGCAACGGGTAAAACAGACAGTAACGGTAAAATCACGTGGGAAGATGTTCCTGATGGTACATATCTGGTGAGGGAAGTATCTACGGTTGAAGGATATATTCTGGATAGCACACCACAGTATGTAACTGTGAAAAATGGGCAGGCCCCCAGTCTGAAATTCCTGAACAGTAAGTTCCCTGGTCTGACGATTATGAAAGTCGATAAACAGACAGGTGAAGTGATTAAAGGAACAGCAACATTCTTGGTAGAACAGATCAACGGCAGTTACAGCACATCTGTAGAAACAAAGAATGGCATTGCAGAACTGAAGGATCTTCCTGTAGGTTCTTACAAAATCACAGAAAAATCCGCACCCGAAGGTTATGTTCTGGATACGACACCTGGAACAATCTATCTTGGTGAAAATGAAAGCAAACAGTATATTGCCCATAACCTGAAAGCGCCTGTACTGACGATCGAAAAGGATGATGCCAAAACAGGTGATCCTATTTCCGGCGCAAAATATGAAGTGAAAAAATCCGATGGTACAAAAATTGGCGTTGTGGAAACAGGTGCAGATGGTAAGGTAACATTAGGTATGAAAGGCAGCGAATTGGGGTATCTGGAACCTGACACCTATACTGTGACAGAAATTTCCGTTCCAGAACCTTATATGCTGGCTGAAAAGCATCAGGATATTCAGCTGAAGGCTGGCGATCAGAAATCCTTGCTGTTTGAAAACATCAAATATCCTACATTGATTATTCAAAAAACGGATGCGACAACCAATAAAGGTGTTGCCAATGTTACTTTCAAAATTGAATATGAACAGGCAGACGGCGGCATTAAAACAGTAGGTACATTCAGAACAGATAAAGATGGCCGTATCACACTGCCCTATGTGGAACCCGGCTGGTATATCGTAACAGAAACGATTCCTGCACAGGGGTATCAGGTTCCTGTAAATCCTTCCACAAGGGTTTATCTGGCTCCCGGTGATAATTCCTATGTAACTGCTGATAACACACTGAACAGCACAAATGCGGATACAGGCAGCACGGATGAACAGAGCAGCAGCGATATGAAAATCACAAGCGGTAAGGAGTATCCTGTTGTTGGCGGCATCGTGAACTATCCTCTGAATAGCATTGTCATCAAAAAAGCGGATGCCAATACAGGTGAAATGTTGGACGGAGCAACTTTTGAAGTGATCCGAGTAACAGGCGAAACAAGCGGTCAGAATGGTACAGTAGTATGCACCGTTACTACAGACCATTCCGGAGTAATCGTTATCACAGGTCTGGAAGCAGGTGCGTATGCAGTTCGTGAAATCAAGGCTCCTGCAAATTATCTGATTGCAGAAACTGATCTGCAGACAGTAAATCTGAAAGCTGACGGTACCAGTGTGGTAGAAGTGATTTTCAGAAACCTGCCTTATGGTTCTCTGCTGATCTCCAAGGTGGATGCAGAAAACAATAAACCACTGGCAGGTGCAGTGTTCAAAGTAACAACAAGTGATGGTACAGTTGTTGGCAATGATAACGGTGAATTTACAACAGATAATAACGGCGAAATCCTCGTTCCCAATCTGGAACCCGGTAGTTATGTGGTAACAGAACTGAGAGCCCCTGCAGGGTATACCAAAGATACTACACCAAAAACAGTGAAAATTGGCACAGACGGCGGCACTTATCGTCTGGAATTTACCAACAAAGTATTGTCTGGTATCAAAATCATCAAGACGGATTCTAAAACAAATGCACCACTGGAAGGTGTATCCTTTGCAATCAGCAAATTAAATGGTGAAAAAATCGGCACATATACAACAGACAATACAGGCGTGATTTATGTAGGCAGTCTGGAAGATGGCTGGTACACTGTAACAGAAACAAAAGGTCTGGAAGGCTACCACTGGGACAAAGAACCCAGAACGGTGGAAGTAAAATCCGGCACACAGACCATTGTGGAAGTGGAAAACGAACCTTATTCCTGTCTGGTGATCGAGAAGACCAACAGCAGAAATGACAGACCCATTGAGGGTGTTGAGTTCCTCGTGACAAAACTGAATGGCGAACAGATCGGTTACTATGAAACTGACGAAAGTGGTATGATCGTCATTGAAGGTCTGGAAGAAGGTACTTATCTGGTGAAAGAAACAGAGGCAGCCAAAGGCTATCTGTTGGACAGTGAAGCCAGAGAGGTACAGGTAAAAGACGGAGAACGTACAACGCTGAAAGTAGAAAATGATCCTCTGGCATCTATCCTGATCCATAAAGTCGATTCTGTGACTGGCGATGGTATTTATGGTGTAACATTTATCCTGTATGATTCTGATAACAACCCCATTGGTCAGTTTGTATCTGATGATGAAGGTTATGTGCATATCGAAAAAGAACTGGAAGCAGGCAAGTATAAACTGAGAGAAATCGAACCAGCTGAAGGTTATCTGGATGATAACAAAGTAAGAACCATCACAGTACAGAAGGGCAGAACAACAGAAATCGAATGGGAAAATACCCCTCAGATGGGACAGATTCAGATCACAAAGAAATCTTCTGATGACAACCCTTATAATGGTTTCCCTGCGGGAACAGTGCTGAAAGGTGCAGAATTTGAAATCTATGACAGATCTAACAATCTGGTAGACACTATCGTGACAAATAAAAATGGTATTGCCATCTCTAAGCCTCTGTCTCTGGGGCGCTATATCATCCGTGAAACAAAAGCACCTGATTTTTATGGTGCCAATGGTCAGGATATTCAGACAGAAATCGAATATGTAGGTCAGATCGTCAGACTGGAAGTATATAACTCCAGCCTGTATACCAACGTGGCGGTCAACAAAAAAGGCTACACACAGGTAGCACCAAATCAGAGTATCCGTTATGAATTTACAGGTATCAAAAATAATTCCACCGTAGCTCTGAACAGTTTCTATTGGAGAGATACCCTGCCTGTAGAAGCAGTCAGACTGGATAAGATCATCACAGGTACATGGAATCAGCGTCTTTCCTACAAGATCGTCTATAAAACAAACTTCCACGATTATCGTACTCTTGCAGACAATCTGGATACATCTAAGAATAATGTGATCCTGGCGTCTCCTGCAGCACTGGGACTGCCCTCCGATGAATATATCACGGAGATTATGTTTGTATTCGGTACAGTAAAGAGTGGATTTGCACAGGTGGAAACACCTTATATCTACTGTAATGTACTGCCTACAGTGACCCATGAACAGAGATTTACCAATAGCACGGATGTTGGTGGTCTGCATCAGGGACAGTGGATCATGTCTAATGATAGATGGGTAACAGTGGTATACGGTAAGCAGGAAGTGCAGAAACTGCCTCGCACCGGCTATTAAGGTGAAAAGCAAGAAAGCAGATGAATAGAAGGGAGGCCGCCATTTTATTGGCGGCTTTCTCTTTACCAGTATTCTGGCTGGGTATCCTCTTTGGTCGATGCTGTGGTGAAGGTGTGAATCTGCCGCAGTTTATCAATAATCTGTCTGAAGTGATGGAAACACCTTATCATATTGAATTTACCATTTATACAGGGAAATGTGTGTTGTTTTGCCTTTGCTGTTATGGTTTAGGGATTTCCTATTACTTTGCAACTCAAGGGAACAAAAGAACTGGTGAAGAATACGGTTCTGCCAGATGGGGCAGTGTTTCGGAAATCAATCGAAAATATAAAAACAGAAAAGAACCGGAACAGAATGCAATTCTTACACAGAACATCCAGATCGGTCTGGACGGCAGGAAGCATAAAAGGAACCTGAACATCCTTGTGGTTGGAGGTTCCGGTGCAGGTAAAACGAGATACTTTGTAAAGCCGAACATTATGCAGTGTAACTGTTCCTACATCATCGCTGATCCAAAGGGGGAATTGCTCCGAGCAACAGGCGGTATGTTGGAAAAACAGGGTTATGAAGTGAAGGTGCTTAATCTGGTGGATATGGCCCGATCTGACTGTTATAATCCGTTGGCGTATGTCAGAACGGATACGGATGCCTTGCGGTTGGTGACGAACTTGGTAAAGAATACAACACCGAAAACGGCAGGGAATACAGACCCCTTCTGGGATAAGTCCGAAAAGGCTCTGCTGCAGGCATTTATTCTGTATCTGGTGCATGAAGCACCGATTGAAGAACAGAACTTTGAAATGGTCATGTATATGATCGAGAATGCCGCAGCGAGTGAAAATGATGAGGAATATAAAAGCCCCATGGATGTAATGTTTGAAACAATGGAAGAAAAAGATCCGAACCATATTGCTTTGAAACAATACAGAGTTTTCAAGCAGGCAGCTGGCAAAACGGCAAAGTCAATCCTTATTTCTTGCGGTGCGCGGCTTGCCCCTTTTGATATAGAGGAACTCCGGGAACTCATGTCCTATGATGAATTGGAACTTGACACATTGGGCGACCGGAAAACCGCGCTTTTCCTCATAATGAGCGATACCGACGACACTTTTAATTTTGTTATCGCTATTTTGCAATCACAGCTTTTCAACTTGCTTTGTGATAAAGCAGACGACGAATACAACGGCAAATTGCCTGTTCACGTCCGCTTTTTGCTTGACGAGTTTGCGAACATCGGACAGATACCCCGCTTCGATAAATTGATTGCTACAATCCGCAGTAGGGAAATGTCCGCTTCTATCATTCTGC
>X73_One_humped_Camel__coassemble_399_pt1 | contig 11491 bp, 9 predicted proteins | sample X73_One_humped_Camel__metabat2_low_PE_007 | metagenome-assembled genome bin X73_One_humped_Camel | reverse complement strand
CTTTTCTGCCAGCGCCTTTGTCTCCTCCGGCTGTTGGGTAAAGACCGAAAGGCGGTTCACCTCGTTGCCCATGGAGGAAAGCACCACCTGCCAGAGGGCAGGCCCGCCCCCGCAGATGAGCCAGGCACAGGCCGCCGGGTCCTTCCCCTGCCGGCGCAGGGCCTCCGCCGCTCCGGAAAAAGCAAAGAGGGCCGTCAGCTTCCTTCCATCGGCAAAGGGCAGAATGCCCCGGGGCCATTCCCCCTCCGCCGTGGGGATGACGATGCCCACCCCTTCCTTTTCCAGGGCTTCCAGCAAAAGCTGTCCATTTTTCCGCCAAAGGCCCTCCATGGCCTTCTGCCCTTCTGTCTGTAAAATCCCCGTGAGAACATCCCCTTCCCGCTCCAGCCGGAAAGGCCGCCTTTTCTCCACATATCCCCAGCTTTTGGGCAGCAGCTTCGCCCATTTTGGCAGGACCGCTTCCTCGCCCGCCTCCAAAAACCGCAATTTTGCCATCTCCATGGTCTCTCACCCCTGTTTTTTCTTTCCGGAAGCCTTTGCCGGGCATCCGCCCTTCCTTTCCCTCAAAAATCATATTCTTCCAAAACTGTCTCCTGTTTTGTATTTTTTATGGTGCAGTTTGGATAGTATTTGATTTTGTACACAAAATACATGTACTTTTCCCCGTACATGATTGACATTAAAATGTAAATATTTTAACATAAAATTGTACAAAAGATGGAGAAAAAGACTGTGATATCAGCGTTTCTCCATACGAAACCCAAAGTCCTTACCAAAATTATATGAAAGGAGTTTTTCATCCATGAGCACAAAAATTATGAAGACCATGGACGGTAATGAGGCTGCTGCATATATCTCTTATGCATTTACAGAAGTAGCTACCATTTACCCCATCACTCCCTCTTCCCCCATGGCGGAACACGTTGATAGCTGGTCCGCAAATGGCAAGAAAAACCTGTTCGGCCAGACCGTTCGTCTGCTGGAACTGGAATCTGAAGCAGGTGCAGCCGGCGCGATGCACGGTTCCCTGGAAACAGGCGCTCTGACAACCACATACACAGCTTCTCAGGGCCTGCTTTTGATGATCCCCCCTATGTATCGTATCGCTGGCCAGTTAAAGCCCGGCGTATTCCATGTATCCTCCCGTACCGTAGGTACCCATGCCTTCTCCATCTTCGGTGACCATTCCGACGTTATGGCCTGCCGTCAGATCGGCTGCGCAATGCTGTCCTCCGCTTCCGTGCAGGAAGTTATGGACCTGGCTGGCGTTGCTCACCTGTCTGCCATCAAAGGCTCCGTACCTTTCATCCACTTCTTCGATGGTTTCCGTACTTCCCACGAACTGCAGAAAATCGAAGTGATGGACTATGAAGACCTGGGCAAGCTGATCGACCAGGACGCTCTGAAAAAATTCAGAAAGAACGCCCTGAACCCCGAACATCCCGTGCAGCGTTCCACTGTACAGAATCCTGACGTATTCTTCCAGAACAGAGAAGCATGCACACCTTTCTACACAAACCTGCCTGCCATCGTGGAAGAATACATGAACGAGATCAATAAGATCACAGGCAGAAACTACAAGCTGTTCAACTACTTCGGCGCTCCCGATGCACAACACGTTGTGATCGCTATGGGCTCCGTAACAGGCGTTGCCCAGGAAGTAGTGGAAAACCTGACAGCAAAGGGCGAAAAGGTTGGTTTCCTGCAGGTTCACCTGTACAGACCTTTCTCCCTGAAGCATTTCATGGCTGCTCTGCCTGAAACAGCGAAAGTTATCACCGTTCTGGACAGAACAAAAGAACCCGGCGCCCTGGGCGAACCCCTCTACACAGACGTTTGCTCCGCTCTGATCGAAGAAGGCAGAATGGTGAAAGTGCTGGCTGGCCGCTATGGTCTGTCCTCCAAGGACGTAACACCCGGTCAGATCATCGCTGTATTTGACAACATGAAGGGTGCACAGAAACACCACTTCACCGTTGGTATCATCGATGATATCTCCAACACACACATCGATGTGACAGAAGAACCCGACCTGTCCGATGCAAGCACAGTATCCTGCAAATTCTGGGGTCTTGGTTCCGACGGTACCGTTGGCGCAAACAAAAACTCCATCAAGATCATCGGTGACCACACAGATAAATACGCACAGGCATACTTTGAATATGATACAAAGAAATCCGGCGGTATCACACGTTCTCACCTGCGCTTTGGTGACACACCCATCCGTTCCAGCTATCTGGTAACAAAGAACGCAGACTTCGTGGCTTGCCATAACCAGTCCTACATGGAAAAATATGATATCGTATCCGAAATCAAACCCGGCGGCACCTTCCTCCTGAACTGCGCATGGACAGGGGAAGAGCTGGACAAAAACCTGTCTGCTGACGTGAAGAAATATATCGCAAACAATGATATCAACTTCTACACCATCGATGCTATCAAGATCGGTAAAGAAATCGGCCTGGGCAACAAAACAAATGCCATCCTGCAGTCCGCATTCTTCAAGCTGGCAAACATCATCCCCGTGGATGACGCTGTTGGCTACATGAAAGCGGCTATCGTAAAATCCTACGGCAAGAAGGGCGAAAAAGTTGTCAACATGAACTATGCTGCGGTTGACGCAGGTCTGAGCGGTCTGGTAAAAGTGGACGTTCCCGCAAGCTGGAAAGATGCTGTTGATGTGGATAAAGAAGCCATCAAGAAAGTGCTGCCCGAATATGTGGAAAAACTGATGGTACCCATGAACGCCCTGAAAGGCGATCTGCTGCCTACCTCCGTATTCGCAGGCAGAGAAGACGGTACCGCGCCTCTGGGCACATCCGCTTACGAAAAACGTGGCGTTGCCATCGACGTGCCTGAATGGATCCCTGAAAACTGTATCCAGTGTAACCAGTGCTCCTATGTATGTCCTCACGCTTCCATCCGTCCTTTCCTGCTGACAGAAGAAGAAGCAGCCAACGCGCCCGAAAGCTACAAGGTGCTGAACGCAAACGGCGCAGGCGATATGAAGCTGTACAAATTCCGTATGCAGGTGGATCCTCTGGATTGTCAGGGCTGCGGTGTCTGCGTAACAGCATGTCCCGCAAAGGAAAAAGCTCTGGTAATGAAACCTCTGGATACACAGATGCCCGAACAGGCAAACTGGGACTTCTCCCTGGAACTGTCCGACAAACCCAACCCCATGAACAAATTCTCCGTAAAAGGCTCTCAGTTTGAACAGCCTCTGCTGGAATTCTCCGGCGCATGTGCTGGCTGCGGCGAAACAGCTTACGCAAAACTGATGACACAGCTTTACGGTGACAGAATGTATCTGGCAAACGCAACCGGCTGTACACAGGCTTGGGGCGCAGCGGCTCCCTGCGTGCCTTACACCACAAACAAAGAAGGATGGGGCCCCGCATGGAGCAACTCCCTGTTTGAAAACAACGCACAGTTCTCCGTTGGTATGGTTCTGTCCGTTGAACAGCAGAGAGACCGCATCACCATGAAAGTAAAAGACCTGCTGGCCCTGACAGAAGGCACAGACTTCGCGGCAGCAGCAAATACATGGCTGGAAAACTGGGATAACGGCGACCGCTCCAAAGCAGACAGCCGTGCCCTCCTGGCAGCTCTGGAAGGCCTGGCAGCAGAAGGCGAAGCAGCAGAACTGAAAGCATACATCCAGGAAAACAGCGAACACCTGACCAAGAAATCCATGTGGATGTACGGCGGCGACGGCTGGGCATACGATATCGGCTACGGCGGTCTGGACCATGTTCTGGCTTCCGGTCGTGACGTAAACGTTCTGGTGGTAGATACTGAAGTATACTCCAACACAGGCGGTCAGTCCTCCAAGGCAACACCCATCGGTGCTGTAGCACAGTTTGCAGCAGGCGGTAAGCCTACCGTGAAGAAAGACCTGGGCGCTCTGGCTATGAGCTATGGTTATGTATATGTGGCACAGGTTGCCCTGGGCGCAGACCCTAACCAGCTTATCAAAGCCCTGAAGGAAGCAGAAGCATACAAAGGTCCTTCCCTGATCATCGCTTACGCTCCTTGTATCAACCACGGCATCTCCAAGGGTATGGCAAATTCCCAGTTGGAAGCAAAACTGGCTGTACAGTCCGGCTACTGGCACCTGTACCGCTTCAACCCCGACCTGAAGAAGGAAGGCAAGAACCCCTTCATCCTGGATTCCAAAGAACCTTCCATGGATCTGAACGAATTCCTGATGGGCGAAGTTCGTTACGCTTCCCTGGTTCGTACCTTCCCCGAAACCGCAGAAGTGCTGCTGAAAGAAGCAGAAGTGCAGGCGAAGGAAAAATACGAATCTTATAAGAAAATGGCAGAATTGTAATTTATAATAAATTACATAAATAGCAAAAAAATCGGCGGAACCAAAAGGTTCCGCCTTTTTTTGTACAAATTATGTACGAATTCTTAAAGTTTTCTTTCAATTCACCTAACGCTCTTTTCTTGTAAATTCCCCCATGCTACAATAAAGGCGAGAAGAAATGAATGCCACAGGAGAACCTACAACAAAAGGAGGAATCCCTTATGAAAAAGAGATTTTTTGCACTGTTTGTTTCCCTCATCCTTGCGGCAGCATTTGCTGCAGGCTGTGGCAATCAAACAGAAACCCAGGACCCCGACCCTGACGATATCATTTTAGAACAGGACGCATCCCCGGCCCCCACAGCGGAAGAACTGGCCCAGACCTATACGGCGGCGGCGGAAATTTTCGGAGAGGTCCGTATGGGGAATTTGGATATGGACCCCGAAACGACCCTCCTACAGGACGGCCAGACCTATTATAAAGTCACCGACAGCCGCTTTGAAAGCAGCGATGACCTGTATCGTTACCTGAACCAGTATTTCACCGCCGGCCTCATCCAAAAGGAAGCCCTCATCGATGAGCCCCTTTTCACCGAAGGCAAGGACGGATATCTTTACATTGCGGCGGCAGGCAGGGATGCCGATATGCTTTTCGCCGGCTATTCCATGGGCACACCCGTTTTCGCGGAGGACAGCATCACCCTGGATGTGACCGCTTATTACGCCGACGAACCCTATGACGGCGAAATTTTTACAGAAGCACCCGAAGACCCCGAGGATTTCGACCAGGAGACCTTCTCCTTCCGCCTGGTGCAGGAAAACGACACCTGGAAATTTGACAGCTTCCGTTCCCTCTATTAAATCACAGCAAAAAAACGGTTCAAAGGAACCGTTTTTTATTGCTTCTTTTTCTTCCGTTTCAGCCATACAATAGTCACCAGCGACACTACCCCGGCGATGCAGCCCGCTTCCAAGGCATTCAGATGGCGATTGGGCACCTTGGGCTTCGCCGCCTCGGAAAGGGTAAATTCCAGTTCCCCCTCCGGCAGGCCATCCAGAGAAAGCTGATAGCCCTTTTCCATTTTTACAAAGCTGAAATCGCCGCTGCTTTCCGTCATGTAATAAGGGGTATTGACCACGATATCCAGCTTTCCGAAGGCCGCCCAGGTCTGGGCAGGGGAAAGCAGATAGGTATACATATAAATAGGCGGCTCATAGCGCACATTCAGATCGGGATACATGGGGGCCGTCACTGTATTGGTGATGGTGCCACCGGCAGGAATGGTGATTTCATATTCATACCACCGCAGAAGGGCATCAAAGGGCAGACCATTACCATATTCAAAGCTGCCCATAACGCCGAATTCCCATTCGCAATTTTTCAGGTTTTGGGTCACGGCGTTATACCAGTCATGGCGCAGCACTGTGCTGTTTTCCTCCCAGTCTGCGAAAACAAACTCCTCGTAAGTGGCCGTTTCCGTGCTGATGGGGGTCAAGGTATAATCAAAAGGCGTATTCTCCGCCCCATTTTCCGAAAACCATTCCAGCTCCCCTTCCAAAGGCTTGCCGAACACATAGACTTCGATGATATCACCATTTTCCACCCAGCGGGTCACGGCGATCTTATCCTCTTTATTCTCGCCGCCAGCCTGATCCAGCAGCATCAGCTTCCGCTCCGTTTCCTCCCCGTCCCACCAGAAGCCCAGGCGGGCCGCCTGAAATTCCTCTTCATCAATGCCGCTGATTTCCCATGTGTATTTTGTCACCGGCGTATCAAAGCGCCAGAAAGGGTCCTCCAAATAGCCATCGATAAGCTTGGGCAGGTCTTTTTCCAGTTCAAATTCCTCTCCCCGGTAAAAGAGGGTATGGCGCACGGTGCTTTCGATGGGTTCCCCATCCACCAGCACATCATATTTTTCCGCATCAGGGGCATAGACCCGCTTATCCGTATCGGGATTGATATAGTAGCCATAATCGGGGGTCTGCCCGAAGGGGAAGGCCAGCTTCGCCCTTATGTCGTAATCGGCAGGGTTATGGAAGGTATATTCCGCCGTCACCTTGCCGCCATAGGCCAGATATTCCGCCTCCTCCCGGTAATAATCCAGGGGAAATTCCTCCAGGTCAAAGGTCAGCAGCTCTTTTTCCACGACAATGGGCGACTGTTCCCCCGCCGCCATGGTGCCCGTGGCAGAGATCCCCTCAAAATAGGTCTGGGCGGAATTGGCATAGGCCGTCACCGGAGAGAGCAATAATAAGGTGCTGAGTGTCAATGAAATCCATTTTTTCATGGCAAACACCTCCGTTTCTGCAAATCATTTTTTGCCTGCGATCAAATTATCTTTTTCCAGAACAGCGTCAAAGGCTTCCTTCAGAGCATGTTCGAAGCCATATTTCTGCAGGGCCAAGATGCCTTCGATGGTGGTGCCGCCAGGGGAACAAACCTGATCCACCAGTTCCCAGGGATGCTCGCCGCTTTTCAGCACCATTTTGGCAGAGCCTTCCACCGTAGCCGCCGCAATTTCCAAGGCCTGCTTTTTGGGCATGCCCGCCTGCACCGCCGCCCGGGCCAGGGCATCCATATACAGATAGGCGAAGGCAGGGGCAGAGCCGGCCAGCACCGTGAAAATGCCAAACTGGCCTTCGTCCACCTCAATGACCGTGCCGATGGTGCCGAAAATGCCCTTGGCAATTTCCAGTTGTTCCGCCGTTACATAGGCATTTTTGCAGATGCCGCAGGTGGCCGCCCCAATTTTTGCGTTGATATTGGGCATCACACGGACGATGGGTGTTTCCGCAGGCAGAAGGCTGCCCAGATATTCCAAAGTCTTGCCTGCCGCGATGGAAACCACCAGAGGCTTCTTTGCCGCGATGGCACCAAACAGTTCGGGAATGGCCGTTGCCAAAATATGGGGCTTTACCGCCAGCACCAGCACATCTGCATTGGCCACCACTTCCGCCCCCCTTTCGCAGGGGAGGATGCCCGTCTGTTCCGCCAGCTTTTCCGCCGCGGAAAAAAGCTTATCCGTCACATAGATGGATTTGGGGTCATATTTGCCTGTGCCGATGGTCATGCCTTTCATGATGGCGCCGCCCATATTGCCGGCACCGATAAAGCCGTATTTCATATCGTTTCCCTCCTTGATAAAAATAAAAGGCCGGCGAAAACCGACCTTTGTAAGTTCGTGATTTCCTAGTTTAACGGTACTATAAAAAGTACATTGCTGTCAATTACGGAAATCTTAAAATTATCGCAATAAAATAAGGGGGAACTTTTTTCACTTGTGAAAAGTTCCCCTGCGTACTATCATCCGCACCCTTCAAAAACACGCTTAGGGCAATTTTTTTGTGAGGCTCTGCCTCACGGTCTTAACAAATTACATTCTGGGGTGTGCCATCTTCCCATTTCAGGATATTTGCAGACACGATCTGCGCCCGTGTGAACAATGCTTCATGGGACGCAAATGCCACATGGGGTGTTACCACTGTATGCTTCGCATGCATCAGGGGATGGTCCGCAGGCACGGGAGGTTCCATCTCGAATACGTCGATACCGGCGCCGGCGATTTTTTCTTCGTTCAGGGCCTTTGCCAGGGCTTCGCTGTCTACCACAGGGCCACGGGCTGTATTCAGCAGAATGGCATTTTTCTTCATCAGGGTGATTTCCTTTTCCCCAATCAGGCCCTTTGTCTTATCGTTCAGGGGCACATGGAGGGAAACGATATCGGATACCTTCAGTACCTCTTCCAGGGACATATATTCAATACCCAGGCCTTCCATTTCGGGTTTTACCGTTCTGCTGTACGCCACAACTCTGCAGCCGAAAGCCTGTGCGATTTTCGCAACCTTGCCGCCGATGGCGCCTGTGCCAACGATACCAAAGGTTTTGCCGAACAGTTCGCCGCCCACCAGACCTGCTTTTGTGCCTTCCTTCCGGCATACGGTGTCACAGGCGGGGATATTGCGCAGCACGGAAATAGCCAGGCCAAAAGCCAATTCCGCTACGGCGTTTGTGGAATAGCCCGCCGCGTTGCATACACGGATGCCTTTTTCCTTACAGAAATCCACGTCGATATGGTCAACCCCTGTGAATGCTACGGAAAGCAGCTTCAGGTTTTCGCATTTTTCGATGACATTTTTACGGAAAGGCTGGTTTGCAAGAATGATGATATCCGCATCTCTGCCACGTTCCGCCAGCTTGTCCTGATCTTCTTCCTTTGTGTCATAAGCCACGATCTCATGGCCTCTTGCTTTTACCTCTGCGGTTGCTTCCGCCAGTTTTTCGGGTGTAATGCCCAGGGGTTCGATGATAACGATTTTCATGGGTTCGCCTCCTAAATGATAATGTTATTATTTTATATTAACTGCAATAAATTTCACTCTATAGGCGTATCATACTCCAGTTTTTTTCAAAATACAAGAGTACTTGTATAAAAAACAAAGAAAGATTATAATGAATAAAAATTTGTTTTTAAGGAGTGACACAAGCTATGCCTATGAACATGAGCGTTTTATTTTTAGAATATCCCAAATGCACCACCTGCAAAAAAGCCAAGGCCTGGATGGAGGAAAACAACGTAGCCTTTGCCGACCGTCACATCGTGGAGCAGAACCCCACGGCAGAGGAACTGAAGGCCTGGTGGCAGAAAAGCGGCCTGCCCCTGAAAAAATTCTTCAACACCAGCGGCCTTTTGTACAAGGAGCTGAAGCTGAAGGACAAGCTGCCAGAAATGAGCGAGGAAGAAATGCTCGCCCTCCTTTCCACCAACGGCATGCTGGTGAAGCGCCCCCTCATCATCGGGGAGGATTTCGTTCTGGTGGGCTTCAGGGAAGCAGAGTGGAACAGATTAAAATAAGCGAAAAAGGCGGGAATTCCCGCCTTTTTTATTCCAGCCAATGATACAGCGCCGAACCATAAGCGGCCTCTTCCGCATCCAGGATGCTGCCGCTCCAAGGGTCAATGATGATGCCCCAGTCAGTTCCATCCTTTTCCCCCTGGAACAGATAGACCATCAGGTCTTTCCGTTCCTCCTTCGTCATGGGCGGCACCGTTTCCAGCACCACATTGAGCCAGGTTCCCTCAATGGCCTCATTGTATTCCACATTTGTATATCCCTGTTCCGCCAGCAGCTTTTCCGCCTCCGCCACAGTGGAGATGCCCATGGCCCGGGGCGCAATAAGGGTCACCGCCACCAAAATGGCAAAGCCAAAAAGCATGCTCCAGGCTTCCAGCTCTATCTCATTGGCATTTTCCTGCTTCTTCTTCCATTCTATCGCAAAAGGCAGAGGAAGGATGCAAAGGGTCTGCAGGCCGATGATGCGGAAATCCCTCTCCTTCACACACCACCAGACAAGGAAACCCACGGCCACCGCCAAAGCCAGACGCCCGGCCCATTCGCTCCATTTGGAAGGCTCCTTCCGAGGCTTCTTTTCTTTTTCTTCGCCCCAGGTCTCCTCGGCCTTTCGCCACACAAGGACAATGCCGCTGGTCAAAAGGGCCACCGCATAGCCGATGCTGTTGGCCTGAATGGCGCCGCCGTAGATGGTCTTTTCCGTATGATACATTACATAAACGGACAGCCCAAAGCAGGCAAAGGCCAGCACCCAAAGCCAGAGCTTCCGGTCCTTCCGCTCCTCCGGCTGCTCCATTTCATGGGACGCAGGGTTTTCCCAGTCCCAGTCTTTTCTCAGAAATCCCATTTATACTCCCCCTTCTCTGGGACGATACCACATCCCCAGTCCCGGCTCATCCGCCTCCGCTGCGGCCACCAGAATTTTGCCGCCTTTCGGGTCCATGAGGAAACGGTAAGGTTCCCCGTCTTTTCTGCCGAAAACCATGTAATACCGTTCCTCCTCCATCTCTTCATGGTAAAACGATTTGTCCACAGCATCCCGATAGACCCATGCCCCTTTCAGCCAGCCCAGATATTCCGCCTCTTCGTATCCCTCTGCCGCAACGATCTCTTCCGCCTGTCCGGTGGTGCATAATCCCATCCCTTTGGGTGCCAGAAAGGTGCTGAAACTCAGCATAATGGCAACCGTAAGCAGTAAACATGCCCCATAAGAAATCCTGTCAATATCCTTCTTTTCCTCCCGCATCAGAAATACCAGAGGGATGAGGATGCAGGCGTATTGTGCCGCCTGCATATACATCCCCTGCCAAAGGGCGAAGGCCTCAATGGCAGCAGACCAGAGAACCAAAAAAATACAGTTGTTTCTCCAGCGTTTTTCCGTCATGGGTTTCGGTTCTTTGCCAAAGGCATACCGCAAAGAGGCCCCAATGGCAACACCAATAGAAACAGCCGCATAAGAGGATGCGCCCGTCTGAATCACGCCGCCATACATCGTTTCTCCAATATAATATGTAAAGAACAGGGAAAGAAGCCAGCAGAGGATGGCCGCTGTCCAGAGGATTTCCCGTTTTTTATTCTGTTGGTAACTTTTCTCTTCCCATCTCCAGAGTTTATCCATGAATATCCCCCTTTCAGTCCTTCCAGTTCCACCATTTCAGCTTTTCCGGGTCATGGACTTCATTTTCCGCATAATAAACCGCCATACGGTACACATATAGCTGGCATCTGTCAATTTTCACGCCCTTCAGTTCACATTCTCTCTCATACATGGTCTCCGGGCCGGCCCCCTTCAGGGATGCGATGCTGTCAAAGTCCAGCAAAAGCAAATCTTCTTCCGTTTTCTTTCCCACATAGGGGATGTTCTGCAAATCCGTTTTCATGCCAGCCCTTCTTTCTGCAAAAATGCCTGCAACGCCAGTAAATCTTCCTCATAAGTGGCCTGCAGCGCCCGGTTGTAAATGACCGCCGCCGGGTGATACAGGGCAAATAACGTTCTGCCGTCGGCCAGGGGCACCGGTTTTCCATGATACTCCCCGATGACGGCCTTTCGCTCCCCCGTCACCGCTTTCAGGGGCACATTCCCCAGCGTCACCACCACTTTCGGAGAAATGACCTCTATTTCTTCCAATAAATACGGCAGGAAAAAGGCGATCTCCTCCCCGGAAGGGGGACGGTTCACCGCTTTTCCCGTTTTGGGGCTTTCCTTGGTGGGGCGCAGCTTCACCACATTGGAAATGTAAATTTCCTCCCGTTTCAGGCCCACCACTTCCAAAAAGGCAGACAGGTTTTTCCCCGCCTTGCCCACAAAGGGACGGCCCTGCCTTTCC
>X73_One_humped_Camel__coassemble_394_pt1 | contig 11593 bp, 12 predicted proteins | sample X73_One_humped_Camel__metabat2_low_PE_007 | metagenome-assembled genome bin X73_One_humped_Camel | reverse complement strand
TCAATGTTTTCATAGCCCAGGAACAGGGAGATATCGCCGTCTACATAAACCATCAGTTCTGTACCAACATCGCCCCACTGGTCCACGATTCTTGCGCCATTTACCAGGCCGCCAACGTAATGTGCGTCTTTTGCGCTCATCATCAGATGATGTACTACTTTTTTGCCTACCATACTCGTTTCCTCCTTTATTCATTGCCTTGCGGCTTCCTTTTCTTTTTTCTCTTCACCTCTGCCATTCCGCTCTCGGAACTTTTGCATTCGGAAGCTTGAGGGGGGAGGGGAATGCCCAAGCTCCGGAGCGTATTCTTTGGCAGGAGTTTCTAAAACTCTATTGCAAGGGAAATATGCAAGCTATTTTTTGTTGTTTTTTATTCGCCAAACATTTCTTTGGGATCGGGCAGTTCCACATCCAGAGGCATTGCGATCTTGGAAACATTGAGCATGTGGATATAGTCCACGTTGCCCGCCAGAATGTTGTTGCCCCATGTGCCGCAGCCTTCAGATACCGCAGGGGACAGGCCGTTTGTAACAGGGCCCCATGCATCGGGGGTGGGCTGGTTTACCAGCAGGCGCGCCACAGGAATCTTTTCGCCCGCGTATCTTACATGGGCTTCATCATTGGTAAAAATACCTGCTGTATGGCCGATGCCACCGGCTTCCTTCATGTTGTTTACAGCCATATCAACGGCATTTTCAAAGGTATCATAGCTCTTCATAACAACGATAGGGCCCATGATCTCCTTGCACATGATGTCTTCTTTGCCTACGCCTTCAATTTTCACGCCCAGCACCTTTGTTTCCGCAGGGATATCGAAGCCTGCTGCTTTTGCGATCACATCGGCATCCTTGCCAACCAGATCGGGGTTGATCTTGCCGCTGCTGAAGAGTGCTTCTCGAAATTTTGCCACATCGGCCGCATCTTCATAAACCAGGATGCCTTCGTTTCTCATGGCATGGAAGAAATTTGCTTCTTCCTCTTCGGGATACAGCAGCAGGTTATCGCCGTCACACAGGATGCCGTTGTCGCTGCCGACTGCGATGAATGTCATTTTTGCCGCTTCTGCCAGGTCATAGCCTCTGTCCAGAATAACAGGAGGGTTGCCGGGGCCTACGCCATATGCGGGAGTACCGCTGGAATATGCTGCTTTTGTCAGGCCGGGGCCGCCTGTTGCGATGACCAGATCACATTTTTCCATCAGTTCTGCGGATTTTTCAATGGATACATCTTCGATGATCTGGATGAGGTCTGCGGGAGCGCCGCATCTCACCAGGGCTTCACGCATCAGTTCTACTGTTTTGGTAGAGGTTTTTTCCGCACGGGGCGCAGGTGTGATCACCAGAGCGTTTTTGCCTTTCAGGGCATGCATGGCGTTGCCCAGAGGTGTTACGGTGGGGTTTGTGGCGGGTGTTACCGCGCCGATGACGCCGATGGGATGTGCTACTTCCATCAGGCCCATTTCGGGGATCTCGTTGATGATACCCACGGATTTCTTATCCTTCAGATAATGCCAGAAGGCTGTGGGTGTATCTGTGTTTTTGCCGATTTTATCTTCAAATTTGCCCAGGCGTGTTTCCTCCACGGCCATTTTGGCCAGAGGTTCTGCTTCCACATAGATCGCCTTTGCGATTTCATACACCAGTTTATCGACCTGTTCCTGGGTATAATCAGCAATCATTGCCTGCGCTTTTCTTGCATTGTCAATTCTTTCCTGAACTGTCATGATAATCTTCTCCTTTGTATATTTTCTATTGTTGTGAGGGCATCAGATCCAGCCGCTGTAGGGTTTCTGGGCCACGGCGCTGTTGAGCCATTTGATGAGTGTGATGAAATCGAATACCGGCAGTTGGGTTGCTTCCTGAATGGCCGCTGCATAAGGGGGCATATCGCTGCATTCCAGCAGGATGGCGCCAATATCCTCATGTTCCGTCACCAGTTCCTTTGCCAGATTTACGATTTCTTCTCTTGCAATGGTGTTGTCCCAATACCCTCTGTTATTGACTACGGTTGCAAATTCTTCTGTTTTCAGTGCATCCTTGATGACCAGATTATCTGTTTTGGTCACACCGCAGCTTTCCAGCAGTTCTTCTGTCATGGAGCCGCCATTGGCTGTGATGATGCCGATCTTCTGACCAGGCTTAATCAGGTTCTGGATCAGGGGGAGCTGCACCAGACTGGACATGGCCACCGGCACATCCAGTGCCTCTCTGACCTGCTTCTGGAAATTTCCAAAAAAGCCGCAGGCACTGCAGATGGCTCTAACTCCGTCATTTTCCACCATGGATCTTGCTGTTGCGATAATATCATCCGCAATGGTCACATCATTATTGAATAAGCGGTCATTTGTCAGGTTTGGCACTGCTTTCATGCGAACGGGGAAATCATATGTATACGCATTGACCACATTCCCCGGCATCAAAGGATAGTTTACGTTTTCGATATAGACGATCCCGACGGAATATCCGGCCACCTGCTGCCACTGGATGCCTTTGTAAAAGCCGCCATCGTTTTCAGGTCTCAGATATCCGTATCTTCTGCCTTCCATATATTTGCCCATGAAAGATCACCCTTTCCGCAATCATTTTTCTTTACCGCCGCCCCTTTTCAGGGGCGCCGATAAAGTGTAAGTGAGTGAGTGGTTTTCTTTTGTTAAGATGCTATGAAGTTTTTTATTTTACTTCGTAGCCCAGTTTCACCAATTCTGCCTTCATTGCCGCACGCATGGCATCAGTGGGCTGTGTCAGCGGCTTTCTGACAGGGCCGCCGGGCAGGCCGATGGCATCCATCCCTGCTTTTACAGGGCCGGGATAAGGTTCTGCTTCCATCAGGGCAAAGACGGGAGCCAGCTTTTCATTCAGTGCTCTTGCTGCCGCGATATCGTTATCTACGAATACCAGGTCATACATTTCTCTCATTTCTCTGGGCAGCAGATTGAAGATGATGGAGAAGGCTGCATCGATACCGATGGCATAAGAGGGCAGCAGCAGGGGTTCATTTGCTTCCATTACGCAAAAATCGGGGATATCCTTTGTCAGCATATAGGTCTGGCTTGTGTGTGTTTCATCAATGGTTTCCTTCATGGCAACAATGCCTTTCAATTCGGCAATTCTCTTGCACAGCTCAGGAGACATTTCTACATTTGTTGCGCCGGGGGTATGGTAAACGATGATACCAATTTTGGAGCCCTCGGCAACTTCCTTGAAGAATTCATAGATGCCTTCTTCTGTTGTCTGGTGATAGTAGGGAGGCAGTACCAGCCCATATTCTGCACCGCAGTCTGCCGCATAATTTGTCATTGCGATGGTGTCTTTTGCTGTGTTCATGCCTGTGCCTGCTGCTACAGGTACTCTGCCTGCTGCGAATTCACAGCCTTTTTTAATCAGTTCTTTTCTTTCTTCCAGGCTCATCATGTGGTATTCACCGGTGGTGCCGCCAACCAGGATGCCGTCCATGCCGCCTTCGATCACATAGTCGATCACCTTTTTATAATCATCATAGTTGATGCTTTCATCTGCGTTGAAGGGTGTTACCAGGGGTACATATAAACCTTTGGGTGCTTTGAAACTCATACTCGTTCCTCCTTAAGAAATCGTTGGGTTATGTAATCAGGTTGCAATTCTTACTTTTTATAGCGGTTGAAGCTGAAGGGTGTAACATCTCTGCAGGTTTCTTCGCCGGCGATAATCTCAGAGATCAACTGCCCTGTGACAGGGGACATGGAGATACCGTCACCTTCATGGCCTGCTGCAATATAGTAACCGGGAACTTCATCCACTTTTGTGATCAGAGGCAGATGCTCTTCCATGAAAGGTCTTACACCCGCATAGGCTCTTACGCAGTTCAGCTCTTTCAGGATAGGGTAGAACCGGCAGGCTCTCTTTGCGATGGCGCTGATGACATCGATCTCTGCATCTGTGCTGTGGCCTACGAAGTTACGGCTGGAGCCAACCAGCAGATTGTTGCCGGCGGAAGGTTCCATTACGAAGGATACGCCGTGCTTTTCCAGTTCGGGGTCTCTTTTACATTCCATGCCGAATTTGGATACCATGTAGCCGAATTCCTGCACTTTTTGGTTGCAAATGGGGAAGGATGCGCTGGAAACCAGGATAACACCCTTTCTGGGAATTATGGGGATATCCAGACCAACCATTTCGCCCACTTCAGGCGCCCAGCAGCCGCAGGCATTGACAACTCTTGTGGTGTTGATCACACCTGCTGTTGTTTCCACGCCTTCGATCTGGTTATTTGCACCCAGTTTAAAGCCGGTTACTTTTGTATGGGTATACAGATCCATCCCTTTGTCCTTTACGGCATCTACGAATGCAAAGCATAGCTTAAAGGGATTTACTGCGATACATTCTTCACTGAACAGGCCGCCTTTCAGGTCAGGTGCCAGGAAAGGCTCTCTTTCCAGCAGTTGTTCTGTTGTCAGGGGATATACTTTATAGCCTTCTGCCGCCAGGTCATTTGCATATTTCGTACAGATCTCCATTTCTTCATCTGTCTCACAAACATACATGCAGCCTCTTTCATGCAGCTCAAAATCATAGTCCAGTTCCTCTCTCAGTTCCTTGAAGCGCTGGATGCTGGCATAACCCAGGGCCGCATCTACGCCGGGCATTTTATCTACGATCAGGGCAACGCTGTCACAATGGCTGGATGTGCCTTTTGCCACATCATCCTTTTCCACCAGGGCAACTGTGTAGCCTTTTTTCACCAGGTGGTAAGCGCAGCTTGTGCCGATAACACCTGCGCCAACTACTACTACGTCATATGTCTTATTCATTAGATCCATCTCCTCCCAATGTGCCGAACGTTACAGGTCTCTGAGGTGTTCTGGGTGTGGAGAATTTTGCATCCTCGGGGCCTACGCCAGCTTCCTGTCTCAAGATCTGCTGTACCAGCGCCTCACAGGTGCGGCCCTGGCAAAGGCCCATGCCTGCTCTTGTGCGCAGTTTGATGGATGTTACATCCCTTGCGCCTTCTCTGATGGCTTTTTTGATATCCGCTACGGTCACTTCTTCACAGCGGCAAACGAGCATATCGTCTTTCAATTTTTCATCCATACTTCTTCCTCCTTTCAGGCTCAGCCTCTCTGGCGATAAATGCTTCTTACTTCGTCTACGAAACCGATGGGTACTTCCAGTGTTACAACTGTGGTACGGTCAGCCTTTGGTGTATTCACAATGCGCTTTACCAGCCCTTCGCACACACAGTTGCCGCCTCTGTCAGCCGCTTTTACGGTATCGCCAACCTGAATAGAGGTTACATATTCATAAGGGAAGCTTACTGTCCCTACTTCATCGGAATAGGATTTATCCACTACGAACAGCGCCAGGCCGGAGCAGGCTGCGATGCATGTGGTGCAGCCGGTGCATTTGCCCTCATCCAGTTCAGGCAGGTTGGAAATGTTTTCGCCTACATGAATCGCCTTGAAGGGGCAGGATGTTTCGCAGGGATTGCAGGGGATATTCTGCATACATTCGCATACGGCAACGGGGCCCTTTTTCATTCTTTCTTCAGAGGGGTATCTGCCAGCTGCGACCAGATCCGCTTTTGTTATAATACCAGTTTCATATAAACTCATCTGTCATTACCTCCGTTTGCCATAAATTTTTTGTATTCGTCCAGCTGTTTCTGTTTTGCACCGGTACGTTCCGCGCCATGGGCGCCTTCCCGCAGGCCAGCCAGTCTGTCCCATACGGCTTTTTTCAGTTCTTCTGCTTGCGCATCTTCGATATAGCCCAGGCTCTGCGCAATGGAAATGCCGCACAGCTTGCCTTCTTCAATGGCTGTATTTGCTTCTTCTACGCCGGAAGCATCGCCCGCCACATAGATATCTTTTGTTGTGGTTTCCATGCTGTAGTTATGGCAGGGTGCCCAACCGCCCAGGAACCGGTCATTGATGAGCTTGCATTTGCCCATATATGCCATACCGATCAGGGGCTTCAGGCCTGCACCGATGGTGACGGTATCTACATCCAGCGTGATCTCAGAACCGGGAACGATGGACCAGTCGGGATTTACCTTGCCGATCACTGCCTGGCAAACTCTTTCATCGGGACCCTGTTTTGCTTCGATAATGGTATAGCCCGTATAGATGGGGATGCCTTCTCTTGTCAGCTTGGAGGCATGTACGGCATAGCCGTTGATCTTGGGCTGCGCTTCTACGATACCTACGATTTCCGCACCGGCCTGCATCATCTGATAGGATACGATCAGGCCTACGTTACCGGAACCAATCATCAGCACTTTTTTGCCGGGCAGAACTCTATGGTAATTGCACATGGTCTGGGCTGCGCCTGCGCCCATAACGCCGGGCAGTGTCCAGCCGGGGAAGCGCACTGCGTTTTCAGATGCGCCCGTTGCAATGACAATCTTCTTCGCCTGCAGTTTTACCAGCTTATGCTCTGTCAGGCTTTTCTTTACATCCACTGCCACAACGTTATCTGCATACATGCCGATGGCCAGGCTGTTCAGCATGATCTCTACATTCAGTTCTTCACAGCGTTTCAGCAGAATCTCACCAATATCCATCCCTCTTGTGCCGGCACGATGCATGCTGGAACCAAAGAATTTATGTATCTGTTTGAAAAGCTGGCCGCCAGCCTTTTCATTTGCGTCTACGACTACAACTTTTACACCCGCTTCAGCGGCTTCGATTGCTGCGGACAGGCCGGCAGGGCCGCCGCCGATGACTAACATTTCACACTGTCTCATTTGTCACCCCTCCAATTCCCCACGCCATCCTGTGTTTCAACTGTCATGCCTTCCTCAACGGGAGTGATGCATGTACGGATATTCGGGATACCATTTACTACCATCATGCAGTCTGTACACTGGCCGATGCCGCAGAACAGACCTCTGGGTTCGTGTCTTTTTGTGGTATAACGGTTTACGATGATGCCTTCAGCCAATAGTGCAGACAGCACCATTTCGCCTTTTTTTGCTTTCATGGGTTTCCCGTTTACAATGATCGTTACATATTCGATGTCTTTCATTTCGCCCAATACAGGGTGGGATGTTACTCTCATATTCAAAGCTCCTTTCCTTTGCTGTGATTTTCCTCTTTATCGGTTGCTTTTTATCATCAGCCCTGCACTTTTTGTCGTCCTCGCGCAGGGCTGTCCCCCACGGCCAATTCCTTTGGCCTTTTCGTTTTAACCCCCAACGTATCCTTTTCATTTCTTCCTTATCTGCCTTATCTTTTGTATTTCGGGGTTTTTTCTTTTGTATGGTATGTCCGTTCTCATTCTTACGAATGCTTCTTTCTGAAATTATTCTTTCTCTTCATCATGAGGGGGTGCTGTCATACTTTTATACAAGCAGAACCCTGCGCTGCCATACAGGCCAACAATAACGATGATCAAAGTGATGATGGTATCCATTGACATATTCATTACCTCCTTTTGCTTTCAGGCTTCCATTACAGGAAGGGGAACAGAGAGTTCAGCATCATGATCAGCAGGATGGGGATGGAAACGAATTTCAACAGATATGTGAACCATTTGCCCACCTTGATATCAGAGCTGGAGTTCAGGAAGTCCACTCTGATTTTTTCGATACCAAACATATAGCCATATACGATAGCACCTACACCGGCCGATACTACGAATACATAGTTACCGGAGAAGTTGTTCCAGAAATCGAAGAACTGCGTGCTGTATGCCGCTGCAATGGCTGCCAGAACCTGCAGAACACCGAAGATCACGCAGGCTTTTGTTCTGGTCCAGCCTTTGAAGGATTCAGAGAAGGATACAACGGCAACTTCCTGCTGTGCGAATGCGGAAGTGATGCCTGCAAAGAAGATCGCCGCAAATACCAAAATACCGATCAGAGAGCCCAAAGGCAGCAGTTTCAGCAGGCTGGGCAGTACGATGAAGATCAGACCGGAGCCAGATTCAGGGCTCAGACCCATAGCTACGCAAGCGGGAATGATGGCCATACCTGCCAGCATACCGATGGAAGTATCCAGCAGACAAACGGTCAGCATGTTCAGGGTTACATCGCTCTTCTTGCTCAAGTGAGAGCCGTATGTCAGGATACAGCCGGCACCGATACCGATGGAGAAGCAAGCCTGGCCCATAGCCGCTGCCCACATATCAAAGTTTGCCAGTTCTTTCCAGCGGGGTTTGAACATGAATTCATAACCTGCTGCGATATTATCAACAAAGAAAATTGCGAATACGATTGCGATCACGAAGAAAATGATCATACAAGGTACCATTACCTTACTGATGGCTTCGATACCGCTCTGTACGCCTTTATACAGTACCCACGCACAAATTGCCGCCAAGACAGCACCGATCACTGCCAGAACAAGAGGATTTGCATTCATCTGGCTATAGATCTGGTCTGCGGGAACCTTGTCCCACATGCTGGTTGCACTTACATAAGTAAAATAAACTGCACCGGCGATTACTGTGAAGAAATAGAAGTTCATGGTCCAGTAACCAAGGGAGAAGAAGCCGCCCACTGCTTTGCCCAGCTTAGGTCTCTTCAGGATCGTGCTGTATGTTTCGATTACACCGGACTGGAGGCCTTTACCGATACCGGCTTCCAGGATGGCGAAGGGTGCTACTACTACAACTACGCAGATCAGGTAAGCGATGACGAAAGCACCGCCGCCATATGCGCCTACCATGTAGGGCATACGCCAAACATTACCCATACCTACGCACATGCCAGCGATGGACATGATCGCACCAAAACGGCTGGCGAAATTGTTAGACTGTTTTTTTACTGCAAGATCACTCATATACATCTTCCTTTCCGTGTCATTTTTACAGTGTTAAGGGAAAAAATCTTTTGACACATAAACCATGGGCTCTGCACCGGAGCAGTCGCCATCCGCAATGTCTGCAAAGAATACTGTGTGATCTTCGTATACAACCGTCTGCTTCACTTTGCAGATCATGTAGGCTGCTGCGCCTTCGATGACGGGCAACCCCTGGTCTGTTACATGAAATTTCACACGCTTCGCCTTGTCAAATTTACGACCGGACTGATATCCGCAGGATTTTGCTTCCAATTCCTGGCCTTTTGCCAATACGGAAAGGGAAAACTCGCCTTGCGCCTGGATCAGTTCTGATGTATAATGATCATTAGCGACCGAAAGGGCTACGCTACAGGGATTGAATGAAATCTGCGTGACGAAGGCAGCCGTCATAAAATTGTAGGTTTCATTCATCCTTGTCCCAACAATAAATACACCCTGACGTATTGTATCCATACATTCCTGTTTATTTGCCATGCTTTCTCACCTCCTTTGCAGAAAGTATTTTTTTATTTCAATTTTTTTCACGACTCTTTTATTTGCACCCTTTTCCGCATGCATTTTTTGCGCCGCCCATCCATCATGCAGCATTGACAGCAAATGATGGATGAAAAATTGAACAGAAGATAAAAGGAAAGCGTTTTTAAATTACAAAAAAGGTTCTAACTTTTTTTGCATTTCTTTCGTTTTTCTATACTTATTGTACAAGGGCAATTTAGGGATGTCCATTTCCCGCTTTGCGTTATATATTGCGTTTTTTGTTTTAAATTATCTTTTATCCGCCACCCCCTTTTATTTTTCATTGCAAAAATCCAATTTTTGCTTGAAATATTGCAGTTTTTGTGACATATCCGTCCATGCGTCAGCAATTCTATTTTTTGTTTTGTGATTGCATTTCTTGCTGTCATTGATAAAGAGTTGCTCTCCTCATTGCATTTTTTGTTTTTTCGACATAAAATGAAGACACAGGACAATCTTTCAAAAAGCAAAAAGGAGGTCGCTTATGAACGCTATTTATCTGCCGCAGGATAAATTCAATGCCAAAAACCGGTTTTTCTATAATTACTATCCCTCCGACAATGAATTCCCCCATTACGATCAGCTGCAGTATCACGATTTTTATGAAGTGATGTTTTTTCGCAGCACCTCCGGCGACCCCAACGAGATTTTGGGTTATATGACCCTAGAAACGGAACGCATCCCCCTTTACCACAACAGCGTGGTGCTGGTCGATTTATTCAAACGCCATAAGATTCAGATCAACAGCAAGAATTACAATCGTTACTGCTTTGATATCTATCCGGATTTCATCCATTTTGCCAGCTCTACCGAATCCAATCTGCTCAGTCTTTTCAGTCAGACAGCCAATCCCAACCCTATGCTGCGGCTGAACGCAGAACAGGGCGGCCATGTGCTGGAATCTTTCCAAAATCTGCACCAGCCCCTGCTTTCTTTTGGAAATGACATTTATCAAAAAGGGGTTTTTTGTTTCCTTCTGGCAAATCTGTACGATATCTATCACAATCATTTTTCCGACGCCTCCGCAAAAGAGGATAAAAACCAAACGCTTTTGCTGCAAGTCATTCAGTATATCGATTCCCATATCGAAAACCAGCTTTCTCTGGAAGAGCTTTCCGAAGCCCTCCATTTCAGCACCTATTATCTGTGCCACTCCTTCAAGAAATACACCAACATCTCTTTGAAGAAGTACATCATGGATAAAAAAATAGAGCTGGCAAAGCAGCTTCTTTCCATTTATACCGTGACAGAGGTGGCAGAAAAGACTGGCTTCAACAATTACAGCAGCTTTTTCCGAGCCTTCAAAAAACTGACCGGCATTTCCCCTTCTGATTATCAATTTGAATTGAAAAAACGATAACCTTGCATGAAAAAATCAGATATCCAAAAAGATATCTGATTTTTTCATGCAATATAAATTTTTTATCCCGCAGTTTCCCCGGGCTTTGCAAAAGAAAGCAGAAATACCGTAATTACGATCAATGCAAAACCGATATAATCGACAGGATCCAGCCGCACCTGCAGCCAGAGGACGGAAACCACTGCCGAGGACACCGGCTCCATGGAGGCAAACAAATTGCTGCGCATGGGGCCAATATGCTTTATCCCTTCCAAAAACAGCAGATACGGAATAATGGTACCGAAGAAAATAACAAAGGCCAGGCAAAGAATGCCCGTCGTATCCCAATTCCCCTGCCATTGCCAAAAGGGATGGATGAAATTCATAACACCCCCGGCGATAAACATAGCCCAGCCGATCAGGAGCATGGTCTCATATTTTTCCATGAGCTTTTTGGGGTAGATGCTGTAAAAGGCCATGGCAAGAGCAGAAAGCAGTCCCCAGAACAGAGCCGCAGGAGAAATGCTCAAGCTGCGGATATTCCCATGGGTCGCCAGTAAAAAGGTGCCGGCTACTGCCCCAAAGACCGCCACACATTCGATGGGCGCAGGCAATTTTCTATGACGCAAGGCCAGATACACCACAATCAAAATCGGGGAGGTATACTGCAGCACTGTAGCCGTTGCCGCATTGGAATGGGCAATCGCCGCCAAATATCCATATTGAATAAAAAGCATCCCCAGCAGCGCAAAAACCAACATGCGTTTCCGGTCCTGCTTCTCCTTCAGAATTTGGGTCACATTCCCTTTGCGCATCTGGAGAAAAAGGAGGAAAAATATCCCCATGAAAAACATGCGGGTGCTGACCACCCATTCCGGAGTCACACCAACAGTATGAAACAAATATTGATTGGTCGCCCCGGAAACGCCCCACAGACAGGCGCTGACCAATGTAAATAC
>X73_One_humped_Camel__coassemble_393_pt1 | contig 11638 bp, 11 predicted proteins | sample X73_One_humped_Camel__metabat2_low_PE_007 | metagenome-assembled genome bin X73_One_humped_Camel | reverse complement strand
ATACGGGCCTTGACCCCTGTACCGGCTCTGTTTTCGTGACCCAGGTAGGCTCCGGCGAAGTTTTGGCCAGCGTGACCTACCCTTCCTATGACAACAACGAACTGGTCAACACCTTCAACAACAGCTATTACAACGACCTGCTGCAGGATGGCAATACCCCCCTGGTAAACCGCCCCCTGAAGCAGAAAAAAGCCCCCGGCTCCACCTTTAAGATGATCACGGCCCTGGCAGGCCTGGAAACAGAGACCATCACCGCCAACACCATCATCACGGACAAGGGCATTTTCAAGGACACCGGTGTGCCCTATGCCCGCTGCTGGATCTATTCCAACACCGGCGGCACCCATAAGGACCTGACCGTGGAACACGCGCTGGAGGTTTCCTGCAACTATTTCTTCTACGAGCTGGCTTACCGCATGGGCAACGCGGAAAACGGCGGCAGCAACGCTTCCATCACCACACTGAACGAATACATGGCAGCCTTCGGCCTGAACAGCTACACCGGGCTGGAACTGGATGAATACGGGCCTACCATGGCTTCCCCCGCCAACAAGGAGCGGGCTGTAAAGACCTTTAACCCCGACGCTACCACCAGCCAGACCCGCTGGGTGGACGGCGACACCATCCGTACTGCCATTGGTCAGTCCATCAACAGCTACACACCGGCACAAATGACGAAATATATCTCCACCCTGGCAAACGGCGGCACGCTGTACAAACTGCACATGGTGGATCATATACAAAACCCCGATGGCACCCTCCACTCGGAAGTGGAAGAGGTAGTGGAAAACGTCATCGAGCTGAAACAGGAAAACCTGGATACCGTTTACCGGGGGATGTATCTGGTGACCAACGGCGAGCGGGGCACCCTGCGCACGGCCTTCAAAGACCTGCCCGTAAAGGTGGCGGCCAAGACAGGCACCGCCGAAGAAGACAAGAACCGCAACTCTCACACCTGGTTCGTCTGCTTTGCCCCCTATGACGATCCCCAGATCGCCATTACCGTTATGATCCCCTTCGGCGAAAACAGCGGCACCCCTGCCCCTAATGTTGCCAAGGCCATCGTCCGGGAATATCTCGGCCTGGATCAGACACCGGAACATTCCACCATGCAAACGGTTTTAGCAGAATAAATACACAGGAGGGGAATTATATGAACAACGAAAACCACGTTATCGTCAAAGGCACAAAGGACGGCGTTACCGTTATTTTTGACGGAGAAACACCTTTCGATATCCTCTGCGAACAACTGGAAGCAAAGGTAGAGGAGGCAGGGAAATTCTTTGACGGCGTGAAAACTGCCATGGCCTTCAAGGGCCGCAGCTTCACGGAGGAGGAGGAAGAGATCCTGTTAAAAATTATCGCCAAGCATACCACCATGGATATCACCTTCGTGAAAACAGAAAACAACGAGCTGAAGGAACTGAGCGAGCTTCTGGCAAAGGAAATGTCTCCCTTCAACCTGACGAAATTCCACAAAGGCTCCCTGAGAAACGGTCAGAAAATTGAATTTGACGGCAGCGTTGTGGTGGTGGGCGATGTGAACCCCGGCGCAGAGATCAAGGCCGGCGGCAACATCATCGTTCTGGGGCAGCTCAAGGGCATGGCCCGTGCAGGCTGCAAGGGCATGACGGACGCCTTCGTGACCGCCATCTTCATGGCCCCTGTGCAGCTTCGCATTGCGGATATCATTACCCGCTTCCCCGAAGAAAACAAAAAGGGCCCCAAGCCCCCGGAATACGCTTTCGTACAGAACGGCCAAATCTTCGTGATGGCCCTGTCCTGATTTGTCGAAAGTCGGGAAAAGTTCGTTCCTTTTGTTTCAAAAAAGGAGTGCAAAACAGAAGTATTTTTGTTAATATAGAAATATATATGATATTTTCTCGAAGATAGGAAAACTGTGAAACACGTTGGAAAAATAGACTTCTGAGAGTAGGAGGAACATCAATGAGTGAAGTAATCGTAATCACCAGCGGCAAGGGCGGTGTTGGCAAAACAACAACAAGCGCAAACCTCGGCTGCGGTCTGGCAGTTTTAGGCAAAAAAGTAGCACTGGTAGACGCGGATATCGGCCTGAGAAATCTGGACGTTGTCATGGGTCTGGAAAACAGAATCGTATATGACCTGGTAGACGTTGTGGAAGGCAACTGCCGTCTGAAACAGGCCCTCATCAAGGACAAACGCTATGACGGTCTGTTCCTCCTGCCTGCAGCTCAGACAAGAGACAAAGACGCTGTTTCTCCTGAACAGATGCAGAAGCTGTGCAACGACCTGAAGGAAGAAGGCTTCGACTTCATCATTCTGGACTGCCCCGCAGGCATTGAACAGGGCTTCAAAAACGCCATCGCCGGCGCAGACAAGGCCATCGTTGTGACAACACCTGAGGTTTCCGCCGTCCGTGACGCTGACCGCATCATCGGTCTCTTGGAAGCCAATGAACTGAGAAACCCCACTCTGATTTTGAACAGACTGCGCATCGACCTGGTGCAGCGTGGGGAAATGATGAATATTGAGGACGTGGAAGAAATCCTGGCCATCGATATTCTGGGCGTGGTTCCCGATGATGAAAGCATCGTTATCGCCACAAACAAAGGCGAACCCGCCGTAACCTCTACAGAATCCAAAGCCGGTCAGGCTTACAGAAACATCGTTCAGCGTCTGTTGGGTGAAGATGTGCCCCTCATGACATTCGAACAGGCACCCGAATCCTTCATGGACAAGCTGAAAAAGCTGTTCAAGAAATAAGAAGCCCTGAAAGGAAGTGTAACGATGGATTTCTTTAGCTTTTTCCGTAAAAAACAGCAGCCTGCTTCCGGCAGCGTTGCAAAGGACAGACTGAAACTGGTTCTGGTGCATGACAGGGTGAACTGCTCCTCTCAGGTGCTGGAAATGCTGAAAACAGACATCATCAAGGTCATTTCCAACTATCTGGAGATCGATACAGAAGAACTGGATATCCAAATCACCCAGACCCAGTCTGAAGACAACAGCGGCACAGTGCCTGTGCTTTACGCAAACATCCCCATCAAGAGCATGCGCAAGGTAAATCAGGACTAAGCCGACCAAAAGAAAATGAACGCAAAAGACCTTCAAAGCCGCAGAAGCATGGAAATTTTGAAGGTCTTTTCGGGTTTTCTGTATCCGGCCTGAAAAACAGACTTGATACAGAAAATCCGAAAAAAAATGAGGTAATGCTATGAATCTCAGAAAATATTTTCAAAATCTGGATTGGTGGCTCATCGGTGCGGTATGCATTCTGGTAGCCTTCAGCCTGGTCTGCATCGCCAGCGCCACCCATGTGAACATGGGGGAAAGCCCTTCCAACGTCATCAAGCACGGGGTGTTTTTCACCATCGGGCTGGTGCTGATGGTCATTGCTGCCAATGTGGACGTTGAATATTTCTCACAATTTCATATTCCCATCTATATCCTGAATATCCTGCTGCTGGTGGCGGTGCTGCTGATCGGCTCCGAAAGCAAGGGCGCTACCCGCTGGATCGCCATTGGCCCCCTGACCATTCAGCCTTCCGAATTTGCCAAGGTCATTATGATATTCTGCCTGGCGAAGGTCATCACGCTAAAGCAAAAAGAGCTGAACGATCTGAAAACTATCCTTCTGCTTTGCATCCTGCTGGCAATTCCGCTGGTGCTGATTCAGAAGCAGCCGGCCCTTTCCGCCAGTTTGGTGCTGGTGGCCATTTTCTGCATTGAACTGTTCGTGGCGGGGCTGGACTGGCGCATCATACGGGCAGTGCTGATCGTGGTGGTTCCCATTATTGCGCTGATTTTGATCGACGTTTCCCTGGAGGATCCCTTCTTTACCGATAAGCTCTTTCAGCCCCATCAATTCAACCGTATCCTGTCCTTTGTGGACCCCAGCCGTGATGCCAGCCTGTATTATCAGACGGAAAAATCCATTTCCGCCATCGGCTCCGGCCAATTGACGGGCAAAGGCCTTTTTGAAGGCACCCTGAACCAGCTAAGCTATCTGCCTGAACCTCACAACGACTTTATTTTCTCCGTTATCGGGGAGGAATTTGGCTTCTTTGGCTGCATATTTACCCTTGCTGTCTTGCTTTTTATCGTTTTTCGTTGTATAGTAGTAGCAACATCAGCCAGGGATACCTTCAGCCAGTTGGTGGCGGCAGGCATCGCCGGCATGTTTGCGTTTCAGACTTTCGTTAACGCAGGCGTAGCCACAGGCATACTGCCCAATACGGGGATGTCCCTGCCATTCGTCAGCTACGGCGGCAGCTCCATGTGGACAAACATGGTGGCTATCGGCCTGATCCTGAATATCCGGAAAAAAGAAACAAAGTCTCTATTTGAAGGAGGGTTATTATGAATATCGGCTTGATCGCCCATGACAACAAGAAAAAATTGATGGAAAACCTCTGCATCGCATACAGACACATCTTATGCAAGCATGCGCTTTTCGCCACAGGCACCACCGGCCGCCTGGTGGAGGAGGCCACCAATCTGACGGTGCATAAATACCTTTCCGCACGCCTGGGCGGGGAACAGCAGATGGGCGCACAGATCATCAATAACGATATCGACCTGATGATCTTCCTGAGAGACCCTGTTTCTCCCCACGCTTATGAATCGGAAGTAAACTCCATCCTGCATCTATGCGACATGCACAACATCCCTCTGGCTACCAATCTGGCAACGGCAGAGGTCATGCTTCTGGCTTTGGACAGAGGCGATCTGGACTGGAGAAATGTAATGAGATAAGGAAAGGACGAAATCATATATGGAACTCTATTTCAACGGCACAGCATTGTCCATTATCCTCGGCTATTATCTCCTCATCAATGTGATCCTCTATCTGATGATGGCCATTGATAAAAAAAGAGCCATCAAAGACGGCTGGCGCATCCCCGAAAAAAATATGTACATCGCAGCAGTTCTGGGCGGCGGCCTGGGCGGTATGTGTGCCATGGTTTTCAAGCGCCACAAAAACAGACATATGGACTTCATTCTGGTATTTACCGTTACGGCGGTGCTGCACATGGTGGCAGCTTTCCTGCTGATCGGCAAATTTGCCTTCTCGGTAAGCTAAAAAACAAAAAAATTACCCTCGGGTCTGACCCGAGGGGTTTTTTTATCCCTGCCACCATTCCACGATCTTCAGTTTGAGCTTCGGGGTCAGCGCCTCCTGCTCCAGGGCGGAAACGATGAGAAATTCCTCCTCTGTCAGGGTATTTTCCAGGCGGGCATGGCTTTCCTCCGTGGAATAGCCCCAGGCCGCATCCACAAAGCACATCTGGGGATAGAGGACGCACCACCAATTCTGCCCTTCGGCGGCCCCGATCTCGATGCGCAGGGCATCATAGACCCCGGCGGGGAAAATCAGGTCGTCATATTTTTTGAAGGGGAATTCCTCCCGCACCAGCGAAACACGGACTGGATAGGCATAGCCCTGGGCCTGCACCTCTGCCGCTGCCGTTTCGCAGATTTTCTGCCGGGCATCCTCCAGCACTGCCAGGGTCTCGGCCTTATTTTCGCAGGCCTGCAGAAGGTCGCCATATTCCTGCAGCACCCTATCCCGCACGGCCAGCTTCAGGCCTTGATCGGCCTCCGTGTCGCTGTTGGCCAGCACATGGAAGCGCACCACCTTGGCGGCGATGCCGTTTTGTATCATTTCCGAATAGCCCTTGGTCCAATGGGCACCGAAAATCAGGCTGAACAGCACGCCCAATACCACCGCGCCGCACCAATACCATTTTTCTTTTTTCCAAAGGACGAGAAATGTGTCCTTCCATTCCTGTTTCATCCTGCTCTCCCCTTTTCTTTTTTCTTCAGATACAGGATTGCCACTTTTTTCCCATTCTAAACATCATCTTTTTCGGCCCATATCCTTTAGCTGCAATTCCGGCCAAATTTCAAAACGCAGGGCAGACCACAGCTCCTCACGGCTGCGGCCCTCTGCCGCCTGGGGCATCTGCTGATACAGGCGAGGCAGGATGCCGAAAAGGTCTTCCCCCGCATCCTCCGCTATTGTTATGGTATGTTCGATTTCCGATTTTATGATGTCTGCAAACAAAGCCGTCAGCTCCTGCTGGGTCCGGGCAGAAAGGAAGGCCCCTTCGCCCCCCTGCAGGGTGCCTTCCAGGGGAAGGGTGACCGTGCAAAGGAGGAAGCCATCGGCTTCCACGGAAAAATCATAGCGCACCCGGCTTTTGCCAATCTCCAGAGGAATGGTCTCCCTCTGATACTCCCCTTCCAGAAGGGCCCCTTCCGCTTCGCCCAGCAGGAACAGATAGCCCCGTTCCTCCTCATTCTCCAGAGGATAGGCCCGATCTCCAGCCACAGCCAGACCGCCGCCCAACTGCAGCTTCTTTTCTTTCGCTGAGATGCGGGGCAGCACACCATTGCCCCCCTGCTCCGTCCGTTCCGTCAGGAAGGTATCCAGATCCATGCCCTTGGTCACAGCCACTTCCCGGGCCGTATTTTTATAAAAATCCCAGAGGAACAGCCCCGTCTGGCTATCCTCCGCCAAAACCGCCTCCACACAATCGGCGGCGCTGTCCTCTGTAGCCAGAAGCATCACCTTTTCTGACACAGTCTGGCTTCGCTCCAGTTCCCGCAGGAACGAATCCAACTGTCCCCCCTCCTCCAGAAGGCTTTGGGAAAGGATGACTGTTTTGAGCTGGCCCAGCTCCGTTTTGCGGGAGGTGCGGGTATCCACCTGGGCCACGGCCTCTGCCAGAGTGCGGGCATCGGCGGTATAGGTCTCCCCTTCCCCTGCCCCCATATTGGCCGGGGCGAAGGTAAAGGTACAGCCATCGGCGGCGGCATCCACCCCCAGGGTGATGATATAGGCCCGGTCCTCCGGGTCCTTTCTATCCCAGCAGCCCGTCAGGAACAGGGGCGGCAGCAGCACCAGAAACAGCAATTTTCGTTTAAGCATCCTTTTTCCCTCCTTTTTGCCCGAAAGCAAGCAGCAAAAGGGGCAGCAGCACCAGATAGCCTAAATTCAGCCACGGTCCCAACCCCATGCGCAAATGATAGGCGTCGGAAAGATTTTCCGGCAGGAAGGATGCGGCGAACAGCGCTGCCAGACAAACCCAAAGCCAGTTTTTCCGCTTTTCCTCCTGCTGGCGGAACAGCCGCACCCCCAGCAGAGAGCCATAAAACAGGGTGCCCGAAAGAAAGACGCAGACCGACGCCATCCAGAACCACAGGAGCAGAACATCCTGCCGGGTCAGGAAAAGGCCGGTGAAGCTGACCCGCTCCATCATCTGCAGGGCAGGCAGCAGCTTTCCGGCAAGGACTCCCTCCCCATAGACCGCCAGACAGAGGAACACGATGACCGTCACCGCCGCCGTTGTCACCAGACTGTTGAGAAGGACGGCCCGGGGGGCTTTTTGGGGCCTTTCCACATCGGGGAAGATGAAATAGAGGAAGGTCAGGCCCTGAAAAACGATGCTCATGGCGAAGAAGCCCCTCCCCAGCCCCTCCAGAGAAGGCAGCTCCAAAGGCAGGATACGATGATAGCGGGAGGAGATGGCAACGGCGATGAGGATGACCGCCAAAGGGAGAGCTACCACAAAAAACAGCACCTCTGCCGCCCGGCCCCGACATTCCGTGCCCTGGGCCGCCAGGGCTCCCGCCACAGCCAGAATAACCAGGGAAATGACCCAGACCGGCGTATTGGGCAGCATGGAACGGCAGACGATCTCGCTGAACAGCCGCAGTTCCAGCAGACCATCAAACAGCAGCTTTGCCGCCAAGCCGATTAAAATGGCCGTGCCAAAAAAACTGCCGAAGGCAGCACGGCACCATTCCACCACCGTGCCCTGGGGCAGATGCTTCCCTACATGCGTCAGCAGCAGAGAAAGGAGGGCAAAAGCCAGCCCACCCCCAAGGGCCACCAGCCAGCAGGCCCGCCCGGTTAATTGGGCCAGCTCCGCCGGAAGAAACAGGACAGCAGTACCAAAGCAATCCAGTAATAACAGGCCTTGCACTTGTCTGAGAGAGATTTTCCGATTTTCCGCAAACATCATTCCTCCTCCTTTCGCTGCCGCTCCGCCGGCCGGGTGAAAACAGGCCGCCGTTTCATTTTAGAAAGGGGCAAGCGAAAAATACTGTCCTCCCAGTCCTGATCGTCAGTGACGGAGGAGGAGCAGAAGGGATACAAATAGGGGATGCCATAGGATGTCAGGCTGGCAAGATGGGCCAAAAGCAGCAGCAGCGCCGCCCACACCCCAAAAATGCCAAAGACCGCCGCCAGCAAAATCACCAGATATTTACTGATGCGCAGCCCTGAGACCACGGAAACATTGGGGATGACAAAGGTGCAGATTCCCGTCAGGGCCGCCACGATGACCACCGCAGGGCTGACGATGCCCGCCTCTACGGCTGCGGAGCCGATGATAATGCCCCCGACGATACCAATGGTCGAGCTGACAGGAGATGGCAGGCGGATGCCTGCTTCCCGCAAAAGCTCAAAGGCCAGTTCCATGATAAGGACCTCCCCCACCACAGAAAAGGGGATATTCTGCCGGGTAGAGGCTACCTTCAGGGCCAGGGCCGTGGGCATCAACTGGGGATGATAGACGGCAAAGGCGATATACAGCCCCGGCAGGGCTACCGCCAGAAAAGCCGCCCCATAGCGGATGAGGCGGATGAGGCTCATCACTTCCCAGCGGTCATAATAATCCTCCGCCGCCTGCATGAAGGTATTGAGGGTGGCGGGCAGCAGGATGGCATAGGGCGTGTTATCCAGCAAAAGGGCGATACGCCCCTCCAGAAGGGCCGACGCGGTCTTATCGGGCCGCTCCGTCATCTGGAGCTGGGGGAAGGGGGAAAACTGCCGCTTTTCCAACAACTGCTCCGCATAGCCGCTGTCCAGCACGGCATCCAGATCCATTTTGTCCAGTTGCTGTTCCACCTTTTCCAGAATTTCCGGCCGCACCAAATCATCCATATACATCAGGGCAATATCCGTGCGGCTGCGGGTCCCCGCTTTTTTCCGCTTCAGCTTCAGGCGGGGGTCCCGGATGCGGCGGCGGGTCAGGACGATATTGAAGGCCATGACCTCCATAAAGGCATCCTTCGGCCCCTGGACCACTACCTCCGTTTCCGCCTTGGAAACACCACGATTGGGGAATTTTTTTGTGGTGGCCTGCAGGGCAAAATTGTTTCCGTCCATCAGGAGGATGGTATCCCCCCAGAGGACACCATCGGCCACCTCGTCGATGGTCGTAATCTTTCGCACTTCCCCAACGGCCACGGCTTCTTCCATCAGGGTCTGCAAAATTCCTTCCCTTTCCCTATTCTGATAATTCAGCATCAGGGTTTCCAGGATGGATTCCCGGATGGCCTCCAAATCCACAAAGTTATCCGCATAGAGCATCATCAGCTTTCCCTTGCCGCCAATGCGAAACTCTCGCCGGACGATATCGCCGCAATCCCGAAAGACTGCATCGATGGCCGCCATGTTCTGCTCTAAGTCATTTGTAAGCTGCATTGCTTCACCGCCTGTTCTTTTTTCCCCTAGTTTGCGGAAGAAAAGGCAAATTTATACAGGCAGACACAAAAAAAGAACCCTCCAAAAGGAAGGTTCTCTCATTTTCTCTTAATAGGATGCGCCGCTTGCTGCCGCTGTCGTATCCGCCAGCAAAGTGGGATTTTCAAAGGTAAAGACTAACAAATCATGGCTGTAAACCAACTGCTTCAGGGCATTTTCCGCCTGCAGCAGACCCAGCTCCGCCAGTTCCACCGTGGTTTTTGTGACATTGCCCGCCTGATAATTGATCTGGGCCACACGATAATCCGCCGCAGCCTTCGTCACATCGGCCTGAGCAGAAGCGTACTGGCTTTCCAACTGCTGAATTTGCAGATAGGTATTGCGGATCAGAGTCTCTTTATTCAGCTTCGCTGTTTTCAGATCACGCTTTGCGCTGTCATAGTTGAATTCCCGCTGGTCGGCATTGGTGCCCGCATCGGATTCGGAAAGGTAGTTCATGTTGAACTTGGCATTTTCCACGGCCAGCTCCATGCCTTTGATGGCAAGGTCATCGTTATTGATCTTATCGTTGATGTATTGCTCCATGGTCTGGGTCATCACATAGGGCTCGAAGTTCAGGTCATAGACCAATTCATAACGATCCGCAGGGTTGCCGCCGATGAGCTGATTGAACTTGATATAATTCTGCTCCAGGGCCGCTTCCAGGATAGAAACGGTGCTTCTGGCCTGGTCCACATTGATCTTCAACTGATCCAGCTCATATTTACTGATCATGCCCAGACGGCGCTTGGTCTGGCCCTGAACATAAAGCTTCTGCTGGATATCGGCATTTTTCTTCATCACATCCAGAGTGGCCTGGTCATCGGCAAGGCTGGTGAAAAAAGACCTTACGGAAACTTCCAGCGTCAGGTTTTCCACCTCCCGGCTGATCTTATTGCTTTCCATGCCCATATTCACCTGGAACACGCCGGCAGTCAGGGCATACCACATATCATTGACCCATTTTTTATAATCATAGGTGGGGTTGGACAGGGAAACGCCCATATCCTGCAGGTCTTTTCTGGTTTCATGGAGCAGTTCGGCCTGATCCTCCACCGCACGCAGGGCCGCGCTGTTCTTTTTGGCCAGCTTCAGGGCTTCTTCAAAGGTGAGCGTGGGAAGGGTTTCCTCCACCGCTTCTGCCGCCGTTTCCTCCACTGTTTCCGCCGTTGTTTTCTCCACGGTCTGGGGTTCTTCCACGGAAGGGCCCTCCGCCGCAAAAACCTGAGGACAGAAGAGACTCATGGCAACAGCCAGCGCAAAGGCACCTTTTATTTTATATAAAAATGCTTTCATTTGATTACCTCCCATACAAAATTGATTTTAGACTAAAACCAATTATAGCAGATTATGAGGAAAATGCCAGCAGATTAAAAAAGATTTAATAAAAACTTTGCATGAAAAAAGCCGTGCCCCACACCAGACACGGCCCTCAATACATTTTACTTTGTTCCATAGGCAACTCCTATCTTTTCTCATCCTCATTGCCGGGCGGCCTTCCCCGCCGCTGGCGCTCTACTGTTTGCAATAGCCGGCAGAAACAATGCACCGCCGCAAACAATATCAGGAAGATGAATACCAACAATGCGAGCACCCCAATGCCGCCAATGGCCTTATCGAACATGGAGTCATGGGAGAGCAGCGCAAACAACTGATTGGAATACTCCAGCAAAAAGGATTTTGCCGGCCGCAGAAATCCAAGCAGCGACGTCACTCCAGTCGTAACGCTGATACAAATTACGCTATCTTTACTGATAGCTGGCAACGCCTTCTTTCCAATATCCCTTCATAAGATCTCCTCCCCTTAACTTGGGACGTTTTTCGTCCCGATTATGATGATGTCCGTCCTACTCTTTCCTATATGATACCGCTGTCAATATTTCATTTCAAGGGGGTTGCGGCAAAAACATTTCACAAAAAATGAAGGGCATCTTTTGGCAATATTCGCAAAAAAGGCCCCCTCTTTCGAGGGGGCCTTGGGTTCAACTCAAGCTAGTTCTTCTAAACGATAATCGCTGCCGATTAGTTCAGGGAAGCAACTTTTGTTGCGGGATCCCAGTTGATTTTAGCAACGCCCAGAGTTGTTGCCAGGTCTCTCAGACCCAGGAATGCTCTGCCGTT
>X73_One_humped_Camel__coassemble_389_pt1 | contig 11691 bp, 10 predicted proteins | sample X73_One_humped_Camel__metabat2_low_PE_007 | metagenome-assembled genome bin X73_One_humped_Camel | reverse complement strand
GCCTCCGCCGCCTGCAGGAGGATAGGCTCTTCCTTTGGCACTTCCGTGGGCTTTTCGGGGCGGAAATCGGCCTTCCAGTTCCGTTTTTCCTTGAAATAAGCCGTCAGCGGGGCAGCAAGGCCCTCCGCCAGCACAAGGACCGTATGGAAATCCTCGGCCCTTTTCCCGCCGGGCAAGGCATCGGGGTCAAACTCCCATTTCAGTTCACAGCGGCCTTCCTTTTCCTCCGGAAAGACCGGACCGCAGAAAATGCTTTCCGCCCCGGCCATCACATACACCTCATAGCGCCGGGGTTTCAAGCCCTGCATGGTCAGATGCAGCCTGCCTTTGCCATTCTTCAGCTCCATCACGCAGCTTCCCCAGGGTGGACGCTTGCCCAGGGCATAGCCCGCCGTTTCCTGTCTGAGCATCAAAAATACCTTTTCATATCGTCTGTTATACATGACCTTCCCCCGTTCTGCTTGTCTTTTTTTCCTGTCTCATGGTTACAGCCTATGAAGGGGGACAGAAAAAAAGAACCGCCATGTCCATGACGGTCCCAAATCATTCCTTCGGCATCCCATAGAGGGAGAGAGAGGTATTTTTATAGGCTTTTTCGGTGCTGACATCCCGGCCGAACCAGGCGGGGGCAACGAAGCTTTCCGCCGCTTCCAGGGAGGGAAATTCCACCTCCGTGGTCATCAGCCCTTTCAGTTCCCCTTCATAAAGGTCCACTTCCGCCGTCAGGCCCCCTTCCACAGGAACGAAATAGCGTTTTTTGATGACAGGAGTGCCCTCGGTTTTGAAAAGCAGGCGGTCATACTCCTCTTTGGAGAGGGGCAGTTCAAATTCCTCCCGGGCCAGATGGCCCTTGCCCTTTACGGTCAGGATATACCCCCCGTCAGACTGGCGGATGCGGATGGTGGGGGAAAAGGAAAGATAGGCCTGGGAAATTTGGCGGCAGGGGTACTTTGTAATGTCAAAGGGGATGTGTTTTGTTAAAAATTTACGTTCGATTTCCATGTTCATCGCTCCTTTCTGTGGGACGCTATCCAACACCCAGCAAGGGGAAGCATTCCCGTTAACCCCTATACGCAAAACCATTCGTTTTTGCAATTTAATTATAGCATAGTCTTTCCGCCCTCAGTTGAAAAACTTCCGTTTTTATTATAAAATGGAACAATAAGTTTAAACTATGGACAACAGGAGGGATTTCCCATGAAAAAAGTATATGTATTCCTGGCAGAAGGCTTTGAAGAAATGGAAGCTGTGACACCGGTGGACCTGCTGCGCCGTGCAAATGTGGATGCGAAATTCGTTTCCATCACCGGCGACAAGGCTGTGACCGGCGCCCACGGCGTCACATACATGGCTGACCTGCTGTTTGAAGAGATTGACGACGATGCGGATATGCTGGTGCTGCCCGGCGGCATGCCCGGCACAACTAATCTGATGGCCCACGAAGGCCTGGCGGAGCTTTTGGTGAAGCAGTATGACTCCCACAAATGGGTGGCTGCCATCTGCGCGGCGCCTATGGTTCTGGGCGCACTGGGCATCGTGATGGGCAGATGGGCGACCATTTATCCCGGCATGGAGGAATATCTGGTGGGTGCGGATATTTCCAAGGAAGAGGTTTGCGTCAGCGGCAACGTCATCACCTCCAAAGCCCCCGGCACAGCGGTTCCCTTCGCCCTGAAGCTGATCGAGGTTCTGGTCAGCGAATCTTACGCAGAGCATATCAAAAAAGAAATCGTGTTTCAGCAAGGCTGATTTTTGAAAATAGCCGGGGCAGCATTTCATCGGTAAAGGTTTTCTGCCCCAGTTCTTCTGCCGCCTTTCGCACGGCTTCTACGGGCAGGTCAAAAATATAGGCAATGCCCTCCGGCGTATAGGCCTCCGGCAGATACAGCTCCGTGGCCCGGCGGAACATACCGCACAGGGGCGAGCAGCCCCGCTTCATCAACTGGAAAAAGATGCCCCTGGTCAGGAAGGATATCTTTTCCTCCCGCAAAATTTCCGCCCAGCTTTCCGGAGGGATCTCCAGAAGCTCCCCGACGATATCCGTATCATAGGGCGGTTCTTCTGATTTCAAAAAAATATCGATGGCCGCGATCTGCGGCTGTATTTCCTGTTCATAATAATCCAAAAATGTTTTCATATGTAATTCACTCCTCCTTGGTGCTTTCCCTATTATAACAGGGCGAAAACCCCGGTGCCTAGCGGAAGTGGATGGAAAAGAGGCCCCATGAACGCCATACAGAAATATTTCAAATACAGACAAAGCCTGATCGACCAATACACCAAGGGGGATATGACCAAGCGGGAATATCTCCGGAAAAATTATGAGGCGGTGGTTTATGGCGATATTGGGCCTTTTCGCAATATGGATACGGTGGAAAAGGCATTGTTCAACTATCAGTATTACAACGCCCTGGCCAAGGAAAACAAGACCATCAGCACCACCCGGGACATGGACCATGAACTGAAGAAGGATTATATCGAAAAAAGCAATTATTACTACAGCAAAAAGGACCGGGCTACCCTGACGGTGCTGCGGATGCTGGATTACAAGGGCGTGGAAGCCTATTTTGTGAAGGTGCGGAGCAAATACCTGAAGGGAAAGCTCTATGAGATCGTCATTGAAGAGGAGGACATCATCCTCCACTCCACCAGCCCCCTTATCCTGAAATGCCTGAGGGAAGAAGGCGTGTTCCATGAGGAAAGCCGAAAATCCGTCATTGATGAATATGTGAATCATCGGTACTGACAACATCATAGGAAAAAAGCAAGGGCAGGACCGCATTTGGTCCTGCCCTTTCTTTCGTTTTTTATTTTTCCTGGGCGATGATGATTCTGATGGCATCATCAAATACATAGCCCGTCAGGCGGTATTTATCCACATCCATGGTATTTACGCTTACCTTTGTATAGGTTTTGGAATCTGTTTTGATATAACACTGTACGTTTTCACTGACATCATATTTTGTGCCGCTGCTGTATGCCGTCAGGTAATCCACGCTGCTCAGCGTTCTGGAGATGAGGCTCATGAAATATACCCGTTCCCCATCCTTCCTGCGGAAAACAGCGGGGCCATGGCTGACGCTGCTGTCGGAAACAGCCTGGTATGTGACGCCATTCATGATATAGGTATATTGATACTGGATGACCTCTTCGCCGTCCTCATCCCTCTGCCCTGTGGAAACTTCATCCACAGAAAGGATAATGCCGTATTCCCGGCCTTCGCTGACTGCGTCATAGAGAATCATATCCGTGATCTCACTGTTGCTGTTGACTGCATAGTAATATACCTGATCCCTGGATACCTGCTCGCCCGCCAGCTTGCTGGGGTAGATGCGGGTGGCTGTGCCATCCACGGAAACATTGATGATGCGCACATCATCGGCAAATTTCATGGAGCCAAACTTCGTGCCATCCTTGCTGACTGTGCCGCCGGAAGAACGTTTGGATATCTTCAGCACCTTCATTTCCCCGCCGGAATAGGTCACAGAAACGATATCGCCTGCTTCCAGGTCTTTATCGGTAGAGAAGGTTCTGGTGGTGCCGTCTGTGCAGGCCACATAGACCACCTCATCCACCGCTGAGACCCCTACCGCATCCGTATAGCTGGTGACGCCTGTATCCGTCACGATACCATAATAGCTGCCACTGTATTCGCTGGTGGAGATGACATCCACCGCAGAGCCATCCATACCGATCAAGAGCGTTACGATATCACCGATCTTATATTCGCCCAGCGTGGACAGCTTATAGGCTGCCGCTGCTTCCAGTTCATATGTGGTGCCTGCAACGGTGGCTGTTTCCGGCGCCACTGCATTGGGGGATGCCGCCGTATAAGTGCCTGTCACATGGTTGCTGTACAGCCATACGGTCTGCATGCCTTCATTGTAATAATAAACGTCGTAGGGCTGGGCTTCTGCCGCTGTGGAAGAAGCGCCATTTCTGTAAACAGCGCCGATGGTGAAGGGCACTGCCGCCTGCAGTTCGCCCGTAAGAACGAAAGGCCCTGCCAGGTCTTCAGAAATGATGGAAGAATAGTTCAGGGTGTTTCCGCTCAGGCTATAGCCCAATGTGGCTGCATAAACCTGGCCGGAGGCTGTTTTTGCGTTCATCAGATTATAGAACAGATAAACGCAGTCCTGTTTGGTCAAATACTGTCCTCTGGAAAAGGAAATGCCATCTGCCAGCCCCAGGGCCTTTGCCTTGGAGATCTGCGCCTGGGGGAAGGTTCCCGCCAGCGCGGCAGGGTCATAGCCCAGCAGTTCCAGCAGGGACGCGGCGGCTTCCTCCGCACGGATGCCTTCATTCACACGAAATTTTCCGGTAACGCTGCCGGTCATCCAGCCTTTTTCCACCGCCACACGGATATATTCCGAAGCCCAGTGGCTTTTGGGCACATCGGGATACAGGGCGCTGACGCCCTCCCCGCCCACTTCATCCTTATATGCCGAAGCAGCCACCAGCATTTTGGCAAACTCACCTCTGGTAGCCGTGCCGGTCCCTGTTTCCGACAGGATGCCCAGGGCACGGACCGTTTGCTCTGCCGCCCCATAATCCGCCGCATATGCCATCTGCGGCAACAGAGAGCAGCCTATGACAGCCGCCAGTATCAAACAAATTATTTTTTTCATAGGAACCTCCTTAATCATAGCGCAGGGCATCAATGGGATTGAGCTGCGCCGCTTTTTTTGCAGGCATATAGCCAAAGAAAACGCCAATGCCCGCGGAAATGCCAAAGGCCAGCAATACAGAAAACAAGGTGGGGGAAACGGTCATTTCCGCCTCCATCATGGTGCGGATGATCTGAGTCGCCGCAAAGGACAGGGCATAACTGAGGAGAATACCAATAACGCCGCCCAGCGCACTGGTCACTGCTGCCTCTGTTACAAACTGACGCATGATGTATTTCTCCTTTGCCCCAAGGGCCTTTCGAATACCGATCTCCTTCGTTCGCTCTGTTACGGAAACCAGCATGATATTCATGATGCCAATGCCGCCGACCACCAGGGAAATACCCGCAATAACCGCAAGAATGGTGATAAGCACATTGGTCATGCTGGTCATGGATTCCAGCATTTCAGAAACACTGGAAACCATGTAGGAATCATCATCCCGATAGAATTCATAAAGTTCCTGCTCCAGCACTTCCTTACTCATTTCGGCTGTATCCTCAGATACCATGGTCACCACAAAGGTATTGATCATGCCGTAACTCATACGGGATGCCGTTGTATAGGGGATATAAACCGCATCATCGGTACCGCCTTCTTCGCTGTCCGCTTTTTCCTGCAGCACGCCAACGATGGAAAATTCCTTTCCGCCGATTTTCAGGGTATGCCCCACTGCATTGCCCATAAACATAGTCTGGTTGAGGTAGCTGCCCACCACGCAGGTATTCATGCGCTTCATTTCGTCTACATACTGCAGCAGGCGGCCGCCTGCCAACTCCAGAGACTTGATTTCAAAATAATCCTCTCCCACCCCAGTGACGGTGGTGTAATCCATAGTTTGTGTTCCAATTTTCACAGAGCTGCTGACGCTGACCGTGGGAGAAAGCAGATCCAGATATTCGCTGTTTTCCTCCACGATCAGGCGAAGATCATCCTCACTGAGGGTCTTGGAAGAAGAACCCCGCCCCATCAGATTGACATTCATGGTATTGGTGCCCATGGATTGAAAGCTGTCACGCATATAGTTTTCCATGCCGTTACCCAGGCCCATGATCACAACCACGGCGGTTACACCGATGATAATGCCCAGCATGGTCAAAAGGGAACGGGTCTTGCTGGCCATGATATTTTTCCAGGCCAATAGAAAGGTTTCAGAAAAACTCATTCTTCCACCTCCTCATCCAGCAGGATATTCGTCTGCACAAAGGCTTTCGGGTCGGAGGCCGGGCCATCGTAGACCACTTTGCCGTCATCCAGACGGATGACCCGCTGGGCCGTGGCCGCAATTCCATTATCATGGGTGATGAGAACCACTGTATTCCCCTCTTTATGGAGCGCCTGCAGCATTTTCAACACCTCTCTGCCGGTTTTGGAATCCAGAGCACCGGTGGGCTCATCGGCAAGAATGACGGAGGGATGCCCCACCAAAGCCCTTGCGATGGAGACCCGCTGCTGCTGGCCACCGGAAAGCTGGTTGGGCAGGTGTTTTACTTTATCTCCCAAGCCGACTTTTTCCAGGGTCTTCCGGGCCAGCGCATGCCGCTCCTCTTTTTTTATGCCTGCATACATCAGGGGCACTTCCACATTTTCCAGCAGGTTCAGTTTGGGCAGCAGATTATACTGCTGAAAAATGAAGCCCAGCTTTTCATTGCGGATGGCTGCCAGTTCATCCTTATTCATAGAGCCAACATTCCTGCCATCCAGAAGATATGCCCCTTCTGTGGGCACATCCAGACAGCCGATGATATTCATACAGGTAGATTTCCCCGAACCGGACTGGCCGACAATGGAAATAAATTCCCCTTTATATATCTTGAAATTGATTTTATTTGCCGCGATGACTGTCGTATCCCCCATGGGATAAATTTTGGAAACATCACGAAATTCAATGATCGGCTGCATCTCATCACCTCATTCCGCCGCCGGTCCTACCGCCGGAAGGCATGCCGCCGGAAGGCATACCACCAGAAGGCATACCACCAGAAGGCATACCACCAGAAGGCATACCGGGCATACCGCCCATCATCTGCATTTCTTCGCTGCCGCCAGATGCCATCTGCATATAAGCGATGCTTTCACCTTCCTCAATGCCGCTGATGATTTCGATATAGCTGCCATCGGTGACACCAACTTCCACTTCACGATAGCCATAGCCTTTTGGAATATGCTCCCCTTTGGCTTCCATCTCCCCGCCTTCTACCAGAACCATATTGCCCCGTTCCACCGCAGAAACCGGAACTGTTACAACATTTTCCGCATTCTGGATGAAGATTTCCGTAGAAACATTCATGCCGGGCAGCAAACCTTCTGTTTCGTGGATCTGGATCTCCACAGGATATGTGGTCACACCGCCGCTGGTGGTACCCATCATGGTAATGCTGGTTACTTCCCCTTCGTAGACCTTTCCTTCCACCGCATCGGCAGTCACCGTCACCTTCTGCCCCACCTCTACGGCGCTGATATCCAGTTCATCTACGTTCAGGGTGATAGTCAGGTAGGACAGGTCATAAATGGTACAGAGATTTTCACCGGATTCGATGGTGTCGCCCTGCTTGAAGTTCTTTTCGATCACTGTACCTTTGATGGGAGATTTTACTGTATAAGAATCCAACTGTTCCTGTTTGTTTTCCAGGGAGATTTCAGAATTTCTGACCTGATTTGCCGCCTGACGGACAGAATCCGTCACATCATTGCTTTCCAGAACGATCAGGGTCGCATTTTTATTTACAGTATCCCCTTCCTTGGCGGGGATGGAGACTACAGTGCCGGAAACGCCTGCCGTTACCTGGCGGGACGCCTTATATGTAAAGGTGCCGCTGGCGGTGGAACCGCTGCTGCCGATTTGTGCTGTTGCCATCTGGGTATCGGAAATGGCACCGGGGTTATCTACCTGTATGGTCACATATCTGACCAGTACATTGCCGCTGAGGATGGTATCGGCACCGCTGATCTCCGTCACTTCGCCTGCCAGCGTTTCAAAGGAGCCATACAGGGTCACATCCGCCCGCTGCCCGACAGAAAAACCACTGGCATCGGCGGAGGGAAAAGGAAGCTTGAGGCTCATGGAGGACGAATCCCGTACCGTAGCCAGCACTTCACCGGCTTTTACCTCATCGCCCACTTCCACATTGATCTCCACAACTGTGCCCTTTACAGGAGCCTTCACATTCAGCTCCTCCAGCGTTTCCAGCTTGCGCTGATAGCTGATCTGGGACTCGGAAAGGGAAATTTCCGCCTGTTCGATGCTGTTTGCCGCATCGGCGCTGTCGATCTCATAGAGGACCGCATCTTTTTCCACTTCATCACCCACTTCAAAATCCGCCAGAAGCACATCCCCTTCTACCAGAGTGGTGATGGTATAGGAATCAGCAGGCATCAATGTGCCGCTGCCTGTGATGCTTTCCGTGATATTCCTTCTCCGCACTTCCTCCGTAACATATACGGCTTCGGCTGTTTTTGCGCCGCTGCCGCCAAACAGCTTTGAAAGGAGGAAAAGGAGCACTGCCAGAAGCACAAGAACAAGGACCTTTTTCTTTTTGGACAGTTGCTTCCACTTTTCTTTGAGACTGCCCACTTTTTCTATAGGGATCTTTTCTTTCCACGCTCCGCCAGAGAGTTTTTCTTTCAAATCCATGTATCAAACCTTCTTTCTATGATGATTTTTACCAGTATATCAAACCGCTCCTGTTTCCATTTTAGAAACGCTATAAAATACAATTAGAATAAAATTACAATTTTCTAATCTTTTAAACTCTCATAGAACTTAAATACTTTTCTAATGGAGCATTAAAATAAATTTAAAAAACCAGAAATATACTGTTTCAAAAATCCAAAAACTATCTATAAAGGAGTGAAGCACCCATGAAAATGAAAAAACAACTCACCTTATTCTGCGCAGCCCTGCTGACCATTGGAAGTGTCTGTGGCTGCGGCACAGAAAAAGCACCCGAAGATACCACACAGCAGGATGCAGTTCTCAACAAAGAAACGGCTGCCCCCGACGTATTGGCAGAAATCACAGCTATCGATGGAACAACCGTTACCCTCCGGCGCCTGGGCGGCGGCCAGGGCATGGAAAATTTTGAAATGGAAGAAAACCCTTCCATGGCAGATGATGGCGAAAGACCAGAACCACCGGAAACAGGCGAAAAGCCAAACGAAAACGGCGGCATACAGCCGCCCGGTATGGAAAACAAGGAACTGCCGGAAGGATTCAGTCCCCCGGAAATGAACCCCGGGAAAAACGCCGCTGGCAGCCCTTTTCCTCCTGCTGAACCTGTAACCGTTGATTTAGCAGCATTTGATAGCACTGACATTTCTGCATTGGCAGTGGGTGATTTTCTTTCTCTGACCATGGATGCTGACGGTAATATCACAGCAGTTGAAATGGCAGAACTTCCGGAAATGCCAGCAAACATCCCTCCTGCTTCTGAAGAGAAGCCTTCTACATAACATTTCTGAAAACCCATAAAAAAGCAACCTTATTCAGGTTGCTTTTCTTTTGCTTCAAATCAATAATCCAAGGAATAATCAACAATCTTGCCGTCTTCCAGTGTAAAAGTCACTTCAATCTCATCCACATTCAGATCTTCTTCGTCCATCAACTCTTCCACATCGTCCTCAAAGTCATCATAGTCATCGCTGTCCTCAAATTCATATACAAAATCATTCCAGTCTGTTTCAATTTCTGCCTCGTCATCATCATAATCCAGAAGATAGCCAGTCACTTCGACAACTTCTCCTGCGATTTCTGTTACTTCATCATCTTCCACCAGTGCAGTCACTTCAATGACAAAACCAGCTTCTACCGCTTCGATCAGGTCATCCAGATTATCAATGGTATCATCACCATTTTCAATATCAATATCTACGCCGCTGTCCAGATCATATTCTTCTCCGTCAATTTCAATATAATCATCATCAATCTCATCAATCTCGCCTTCGACTTCTTCATCCTCTTCTTCCGTAGATGCTACGATTTTTGTAATGTAATCATCGGAATCCAAAGTCAGTGTTACATAAAGATATTCATCATCTTCATATAATTCAAACAGCTCTTCATAGTCTTCTGTACTGCCGTCGATTTTTACCGTCACATCATCTGTATCTTCCACATAATACTTTGTACTGCCGATTTTGATATAACCTTCTTCTTCCTCTTCGTCATATTTCATAGAAGATACTTCGCCTTTGACAGTATCATCATCTTCATCGTCATCACTTTCTTCCATCGTACCCTCAATAGCAATCAGATAATCATCGCTGTCCAGTGTGACCGTTACTTCGATTTCAATGTCATCCTCCTCGCATTCTTCGAACAGTTCATAGAATTCTTCCATATCATAATCATCGCCGTCGATTTCAATGTCCACATCGTCTGCATCCTCAAATTCGTATATATATTCTCCATCAATCACAATATAGCCGTCATTGTAATCTTCATCATACAGTACTTTTGTCAGAATCCCCTCTGTTTCTTTTTCTGCCGCTTCACAGGAAGCAACCATAGCCGTCACACGGTTATCGCTGTTCAAAGTTAGAGAAGCTTCAACCGTATAGCCAACAGTAAAGTAAGAAACCACTTCAGAAACAGAAGATATTTCGCCATTCAATGTAACAGGAATGTTTTCGGAAGCATAGATATAATAACTGCTGCTGTCTTCAAAATTGATGTACACACTGTTCATGCTATTTACGATTCCGTTCTGATAAGATGCATCTGCTGTGCCTTCTGCTTCGTTCAGCACTTCATACAGATTTGTCACAAGCACAGCCGTTTCTGTCCGGTTCAATGTACTTTTTGGATTGAAATTTCCAAAGTCATCCCCATTGATCACCCCAACCTCATTCAACAAAGCGATATATGGCTTTGCCTCCGCAGAAATGCTGCTGTTATCCCCAAAGCTGGTGGAAGCAGCATCAGCAGAATAGGAAGGGACCCCGGAAATCAACGCATGACCCAAAATGCTGGCTGCCCGCTCTCTTGTGGCAGTAGCATTTACGCCATTTTTCACAAAATCATTCAAATCAGATATCTGAATGATCCCATTTTCCAGACAGAAGGAAACTGCCGGCTTCGCCCAGTCCTGAATATCATATGTATTCATTATGATAGCCCATTTTTCTGTAAGAGAATCATCTGCACTTGCCTTCTGCGTCTGCATCAGCAGCTTATACGCCAACTGGCAGCATTCTGAAAGAGATACAGAATCCTTCGGACGGAAACAGGTTTGACCGTTGATCGTTTCCCCAACCACCAACCCCAGCTCTGCCGCTTTATTGATGCTCGTTTCCGCACCGACCCAAGGTACCTGATCCAGGTCTGCAAATATTGCTGCACTGGCTGATATGGGTTGACAGAAAAGCAATCCTGCCATAACCCCGATGATGGAATACTTCGCTTTGATATACTTCATAAACTATCACTCCTCAAATTCTATACATTTATTGATAAAACAAGCTATATTCAAAACAAAATATAGCAAAGCAACATTATAAAAACGGGAAAATTATATTAGAAGAAAATAACAAAATGATTAAGAAACAAACCAAAAAACAAGATGCCCCAGTCGTTTTTCTATCTATAATTTATTCCCCTTCTTTATGCAGATACCGATAACACTTGCAAAAAAGAAAAGCCTGCCAAAAGACAGGCTTCGTTTTTATAAAGGCAATCAGAACAACCCCACCCTGGAGAGGTATTGATCGATCCGCTCCAGCTTGGCTTCGGGGGAATAGCCCATTTTCTTACTGATGAAGGTACACAAAAGCTCCAGCGTGAATACCACCGCCACAAAGGAATTGAAGAAGGCATTGCTGTCCACGCTGACGGTCAGAAGCTGGGTGGCATATTTCGCCAGAGGGGAACTGGCCTTATCGGTGATGAGGACGATCTTCGCCCCGGCATCATAGGCCATTTCCAGGGCCAGCTTATCCATTTCGGAATACCGGGGAAAGCTGACGGCAATGACGCAGTCCTCCGCCGTGATATCGGAAAGATGGTCAATCACATTCAGGGCGGGAT
>X73_One_humped_Camel__coassemble_382_pt1 | contig 11839 bp, 11 predicted proteins | sample X73_One_humped_Camel__metabat2_low_PE_007 | metagenome-assembled genome bin X73_One_humped_Camel | reverse complement strand
GATTGATTATTATGTAACTTCCGAAAGCCTCAGGGAAAAGCTGGTTGATGCGAAAATTCATACGCAGGTGATGGGGTCTGACCACTGCCCGGTGGAACTGGAGATTGCACTGTAAGAGGAAGAATATCAAGGAGAAGGTTGGTGTTGCAGCATGGCGATTTCAAATAAAAAGGCAATTTTCCATTGTGAGGTGCAGAAGGTATGGGATGTGGTGACATCCCTGACAGAGTATGGATGGCGCAGTGATATAGAGAAAATTGAGGTTTTGAGCGAAACCGATTTTGTAGAGTATACGAAGGATGGCTATGCAACAACATTCACCATCACAGCAGCAGAACTATGGCAGCGTTGGGAATTTGACATGGAAAATGACAACATAAAAGGGCATTGGACAGGGCTGTTTTTTCAGGAGAATGGAAAAACAACGGTGGATTTCACAGAGGATGTGACCGCCAAAAAGGCATGGATGAAGCCTTTTGTGAAGGGATATTTAAAGAAGCAGCAGGCGAGATACATGGAAGATTTGAAAAAAGCACTGGGCTGCTGAAGGAGGATGGATATGAAGTTTCAAAATCCATTATTGGTCGTGGCTGATCTGGAAACATCCAAAAAATTTTATAAAGATCTCCTTGGTCTGGAGGTCATTCTGGACTTCGGGGCAAATGTGACTTTGACCGGCGGGGTCTGCCTGCAGACAAAGGAAACATGGATGGATTTCATTGGTGCCAAAGAGGGCGAAGTCATTTTTGGCGGCAAGGATGGAGAGCTTTATTTTGAAGAGGATGATTTTGACGCCTTTGCAGAAAAACTGAAAACGCATGATATTGTGTATGTGCATCCTGTCATGGAACACCGTTGGGGGCAGCGGGTGGTGCGCTTCTATGACCCTGACAGACATATCATCGAAGTGGGAGAAAATATGAAGACAGTCACCAGACGGTTTCTTAACAGCGGCATGACGGAGGACGAAGTGGCAGTACGAATGGATGTACCTCTGGAATTCGTGCAGAGCTGCAAGGAATAAAGGAACAGACGATGGAACAGTATTATTACAACACCCTGACAAAACCACAGCAGAATAGTTACAACGCCATCAAGGCGGGGCTGCAGACCTTAGCCCCGTCCTTTCCTGTGCCGTTATTGGAAAACAGGGAACTGACGGATGTATTTATGAAACTGCGGCTGGATCATCCCCAGCTTTTCTACGCGGGGACACTCAAGTACCGCTATTACCCCGATGGCAGCTATGCGGAAATGATGCCGGAATATCTGTTTGAAAAGGGGAAGGTCAAAGACCACCTGAAGGCACTGCAGGCGAGGGTGGAAAAATTGGCAAGGCCAATGGTGAAGGCAGCGGAGATGGAAAAACTGCTGTATATCCATGACTTTATCTGCCAGAATGTCAACTACGATAAACTGAAAAAACAGTATTCCCATGAAATCATTGGCCCTCTGGGACATGGCGTTGGCGTTTGCGAAGGGATCGCGAAATCTGTGAAGATTTTGTGTGATGCCCTGAATCTCTGGTGTGTTATTGCCCTTTCTGAAAATAATCCGGAAAAAGGCGTGAAATACCGCCATGCATGGAATATCGTAAAAGTAGACAAGAAGTATTACCATATCGACTGTACTTTCGATAATTCTCTGGGGAATCCTGAAGAAATCAGATACGATTATTTTTTGCTGAATGATAAGCAGATTTTTCGTGACCACGAAAGACTGGTTTGGAAAATGCCTCTCTGTGAGGATGGGGAAAGATTTTATTACAAAGAGAAGAAACTATCCTTTACGAAAATGGAAGATGTACAGAAACGATCTGCGCAGGCGGTGAAAAAAGGAAGAACACTGATTTTCCACTGGCGCGGCGGCTATATGACCAGAGAAATCGTACAGGAATTTCTGAAAATCTTCAAGGAAGAAGCGGAGAAGAAAGAAAAACATGCCAAGGTTTCCCTGAACTGGGCACAGGCGGTGGTGAAGGTGCAGTTCATCGAACAGGTGCCTGTGGAAGAGGTGACCATGGAAGAAGCCAACGAGGGCGAGAAGGAATAAGCGATAAATATTAGTTTGATAAGGGGGACGGTGTTGATGGAAAATAAATTAAAATTAGAAACAACATCATTTTCATTGCATATTATGGCTATGCTATTTATGTTGTGCGACCATTTGTGGGGAACAATTGTACTGGGAAATGACTGGCTAACCTGCATTGGAAGATTAACATTCCCTATTTATGCATTTATGATTGTGGAAGGATACTTTCACACAAAAAATTTAAAGAAATATGCATGTAGATTATTGTTATTTGCGGTTCTTTCCGAAATCCCATTCAACTTGGCAATGGGGAGCCGCATATTTTACCCGATACATCAAAATGTCCTTTGGAGTTTTTTAATTGCAATTGGACTTATCCATTGGAATGAAAAAGTAAAAGAAAAGCAAGTTTGGAAACGAATTTTGGTAGGAATTGCATCAGTTTGTATTGGATATGTTGTTGGTCTTATTACTTTTGTAGATTTTTATCATGCAGGTATTTTAATGGTCCTTGTTTTCTATTTTTTTAAAAACAAAAAGTGGTGGTGCTATCTGGGACAGTTGGTTTGTTTGTGGTACATCAACTTTGAGATGCTTGGCGGATTTTCGTATGAAGTTAATATATTGGGCCAAGCACATTTCATTGCAAGACAAGGCTTTGCACTTCTGGCTTTGATACCTATATGGTTATATCGAGGGAAACAAGGTTATCACAGCAAAGCCCTGCAATATATTTACTATGCATTTTATCCACTGCATTTGTTGGTTTTAGGCATCATAAAATTTCTGTAAATTCCAATTTGTCATTGGTTTTATATAAAAAATATAGAACGAAAGCAAAAAGACCGGAGACGAAAATTCGTCAACGGTCTTTTTTATGAGTAAGAGGATAGTTGGAAACGAATGAAATTTCATTATTTATATCAGTTTTTTCACTTTACACAAACATTGAAACAGTCTCGATGCCGACAACCCTTTATCATATGACTCAGCGCACGCAATGCTAATATAGACTACTTATTGAAATATTTTTGAAAAAATGTTTGAATCAGTCCCTTTTTCTTATGTTCTTCCTTTTCAAAAGAAATCAAATGTTCAATAAAATACTTTTGTACATCCAGTAAGTCCGCATTGTCTTCCAAATTCTTTTCATACATTCCCTGCGAAGTCAATTTTCTTGCCTTTACATTGTCTGCCAGCAACAATTCCATGTAGAAAGAAAACCATCTCCGATGCGCATCTGTCAGAATGGGACATGCGATTTCTACGCGACGTTCCTGATTCCTTGTCATAATATCAGCGGAGGAAATATATATTTGCCGCAAATCACCATTCCCAAAACAATAAATTCTGGAATGTTCCAAAAAACGACCCACAATACTTGTGATTCGAATGTTCTCCGTTTTTTCAGGAATTCCGGGCAGAATACAGCAAATCCCTCGCGCAATTAAATCAATTTGCACGCCGGCACAGGATGCTTGCATCAGTTTATCAATCAAATCACGCTCGGTAATGGAATTTGTCTTAATGATAATTCTGCCATTCTTTCCTTTTGCAATTTCATTGTCGATCAATCGGAATAATCCCTGTTTCATGTCACGAGGCGCAATCAACAAGCGGGAATAACTTTCATGAATGTTGCCGATCATCATATTAGAAAAAAAAGCAGCTGCATTTTTCCCAATTTCTTCATTTGCAGTCATCAGACAAAAATCTGTATAAATGGCCGCCGTCTTTTCGTTATAATTGCCTGTACCAACCTGTGTGATATACGAAATACGATTCTTCTCCTGATATGTAATCAAACAAATTTTAGAATGACACTTGAAGCCGTCCTGACCGTAAATAATGCGGCAGCCTGATTCCTCCAACAATTTTGCCCATTCTATATTGTTTTTCTCATCAAAACGCGCCCGCAGTTCCACCAAAACAGTTACATTCTTCCCATTTTCCGCTGCTTCCATTAAATATTTTGCTACCTGTGAATTACTTGCCAAACGATACAATGTAATACTGATTGATCTTACAGATTTATCTCTGGAGGCCTCTTTTAATAAATTTAAAAATGGCTGCATGGAATGATATGGATAAAACAACAAAACATCTTTATCTCGAATTTGTTGCTTCATCGGCAAAGCTTCAGACAAATAAGATGGATAACGAGGTCGGAAAATGGGATACAACAAATTTTTAACCTCTATGCTGGAATGATATGCCCAAGTTAACACAGCAGGGCATTTTGAATAGTAGATCTGTTTCTTAGTCAAGCCTATTTTTTTGCCCAAAAGTTTGCCTAATTCGTGGGTATTCCCCTCTATTTCCAGCCATACAGGAACCAGTCTGTCTCTCGAACGCAGTAGCTTTGACATATATTCGCGATAGTCAACGTTGTCTTCGTCCATTTCATCTGCATCAAAACTGATGTCAGCACTTCTTGTAACACAAATCACAGCCTGTTCTCTTAAGGCATAAATTTTGAAAATTTTATATAAATTTCCTTTTATGACCTCTTCTAATCGGATAAAACGAGTTCCTTCTTTTGTTGGTAAATATAATAATGGCGGTAAAGTTTCTGGAACATCTACAATCCCCAATAATGTCTTTTCCCCTGCACGAAGTACCGCCGCAACATATAACTTTTTATTTTTCAAATGCGGGAAAGGGTGAGAATGGTCGATAATCTGTGGACATAGAAGAAATCTTACATTCTTTTCAAAATACTCCTGCACATAATCTGCATCAGTTCCTTTCAAATCAGAAAAATACACTTCTGTTATGCCGCGGTTTTCTAACAGTTTCATAACTTGTGCATATACGCTTTCCCTTCGATGCAGCATATATGGAATCGTTTCATATATTTTTTCTAACTGCTCTTTTGGCGTCATACCGCTTTTATTGTCTTTTTCATCCGGCATCATAATGGATAAATCAAACAGACTGCCTACGCGTACCATAAAAAATTCATCTAAATTCGTTGTAAAAATAGAGAGAAATCTTAATCGCTCCAACAAAGGAACCGTTTCATTTTCGGCCTCCTCCAAAACACGCAGATCAAATTGCAGCCAGCTTAATTCTCTGTTTTGTGTATAGCTCAAATCGTAGATTTTATTACCTTTTTCCATAAATATCCCTCTCTTACACCATAATCACTAATATATAATCGTTCTGCGCCTACTTTTTTTGCCAACGCCTGTATTACAAGGGCACCGGGAATAATCGTATGGATACGATCAGGACATTTTTTCAAAATGGCATCTCTGGACAAGGCATCCTTGTTCAACAAAAATTCCACCATTTCATCCAGTTCCTGAATGGTGATCGCCTTACAAGAGTCTTCTTTTTTCTTACAATAATTCAGTAGTTTTCTTAAGCTTCTGGCAGTACCGCCAACGCCGATCAACAGTGTATCGGGTGGACAGGGTAAATCTAAATCGGAAAGCTTTTCCTCAATATGTTTTTTTATTTCCTTTACTTCTCTTTTTTTCGGCATAATTTTTTCTACATGTCTTTTGAACAGATTGAGACAGCCGATATCCAAACTGTTGATGTAGTGTGGCTGCTGGTTATCGAAAACTACGATTTCTGTACTGCCGCCGCCCAAGTCAAATAAACAGCCTTTTTCAAAGGAAGATGTATCAATGGCCCCTTTAAAACTGAGCATTGCTTCTTCTTCTCCGGAAATCAATTCAATTTCGATCCCTGTTTCATCATAAATTCGTTCGATTACCTGTACCGTATTTTTAAGATTTCTTAAAGATGCTGTCGCAAAAACATGAATAAAGTCCACATCTACATATTCCAGAGAAGAAATAAACTGCTGCAGTACACCTTTCATTTCCAGAATACCTTCTTCTGACATCACGCCATCTGAAATATAACCTACCAGCCCTGCGGTTTCCTTTTTAGAAAGTAATACATGAAATTGCTCCTGTTTTACTTTATACACAGACATCCTCATTGTATTGGAACCAATATCAATAATTGCACATACCATAAAATCACTCCATAATCTATTTTCCTTATTGATATTATCCTAATTCACAGAAACTATCCCCACTATCATGTTTGTTTTAATTTTGTGTTAAATCGACATAAACGGCCAATTAAAGCTAGGGGAGTTAGATGTGTTCGAAGGAAAATGGCATAGTAGGGATGTGCCTGAAAATGTCTCCGTCATACAGGAAAAGGGCAAAGTCAGAATGAATAATTGACTTTGCCCTTTATCGCGCATTTTATGATTTTACATCAGTTTTTTTACTTTTCACAAATATTGAAACAGTCTTGAAATTATTGTTCCAGTTCAGCCAGTCTTTCCAGTAGCAAGTTGCTTCTGTCGATGAAGGCTGTCATTTCGTCAGAAGTGAGAGGTCTGTGGCTCATCAGTGCCAGATCGTACATCTGACGGCTGAGGAGGGCGGCATCCTCCTTCTTTTCTTCCTTGCCAGCCATGGAAAGAAGTGTTTTTACCAGTTTGTTATTTTTATTCAGCACCAGTGTTTCCTCAGGCTTCATATTGGAGAACATGGCTTTGAATTCTTCGTTGTTTGCGTAAGCTTCCATCATTTCCATCATACGTCTGGATTCTTCAGAGAGAAGGATCATGGCGGAAACCTTTTCTGCTTTCAATGCTTCCAGTTTCACGTTCAGTTTTTCATTGGAAACGGAAGCGCGGAACAGTTCCTGCATCTGGTTCTTTTCGAATTCTGCCGCCTGTTTTTTTGCTTCGGAAGCTTCTTCCTCGGATTTTTCCTGCAGGGAATCGATATCGGCATCCACACGCTGCAGTTTCAGCTTGATGTCCTGATTTTTGTATTCCAGGAAGGAAACAAAAGGTTTATCCACAGGAGTATCCAGAATAGCCGCTTCCAGGCCTTGTTCTTGGAACAGGCGGATATACTGGGCCTGCTGGTTCACATCATGGGCAAAGTAAATGACATTTTCGTGTTTTTCCTTATTTTTTTCCAGATATTCGGAAACGGTTTCGTAAACGCCGTCTGTTGTTTTTAAAAGCAGAGCGTCTTTTACTTTATCGTAGAGTTTTTCTTCCCGCATACAGCCATATTTGATGAAAATATTGATATCATCCCAGAAGCCTTCAAAGGCGGGTCTGTCGTTTTTGAAGAGCTGGTTCAGCTTGTCCGCTACTTTCTTTGTGATGTAGGCGTTCATTTTTTCCACATAGCCATCGTTCTGCAGGGCGCTTCTGGAAACGTTCAGAGGCATATCGGGGCAGTCCAGAATACCTTTCAGAAGCAGCAGGAATTCGGGAACCACTTCTTTTACATTATCTGCGATATAAACCTGATTGCAGTACAGCTTTACTTCGCCGTCACGCATATCGAACTGGTCTGTCAGCTTGGGGAAGTAAAGGATGCCCTTCAGGCGGAAGGGATAATCCATGTTCAGGTGAATCCAGAACAGGGGATCGTTGATATCGCCAAATACTTTATGATAGAAGGCTTTGTAGTCTTCGTCTGTGCATTCGCTGGGCTTTTTCTGCCACAGAGGGTTGGTGTCGTTCATGGGCAGGGGTTCTTCCGCTGCGGGTTCTTCGCTTTCTTCTGTGTCATGTTCTTTCTGCAGCAGTTCCATGGCTTCTTCCGGGGAAACATGTTTTGCGGCTTCCTTTGCAGCGGCTTTTTCTTCTTCGGATTCTTCTTTTTTCACATCAATAAAGATGGGAACGGGCATGAAGGAGCAATATTTCATCATGGCTGCATACAATGTGGCTTCGTTCAGGAATTCTTCCCCGTCTGCGCCGATATGCAGGGTGATGGTGGTGCCTCTGGTTTCTCTTGTACCGGCTTCCATTTCATAATCGATGCCGCCTTCGCAGGTCCATTTTGCCGCTGCCGCACCTTCCTGATAGGAAAGGGTGTCGATCTCTACTTTATCTGCTACCATGAAAGCGGAGTAGAAGCCCAGGCCGAAATGGCCGATGATCTCATTGCCTTCGTCCGTTTTTTCCTGGAATTTTGCCAGGAAATCCGTTGCGCCGGAGAAAGCGATCTGATTGATGTATTTTTTGATCTCATCGGCAGTCATACCAATGCCGTTATCCAGAATCTGCAGTGTTTTTTCGTCCTGATTGAGAATGACATGAATTTCAAATTTTTCATCTGCGGGGATATCTGCTTCCCCCATCATGTTCAGCTTCTGCAGCTTTGTTACAGCATCACAGGCGTTGGATACCAGTTCACGGATGAAGATATCCTTATCTGTGTAAAGCCATTTTTTGATGATAGGTAAGAAATTTTCACTGTTGATGGAAAGATTGCCTTTTTCCTGCATTATGATTACCTCCTTGGGATTAATTTTTTCAAAGGGAAAGCGGCGAAATCGCCGCTGTTTTTGTCTCACAAGTAGTATTTTATCATGCTGAAAGAAAAAGTCAAGAAAAAATTAGCACTCATTTGGGATGAGTGCTAACACTACAAAAGGCGCAGCCTTACGATTTTTTTATTCATAGGTCTCATCGGCGGGAGCGCCTTTTCGTCCTGTTGGAGTGGTGCCGAAATGCTTGGCATAAGCCCTCGTAAAAGAAGAATAGCTGCGGAAGCCGGACTGGAAGCAGCTATCCGTGGCGGAGAGGCCCTGACGGATGAGGTCACGGGCGAAAAGCAGACGGCGTTCCTGCAGATAATCATGGATGGAACGACCGGTTTCCTGCTTGAATAGGCGCATCATGTGAAATTTGCTGATGAAGAATTCCTCCGCCAGAATATCGATAGAAAGCTCCTCCGTCAAATGGGCATCAATGTAGCGGAGGATATCCAGGATGCGGCTGTCGCTGGGGACGATAGGCTTGGCAAAGGTGGTTTCCGGATTGCGGATGCAGCGGGCGATCTCAATGAGTAGGCGCAGCAGCAAACCGTTACTCAGAATGACTCTGCCGTACTCCTCCTTGGATAATTCCGCTTCCAGCTCATCAGAAATTTTCCAAAGGGCGTCGGGGTGGTTCAGATGAAGCACATGGCCCTGGGATCCGTTGAAAATATCCAGGAGCGGGCAGTCCGGTGTGGATTGCTGCCGCAGAAATTCCGGGGAAATATAAATGATGACACGTTCATACAGGGAGCCGTGCTCAAATTCGGGCCGATGGACCAGGTGACTGCCGATGAGGACAATATCCCCCATATCCAGAGAATACCGCTGGCCATCCACGGTATAGCCGCCGCTGCCGCTGCGGAGCATCAGCAGTTTGCAGAATTCGTGATAATGGTAATCGATATTGGTGCCTTCTCTGTCCTTCAGATGGAACAGACGGAAATCATCCAGAAGATAACCCCGCTTTTCATATCCGGTTTCCATCTTTTCACCTCCTAAACCAGATGGAGCAGCATTATTTGCAATAATCATAGCATAAAACGCATTTAATTTGCAAGTAATGCGGAATATAATAAGGATAGAAAACGAAGCACAGGGCGTGTGTGTGATGGAGGAGTGTTGACCATGTTGATCGTGAAAAAGTTTGACGGTACAGCGATTGCAGATAAAGAAGGTATTTTTACCGTGGCGGAAAGATGCGCGGAAGAATACCGCAAAGGCAATGATGTGGTAGTCGTACTGTCTGCCATGGGCAGCTATACAGAAGAACTGATCGCCCAGGCGAAGGTCATCCATCCAAACCCCTCTCAAAGAGATATGGATATGCTCCTTTCCGTTGGGGCGCAGATGTCTGCGGCATTCATGGCCATGGCGCTGGAAACCATGGATGTACCTGCCATTTCCCTGAACGCCTTTCAAACGAAGATTCATACGGATGGAGAGTATGGCAGCGCAAAGATCACAGCGATCGAATCAGACCGCATTTTCCACGAGCTGAAACAGAGAAAAATCGTTATCGTAGCAGGGGAACAGGGCATTGGGGAAAATAACGAGATCACGACCTTGCGTGGCGGCACCGATGCCGCAGCGATGGCCCTGGCAGAAGCCCTCGGTGCAGATTTCTTTGAAGCTGATGCAGGAGCAGAAGAGGTTGAAACAGCAGCATAATAGCATAATAGAAAGATAAGGAATCAGAATAATCTGATTCCTTTTTTATGCTTAAATTTCCTTGTAGATGTAGACGGGGATAGGGGGATCGCCGGTGCGGTTATGGAAGGTGTTGACGATAACGGTGTATTTCCGGTTATCGATGGCAGCCAGATATTCCAGAAGGGCATCCCGTTCTTCATAGCCGCTTTCGCCGCCGTAATAAATGCAAAGGGACATGATGCCGCCGGGCTTCAACAGGCGCAGGCCGGCTTCGATGGCGGGGATGCTGGTTTCCGGGCGGGTGAAGAGCTTATGACTGCCGCCGGGGAGCCAGCCGAAATTGAACATGATGCAGTCTACAGTTTCCGGTTCCGCATATCGTTCCATATGGGAATGGCTGTCCAGAATGGGCGTTGCGATTTTTTCATATCCTTTTTCAGATAACAATGCCTGTGTCTGGGCGATGGCCTCGGGCTGGATATCAAAGGCAAGAACCTTGCCTCTTTCTTTTACCAGACCGCAGAGAAAGACCGTATCCCGGCCCTTACCGGCAGTGGCATCGATGCAGAAGGCACCGGGTCTGACATGTTCAGAAACGAATTTATGGGCAAGGAAAAGGGTGTTCAGCCCCATGGAAGGTCCCTCCTTTCAGGAATGGTTTCATTATACTAAAGGAAAAAGGCAGAATCAAGGGAGGGCAGGGCAGCTTTTGATTGAAAAAACCATTGGCTGCGGTATAATGGAAACAGAAAACGACAAAAAGAACGGGAGGCAGCCATGGGCGTAGAGTTATCAAAAGAAACGGAAAAAAGCAGTATCCTGCAGGTGTTTGGCGCATACATACTTTGGGGTGTGCTTCCCATCTTCTGGAAGCGGCTGTCGGAGCTGAATGCCTTTTATGTGCTTGCGTCCAGAATCGTATGGTCGGCCATTTTCTGCCTGCTTTTGATCATTGTTACAAAAAAGACGGGAGAGCTGAAGCAGGCCCTTTCTGACGGGAAGCTGCGGAAAACGCTGCTGTGTTCCGGCGTTGCCGTTGCCATCAACTGGGGGATTTATATTTATGCCGTAAACAGCGGTCATATTTTGGATGCCAGCCTTGCTTATTATATGAATCCGCTGATGGTGATTGCTTTGGGGTTTTTCCTGTTCAAAGAAAAACTGGCCCTTCGCCAATGGCTGGCCATCGCCATTGCGGCCCTGGGCATCGTGATTACCGTGGTGGCTTATGGAGAATTTCCCGTTTTTGCCGTTGTGATCGGCGGTTCTTTCGCTATTTACAGTGCCATTAAGAAAAATGTGAAATGCAATGGGCTGATCTCCACCTTTATCGAGGCTGTTTTTCTGATGCCCTTTGCCCTGATTTATATTCTATGGGCAGAAGCGGGACAAGCCGGGGCCATGGACACTTTGGAGGGGCTGCAGTTCCTTCTGATCCCCATGTCTGGCATTGTGACAAGCGTGCCCCTTTTCCTGTTTTCCATGGGGGTTTCCGGGGTACCCATGTCTCTGACGGGGATTTTGATGTATATCAATCCAACGATGCAGCTATTGATCGGGGTTTTGCTGTATCAGGAAACCTTCGATTTGGCGAAAACCATCATGTTTGTATGTGTTTGGATGGGGGTGGCGCTCTTTATCAGCGCAGGAAGAAAACAATCTGTGAAATAAAAGAAAGGAACCTCTTTTAAGGTTCCTTTTTGTCGGCTTTTATTTTACCAAACGATTCAGGAATGTGATCATGGAATCAACCATTTCATCCTTTAGGTCGATGTAATTATGGATATCATGGTGGTTGTCTTCGTAATTTTTTGTGGTGACATTATGT
>X73_One_humped_Camel__coassemble_380_pt1 | contig 11918 bp, 8 predicted proteins | sample X73_One_humped_Camel__metabat2_low_PE_007 | metagenome-assembled genome bin X73_One_humped_Camel | reverse complement strand
CATCAAGGCCATGGAAAACCCCTTTGTGCGGGTTTTGGGCCACCCCGGCGACCCCCATTATGAAATGGATTACCGGGAACTTTTCCGGGCGGCAAAAGAAACGAACACCCTTCTGGAGGTCAATCGGGTTTCTTTGATCCCCGGCAGCCTGCGTGCTGGCAGCGAAGAAAACATCGAAAAGCTGCTGCGGATGTGCGTGGAGGAGGAATACCCTGTGGTGCTGGGCAGCGATGCCCATTTTTATGACAGGGTCGGAGATTTTGATGTTGTCGTTCCCTTTCTGGAACGGCTGCAATTTCCGGAAGAACTGGTGCTGAATACGGACCCGGAGAAATTCCTTTCCTGGCTGAAAAAAAGATAAAATACACGGCGGGAATGCAAAAAATTCTTTACTTTAACACTCCAAAGTGCTAATATATCTGTGAGAGAAAATTTTGCAGACAGGAGAAGGTGGCGTTCCATGAATAAAAAGATCAAAACAGAATTGACCGATAAATTGTTTGAGTGTATCCTCAGCATGGAAACCATTGATGAGTGCTATCAGCTCTTTGAAGACCTTTGTACCGTCAATGAAATCCAGGCCATTGCCCAGAGGATGGAAGTGGCGGCGATGCTGGACGCAAAGAGGACCTATGTGGAGATCGCGGAAAAAACAGGGGCTTCCACAGCGACCATCAGCCGTGTCAACCGCTGCCTGCATTACGGCACCGATGGCTATAAGCTGGCCATTGACAGGGTAAAGGCGAAAAAGGAAAATAAGGAATAAAAAGCATCAGGGCTGATTTGGAAACGCCAAATCAGCCCTATTCTAATGGATAGGAGAAAGAATTATGGTTGCATTTGAACAACTGAACGATATGCAGAAAAAGGCCGTTTTGCAGATGGAAGGACCTGTGCTTATCCTGGCGGGGGCGGGCAGCGGCAAGACCGGGGCTTTGACGGTGCGGATCGCCCATCTTTTGGAAATGGGCGTGAAGCCCTGGAATATCCTTGCCATCACCTTTACCAACAAGGCCGCAAGAGAAATGAAGGAACGTGTGGAAAAGCTGGTGGGGGACGGCGCAAGGGATATGTGGATCAGCACCTTCCACTCCACCTGTGTGCGCATTCTGCGCAGAGAAATTCACCATCTGGATTACGAAAATCAGTTTTCCATCTATGATGGGGAAGATCAGGAAAAAATCATGCGGGAGGCCTTCAAGCGGCTGAACATGAGCACCACCGATAAGTCCTTTTCCGTGAAGGGGGCCATGGCGGTCATCAGCAGCCTGAAGGAAGAGATGGTAAGCTGGGAGGAATACAGCCAGAAGGCGGATAAAAACGACCTGAAGGCCCTGCGTATCGCAAAGGTTTATCAGACCTATCAGAAGATGCTGAAGGAAAACAATGCTCTGGATTTTGACGATTTGATTTATAAGACCGTGCTTTTGTTCCGTCAGTTCCCGGATGTGCTGGAAAAATACCAGGAGCGGTTCCGCTATATCATGGTGGACGAATATCAGGATACCAACACCAGCCAGTATGAACTGGTGGCTATGCTGGCGGCAAAGTATAAAAATCTTTGCGTGGTGGGGGATGATGACCAGTCCATTTACGGCTGGAGAGGGGCAAATATCCGCAATATCCTGGACTTTGAAAAGGATTTCCCCGATACCACCGTCATCAAGCTGGAACAGAATTACCGTTCCACGAAGAAAATTCTGGAAGCGGCCAATGCGGTCATCCACAACAACCAGACCAGAAAGGACAAGACCCTTTGGACAGAAAACGATGCGGGCAGCATCTTACATATCTACAAAGCCGACAATGAATATGACGAATGCCGCTTCGTGGCGGAAAAAATTCAGGAGCTGGAACAGAAGGGCCGGACCAGAAACGAAATGGCCGTGCTTTACAGGACCAATGCCCAGAGCCGGGTGGTGGAGGACCAGATGGTGAAAAAGGGCATTCCCTATCGCCTCTTTGGCGGGGTGCGGTTCTATGAAAGAAAAGAAATCAGAGATATCCTTTCCTACCTGAAGGTGATGGCGAACCCTGCGGATACCATCGCTTTGCGCCGCATCATCAACGTGCCCAAGCGGGGCATTGGGGAGACCTCTCTGGATAAGCTGGCGGCCTTTGCGGAGGAGAAGGGCATCCCTCTGTATGCGGCATTGAGCCGTTTGGATGAAATTGCGGCTTTGAAAACAAGGGCGGCAAAATTCAAGGATTTTTATGAATTGTTTGAGCATCTGAGAGAGGATGCGGAAGGACTGAAGGTGGCGGAACTGATCGACGCTGTGGTGAAACGGACAGGATACCTCCAGCTTTTGATAGCGGAAGGCACGGACGAAGCCCTGAACCGTATCCAGAATATCGATGAGTTCGTGAATAAGGCGGCGGAATTTGACAAGGCCAATGAAGAAAACGGGCTGGAAGGCAATTTAGAGGGCTTCCTGGAGGAAGTGGCCCTGGTGGCGGATATCGACAGCTATGAAGAAGGGGAGGAAGCCGTTGCCCTGATGACTTTGCACAGCGCAAAGGGGCTGGAATTCCCCTATGTTTTCATCATCGGCATGGAAGAGGGGATGTTCCCGGGCTATCGTGCGGTGATGTACGGCGGGGAAAAGGAAATCGAGGAAGAACGCCGGCTTTGCTATGTGGGCATCACCCGGGCGAAGGAGGAACTCTTCCTGACCCATGCAAAGAGCCGTATGCAGCATGGCATCACCCAGTATAACCCGCCTTCCCGTTTCCTGAAGGAAATCCCTGCGGAGCTGGTGGATATGCCCACCAGACAGGTTTCCGAAATGGCAAGGAAATACGATATGATGACCCAGAACAAGACCATCACCATGGGCAGAAAGAATACCCTGGCGCCGGCGGCGAAATTTGGTATGGGCCCGAAGAAGGAAATGCCTGCGCCCAAGGATTTCAAGCTGGATTATGGTGTGGGGGACAAGGTGCGGGCACCCAAATACGGCATCGGCACGGTGGTTTCCATCCATCCCGGCGGGGCGGATTTTGAGGTGGAGGTTTCCTTTGCCGGGAAGGGCACGAAGAAATTTATGGCACGCCTTTCCAAACTCATTAAAGTGAGTGAGTAATTCTGTTTTTGAAAATAAGGTTGACTGCATTGTCAGCCTTATTTAATTTTGCGGAAACTAGTGAATTATTCTGAAAAAATGATATAATAAAAATCAAACTGCTTTTTGTGAATGAAAATATAGCTGGAGTGGATAGATATGACGGATATAGAAAGAATGAAATCTCTGGTTGATCAGTTAAATGAGGCCAGAAAATTATATTATCAGAAAGATACCTCCATTCTTTCTGACCATCAGTATGATGCCCTCTATGATGAGTTGGAAGCCCTGGAGAAAAAGACAGGCACCATCCTTTCCAACAGCCCTACACAGCAGGTGGGCTATGAGGTCATCAGCAATTTGGTGAAGGTGCGCCATGAAAGTCCCATCCTTTCTTTGGACAAGACCAAGGAAACGGCAAAGCTGGCCGCTTTCCTTGGGGAGAGGAAGGGCATCCTTTCCTGGAAGCTGGACGGGCTGACCATCGTTCTGAAATATAATGGCGGTAGTCTGGAACAGGCCATCACCCGGGGCAACGGGGAGATTGGCGAGGATGTGACCCATAACGCAAAGGTATTCAGCAATCTGCCTGTTTCCATTCCCTTCAAGGGAGAATTGGTGCTGCGGGGCGAAGGGGTCATCCCTTACAGTGAATTTACCCGCATCAATGAGGAGCTGGGGGAAGAGGAACAGTACAAAAACCCCAGAAATCTCTGCAGCGGCACCGTGCGTCAGTTAAACAGCGAAATCGCGGCGAAGCGGAATGTGAAATTTTTTGCCTTTACGCTGGTGAGCGCAGAGGGAGAAGAAATTTCTGACAGCAAGGCGGAAAACATGGAATGGCTGGCCGCCCTTGGCTTTGATGTGGTGGAGCATGTGATGGTGAATGCGGAAACTGTGGCGGAGGAAGTGGAAGGCTTCCGTGGCCGGATTGAAGAGAATGACATCGCTTCCGATGGTCTGGTGTTGACCTTCGACAGCATTTCCTACAGCCAAAGCCTTGGCAGGACATCCAAATTCCCCAAGGACTCCATCGCCTTCAAATGGGCTGACGAAATGGCGGAGACGACGCTGCGGGAAATCGAATGGAACACTTCCCGCACGGGCCTGATGAACCCTGTGGCCATCTTCGATCCTGTGGAACTGGAGGGCAGCACGGTCAGCCGGGCCAGTGTCCACAATGTGAGTATTTTGAAAGAACTGAAGCTTTCCATCGGGGATAAAATCAAGGTTTACAAGGCGAATATGATTATTCCGCAGATCGCAGAAAACCTGACGGGAGAGGTTTCCACGGCGGAAATCCCCGCAAATTGCTTTGTCTGCGGCGGGGAAACGGAGGTGCGGAAGCTGCGGGACGGCGAGGCCCTTTACTGCACCAACCCCAACTGCTCCGCCCAGCGGATACAGGCGTTGAGCCATTTTGTTTCCCGGGATGCTATGAATACGGAAGGGCTTTCCGAGGAGACATTGAAAAAATTTCTGGAAAAGGGCTTTGTGGAAAATTATCCTGATCTTTTCCGGCTGGAGGAACACAAGGATGCCATCACAGAAATGGAAGGCTTTGGGGAAAAATCCTACCAGAACCTCATTTCCTCCATGGAAAAGGCGAAGGATGTGGAGCTGCCTAACTTTATCTATGCTCTGGGCATCAACCATGTGGGGCTGAGAAATGCGAAGCTGCTTTGTGTCAATTTTGGGTATGATTTAGAGAAAATTAAGGCTGCAACAGAGGAAGAACTGGTGCAGGTAGAGGGCTTCGGCGAGATCATTGCCCACAGCATCGCCCAGTATTTCCGGCAGGAAGAGCATCTGAGACTGCTGGAGGATGCGCTGCGGTATCTGCGCATCAAAGCGGCGGAACAGGTGGAAGCAGGGGAAAGCCCCCTGGCCGGGCTGACCTTTGTGGTGACGGGGGATCTAAAGCATTTTGCCAACCGCAAGGAACTGCAGGCCCTCATCGAAAAAGGCGGCGGCAAGGTGACGGGCAGTGTGACGAAAAAGACAGACTTCCTGATCAACAACGATATCCATTCGGCTTCTTCCAAAAATAAAAAGGCGGCGGAACTAGGCGTGCCGATTTTGAGCGAAGGGGATTTTATGGAAAAATTTTTAAGATGAAATAAGGCGGCGAATGGCCGCCTTTTCTTGTCAAAAGCAACAATAAAATCCGCTTTTTTTGGTGATATAATCCATAGATTATTTCTATATGTTTTGCTATACTCATCGAAGATGTTTATTTTTTGAAAATCAGGTGGATCGATCTGGAGGCGAGGACATGAACCTGAACCAGTTGTACTACTTCAAAACACTGGCGGAATTGGAGCATTACACAAAGGCGGCGGAGAAACTGAATATTTCCCAGCCGACACTGAGCCATTCCATTTCCTCTATGGAAAAGGAACTGGGGGCAAATCTCTTTGAAAAACAGGGCAGAAACGTGGTGCTGACAAAATATGGACGCATCTATATGTTTTATGTGGAAAACGCCCTGACACAGTTGGAACTGGGCAAAAACCAGATCGAGCGGCTGGTTTCTGAGGGGGGCGGCCATGTGGGGCTGGCGTATATGACCTCTGTTGGGACTAACTTCGTGCCGGATATGATCGCGGGATTTCTGGATGATCCCCAGAATAAAAATATTTCTTTTTCCTGTTATGAAGGCAACACAAAGACATTGCTTTACAACCTGAAGCGGGAAAAATATGACCTGATCTTCTGTTCCAAGGTGGAGGAAGAGGCTGATGTGGAATTTATCCCCGTTTATGAACAGAGCCTCGTGGTGATCGTGCCAGAAGAGCATCCTTTGGCGGAGCGGCAGAAGGTGACCATACAGGATATTTGTCCCTATCCTCTGGTTTCTTATACGAAGGAAAGCGGCATGCGCCGCATCATCGACGATATGTTTACGAAGGCGCAGATCATGCCCAATATCCTCTGCCAGTTTGAGGACGTGAACTCCATGGCGGGGTTGGTTGCGGCAAATCAGGGCCTTGCCATCGTGACAGACAGCCCGGCCTTGGATAATTACCGGGTGAAGAAGGTGGAACTGGATACGCCTTATTCCAGACGTATGGTTTATCTGGCTTATGTGCTGAACCGGTATCTGCCCCCTGCGGTGGAAAAGTTCAAGGATTTTATTATACAGAGAACAAAGGAGAAAAGGTAAATGCTACAGGATTTGGATCATGGCAGACTGGAAAATGAATTTCACAACGTTTATCCCGCTGCGGAGGATATCGTTGTTTGCTTTAAGGGAAACATGGCCCTGGTACACAGAAGCGAAGGCGGAGAGCTGCGCCTGCCTTCCTATCAGGAGGTGCTGGCCTGGGCGGCGGTGAATAACTGGGAAAGCTGGAACGAAAACAAGACCCAGTATGTGTTCCGCCTGCAGGAGGTCAATTATTTTATTTGGTGGGGCGAAGGTGGCGAAAGCGCAGACCCTTCCTATACATACGAAAGCACCATGAGCCTGCGGCAGATGGTGTCCAAAAACATTTCTTTCGGCATTATGACGGCGTGGCATCTCTTTGACTGGTACAGAAATAACCGCTTCTGTGGACGCTGCGGCTGCAAAACGGAGCATGACAGCAAGGAGCGCATGATGCGCTGCCCGGCATGCGGAAATATGATTTTTCCCAAGATCGCACCCTCTGTGATCGTTGGGGTCATCCATAATGACAAGCTGCTTCTGAGCAAATACGCCAACCGGAATTATACCCGCTATGGCATGATCGCCGGCTTCACGGAAATTGGGGAAACGGTGGAGGAAACAGTCATCCGTGAGGTTATGGAGGAGGTCGGCCTGAAGGTCAAAAACATCCGTTACTATAAGACCCAGCCCTGGGGCGTGACGGGCGGCCTGCTGATCGGCTATTACTGCGATCTGGACGGGGATGATGAGACCATCACCCTGGACCGGGATGAACTGGCTATGGCGGAATTTTATCCCCGGAATGAGCTGCCTGCCCATGACGACGGCATCAGCCTGACCAGAGAGATGGTAAGGGTATTTGAAGAGGGCAGAGAGCCGAAATAAAAGAATTTTCAGAATCCCCGGAAGTGCTTCGGGGATTCTTTTTATTTGCGGCGCCGGTGAAAGCCCCGGATGGTCAGGAACAATGCCAGAATAAAAACGATCAGGGTCATCACGGAGGCGGCCAGAAGGAAAAGAACAGAGAAAAAGGGGACGCCGTGGCCATGGGCATTGGGATTGGTGAACAGATACAGATCGAGTCTGGAGCCGAGCCATACAAAAAGGCCGGATACAATGAGCTGACAGGGAAGAAGCAGCCACAGGAGAGGGGAAAGCATCTTTTTTTTCATAAAAGGACCTCCTTTTTGCGCTGCAGCTTGTTTTTTGAAAATGAAGACAGGCTGCGGGATAATCGTTCCAAAAGAGGGAAGCCGCCGTTTTTCACGGCGGCTTTTGCTTTGAGAATAAAGGTGCTTCATTATCTGAAGGGGCTGCCGCCGAATTTTTCTTTGCTCATCAGATATTTGCCGCTGATGAGGCCTTCTGCGTCAAATTCGTGATGCACGGTATAATCTTCGGAAACATACATTTCGATTTCTTCCATAACATCTGCTTCGTCCTTCAGTTTTGCCCAGTCTTCCTTCGCCTGGCTGTTGTTGTTTGTGGTATAAATGGATTCGTCATCGATCATAAAGACAGTATCCAGCAGAATGTTGTCACTGCTTTCAAGGCGGAAGTTTTCAGGATCGCTCATATCGACTCTGTTCAGGCAGTAACCGCCATCCACTTCATCTGTGTAGTACAGATATTTGCCGTCCATAACGGGATTATAGGAAGGAACATAAGTGATGTTTACTTCTGTACCGTAGGACGTGTTGTACAGATGCAGGGATTCATCGTCTGCGTCATCCTGGAATACCATCCAGTCAGAGCAAATAAAGTAAGGGTAATAGATTTCCTTATCTACGACCATCTGCAGGTCTTTGCCGTCCATATCTGTGGATACCAAATGATAATCTTCATCTGTAAAATACAATCTGCCTTCGTGAATTTGCAGGTAGTCACAGGTGCCTTCATACAGAACGTTTGCATCGCTGCCGTCTGTTTTCACACGGCAAACGGCTGCCCAATCCCTGAGATAGTACAGATAATCGCCATCCATGCACATATATACCGCAGAACCATTGCCATCCAGAAGCTTTGTTTCTTCAAATTCAGGAAAATCGCCTTTCATATAGAAAGGTGTCGCTGCCAAAGCGCCAGATGCCGATGTGCTGTGGGTCAGACCATACAGCACATCATCTTTGACAATGTAACGGCCGTAGTTCATAAAGTTACTCATGGCAATTGTTTTCTCTGCATCAAAATCAGGGGAGTATGTAGCCCAGGCATCGCCTGTCACCTCTATTTCAGGTTCTTTTTCTGGGGGTTCGCTGCCGCCGCAGCCTGCCAGAAGGGGCAGGCTCATCAGCAATGCCATGAAAATTGCCAGTATTTTTTTCATAGGGTTTCCCTCCTTTTTTCATTCAGAAAAATATTTTTATTTGTTGTTCACATATCTCCACAGGAAGGATACGATCTGGCCGCGGGTGCAGGTATCATCGGGGCTGAAGGTCGTTTTGCTGGTGCCGCTGGTGATGCCGTTTGCCACTGCCCAGTCCACGGCTTTTGCATATTCTGCGTTGCCGGAAACGTCAGTGAAGGCGGATTTGGGTGCATCGGGCTTGCCTTCCAGTTTCCACAGATAGGTCACCACGTCTGCACGGCTGCAAGGAGCGTTGGGGTCATGCTTCACATCGCCGACCATGCCTTTTTCCCATGCCCACACGAAAGGTGTGTAGTAATATTTGCTTTCGTTTACGTCGGGGTTATTGTAAGGGCTGGCCATGTTGGAGGCGGGCTTATCTACAGAACGCCACAGGAAGGTCAGGATATGGGCCTGGGAGCAGGTCATGTTGGGGGAGAATTCTGTTTTGCTGGTACCGCTGGTTACGTTGTTTTCCACTGCCCACTGTACGGGTTTTTCGTAATATGCACCAGGTTTTACGTCAGTGAAGGTGCTCTGTTTCTGAGGTGCTGCAGGGGGAGTTACAGGAGTTTCAGGAACCACAGGAGTTTCGGGAACTACGGGAGTTTCGGGAACCGCGGGGGTTTCGGGAACCACAGGAGTTTCAGGAACCACGGGAGTTTCGGGAACCACAGGAGTTTCAGGTTCTGCGACTGCTTCTGTTGCAGGGAAGCCGTATGTGATATAGAATTCATTTTTGGAGGCTGTTACTACATTGGCTTTTTCGTCGTTGATTTTAGCTTTTGCATTGCCATCGAATACATAGCCTTCTTCGGGTACCAGATACAGTTCTACGATATATTCATGGCCTGCTTCAAAAACACCACTGCGTTTGGGTACATATTTGCCTGTTGTTTTATCAAACCATGCGATACCGCCGGAGAAGGATGTATCATTTACATCCTTCAATTCCATGCCGCCACGGGTAATGGCAATATAGGAAGGGAAGGCTCCTGTTTTGGGCGCAGAAACGCCGTCCACTTCAACTTTGGAAATGGTTTCCAGTTCAATTTCGGGGAAAGTGTATTCCAGTTTCACTTCGCTGCCGTTTTTGGTAACAGTACCTTCTTTGCCATTCAGATAGCCCTTGGATACATTGAATTCATATACGCTGTCTGCAGGAATCAGAGAGATGGATACGCTGTACTGTTTGCCTGCTTTAAATCTGTCGTTGGGTGTCATGGAGTAGTTATCTGTGATATTGAACCAGGAGATGCCGTTCTGCGTGAAGGTGTTATCCACTTTTTTGAAATCCACGGCGGGGTCATAGATGGTGCCTCTATAGTCGGGTACAGAATCCGCCTTAGGTGCTTTGATATCTTCTACTTCTACGGAAGTTACTACTTCATTTTCACAGTTGAAGAAATAAACAACATCCATGGAGTTTTTTGTTACATTATCCCAGTCTGCGCCTTTGCCATTTACATAGGTATCATAGATATTATCTGCAAATTCATAGCCTTTCAGTGCTTCCAGATGGACGATCAGACGGTACTGATGGCCTGCTGTGAAGGGGTCATTTGCACCCATATCCTCACGACAGCAGTTATCATACCAGTAAACGCCATTCTGGGCATTTTCATACTTGCCGTCAGTCAGCTTCGTGCCTGCTGTGGAAGTTTTTGCTGTAAATGCAGGATACTGGCCCGGAATGGGTGCAACTACATTTTTAATTTCCACTGTATCAATTTCAACATTAGGCACATTGAAAGCTCTCTCAATCATAATTTCGCCTTTGGGGCTGGGATCATCGGGGTTTTTGTAGAAATAGCTGGATTTACCATTCACATAGACTTCTGTTTCATAATACCAGTGGCTGTCCCCCTGATAACGAGTGATGGCATAACCGCTGTTTGGCTCTACCGTCAGATAAACGGTATAGGTGGAACCGGCTTCAAAGGTGTCATTCCAGTCCATATAATATCCGGAGTTATTTTTTGTCCACCTGATATTTGTCACATGGTATCCACCGGAACCAAGTTCATATGTAGAGCTAGGAGTCTGGCCTGCTACGGGTTCTACCACTTCAATTTCAATCTCCTGGATTTCTTCTCCATAATAAGAAGGTGTATATCCATGCGTATACGCCGATGCACTGACAGGAAGCAGATTCAGCAGCATGGCAAAGCATAACAGGATACTGAAATATTTGCGTTTTGTTTTGGGGTTTCTCATATAAAGGCCTCCTTTCAAGGGTTAAAGCTTTTTTACCATTCAAAATAATCAGAATCGGCTTCGATCACATCAGTCAATGCATCGCCGCCGTAAAGTTTCATCTCATCATGCCAACCGTCAATGGTCAGGCGGATGGCTCTGCCGTCCTCCGTCAGGAAATCCATGTAGGTTTCCATATCCGTGCGGAAAGCTTCCAGATGCAGTTTTCCGGCTACAGTGGTAAATCCTTCTTCCACGGAAGCATCCTTGGGATCCGTCATGTAGATGCGGAAGGTTTCCTTTGCCACTACGGGCGTGCCGGTAATGCCATATTCGCTGCCTTTTACGGATACAGGGAATCCGTCATTGCCAACAGTGAAAATGCCATAGGGAATAAAATGCATATCCTCCATAAAAAGCATATCGTTCAGGTCCATCAGCATACGGTCAGGATTCAGATTGACCAGGCTGTGCATCCCCATATCCGGTCTGCCCAGTTTTTTCACGCTGCTTCTCACTTCATAAACATTAGTGGCCTTAGAGATATCCCCGGCAGGTTCATGGAGGTAGAGGTAATCTCTGCTGTTTTTATGGATCAGATAACAAGTCTGGGGTGCATAGTTGTAAAATTCTTCTGTGTAGGCTTCGCCGTTCACAGCCATGTTCCATATGATGGATTCACTCCATTCCTCATCCATATCCCAGCCCATACGCAGGCAGTTTCCGTTTTTTGTCAGAACGTCCGTATCATATTCCAGTTCCAGCATATAGCTTTCGGGGATAGTACAATACCGTCCCTGCACCAGTTCAGGATATTCTGCTAGAGAAAGCACCACATGGTGCCCGTCAATGGCATACGGCAGGGTATATTCCTGAAAGAAGAAATGCACGAAGCCATAGGAAAGGGCAAATTCCATTTCCTCGTCATATATGGTGGCAATCAGTTCCGCCAGTTCGGATTCTTCCTGCAGATATGGATAAGCCTTTTGCAATTCTTCCGCCAGTAGAACGACCAATCCGTCCACGTCCGTAAACACATCCTCCATCTGCAGTTCCTGACCCGTTTCAGGGTCAATATTCATAGCATGCCATTCCTGACCGCCATAGCCATCGTAATAATCGACATGGCGGTAGAAGGAAACGGCAATGCTGTCATTTC
>X73_One_humped_Camel__coassemble_377_pt1 | contig 11989 bp, 10 predicted proteins | sample X73_One_humped_Camel__metabat2_low_PE_007 | metagenome-assembled genome bin X73_One_humped_Camel | reverse complement strand
TTGCCGGCTGCCGTGACCGGATAAAAATCACCATAGCCCACTGTCATCAGGGTAATGGCAGACCAATAGACCGCGTCAAAATAAGTGGAGAAGGTCTCCGGTTCCACCTGAAACAAAATCAGGGCAGAAACCAGGATATACCCAATGGCCAGATAGCAGACCGTCAACAGGTCCTCCTTTTCCTTTTTAAATACCCGCAGCATCAGATGAAAGCCCTTGGAATACCGGAGGAATTTCAGGGTTTTCATGCACTTTGGCAGACGCAGCGCACGGAAGGCCCTTACTGTGGAATTCAGCGGCGTCAGGGAAGAAAGGATGGTCACCAGATCGATGATGGCAAAGGGGGTAAAGGGATATTTCAGGAAGGAGACCTTCCGTTTTCCCAGCATTTTGAAATCCGCCGTGCTCCAGCGCAGGAAATAATCCACAATAAAAATCAAAACGGTGACTTTATCGATCCAGTAGAAAACAGCATTTGTTTCCTTGAAGCAAAGAGGGAGGATGCTCAGTAGAATACAGCCGATCATAAATCGGTCATACAACAGGCCCAGCTTATCCTCCGGCTCGCTTTTTTCTATGATCTCAAAAATGCGCCTTCTCATGGGGTGTCCTCCTCTCCTTTTGGAATGATAAGTTCAGTTTAGCATATTTTTTCCCATAAGAAAACCCTCCCTGAAAAAGGGGAGGGCATTTTTATCCACAGTATCCACAGCGGTATCCACTTTTGTATCTTTTTTATATCTTTTCTGTATCATTTTGTATCTGAAACGTCCGTTTTGGTATCCTCATTGGCATCAAAAGTATCCTCTTCGGAGATCTTTGCGATACCCACAACGGAAACGCCCTCGTCCAAATTCATCAATTTGACACCCTGTGATACTCTGCCGTAGCTGGAAATATCCTTTGCCCGCAGACGGATGATAACACCTTCGGAAGTAATGAGCATCAGCTCTTCATTGGCGCCGATCATCAGCACCCCGGTCAGTTCCCCGGTCTTTTCCGTTAACTGGTGGATCTTCAGGCCCTTGCCGCCCCTGTACTGCAGGTTAAACTGGTCGATGGTGGTCTGTTTGCCGAAGCCGTTTTCCGTTACATTCAAAATCTGGCAGCCTTCCATCACTTTCACCGCCGAAACCACATAATCCCCCTTATTCAGGGTGATGGCTTTCACACCGGTGGCCGTTCTGCCCATGGGCCTTGCGTCAGCTTCGGAGAATTTGATGCCCATGCCTTTTCTGGTGGCAACGAAGATCTGGTCATCCTTATCCACTTCCATCACGGAGATGAGGTCATCGTCCTCCCGGAGGTTCAGAGCGATCAGGCCGGATTTACGGATATTGGCGAAGCTGGACATATCGGTTTTTTTGATGATGCCCTGCTTGGTGATCATGGCCAGGTATTTGTCCTCGCTGAATTCCTTCACGGAAATGCCCGCCATGATTTTTTCATCGGAACCAATTTCCAAAAGGTTCACAATGGCGATGCCACGGCCGGTCCTGCCCGCTTCGGGAATTTCATAGCCCTTGATGCGGTAAACCTTGCCTTTATTGGTGAAGAAGAGGAGGGCATCATGGGTGGAGGCCAGGAAGAGGTCTTTCACATAGTCTTCCTCCCTGGTCTGCATGCCGATAATGCCCCGGCCGCCCCGGTTCTGGCTCTTATAGGTATCCAGAGGGGTACGCTTTACATAATTCAGATTGGACAGGGTGAAAACGCAGGTCTCTTCCTCAATGAGGTCTTCCACGTCAATTTCACCGGGGTTCTGGATGAGTTTTGTTCTTCTTTCATCCCTGTATTTTTCACCGATGGCTGTAATTTCCTCTTTGATGACACCCAAGAGCAATTTTTCATCGGCCAGAATGGTTTTATAATAGGCGATTTTTCTCTGCAGCTCTGCATATTCCGCGTCAATTTTTTCCTTTTCCAAACCCTGCAGCCTTCTCAACTGCATTTCCAAAATGGCTTGGGCCTGTACGTCGGAAAGGCTGAAGCGTTCCATCAGTCTTTCCTTGGCGTTATCATAGCTGGTGCGAATGATGCGGATGACTTCATCGATATGATCGATGGCGATACGCAGGCCTTCCAGAATATGGGCCCGCTTTTCCGCCTTATCCAGATCGAAGCGGGTCCTTCTGGTAACGACCTCTTCCTGATGCTTCAGATAAACCTCCAGGGCTTGCTTCAGGGTCAGGATAACAGGTTTTCCGTCAACCAATGCCAGCATATTGGCACCGAAGGACTCCTGCAAAGATGTATATTTATACAACTGGTTCAAAATGACGTTGGCGTTGGCGTCTTTCTTCACTTCAATGATGATTTTGATATCATCCCCGGCAGAAGCATCATACAGATCGCTGATGCCTTCCACACGTTTTTCCTTAACCAGGTCTGCGATTTTCTCAATCAGACGCAGTTTATTGACCATATAAGGGATCTCGGTCACCACAATGCGTTCTCTGCCGTTATGCTCTTCAATTTCCGCCGTGGAGCGCACGATGATCTTGCCCCGGCCGGTGCGGTACGCCGCACGGATGCCGCTTTTGCCCAGGATATTGGCGCCAGTGGGGAAGTCGGGGCCTTTGATGTATTCCATCAATTCCTCCACTTCCGTTTCCCGGCCTTCGATTTTATTGTCGATCATGCAGGCGATGCCGTCAATGACCTCGCCCAGGTTATGGGGCGGGATATTGGTAGCCATACCAACAGCGATACCGCTGGAACCGTTCACCAAAAGGTTGGGGATACGGGAGGGCAGTACCGTAGGCTCTTTTTCGTTTTCGTCATAGTTCGGCACAAAATCAACGGTGTCTTTTTCGATATCCGCCAGCATTTCCGCCGTGATTTTGGACATGCGGGCCTCCGTATAACGGCTGGCAGCAGCGCCATAGCCATCAATGGAGCCGAAGTTGCCGTGGCCGTCCACCAGCATATAACGCATAGAAAAATTCTGCGCCATACGCACCATGGCCTGATAAATGGAGGAGTCGCCATGGGGGTGATATTTACCCATGGTATCCCCGACGATACGGGCGGATTTCCGATAGCCCTTGTTGGGGTCCAAATTCATTTCGTTCATGGAATACAGGATACGCCGCTGCACGGGCTTCAGACCGTCCCGGGCATCGGGCAGCGCACGGGCCACAATAACGCTCATGGCATAGTCGATGTAGCATTTCTGCATTTCCTTGTTGATGTCTATGGTTATGACCTTGTCGATTTCTCTGTTTTCATCACTCATAAATTCACCTCTTTTTTTCTTGAGGGCTTTGCCCTCAAACTCCCACGAGGGGAATCATTCCCCTCGACCCTGATTCGCAAAAACTACGTTTTTGCAAAAGGGATTTCAATATATCAGCGCCGCAGGCAAATAAAAGTTTTTGGCTCGCTTTTTTCATAGGGTAGTCGGGAAGATGCCCGACCCACCGAAGGTGGCTTTGCGAAGCAAAGTACTGAACAGCGAGTGGGGTTTGGGGCAAAGCCCCATAAAACTCGCCTACGGGCGGTTCTTTGAAGGGGTCCGGGGAAACTTTCACCAAGAAAAGAAAGTTTCCCCTTATCCATAGTTCTCTTAAAAATCCATTTCTGCGTATTGCGCATTCTCCTCAATAAACAACTTACGAGGCTCTACCTCATCGCCCATCAGCATGCTGAAAATCTGATCTGCCAGCACGGCATCGTCAATCGTTACTAATTTCAGAATACGATGTTCCACGGCCATGGTGGTATCCCTAAGCTGGTCAAAGTCCATTTCACCCAGACCTTTATACCGCTGTACTTCCTTGATGCCAGTCCTGCCGATCTCCTGATACAAAGCCTCCAACTGGGGATCATCGTACACATAATAATGCTGCTTATTCTTTTCCACACGATAGAGAGGGGGCTGGGCGATATACACCTTGCCGCCTTCGATAAGCTGTGGCATATAGCGGTAGAAGAAGGTCAGGAGCAGGGTACGGATATGAGCGCCGTCCACGTCGGCATCGGTCATGATAACGATTTTATGATAACGGAGCTTTTCCATATCAAAATCTTCGGAGATACCGGTGCCGAAGGCGGTGATCATATTACGGATCTCTTCGGAATTCAAAATTCTGTCCAGACGGGCCTTTTCCACGTTCAAAATCTTACCGCGCAGGGGCAGGATCGCCTGGGTCTTGGGGTCTCTGGCCTTAATGGCGGAGCCACCGGCGGAATTCCCTTCGACGATATAAATTTCACATTCATAAGGGTCCCGGCTGGTGCAGTCGGTCAATTTGCCGGGCATACGGGTATTTTCCAGGCCGGTTTTCCGGCGGACCAGTTCCCGGGCCTTTCTGGCCGCGTCTCTGGCTCTGGAAGCCATCATGCCTTTTTCAATGATGGTTTTCCCGATGGAGGGATTTTCTTCCAGGAAATAGGTCAGATATTCGCTGAGGATGCTTTCCACGGCGCCCTTGGCTTCGCTGGTGCCCAGCTTTGCCTTGGTCTGGCCTTCAAACTGAGGGTCCTCCACCTTAATGGAGACAACGGCGGTGATGCCTTCCCGGACATCCTCGCCGGAAAGCTTTTTATCCGCATCCCGGATGATGCCGATTTTTTTGCCGTAATCATTCAGGGTTTTGGTAAGCCCCGCCTTAAAGCCCACCAAATGGGTGCCGCCATCGGGGGTATTGATATTGTTGACGAAGGTAAAGATGCTTTCGGTAAAGCCATCGTTATGCTGGAAGGCAACCTCCACCAGAACGCCGTCCTTTTCGCCGGAGGCATAGAAAATATTTTCATACAGCGGGGTCCTGCTGTGGTTCAGATAGGAGACAAATTCCTTGATGCCCCCTTCGTAATGGAAGGAGTCTTCCCGTTCCATGCCTTCCCTCAGGTCAAAGAGGTTGATTTTCAGGCCTTTGGTCAGGAAAGCCGTTTCCCGGAAACGCTGTTTCAGGATATCATATTCAAAAACGGTCTCCTCAAAAATCTGGTCATCGGGCAGGAAATGGACGAAGGTACCGGTGATATCCGTTTCGCCCACAATGGTCAGGGGCGCCATCACATCGCCCCGGGAATACCGCTGCTCGTGAATTTTACCATCCCGGTGCACCTGCACCACCAGCCATTGGGACAGGGCATTCACAACGGAAGCGCCCACGCCATGGAGACCGCCGGAGACCTTATACCCGCCGCCGCCGAATTTACCGCCGGCATGGAGGATAGTGAAAACCATCTGCAGGGCAGACATGCCCTTTTGTTCATTGATATCCACGGGGATGCCGCGGCCATTATCCATAACGGAAATGGAATTATCAGGATGAATTTTTACCGTAATCTCATCACAGTAGCCCGCCAGGGCTTCATCCACGGAGTTATCTACGATTTCATAAACCAAATGATGCAGACCTTTGGCGCTGGTGGAGCCGATATACATACCGGGACGCTTACGGACAGCCTCCAACCCTTCCAGGACCTGAATTTGATTTGCATTATATTCGGATGACATCAAATCCCTCTCTTTCGACTGTTTTTTTGCCTTTTACATGAAAAAAGAAGGCCTACTTTCCGGTCTCTTTCCAACTGTAAAACCTATACGAAAAAATTTGTTGTCATTATACCATTTTTTCGTTGATTTTTCAATGTTTTCAGCGGATTTTTCCTGCCTTTTTTAAAAAATTCCTTCCTTATTATTTTAGAGGATTACAGAAAAGAAAAAGCCCCAAACCAAAACTGGTTCAGGGCTGATTTCTCTGAGGGGTGATGACCCCATTTTTCACATAGAATAAGTTATCCTTGCTGATATATTTTTTCACGGAATCCTCGATGCCGGTGCAGGTGACGAAAGCCTGGAGGCCCTCGATGGACTGCAATAAATATTTCTGGCGGCTTTCATCCAGCTCAGAAAAAACATCATCCAGCAGGAGGACAGGGTCTTCCCCCGTTTCTTCCCGGATGAGATCGATTTCCGCCAGGCGGGCGGCCAGGGCTGTGGTCCGCTGCTGGCCCTGAGAGCCATAGACCTTCACTTCCCGGCCATCGATGGAAAAGAGGATATCGTCCTTATGGGGGCCAGACTGGGTGGAGCCGAAATAGATGTCCCGGTCGATATTTTTCCGCAGCTTTTCCGCCAGGAGACCTTCCTCGCAATTGGGCTTATAAAGGGTCTGCAAATGGTCCTTTCCCCCTGTAAGCTGAGAAAGCTTTTCGGCGGAAATTTCATCCAGCCGCAGCAAAAACCGCTTTCTGGCGGCAATGATGCGCTCCCCATAGGCCGCCATCTGGTCATCCCAGACGAAAAGGGTCTCCTGCAGCCTGGGGTTTTTGGAAATTTCCTTCAGGAGATTATTCCGCTGCTTGAGGATACGGTAATACTGCTGGAGGTCATAATAATAGACCTTGCTTAATTGACATAACTCCATATCCAGAAAACGGCGGCGTTCCCCGGGGCCATCCTTTACCAGAGAAAGGTCTTCCGGGGAGAAAATCACGGCATAGAGGGTGCCGAACAGGTCGCCCAATTTTCGCACAGGCAGGCCATTGACGGCGATGCCTTTTTTTCGTCTTTCTTCAGGTGAACATCGATGCGGTCATAGCGGTTTTTCCGCTGCACCAGCAGTCGGATATGGCTCTCCTCTTTTTCAAACTGGATGAGCTGCTGGTCGCTTTTGCCCCGCAGGGAACGGCCCATGGCGCAGAAATACAGGGATTCCAGAAAATTCGTCTTTCCCTGAGCGTTGCTGCCATAAATCACATTAATGCCCTGGGATGGTTCGATATGCAGTTGTTCCAGGTTTCGGAAATGCTGGAGGGAAACCTCTGTGATATACATAATTATTCACCTTAGATTTATAAATATGAATTAATATTTTTCAATTCTATAAATATTATGTAAATTAAAATCTATTTCTTTTGCCATATCTCCATACAGAAGATTACCTTCTGCATCAAAAGCAGAAAGGGTAATGGTACATCCTCTTTCGTTAAAGGATGGATCATCATAAATTTCCGGTCGGAAAGGGTGAGAAAGATAAGAAGGAATACAAATCAATTCCGGAGCATGATCTGCTTTCACAGAAGCATATTCCGTCTGCGTTTTGATCTCACCGTTTTCTTTCCCGATTTTATAATTGAATTTTAAAAGTATTTCCTTTATTTCGGGATCTGTCACATAATAAAGATCATAGGTATCCTCATAGCCATGCATGGTCAAATCCGGAAAATGATAAACCCCCTGACACATCCAGCCACCGCTGACACCATCTTCGCCCCAGTAAAGTTCATAATCTCCATCTGCATTTAACTGATACCAGTGGATACGATACTGCTGCTCTCTCCAGTCAATATGGATATCATCGCCATCATCATTAAAAATCACAGCACGCATGGTTTCCATTCCATCCTGCACCATAACATCTTCAATATGATAAATTTGAATTTCACCGGGAAAATCCATCGTTTCTCTAATGATATTTCTGAAAATCGCAGGGTCTGTATTTCCATATTCCCTTGGCCAGCAAAGGAACACAAGGATAATCAGAACAGGGAGAGCAATCAGCAGCTTTATTTTCCAAAACGCATTTTTCTTTTCATCCATAGAGTTGCCCCCTCTCTGATAGATTTATTTTGCCAGTTCCGCTTTCAGTTCTTTCAGAAGTGCTTTCAAAACGATGCTTCTTTCGTCAAAAAAAGCCTGCTTCTGTTCTGCCTCATGGTCCTCAAAGTAGGCATACTCCTCGGAAAATTCCACCCAATCGGTGAAAAATTCCTCCATATCTTCGCAAATCTCTCGGATAAGCTCTGTTTTTGTCAGTTTTACTTCGTAGGTTTCCGGGCCATAATACCCTTTAGCAACAATTTTTGTATCTGCATCGGCAGTTAACGTAAATTCAGAACCTTCTTCATCGAAATGCAGTCTGAGAGGGATATTTTTTTTCAATGCAGAAAGGGATGCTTCCATCACTTCCACGGGAACATCCTGAATATAGCTGCCAAGGCCCTCAAAATCGCCTAAGAGGATATCCGTCCAGCCGTTTTTGGGTTTTGCAAACATAAAACCACCTCTATTTTTTAACACAACAACTGTTTATTTTTCTTTTTCCGGCAGTTCGCTGACGAAGGTGGAACCCAGCACCAGGACTGCACCGATAACACCGAAAAGCCCCATATTTTCCTGCAAAAGAAGGGCGGAAAGAATGATGGCCACGATGGGGTCGATATAGCTGAAGATGGCGGCTGTCTGGGCTTTCAAATCCTTCAGCCCATCAAAATACAGCACATAAGCCACGCCCGTATGCACCAGGCCAACAAACAGCAGAAGCACCCAAAGGGCAGGGGTCATGGAAAGGACAGCCGTTCCCATATCCTGGGTCAGGAGGACATAGGGCATCAACACAAGGGCGCCCATGGCAAGCTGCATGATGGTCTTATCATAGGCGTTGATATCCGTGATTTTTTTATTCATCAGCACCACGGTGGCATAAAAGAAGGCCGCACCAAGGCCATAAAGGATGCCTTTTGCCTCAGAAAGGGCGGGGATTCCCGTTTGCAGCACGCCGGAGACAAAGACCATGCCAAGGAGGGCAACAGCCACACAAAGGGCTTTTTTCACCGTCAGCCTTTCCTTCAGGAGGAAAGGGGAGGCCATGATCACGAAAATCGGCTGCATATAATAGCAGAGGGTGGCCGTGGCTACAGTGGTATAGTGATAGGATTCGAATAATAAAATCCAATTGACGCCGATAAACGCGCCGGACAGGGCCAGCATCAGGAAATTTTTTCGGATGGCTTCTTTATCCGGCCTGCTTTTTTTCAGATAAACAAAAAGAAGCACGAAAAACGCACCGACAAAGCCCCTAACCAGCGCGATCACGCTGGAGGGCAGGGGAATATGCCGCACGAAAATGCCGATGGTGCCGAAAATAAACATCGAAGCGATCAATTCCAATTTTGCCTTATTTGCCATAAAATCGTACTTCCCTTCTCTTTTGTATAAACTTTTGCTTATGCTTCTAACGCAACTTCCACAGCGCCAACGCCGATCAGCTCTACAATATCGCCGTGGCGGATTTTTTTGCCGCGCTCTGTGGCAATTTCGCCGTTGACTTTTACCATATGCTGGGACAGGTAGTATTTCACATCGGAGCCTTGGTCAATCAGGCCGGCCAGCTTCAATACCTGCTGCAGTTTGATAAATTCCGTATGGATATATACTTTTTCCAAAAAAACCTCCTTCTTGAGGGACTCTGTCCCTCAAACACCCTGCCAAAGGGGTCACCCCTTTGGAAACCGATTTGCAGAAACTATCGTTTCTGCGAGGACTTAATATTGACATATGCGCCGCAGGCAAATAGGGTCAAGGGGATTATCCCCTTGTGGGGTTTGGGGCAAAGCCCCATAAAACTTGCCTTGCAAGCTGATTTTTGGAAAGTTTGAAAACCTTTTTACAAGGAAAAAAGGTTTTCAAGGTCTTTTACATTCTTAAAGGCAGAATCAAATACTTGAACCCATCGCCTTCCACAGGCAGAATGGTGCAAGGGCTGAGGGAGGCCATGAAATGAATCTTCACGCTATCCTCCTCAATGGAACGCAGGGCCTCCACCAGATATCTGGGGTTGAAAGCGATAGACAGATCATCGCCCTCCACTTCTGCGGAAACATCCTCATGGGCCGTGCCCATATCACTTCTGGCGGTGATATCCATGCCGCCGGGGCGAATCATGATACGCACGGGGGTCTTTCGATTATCCCGGGAAACCAAAGACGCTCTTTCCAGGGCCTGAATCAGTTCGCTTTTATCGATGATGACCTTTGTCTTATAATCCGCAGAGAAGGACTGGGCATAGCGGATGAAATCCCCCTCGATCAGGCGGGAGACCATGGTGGCATTCCCCAGATCGAACAGAATATGCTTTTCTGTCAGGAAAATGGAGAGGGTATCCTCTTCTTCCTGGGAAAGAATTTTATTCAGCTCGGTCAATGTTTTGCCGGGCACGATCACTTCTGTTTCACCGCTGCCGGAGATCAGGCTGTTTTTCCGGAAGGAAATACGATAGCCATCTACAGAGACCACATTCACAGAGTCATTTTTCAGCTCGAATAATTCGCCGGTCAGTACAGGCTTGGAGCCATCCTGGGCAATAGAGAAAATGGTCTGGCGGATCATATCCCGCAGCTTCGCCTGGTCCATGGAATACATCTTTTCCTGTTCCACTTCCGGCAGGGCAGGGAAATCATCGCCGCTCTGGCCCATGATCTTAAATTCGGAGGTGCCGCTGAGGATGGTCACGGCGAAGGCTTCGTCTGTTTCGATGGTGACGGTCTCGCCGTTCAGTCTACGGACGATCTCATTGAAAATGCGGGCTTCGATGGCCACTTCGCCTTTTTCCTCGATCTCTGCATCGATGGGCGCTGTTTTGATACCAATTTCCAGGTCGTTGCCCGTCATCACGAAGCCTTTTTCATCGGCGGTCAGCAGGATACATTCCAGAATCGGCAGGGTGGTGCGGTTGGAGACCGCTTTGTTTACGATGTTGATGTACTGCAGGAGCAGGTCTTTGCTGCATGTTAATTTCATAGCTGTTTACAACTCCTTTGTTCACAGGTATAAGTGAGATAAGTAATATTGAGTTAGTCGTAGTCGTAGTAGGGGCTGTGGGATTGTGGAAAAGTGTGGATAGCCCCGAAATACCAAGGAATGTGGGTTTGGAAAACCTTGTGGATAAGGGAGGGAAAACTGGTTGGGTTGTCCACGTTATCCACATGGGGGGATGTGGGACGTTGGTTGTCCACATATTTTCCAGTGTAAATCCACAGATTTCTGTGGAAAAGTTTCCTATTATAATAAGGAAGTTTTTTGGGGGGAACTTTTTTTTCTTGGGAAAAGTTCCCCTGCGAACTGCAAGCAGTTCGTTACCCCTCAAAAACCCGCTTATCAGGCAATATTTGCGAGGCCAGCCTCGCGCTCCGCAAGCCTTTAAAAAGGCTTGACCCAAACTTTATTTGCCTGCGGCGCTGAAAACGCATGTATATGCGTTTTCGTATCGGGGTCGAGGGGAATGATTCCCCTCGTGGGAGTTTGAGGGTGAAACCCTCAAGACTCTTTAATATCTTTTTCCAACTGCAGGATAGTTTTCTGCAGGGCAGTATCTGTTTCCAGTTGTTTCTCAATTTTAGAGATTGCGTGGATGACGGTGGTATGGTCCCGGCCACCGAAGCTTTCGCCGATCTTCGGCAGGGAAAGATCCAACAACTTCCGGCAGAGGTACATGGATACCTGTCTGGGGAAGGCGATATTTTTCGGTTTTTTACTGCCCTGGATATCCTCTACCCGGATGTTATAATGATCCGCCACCACCTGCTGGATCAGGTCCGCGGTCAAAGGGGTGGAGGCGTGCTCGCTGAAGATATCCTTCAGGCTGTTTTCCGCCAGGGAAATGGAGATATCCTGATTGGTCAGGGTGGCGAAGGCCACGATACGGGTCAGGGCGCCTTCCAGCTCCCGGATATTGGAGGCGATATTTTTGGCGATATATGCCATCACATCATCAGGCACGGTGATATGGTCACGCTCCGCTTTTTTCCGCAGAATCGCGATTCTTGTTTCATAATCGGGGGGCTGCACATCGGCGATCAGGCCCCATTCGAACCGGCTGCGCAGTCTATCTTCCAAGGTTTTGATCTCCTTCGGGGGACGGTCGGAGGAAATGATGATCTGCTTGCTGGATTCGTATAACGCATTGAAGGTATGGAAAAATTCCTCCTGGGTACCTTCTTTTTTGGAGATGAACTGGATATCGTCGATCAGAAGGACGTCGATATTCCGGTATTTATTGCGGAATTCTTCGTTCTTATTATTCTGGATGGAATTGATCAGTTCATTGGTAAAGGTTTCACTGGTCACATACAGCACCTTGGCGTTGGGGTTTTTATCCAGGATAAAATGGCCGATGGAATGCATCAGATGGGTCTTGCCCAGGCCGGAGTTGCCGTCGAGGAACAGGGGGTTATAGGCCTGGGCGGGGCTTTC
>X73_One_humped_Camel__coassemble_376_pt1 | contig 12016 bp, 13 predicted proteins | sample X73_One_humped_Camel__metabat2_low_PE_007 | metagenome-assembled genome bin X73_One_humped_Camel | reverse complement strand
TTTATCTTCCGTTCAGGGTTTCAGGGATATCCAAAATCATTTTTCTGCAATAGGTTCACAGATGGCCTTCCATCTTGGCATCGCCCATAAAGCTTTTCGCCAGCAGATATTCCTGCTTTTTGCCGGTTTCGGGGTCCATGGTTTTCCACTGCACAAATCTGCCGGAAACCATTACGCCCTCAGACATTTCATTTTCACAAAATGGACATTTCATCGTTCGCCGCCTCCTTTACTCCTCTTCCGTAGGATAGAACACGCTGCCTTCCATTTCCTCGGGATGGAATGCGCTTGTCTCCGGCAGGTTCTGTTCCGTCAAAATCTCTCTGTCCGTCACCTTGCCGTCCTCAAAATAAAACAGCAGATATTCCACCTCAGGGCTTTCCTTCACGCCGAAATTGCCGGTGGGGTTGCCCAGGTAATACAGCCAGTAGGCGTCTGTTTCTTCCTCGGGAGCGCCCAGGTTTTCCGTCAGCTTCCCTTCATCCCAGCCTACCACATTATTGCGGTCCAGGAAATCCTGCACAATATTCTGACGGGCATTTCCCGTGTAATGGGTCCATTTTTCTGTGGAAAACCCATTCTTTTCAGAATTGATCTGCCCTCTTACGAATAAAAAAACGATCAGCACCACCAAAAGACCAACGATGGCCTTATCTTTTCTCTTCATTTCCATTGCCATATCTTCTTCCCTCCTGTCAGGAAATCCATTTAAAGCCTTTGTAATACCGCAAAACGACCTTCCCCAAAATCTCATCCTCTTCCACGAATTTATTTTCCCAGAAGCGGGAGTCCAGAGAATGGTTTCGGTTATCGCCCATGGTAAAATAGCTGCCTTCCGGTACGAAATAGGGGCCGAAATCGCCCTGGGTCAGTTCCGGAAGATAGTCCTCCTCCAAAAGCTCCCCATTGACAAAGACACTGCCGTCCTCGATCTGTACCGTATCGCCGCCTTCCCCGATAATGCGCTTCACATAAAGCGTCTGCCCCGTTGGGTCATCCGGATAGCGGAACACCACCACGTCCCCCCGCTCCGGTTCATCGAACCAGTAGGAGGTGCGCAGGGCCAATATCCTGTCCCCGGCCATAATGGTCTCCTCCATGGAGCCGGTGGGAACCTCCGCATTGACGATCAGGAAGGAATTGACCACTCCCGCCAGAACCGCCGCCAGAAGGATGGTCTTGATCCAGCTCATGACCTCTGTTTTCACTGTGCCGCTCATCTGCCCATCTCCTTTGGCTTATTTCAGGAAGCCGTTGATGATCTGCGCTTCCGCTTCGTCCTCTGTCAGCCCCAATGTCATCAGCTTTGTCAACTGGTCACCGGCAATTTTGCCGATGGCCGCTTCGTGAATCAGGGATGCATCCACATGGTTCGCTGTGATTTCAGGTTCCGCCGCCACAATGCCGTTATCCATGATGATGGCGTCACATTCGGAATGGCCGTAGCATTCCGCGTTGCCGTTGATTTTGGAACGGAAGAGCTGTCTGGAATTGTCCTTCGCCACGGAACGGGAAATGAGTTTGGCGCTGGAGCCTGTACCGTTCAGGTCTACATCGAAGGAGGTCTCCGCATACTGGTCGCCGTGGGTCATGATTTTTTCCTTGATGATCATGGTGGCGCCGTCTGCCAGCTTTGCGCTGGAAATACGTTTTGTGGAGTCTACGCCCTTCAACTGCACCGTATCCATTTCGATGTAAGCGTTTTCTTCCGCTTCGATATGGGTCTGGGGATTGATGATGCGCTTGCCGTTGCCATCGCCTTCCCCGATGTGTTTTTCTTCATAAATGATCTTTGCGTTTTTGCCCACGAAGAAACGATGGATGCCTTCGTGGATGGAGTCATCACAGCCGCAGTTATGGATGCCGCAGCCGGCGATGATCTTGATTTCCGCCCCTTCGCCGATGTGGAAATCGTTATAGGCCACATCATGGACGCCATCCGCCGTAATGAGGGCGGGGATATGCACGTCTTCATTCTTGGTAAAGGGCTTTACATAAATATCCAAACCCGCACCGTTTGGCTTGGGCACAATGTCGATGTTTTCTGTGGACTGTCTGCCTTCGCTTTTGCCGTTATTACGGATATTGAAGGCCCCTGTAGAAGGAATATGCATCATGCCGGATACTTCGCTCAGCAGATTTTTTACGATATCGTTCAGCATTATTTGTTACCTCCCATCAAATATCTGCAGCCCGTTTCCAGGCCAAACAGACCGGGCAGCACTTCTTCCTTGGTGCCGATCTGTTTTACTTCGCCGCCGCTTAAGAGAACCACCTGGTCGGCGATATCCAGGATTCTTTCCTGGTGGGAAATGATCATGATGGAGCCTTGGATTTCTTCGTGCATTTTTTCAAACACGTCGATCAGGTTTTTGAAGCTCCACAGGTCGATGCCCGCTTCGGGTTCATCGAAGAGAGTCAGTTTTGTTTTTCTTGCCATAACGGTGGCGATCTCGATACGCTTCAGTTCCCCGCCGGAAAGGCTGGCATTTACCTCACGGTCGATATAATCCTTGGCGCACATGCCCACCTCGGACAAATACTGGCAGGCTGCCGCCGTGGAAAGCTCCTGGCCGCTGGCCAGCGTGATCAGGTCTTTTACCGTTACGCCTTTGAAACGAACAGGCTGCTGGAAGGCAAAGCTGATGCCCGCCTTCGCCCGCTCTGTGATATTCATATTGGTGACATCCTGCCCATCGAAAAGAATCTGGCCGCTGTCAGGGGTCACAATGCCGGCGATGATTTTCGCCAGGGTGGATTTGCCGCTGCCGTTGGGGCCGGTGATGACGATGAATTTGCCGTCATCGATGGTCAGATTGACATTATTGAGGATCTGCTTTCCCTCTGCGGAGAAGCAGATATTCTTCAGTTCCAACATATTACGATTCCTCCTATTTTATCAAATATTTCTTTTGGAAACATTCTTACGCATATGGGATGCGTTCTCCCTTTTCTAAAAAAAGACATAAAACGCTACCTTAGATTATAACAACCTTTTCCATGGACTGTCAATGTTTTTGCCCATTCCCAGCAGGCTTCCCGGGCAAAATCATCCGCCCCTTGAAAGGATTTCTTTCCTATGGTACATTTATTACAGCAAAACCTGCATTTCAGAAAAAAGGAGAGATCATCATGCTCGGGTTTCATACAGACGGCATCCGTTTTTTCGGAGCCTCCGACAGCCTGTTGGCAAGGGCGAAAAAGCATAAGCTGCCCATCGTCAAAACATCCACCACAAACACACTGGTTTTCGCCATCGATACGGCGGAGCCTCTGACGAAAAAACTCTATCTGGCCTCCTTCCTGGCACCCCAGGCCCCCTGGTTTTCCTGCTTCGTTGGGGATGCGGCCCGTCCGGCGGAATATTCCCTGCATTTTGCCACGGAGGATGACCTGTTCGATTTCATTCTGGCCATGTATTACTGCTCCCAGGGCTTTTTGCATCTGGATTTTGACCTGCCGGAGCTGTTTGCAAAGCTGAACCCCGGCCCGGAATACGTCATCCGCTCCTTTGAGGAAAAGGATTTTCACCAAATCGGGGAAGGTGCCTTTGCGGCCTGCTTCTGCTTTTTGGAAGGGGGCTTTATGGAAAGCGACCGCCTGTTCGGCAAGCTGACGAAGGAATACGGCGTCGGTGCGGATAAGATTCTGCTGGCAGGGTCTTTTGACTCCAAATATCAGTTCCTGCGCACCTTTATTCCGCAGAAATAAAGAACCGCGAATAATTTGCTCTTTACAAATGGGAATAATCGTACTAGAATAAAACCGCAGGGCGATTTTTGTCGCCTTGTGCAAATACACAGAGTAGGGCTTTGCGCGTGAAGTGTCCGGTGGACGGGGAGTTGTCATCGGAACGAAAAAAGGCTTTGACCTTTTGCGATGCAGGACCCGCATCCCGCTGTTTCCATAATGAAGATGAACTGTATAGCCTCTTTGTTATCCATACAGCCAGACCTGTTTTTCAAAACAGGACGTATTTGCGTTGTGATAATAGAGGGGTTTTTGTTCGTAAATACAAAAATACCCTCCTGTTTCTGTTGAAAAAACAAAAAGGAGGCTTTTTTAATGACAGAAAAGCAAATTTCCACTACCCACCGCATTGTATTGATGGCCATGCTGGCAGCGATGCAGATCGTCCTTTCCCGCTGCCTTTCCATCAATCTTTGGAACCTGAGAATCGGCTTTGCCTTTGTACCCATTGCCATGGCAGGAATGCTGCTGGGGCCCATGAGCGCAGGACTGACAGGGGTGGTTGCCGATATCATCGGCGCAACGCTGCTCTCCAGTGCTGCATTCTTCCCCGGCTTTACGCTGACGGCCTTCATCACTGCCTTTGGCTACGGCTTCTTCCTGCAGACAAAACAGGATATGCCACATATTGTGGCGGCAGTGCTGTTTTCCGAGATCGTGGGAACGATTTTACTGAACACATTATGGATCTCTATCATGTACGGTACGCCGTTTATCGCCGTGATGATTCCCAGACTGGGGCAGGCAGTGGGCATGGGCATTGTGGAGATCATCGTCATCCGGCTGCTGGCGAAATATGTGCCTGATTTAAAGAAAGCACTTTGATCTGCAGAAATAGGCAAAAATAAAAAAGATATTCCCTTAGAGGAGCCCTGATAAGAAAACAAAAAACCGAAAGAATCCCTTGATTTCAAGGTGTTCTTTCGGTTTTTAATTTCTGCGAAATGTTTTCTTATTTCAGGACATCCTCGCAGTGCGGCTTAAGAAATCAATATAAATTAAAAAGTATGTTTTCTTAAGCCGCCACTACATTCCCCAGGAATATCTTTTTTTATACTCAATATTTCTTTCTTTGAATTGCCTTTTCGATTTTATGAAAGCCATCTACATATTTTTCATTCCGAATGGCGATCAGGGTATACAGCGCATCGATGATGGTTTCCTGCGCAATGCGGGAGCTCAATGCCACAATGCGGTACTGGGTCTCCTTGCTGGCTGTATAAAGCTGGATATCCGTAATTTTGCTCAGGGGAGAACTGCCGATGCTGGTCATGGAGATGGTCGTTGCGCCATTGGCCTTTGCCAGCTTTGTATTATCCACCACATCCTTGGAGCTGCCGGAATGGCTGATGGAAAAAACAACATCATTCTCCGTCAATAAAGAGGTGGCAATGGTCTGCATATGGGAATCCATATAGGCCACCGCATCGATGCCCAGACGCATCAGCTTATGCTGCAGGTCAATGGCCACAGAATGGGAGCTGCCCATGCCAAGAATAACCACCCTTCTTGCATTTTCGATGGCATCCGCCGCCTTTACGATGGCCCCTACATCCAGAGAATCATGGGTCATGGTCAAAGCCTGCATCGTCCCCTGAAAGACCTTATCCACAATGACCTCCGACGGATCCTCCGCAGAGATCTCTTCATGGATGCTCTGCATAGGGGTCACGATATCCTGGGCCAAGGTCACCTTAAAATCCTGATACCCGCTCAGCCCTAATTTTCTGCAGGCCCGCACGACAGTTGCATCGCTGACACCGCTTTGCTCCGCCAGGCCCGCCACAGACAGGTAAATCACTTTTTCCGGATTTTCCAAGATATAATCGACAACTTTTCTTTCCGCCTGGCCAAGAGAATCTCGCAGCGTTTCCATGCGGAGCAATAATGTGGGCACTCTTTCCGGTTTCATTTTTGTCCCACCCCCTTCACTTGATTTCAGTTTAACAACTTTTTTCCAAAAAAACAACCAAATGAAGCTTTTTTCCCTGATTTTTCAAGGAAATGCGGCATTTTCTTTCCTTGTTCCGCCAAATCACAGATTCCTCACGCTTTTTCCTGCAGCTTTCGCAAAAAAGCAGCACAATCCTCTACCATGCCAATATCCGCATGGTCAAAAATCGGGGCCTTTCTATCGGTATTCACTGCGATAATGCACCCCGCCCCCTGGATGCCGGCCAAATGCTGCACCGCGCCGAAAATGCCGCAGGCAATATAAATCTCCGGCCGAATGGTTTTGCCGGACTGCCCCACCTGCCAGGAATAAGGCGCAAGCCCTGCATTGACTGCCCCACGGGATGCCGCCGGAACAGCCCCGATGGCTTCTGCCGCCTGCTGCAGCAGCGCAAAATTCTCTTTGGTGCCCAGGCCCAGGCCGCCGGCCAGAACGATTTTCGCCTCACCAAGAGATACCTTCTCCTTGTTTTCAGTCTCTCTCTTCAGGACCTTCAGCAGGGGCTCCTCTTTTTCCGCTAGGGGACATTTTACCAGCTCCGCTTTTCTATCCGGATCTTCCCCGGGAACAGGGAATACCCCTCTTTGCACCGTCGCCATTTGGGGATAAGAATGCCTGCAGAAAATATCTGCCATCAGGCTGCCGCCAAAGGCAGGCCGTGTCTGCTTCAGAAAGCCATCCTCCACGGCAAATCCGGTGCATTCTGCCGTCAGCCCTGTTTTCAGATTTACGGAAAGCATTGCCGCCACCATGCGCCCTTTTGCTGTGGCAGGAAACAGGAATGCCCAGGGCCGCCCTTTTTCCATCTGCTTTTCCAGGGCTTTTGCTTGCTCTTTCTCATCACAGGAGGGAAAACGATATATTTTTTCCGCGCCACAGGCTGCCGCGGTTTTTTCCGCCCCCGCAAATAAAACCGCTGCCACCTTGCAATCCGCCGCTTCTGCCAGGGCCGATGCTTCCCCCAAAAGTTCCTTCGTCCCCATGGTAAGCTGCCTTTCTTTTGTTTCACAGTAGACCCAGATTTCCGGAAGCACTCTTTTTTCCATCATTCCTGCCCACCGCCTTCCTGCGTTTGTTTCAATTTCCGCCGCAACAGTTCCAGGCCCTCCTCCATGCCGCAGAACACGCACTTTCTCTGCCAGTCAGGGAAATAAGCCCGTTTCACTTCCGTATAGGAACCGGCGCTGCCCACCTCTTCTTTTTTCAGGCCCAGGGTCTCCCGGTCCAAAAGAATGACCGGGCGCTTTGCCCCCTGCCGCATGCCGAAAACAGAAGGCAGCCTGGGATGGTCGATGCCTTCCATCCCTTCCATGACGCTGATGAGGGCAGGCATCTTCACTTCCACCATTTCTTCCCCTTCTTCCAGCAGCCTTCTGCAAAGGGCCGTTTCCTCTTTCCTCTCCATATGCACCACATTGGTCACCACGGGGATGCCAAGCATTTCCCCTAATTGGATGGATACCTGCCCTGTTCCCCCATCCAGCGTCCTTCTGCCGCAGAAAATCAGGTCATATGCCGCTGTTTTTCCCAGGGCCGCAGCAAGAACAAAAGCCGTAGCGTAGGTATCCGCTCCGGCAAAGTCCCCATCGGAAACAAGAAACAGCCCATCTGCGCCCAGGGCAGCACATTCCTTCAAAAGGCTCCGGGCTGCTTCTGTTCCCATCGTAAATATATCCACTTGTCCTGTATGCTTTTCTTTCAGCATCAACGCTGTTTCCAGAGAAAACACATCAGCCGGATTGATGATAGAGGAGGCTGCGTCACGGCAAATACGGCCATCGGCAGACAGACTTTTCCCGATCTCACCGGGAACCTGTTTCATACAGACCGCCATCCGCAGCATTTTCATGCTCATTCCTCCATTTCTTTATAAATATCCGCCAGTGCATCATGAATTTTCTGATATCTCCGGAAACCTTTTTCATATTTTTTATGATTTTCCATATTGGGCTTGATCACCGCTTCCGTTTCTACGCATTTGGCAACGCTTTCCTCAAAGGAGCCAAATACACCGGTGGCCACCCCTGCCAGCATGGCAGAACCCAAGGAAGAATCATTATTTTTCGTTTTCATCATTTCAATGCCCAGCATATCGCTGACGATCTGTCTCCACAGGGTGCCCTTTGCGCCGCCGCCAATGACGATGGCCTGATGGATATCCAGATTTTCCGCCTGAATGACCTGATAGCAGTCCTTCAGGGAATAGGCAACGCCTTCCAGGAGGGCTCTGGTAAAGTGACCCTTGGTATGGGAGGAGCGGATGCCTGTAAAGCTGCCCCGCAGGCTGGAATCAAAGTAAGGCGTCAATTCTCCCTGCAGATAGGGATGGAAATACAGATTGTCGCTGAGGGGCGGGATTTTTTCCGCTTCCCGGTTCATCCATTCGTAGGCGTCGATGCCCTGGGCTTCGCTTTCCATCCTTTCGCCCTGGCCCAGCACATCCCGATACCAGCGGTAGGAAGCCGCGCAGGATTTTGTGCCTGTACCGGGATACCATAAGCCGGGGATGATATGCTGATAATTCACCAGACGCTTATTGTGCAAAGCATGGTCCGTGATAGGGCAGATGCGCCCCGCCGTTGCCAGCTTCACCGTCATCTGGCCCAACTGGATGGCGCCGTTGGCGTAAACCTCCATGACCGTATCTGTAGAACCGGCAATGACCTTTGTTTTGGGCGAAAGGCCCGTTTCCTTGCAGGCTTTTTCACAGATGGGGCTTAAAATCTCCTTGGGATCGACGATTTTGGGGAGCATTTCTTTTTTGATGCCCGCCATGGCGCAAAGCTCATCCGACCAGCAGCCATTGGGCACATCCATAAACATGGCCCCCATGGCTTCCACGGTATCTGTCACAAAATCACCGGTCAGACGATATCTGACATAGTCCTTCACAAACATGATCTTATGAATTCTGTTGAAATTTTCGGTTTCATGTTCACGCAGCCACATCAGATGAGGAAGAGTCCACATTTCATTGGGCATATTATGAGAGTATGCGTAAATTTTATCTTCATAGTTCTCTTTAAGGAAGGTAACCTCTTTCTGACTGCGGGAATCCGTCCAATAAATGGAATTGCGGATCACCTGATCTTCCTCATCCAACAGGACCGACGTGTGGGTCGCCGCATCCAGACAGATGGCGACGATATCTTCAGGCGCTACCATGCCCTTTTGCATGACAGTCCTCACGTTCGCTACGAAAGCCTGATAGGAATCCTCCGGATCTTGTTCTGCCCAGCCGGGGTTGGGATAAAATGTAGGGTATTCCTTCGTCGCCGTTGCGACGATGAAGCCGTCCTCCCGCAAAAGGGTCGCTTTGGATGAGCCGCCGCCAAAATCTACACCGATCAAATATCTCATGAGCATTCCTCTCCTTTTCGCATCAAATCATTTCTATGTTTTCAAAAAAGGCAGAAACGCCGTCTCTTACGATACAGTATAACACCGTTCTCTGCCTTTTTCCTGCAAATCTTTCGTTTTTATAATTTCACCTGACCGCAGGTAAGGGAAATATTGCTGCCGGTCATGGCCGCCCCCGCGGCGCCGCAAAGGAAAACCACCCAGTTTCCCAATTCCTCCGGTTCCAATATCCGTTTCAGAGGGATCTGGTCTGCATATACGGCATAGGCCTCCTCATAGGATGCCCCCTTCTCCATTTCCCTGGAAACAGCCAGCTTCATCATATCTGTCATCACAAAGCTGGGGCAAATGGCGTTGACCAGGATATTGTCCCCGGCCAATTCCGCCCCCCAGAGTCTTGTCAGATGGGTCAATGCCGCCTTGGAAGCCGCATAGGCGCTGTAGGTTTCTGTAGATAAATAGGCCTGAGAGGAGGAAACATTGATGATTCTGCCCCATTGCGCTTTCCGCATATAAGGCACCGCCTGTTTGGTGCAGATGACCGCTCCCGTCGTATTGACTTCCAGCACCCTGCGAAAGGCCTCCACATCCATATCAAAAATCATCGCCTTATAAATAATGCCTGCATTATTGACCAGAATGTCGATGCCGCCCAGCTCTTCCGCAATTTTTGCGAAGGCCGCAGTCACCGCTTCTTCTTTGGTAATATCCACCGCCAGCCGCAGCCCGATCTCTTCTCGCAGGCCGCAGTCCTCCATCGGCGCTCCAAAGGCCATATCCAAGGCCGCCACCCTTGCCCCTGCATCGCAAAGGGCATTGGCGATGGCCATGCCGTTGCCCCGGGCCGCGCCGGTCACAACGGCCGCCTTTCCCCGCAAATCAAATAATGTCCGGAAGCGTTCCAATGTTCTCTCCATAGAAACACCTCTCTTATTTTTTCTCCAGATATCTTCTGCCGATCTCATCTGCCGCCCACAGGGCATTCACCACGATATCCTCATTGATGAATACAGGCTCATGATGGATCAGAGGATTTTTCGCCACCGTATGATGGGCGATGATCCGCATATTTTCTTCTGTGGCGGGCACATGGATGCCTTCCAGGGTAATGGGCAGGCCCACATCACACATAAACTGCATGATACGGTCCATTTCTTCCTTCGGGGTATTTTCCAGCACCATCTGGCAAACGATGCCGAAGGCCACTTTTTCCCCATGGAGGATATCATGGCTTTCGTGAATTTCTGTAATGCCGGAATGGATGCCATGGGCTGCCGCGCAGCCGGTATTTTCAAAACCAAGGCCAGAAAGCAGCGTATTGGCCTCGATGATATTTTCCACTTCTTCCGTGATAACGCCCCGTCTGACTGCGTGAACGGCATTTACACCATCCTCCAGCAGCAGGTCATAAGCCATTTTCGCAATCGCCATGGCTGCCTTGCAGCGGCGGTATCCCTTGCCGATATAGTTTGTGGTTTCCGTGGCATCATTTGCCCTTGCCTCGAAATATGTAGCCAGCGCATCGCCAATGCCAGCAACAAACAGACGCACCGGCGCTTTTACAATGATCTCACTGTCCATCAATACCAGTTCGGAATTGCGTTTCATTTTCACAGCCTGGATATGCTCGCCCTGCTCGGTATAAATGATGCCAAGGCCGCTGGTAGGCGCATCCGTAGAAGCGGAGGAAGGCACCAGAATACGGGGAACATCCAGTTCATTTGCCACAAATTTTGTGGTATCGCAGGTTTTGCCGCCGCCAACGCCAACGATAACTTCCGTCCCCTGCTCCCTTGCCACCGCCAGCAGGCGGTCGATCTCCTTCTGGCAGCATTCGCCGCCAAAGGCAACGGAAACAAAGGAGGAGTCCGTTTCACCATAAATCGTTTTCAGCCGTTCTGTCAGCCCATCGCACAAAAAGCTGTCGATGACGAATAAAACCTTTTTGCCGTAAGGTTCCGTAAATTCTACCATGTGGCCAAATTCCCCAGGCCCCTGAATATATTTCTGCGGGCCGCCGAAGGCTCTGGACATGGTCGTTGTTTGCTGCATATTTGCCATATCGTTTCCACCCTTCTCTTTTTTCAATCAAGCATCAAATCAGCCCATCAGCAGGTTCGGCAGGAATGTTGCAATGCCGGGGAAGAAGATGATGCCAAACATCGTGCCAAGAACGATCAGTACAACGGGAATCATGTGGGGCACAACTTCCTTGAAGGTTGCGCCGGTGATGCCCATGGACTGGAACAGATATACACCAACGGGAGGAGACAGACCGCCCATAACCGTAGAAATGGTAAACATAACGCCAAACTGAATGGGGTCGCAGCCCAACTGCATCACAACGGGATACAGCAGAGGCAGCAGTACGCTCATGGCAGCCAGGGTTTCCATAAACATACCAACCACCAGCATCAGGCAGGCAATCAAAATCATCATCAGTGTAGGGTCTGTGGTGATGGAAAGCAGGAAGTCTCTTACAACTGCGCCTACGTTTTCCACTGCGAAAATATAGCTGTAAATGGTAGCGATACCCATGATCATCATGACCATGCAGGAGCTTTCTGTCGCCTTACGGAAAATAGGGAACAGGTCCTTGATGGTAATGGTACGGTAAATCAGCAGGCCGCAGAGCAGGCCATATACACAGGCGATAACGCCGGCTTCTGTCGCTGTGAAAACGCCGCTGATAACGCCGCCAATGATGATCAGAGGCGTCAGCATGGCAAAGAAGGAGTCCTTAAATGCCTTCCACAGTCTGGGCAGGGAGAAATTGCCGCTGCCGCCGTCAATATTATTCTTTCTGGAATAGAAAAAGCACATCGCCATCAGGCAAAGGCCAATGATCACGCCGGGCATGATGCCGCCGATGAACAGTTTACCAACGGAATCACCGGTGATGGAACCGTAAACGATCATGTTCATGCTGGGAGGGATAATGGGCCCCAAAGC
>X73_One_humped_Camel__coassemble_375_pt1 | contig 12043 bp, 8 predicted proteins | sample X73_One_humped_Camel__metabat2_low_PE_007 | metagenome-assembled genome bin X73_One_humped_Camel | reverse complement strand
ATCGGGGATATCTGTGAAAACATCAATTATATGATGGATGTGAAGACGGTGGTGCTGGATGACGCAGGGTATGATGACCTGACGCCGGAAAAGGTGGATGTGGCAAATCTGCTGCTGCGCACCATCAGCTTTGTGAACGAGGTTGCGAGAAAAATTCCCATTACCATTTCCGTGAAAACAGAACGGCCCCAGATGTATATCAACGCCAAGGCTATCTCTGTGATGCGGGTGTTTTACCACCTGTTTGAAAATTCCCTGAAGTATCTGCCGCCCTGCGGCAGCATCATGGTCAATGCCTATGATGCGGGAACAGACCAGGTGTTGGTGGTATTTAAGGACAATGGCCCCGGCCTGCAGGAAAAGGATGTAAAGCATATTTTTGAAAAAGGCTTCCGGGGGCAGAACAGCAGCGGAAAAAGCGGCAGCGGTTATGGCCTGTTTGAGGTGAAGGAACTGATGGAGAAAAATGGCGGCACGGTGGATATTTCCAGCAGGGAAGAAGGCGGATTTTCCGTATATCTGATGTTTTCGGCCCGGGAAGAACAGGCAGGGGAAAGGATGTGACGGCGGGTGGAGCAGATATTATTGGTGGAAGATGACAGCAGCCTGTCCTTTATCACGAAGCGGCTTTTGGAAAGCCGGGGATATGAGGTGACGGCGGCTCTGAGCCTGGCCGATGCCAGGAAAACGCTGGACAAAAAGCGGTTCGACCTGATTCTTTTGGATATGATGCTGCCTGACGGCGAGGGGACTCAGCTTTGCGAAGAAATTCGGAAAACCTCCGTCTGTCCCATTATCTTTGTGAGCTGTCTGAGCGATAATATGACGAAGATCTCCGCCTTGCAGAAGGGTGGGGATGATTATGTGACGAAGCCCGTCAATTATGAGGAACTGATCGTCCGGGTGCAGGTCAATATCCGCCGGGCGAAGCAGTATAATCTGAAAACAGAGGCCAATGAATTGTCCTATCCCGGTCTTTTGGTAAAAAAGCAGGTGCGGGAGGTTTGGCTGCTGAATGAAGGGGATGAGAAGGAGACTCTGGCGGATCTTTCTCCCCTCGAATATGCGTTGCTTCTTTGCCTGATGGACCATGAGGGTGAACTGGTGCTGTATCAGAATTTGTATCAGCAGGTTTGGCAGGTGGAGGATCTGGGGGATGTGCGCACGGTGATGGTGCACGTTTCCAATCTGCGCAAAAAGCTGGGCAACGCCGGAAAAGATCTGATCCATACGGTGCGCAGCGCCGGCTACATATTCCGGAAATAAGAAAAGGGTGTCAACACAATTGGTGTTGACACCCTTATTTGTTTGCGTTATGATGTTGCGCTGCCAGAAACGGGAAGCTGGATATAGATGGCCATGCCATTGCCGGGGCTGCTCTTGGCGTAGATGGTTCCGCCGAAGGCTTCCACGATCATTTTGGTCTGGGTCAGGCCCAGGCCATTGCCGCTGACACGGTTGGAGCCTTGGAAATTCAGCTCAAAAACATGCTCCGTTTCATCCTCAGAGAGGCCCTTGCCCGTATCCTTCAAAATCAGGAAAATATCATCGGCCAGCAGGGAAATGGTGATGATCATATGGCCAGGGCGGCCCATGTATTTGATGGAATTATCGATGATATTGCGAAAGAGGATGCGGATGCTGTCGGGGTCTGCCATCATGGTCAGGCTGTCGCAGGTGGTGGAAAGATGCAGCTTGATTTTTTCTGCTTCCGCAAAGGGGGTCAGGCTTTCCATGGCATCCTTCGCTGCGGCGATCAGGTCCATCTCAACGATGTTTTTGGGCCGGGACAGAAAGGTATAGAGGGCGTCGGGGATGACCGTTGCCGCCACGGTGCCTTCCTGAGGGGCGGGCAGCAGGGTTTCGGAGGAGATCTCATCGGCAATTTCTTCCACCAGTTCCTGCCTGCGGTCGGAGGAGTCGATCAGGCTTTCCCTTACTTCGGCATAGACATTTTTGAAGAAATTTTCTGTGACTGCCTGTTCTTCTTCTTTTTTTAGTTGCTTTGCTGTTTTATGGACCTTTGTATAGCCATCGGCATCTTCAAAGGCATTTGCTTCCGGAATATGATAGGGAGGGGCTTCAGTCCTTGCAACATCATGTTCTGTGAAGCTTTCTTTGGTATTTTCCAGATCTTTGGCCCAGGTATCCTCCTCCGGCCAATCCTCCGGATCGGGGGCGATAAGGGTGCAGTAATACAGAAGCAGCAGGGAGCAGGTATGGACGATGAGCCCGACCAGAAAAGGGATGCCTTTTGCCTGCAGATCCATGCAGAACAGAAGGAGCATGACAAAGCTGGCCGTGGCAAGGAGCCCGAAAAATATATTTTTAAAGCTTATTTCTCTTTCTTTCATAATCATCACCCCGATTTAGATAAAGTGTATCGAAAAATTTCACTTTTTTCAACAAATATAATTAAATTTTAGGAAAAAACTGGGAGTGAAATGTTTTTTTAAACAAATCTTTAGTTTTCCTTTGGTTAAATATGCTATAATGTGGGCAATGGAAATGTGTCGAAATTTGTATTGTTTTTGGAGGTGCGAGCATGAACAGCAATCCATTGTTTCCTTTCGAAAGAAATCGCTACTATGCCGGCAAAATGCTGACATCCGCGGATTTTGCGGCAGAGCAGGGATATGTGAATGATAAAAGAAGATTTCTGAATAACCTGATGTTTGGCTCCGGCATCGTTTGCGGCTGTAATGTGTACAGTCTGGATGATTTGTCTATTTTTGTGGAAAGCGGGCTGGCCATTGACAGTCAGGGCAGAGAGATCGTCATTGATACTTCTGTGGTAAAAAAACTTTCTGCCATCCCCGGCTTTGAGGGGCTTTCCAGCAATCAGGCGACCCTGTGCCTGAAGTATAAGGAAGAACAGGTGCATCCTGTCTATTCGGTGAACAAGCAAGGCTCCTCCTCTGAATATGAATATAACCGCATTCAGGAGGGCTACGAGCTGTTTTTGATGGATACGGCGGATGCAAAGAATTATTTTGAAATGGAATCCGAATTTTTGACCAGAGGGATGCTTTATCAGGATGGGGACTACGAAATTCAGTTGATTTTGCCTGCCACCGTCTGCCGCAACAGATATGTGAAGCTGCAGCTAAAGGCAACGAAGGTATCCTCCGCCGATGTGGCGTTTTCCTTTGACGGCAAGCTGCAGACCCCATCTTTTTTGACGGCGGAAGGCGGCCATGGCCTGAATATCAGCTTTTCCAATATGCGCCTGATGGAGGGCGAATCTGTTTCCCAGGAATATTGGGTATTCGTTCAGGAGACCATGGCTTCGGAAACGAGCTTGATTTTGAAGAAAGGCTCCATGAAGGTGCGCGGGGAAGAAAAACAGATGGAGGCAGATTTCAGCATGAAGGTGCTGATCTCCGATGTGAACCCCAGAGACCTGGTGAATCGGGAGCTGGGCAAGGTAAGCCTGGAACTGCAGAGCATGGGCAGCGTGCAGGATTTTATCTGCCTGGCAGATCTTTCCCTCCTGCGGACAGAGGGGGCCTATATCATCGAACATATCGAAGAAACGAACGTGAAGAAATACATCGAAGCCCCCGCCCAAAACACAGAAAGAAGCGAATATCTGGACTTCTTCCGGGGCACGGAACGCTTGGGCGTTGGGCTGCAGCAGGATATGGACATGGGGTCTGCCATCGGGAAGGATTTCTTCCGGGAGGGCGGCATGCAGATCGCTACCGGCACACTGGAAATTCCCGTAGGGGGCAGGGCGAAGGCCGGTGAGGTGTTCTATTCCGGCGAAGTGATGCACGGCCTGGGGGCCGGCGCCGTTTATGTGGAGATCGGCCAGGAATTCATGGATGAGGACCGGGCCAGAGGCGCCAATACCAAGAGCACTATCTTTGGCAACAGCAATCTTTTTGCCCAGACGGGCAGACCTGTTCCCAGAACGGAAAAGGCCGTAAAGGTATTGAACGATAAGGGCAGCTTTATCGCAGCCATCAGTTTTGCGGAAGAAACGGACTGCCTGATGCTTTCCTACCGCTGGTGGCAGTGAAATTTGCCAATAACGATACGCTGGAAATGGAAGAGACCACAGAAAAACAGTGGATTGAAGCGGAAACGCCTACGGTGGTGCTGGGCACCAGAGACAGCCACTATTTCGGTGTGAAATTCCACGATATGGAAAAATGCAGCATTGGCTATGAGGTGACGGAGGAAGACGGCGGCCAGATTTCCGTGGATGGCGTTTATACGGCGCCCAATAAAGAAGGGGTATTCGAGATCAAGATCTACTGCATCGACCGTCCCTTCCTGTGTACATACGCTTATGCCATCGTAAAGAAAAAATAAGTTTCCTTTCGGAACTGAGGTGACAATATGGTTTACCAGGTTGGAAAAATGATACTGCAGGAAACGCAGGAGGTTTTTCGGGGAAAAGTGAATGATGTGATCGTCTGTCAGGATATGGGCAGCAGCAGCCTGCTGTATTATACAGTGCTGGTGGTGCATGACAGAGGCGTGGCAAAGCAGATGATGGAACTGTTCCATGGCCGTGCCGGACAGGTGAAGAATAAATTTGTGGCGGATTTTACATGGAAGGATGCCTATTTGATGGTGTTCGATTATGTGAGGGAGCGGCCCCTGCAGCAGTTCTTCCATTCGGAGGTGGCGGCCCTGGCAGAATGTGAGCAGCTTTGCCTGAACCTGACGGTGGAATGTCTGGCCTGCGGCGTGCCTTATCCCGTGCTGTATCTGCAGCTTCTGCAGGATCAGATACATATTTCCAAAGATAAAAACGTTTATCTGGGCTATTGCATCGATTTATCAGAATTTTCGCCGGAGATCGGCGAGCGGGAATGTGCGACCTTATGCGCCCAGAAAATATTCCCTCTGCTGGGGCAGATCAGCGTCGGCAAGAATGGGAAGCCCAGCAAGGCCACCAGCTATAAGCTGCTGGAAAAAAGATCCTGGAAAAGCGGGTATTACCGCTTTACAGACCTGTATAAGGATCTGAAAATGGCGGCGGTTCCCCTGAGAAAGGAAGGAATCATCGCCCGCATCAGGAAATTTTATCGGCATCATCAGGATGGAATTTTCCGCCTGCTTTTGATTGTTTCTGTTCTGCTGGGGATTTTGGCGCTTTTGATGATCGTTTCGCAGATGATTTTTGGGGATATCCCTTTCCTGCGGCTGTTTGTGAACACATTCAAGCAGATTGGGACGGAATCCTTATTGCAGTAGTTGACAGAGGGGAAGGATAGACCATGAAAAAATGGCTGGGTCTTTATATTGTGATCTGCCTGGCGGCCCTGGGGGTCCTCAGCGGCGTGGCGGGAAGAGGCATCGCAAAAGAGGCTTCCTTCGGCATCGTGACACAGGAGGGTGGTTATGACTCTCAGGTGATACGGACGAAGGAGCATGACTATGTGTTGTATCGGAACCCGGGCCAGGAAAAATTCCTGATCGCAAAAACAGACAAAGATATAAGTGGATATGAAACACTGGGAACGGCCCATAAGGATGGCGTGTACTATCTGTACCGCTTTTTGGATGGGAACGGCCAGTTCTTTGGCATAGAGCCTCTGGGGGCGGCCAAGGGCGAGGGAGAATGGGCAGTGCCTGCCTTTGCGGCGGAAGGGACCTTCCTGGCGGCGGGCAGCAATGAAAAAGCCATCTTCTGCAGCATCCTTGGGGAAGACGGCAGAACCATCATCGAATATGCCCTGCCCTTTGCTGGTACGCTGGAATGGCAGGAACGGCAGCGGTTCAGCCTGCCGGAGGGTCATTTTGCCGTATGCGGCGCCTATGAGGAGGATACCCTTTGGTTCGTTCGGGAGGACGGCAAGGTGTTTAGCTGGGGCATCCTGCTGGAGGAACAGAAGGTTTCCGCAGAGGATACCGTCCTGGTCGGCAAGCTGCGGGGCGGCGTTGCCCCGGGTGCAGAGGGCAAATGGAGCCTGACAGGCATGAAGGAAGCGGCTGCAAACTATGTGCTTCCCGTGCTGCTGATCGTGGCAGTGGCGGTGGCCCTGTTCTATGGCAGCAGAAAAAGGAACCATCTGGTATACCGCATGATCTGCTGCACAGAGGTGCTGTGTCTTTTGGCCCTTTGCTATGCAGGGTATGCCTTTGCCAACAGGCTGACCCGGCAGGAAGTGTTGGAAACGGGCATCGAAGCGGGCCATGTGCTGGAGGAAATGAAGCTGAGCCAGCGGGCCGATGGCACCGTTGAACCAGAAGCTTACTGGGCGGCCATGGAAAAAAGGGCGGGCCTTTTGGAAGACCTGATCATCCTGCAGCCGGAGGACGGCGAGGTGCTGCTGGCAAAAACACTGCCCGCAGGGGTGGATGTGGCTGATTATTTCGGGCTGGAAGCGGAAACGCTGGCGGCCCAGGTGGTAAACGGCAATGAGGCCGTGATGACGAAGCTGCCCAAAGGGGCAGGCGAGGTTTACGCCGTTGCCCTGAGAGACTGGACAGATATGAGCCCTGACTCCGTGCTGCTGGCGGTACTTTCCGAAAGCGGCATCCAGAACAGCATCCGGGATACGGTTTCTTCCGTATGGATGCTGATTGGCGGACTGATGGCCCTTTTGACGGCGGCCCATATCGGTCTGTTCATCTATTTCAGCAACAGATGGCGGAAATTCCTGGAAGGCATTACCTTTGTGGCAACGGAGAAAAAGGCCTACCCGGAAACACCGGCCTATGATGACGGCCTGCAGCATGCGTGGATGCCCTTGGAAAGCATCGGCCATAACCTGAACAGGTTGTATTACGAAAGAGAACTGCTTTACCGCAGATATTACAGATTTGTGCCCAAGGGCATGGAAAATCTGCTGAAAAAACTGGAACTGGCGGATATTGAGATCGGTGACAGAAATAAGATTCGCGGCTGTATGGTGGATTTCCTTCTGGAAGATATGAAGGGGCTGGACGGCGCGGAATATATGGAAATGATGACAAAGAGCCTGGAACTGATGCACAGCGTCCGGGAACTGCAGGGCGGCATCTTCCTTTCCGCAGCGGCAGACCTGCAGGAAAGAAAGATCTTCTTTGAGCAGAACGCCAGAAAGGCGCTGCAGTTTGCGGTGGACCTGCTCCATGTGTATGCGGAGCGGGGGCTTTTGACGAAGAATGACATGATCTTCATGCTTCACGCGGCGGAATTCCAGTATGGCATCTCCGGCGTGAAGGATATGACGACGCCTTATATGTATTCCAGGCAGGAAAGCATTCTGGAGATGTATACCAAGGCGCTGGCCCGGGCAAAGGTAAGGATCGCCATGACGGAACAGACCCGCCAGCTCATTGGCGAAGGCTTTTCCACTCGCTATATCGGCTTTGTTTCCGGCGGGGAGGCCGTGGGCAGCCTGAAGCTGTATGAATGTTTGGATGCCTATGCGGAGGATAAGCGCAAGCTGATGCTGGAAACGGATACCATGTTCCAGAGGGGGCTGCAATTATTCTATTCCAACGATTTTTATTTGGCGCGAAATACCTTCAATGAAGTATTGAAACTGAATGAACAGGACCATATCGCCAGATGGTATCTGTTTCATTGTGAATATCACCTGAACAAACCGGAAGCAGAGGTTTCCTATGGTTTGTTTGAAAGCGCGGTTTTAGAACAGGATTATCATAGGTCATAAAACGAATTGAGGAAAGGAGGATAGGAAGTGAACAGCTTATTTCAAGGCTTTTTGAATGCCCTTAAGGCCCGCATCACGCCCATTTGGACGAAGATACGACTGTTTACCAATCCAAGTTACCTCAAGGGCGAGGTCCTGCGGCGGCTCATCCATTACTTCCGTAAGCTGACGGATGTACGCCCCAGGGACAAAAAGGATTATTATGGCTTCTTCGGATGGCTGGTCAGCAAACGGCTTGCCTTTCTGGTGGTCATCATCATCGGGATGTGCTCCGCGTTTTATGTGACAGTGGTGCAGCCCCTGTCCGTATTCACCACGGCGGATGGCATCAAGACCTATTCCTACAACTCCGTTCCCCTGCGCTTTACGGAGGGCAAGGTAAGAATTCTTGCCAAATCCAAATATCTGGCCTACGAAGGGAACGTGGCCGAGGGCTATGCCACCGGCACGGGCACCCTGTTTCGCAAGGATGGCTCCACGGTTTATGAAGGCCAGTTTGAAAAGAGCGAATTCCATGGAAATGGCACCTCCTACTATCCCACAGGGCAGGTGCAGTATGTGGGCACCTTCCAGCATAATGTTTACAGTGGGGCCGGCCGGCTTTACCGGGAAAACGGTTCCCTGGAATATGACGGCGCTTTCCTGGAAGGCGTGAAGGAAGGGGAAGGAACCCTTTATGACAGCGGCAACAACAAGGTCTTTCAAGGCAATTTCTCCAAGGGCAATCTGCTGTATGCGGATTTCCTGGGGAAAAGCACGGCGGAGACCGGCCAGATGTATCTGGGGCAGAAAACCGTTTATACCGACGAGGAATATTTCGTGGTGGATATGCCCGATATCGATGCCGTCTTTTACGGACGGCTGGGCGAGGAAAACTTGGCCGATGAGGTCATGGTGGAAGGGGTCTATGTGCTGAAAGATACCTTCGACTATGGGAAGGAAGAGCTGACCCATGTGGCGGAGGTGGCCCAGATCATGGGGGATGCCGTTTATGAAGGCAATGCCTACCTGATCACACCGGAGGCCGTTGCTATCCATACCATGAATAAAACAGAAGTGGCCCTGCATGGGGATGTGACCGGAGACTGGGAACAGTTCCTGGCAGATGCAGTGGTCGTAAATGGATTTGACAGAGAGTATATCGTATATATTTACACTTATGTACAGGAAGACATGAGATACACCTTCTTCTGCAAAGACAGAAGCGGCGCTTTTGAAATGTATCTTATTGAGAAACAGGAATAAACAGGAAAGGAGGAGGGTAAATGAAAAAGGGCTTCTGGAAAAGAACCATCAGCGTATGCCTCTGTACGGTGCTGCTGACAGGGGCGCTGCAGGCGGCCCGGCCCGTGCAGGCGGCGGAATATACCCTTCTGCTTTCCCAGGCCAAGGCGATCGCCCTGGCAAACAGCGATTCTTACCGCCAGATCAAAAGCAAGATCGCGCTGAAGGAGGTCTCCTATAAACAGGCGGTAAAATCCATTCAGCTACGCATCAAGAATAAGACTACCTTCCGCTGGTCGCCGCTGCTTTCCTTCAAATTCCCGGAAAAGCTGAATTTTGAAGACGAAAGCTCTATGGTTTACAAGCCGGCGCAGATACAAAACGAGATCACCAGCCTGAAGCATGACCTGACCGATGAGGTGTTCAGCGTATATGAAAGCACGGAACAGGCATTTTTAAAAGTCTATACCTATCAGGAAAAAATCGCCTTCGAGGAGGAACAACTGGAAGGGTTGCAAAAGACTCTGGATAAAAACAAGGGCAGGCTGATATTGGGGCTGGCAAGCCAGGCGGATGTGGACGCTATGGAAAAAAATATCACGGCGGCCGAGGAAAAACTGGCGGCGGATATGAAAAGCTTTGAAAACGCCAAATCAAAACTGGGCGACCTGCTTCATCTGGATGTGACCACGAGGTATACCTTCAGCAATCCCTTCATCGATGCGGAGATTCCCAGAACGGAATTGGAGGATCTGGTGCAGTATACATTGGACCACGACCAGTCCTATTACGAGGCGAAAATGAACACCCAGCTTTCCCTGATGCAGTTGGAGACCAATTACAGCCTGATCAAAAGCCAGTATGGCTCCGATGTGGACCTGATCAGCTCCTATGTGCTGCAGGTGCTTTCCGGCCAGAAGGTCGACAGCGGCTCCTTTAAAACCAGTTATGATAAGTTCCTGACCAAAATCGACAAGCCCTGGGCGGGCAGTTGGAAGATCCTTTTTATCCGCATCCCCAAGGAATGGCTGAAGGGCCAGATCGACGGCGTGCGTTATGTGGAGGATGAGCCTTATGCCCTTTATGAAAATGCCCTGGAGTATCAGGATGTGCTGACGGAACAGCAGAATTTGGCAAAGGAGATAGAGACTCAGGTGCGGGACAGCTTTGAATCGGTGGTCACAGCCAGAACGGCTTATTTAAAATTGAAAACCCAGGTGGCAGAGGCCAAGGACCAGCTTCAGAAGGAACTGGTGCTGAATAAAATGGGCGAGCTTACCTTTGAAGAATATACGGAATCCCAGAAGCAGTATGAAGAACAGCAGATCCAGATGCTGGAAGCCCTGGAAACATACAGTTCTCTGGCATACAGTCTGGACCGGCTGACCTGCGGTGCCGTTTCCCTGTATTTCAGGAACATGGGCATCGATATGGAAAGGGGCACCGGCGGCAACAGCTATATCGTGGATGAAGAGACCATCGATGGGGCGAGATACTACATCACCTCCATCGTGGAAGATAATATGTTTGAATTTGGCGTTTACCTGCCGGAGGATTTTGAGACTGATGTGACCCATTATGAGCTGTGGGTGGATGATTATATCATCGGGGAAAGAATGGAGATCGAAAAGACCCTCAGACACCTGACCCTGTCTCTGACGGGAGAGGAAAGGGTATTTGTCCGGCTGTATAATGATGAAGAATTTGTGGATGACTGCGAAATAGACGCTGCGGCCTATCAGGGACCTCTGGATATCACCGGCTATATGATCACCAAAACTGAGGAAGCCCGGAAACGGAAAATCGGCAGCTATGAAACTAAGGCCAAGGGCGATATGGGGCTGGTGGAAATCAGTCTGACCATCGACGGAGTGGAGGATATCCACTATTACGCCATTCAGAATGAGGACGGCACGAACCTTCTGACGGAAGAAATGACCGCCATCACAGAGGTCTTTGTTTATCTGGATTTCCTTTCCAGGGACATGGACTTTTTGCAGATTCAGTGTTATGACGGCGGGCAGGCGGAAAAATACATGGCCTATTTTGACACGGCAGACCAGACCATCTATACCATAGAGGAAGAATAGGGAAAGGAGGATGAGCAATATATGAAGCAGAAAAACCGCAAAAAAAATCCTGCGGCGAAAATGATCATGGCGGCAGTGGCGGCCATTGCCATCGGCGGTTCGGCCCTGGCCTTTGCCATGATCGATGAAACCAATTCTGTACATATCGATGCGGAAGAAATCGAAAATTCCACGCTCATCATCGGTTCCCATTTGATCTATCTAGGAACGATGACGGATCAGATTTACGAGATAGCCATGGAATCGGCAGAGGACGCCAATCAGTATAACCGGTATTATAAATCCGAGCTTTCCGGCGGTGTCTGGTATGATGTGACGGAAGCTGGGGCTTTGGCGGATATCACCACGGCAGGCACGGTGGTGCAGAACAGCGAGATAGAGGCGCTGAACATGACTCACCATACCAAATCCGACGGAATCACCTATGATTTGCGAACGGGCGATTCGGTATGCGTGTTCGATATCAATGATCCCTATGATCTGGAGGGGCTGAAGGAACTGGAGCCGATCAAGCTGCAGTATGACACCTTGGCCCAGATGGAGGACCTTTCTGAGACCAATGAGAGGGATATGGAGATCATCGTGGATGTGTTCCAGAAGAACAGGGAAACGGATGAGACCAGAGACCTGGATGACAGCATGTATAACCTGCAGAACTATTACGAGGTTCTGGTGCGGGACGGCGCGGAAGCAGCCATGAGCGATATGGTCATGTCGGTGATGGAAAAGATCGACAATGCCAGACGGGCCGAGGTGATGCAGCCTTTGAATGAAGGCGAACTGGAAAAAATGAACCGGGTAGTCAGCCGGGAATATGAATATGTGAAGGGCGAAGTGACCGGTGACGCTTCTGAAAGAGAACTCTATGGCGAAGAAACGGCGGCAGCGGCAGAAGCGGCGGCAGCAGCAGCAAAGGCGGCGGCGGAGGCAGCCGGGGCAGAGGCGGTAGCAGCGGTGGAAGCGGCCGGAGCGAAAGAGATCGCGGCGGCAGAAGCGGCAGCGGCGGAAGCCATTGCGGCAGCAGAAGCGGCAGCCAGAGCAAAGTTTGCTGCGGAAGAGGAAATCGCAGCGGCAAAGGCCGAAGTGGAAGCGAAAGCGGCTGCGGAT
>X73_One_humped_Camel__coassemble_371_pt1 | contig 12253 bp, 8 predicted proteins | sample X73_One_humped_Camel__metabat2_low_PE_007 | metagenome-assembled genome bin X73_One_humped_Camel | reverse complement strand
GCATTGAGGGGCACCTTCGCCGCCTTGCCGTTTTCAAAGAAGAACACCATCTGGCCCGCATAATCGGCCGTAGCGGTCATATAAACGATCTCTTCCCCCGCTTCCATGCTCAGAAGGTTCGGCAGATAATCCCCCAGAACGCTGGCCTTGGTATCGGCCACATCGGAGGCTTTCAGCTTATAGACATTCTGCTGGTTGGAGAAGAACAGAAGATCCATGCGGTTCATACCGTCCTGTTCCATGAGCATTTCATCCTCTTCCTTCAGCTTCTGTTCCCCGGCCATGCGCAGGGAAGCCTGAGAAATTTTCTTGAAGTAGTTTTCCCTGGTCAGGAAGAAACGAACGGCGTAATCCTCGATGAAATCCTCCTTGGACAGGGTCGCCACAGCATCCTCATGGACGATCTCCGTTTTGCGCTCCCTGCCGTATTTTTTCGCCACGGCTTTGAGCTGTTTGATGATGATATTTTTGATCTTTGCATCAGATTTCAGGGTATCCTCCAGGTTTTTGATGTCCTCGCCCAGGATTTTCAGCTCTTCGATGCGCTTGATGATGTATTCCTTATTGATGTTGCGCAGCTTGATCTCCGCGATATATTCCGCCTGCACTTCGTCAATATCAAAGCCAGCCATCAGGTTGGGGACTACCATTTTTTCCTCTTCCGTATTGCGGATGATGGCAATGGCCTTATCAATATCCGCCAAAATCTTCGCCAGGCCTTCCAGCAGGTGGTATTTTTCGGATTTTTTCTGGATATCAAAGGCGATCTGCCGGCGGATGGAATCCATGCGGAATTCCGTCCAGTGCTTCAGGATATCGCCCACGCCCAGCACCATGGGCCTGCCATGGATGAGGACGTTGAAATTGCAGCTAAAATTATCGGCCAGAGGGGTCATGGCGTAAAGCTTATGCATTAAGAGGTCAACGTTCGTGCCCCGCTTCAGGTCGATGGCAATTTTCAGGCCGTTCAGGTCGGACTCATCCCGCACATCGGTGATATCCTTCAATTTGCCCGCTTTGACCAATGCGATAATTTTATCCACGATGGCTTCGATATTGGTGGTATAAGGAATTTCTGTCACTTCGATGCAGTTATCCTTTTTATCATATTGGTATTTCGCCCGCAGCTTCACGCTGCCACGGCCAGTCTTATAAATCTGTTCCAGCTCCTTACGGTTGTAAATGAGCTGGCCGCCGGTGGAAAAATCCGGGGCGGAAAGATGGTCGCACAGGTCAATGGTATCATCCTTGATGAATTTGGCCGTGGCTTCGCACAGTTCCGCCAGATTGAAGCTGCAGATGGAGGAAGCCATGCCAACGGCGATGCCCAGATTGGGGTTCGCCAGGATATTGGGGAAGGTGGTGGGCAGGAGGGCAGGCTCTTTCATGCTGCCGTCATAATTATCCACAAAATCAACGGTATTTCTATCGATATCCGCAAAAAGCTCCTGGCAGATATTTTCCAGTTTGACTTCCGTATAACGGGAGGCAGCATAGGCCATATCCTTGGAATAATATTTGCCAAAGTTGCCTTCGGAGTCCACAAAAGGCACCAAAAGGGCTTCATTATCCCGGGTCAGGCGCACCATTGCTTCGTAAATGGCACTGTCCCCATGGGGGTTCAGCTTCATGGTCTGGCCAACCACATTGGCGGATTTCGTTCTGTCTCCCTTCAGAAGCCCCATCAGATACATAGTGTACAAAAGCTTCCGGTGGGACGGCTTAAAGCCGTCGATTTCAGGGATGGCACGGGAAACGATGACACTCATGGCATAGGGCATGTAGTTCAGTTCCAGGGTATCGGTGATGCGCTGTTCCTGAATGAAATTATCTTTGTATTCTTTTTTGGATGGAGTTTTTTTCTTCGCCATAATCCACCTCTTAACTCAAATCGATCATATTGAGGTATTTATGTCCCTCTTCTGCGATATGCTCTTTTCTGCCGGCCAGGTTTTCCCCCAGCAGCAGTTCAAACATCTGCTGTGTGCGCTCCGCTTCATCGGGCGTAACCAGAATGAGGCGGCGGGTCTCAGGGATCATGGTGGTTTCCCACATCATTTCCGCTGCGTTTTCCCCCAGACCTTTGGATCGTTTGATCTTCACTTTGCCCTTCAGTTTGGCTGTGATCTGGTTCTTTTCCGCATCGGTATAAACAAAATATTTCTCCTTCCCGTGACGAATTTCGTACAGGGGAGATTCTGCGATATAGACCTTCTTTTCGTAAATGAGAGAAGGCACCAGCCGGTAAATCATCGTCAAAAGCAGGGTGCGTATCTGGAAGCCATCCACATCTGCATCGGTGCAGAGGATGACCTTGCTCCAGCGAAGCTGGGTGATGTCGAAGGAAGAAAGGCCCTTGTCGTGCTTGCTGGCCTTCACTTCCACGCCGCAGCCCAAAACCTTCAGCAGGTCGATGATGATGTCGTTATTGAAAATCTTATTATAATCCGCCTTCAGACAGTTCAAAATTTTCCCTCTGATGGGGATAATGGCCTGGAATTCCGTATCCCGGCCCTGCTTACAGGAGCCCAGGGCGGAATCGCCTTCCACAATATAAATCTCACGTTTTGTGACATCCTTCGTGCGGCAGTTGACGAATTTTTCCACCCGGTTATTCATGTCCAGATTGCCTGTCAGTTTTTTACGCACATTGATGCGGGTGTTTTCCGCCGTTTCCCGGCTGCGCTTATTGGCCAAAACCTGGGCAGCAATCTTATCCGCATCCAGCTTATTTTCGATAAAATAAATTTCCAACTGCTGGCGGAAGAATTCCGTCATGGCATCCTGAATGAATTTATTGGTGATGGATTTCTTTGTCTGGTTTTCATAGCTGGTCATGGTGGAGAAAGAGTTGATGACCAGAATAAGGCTGTCCTCCACGTCGGTAAAGGTGATCTTCTTTTCATCCTTTTTATAAAGGTTATTATTTTTCAAATATTGATCGATGGCATAGACGAAGGCGTTTCTGACTGCCTTATCGGGGGAGCCGCCATGCTCCAGAAAGCTGGAGTTATGATAGTATTCCAGCACATTGACATGGTTATTGAAGCAGAAGGCTGTTTCAAATTTCAGTTTATATTCCGGCTTATCCTCCCGGTCACGGCCTTTGGTTTCCGTCTGCAGGTAATGGACAGCCGTCAGGCCTTTTTCGCCGGAAAGTTCCGCCAGGTAATCCCGAATACCATTTTTATAGCAATAGGAATAGGTTTCCTTTGTTTCTTCATCATAGAGTTCAAACAGCAGTCCTTCATCGACCACCGCCTGTTTTTTCAGCACATCCTGAAAATATGCCAGAGGGATATTGATATCCGTAAAAACATCCCTGTCGGGACGCCAGGTGATCTGGGTGCCCGTAGGGTGTTTGGGGGCCGCTTCCTTCATCAGGCCGCCCACATTTTCGCCCTTTTCAAAATGAAGCTGATAGCACAGGCCGTCACGATAGATGACCGCATCCATATATTCCGAAGCATACTGGGTGGCACAGGTGCCCAGACCGTTCAGCCCCAGGCTGAATTCATAGTTTTCGCCGGAATTATTCTGATATTTGCCCCCGGCGTACAGTTCGCAGAAAACCAGCTCCCAGTTGAAGCGGTCTTCCTTGGCATTATAATCCACAGGAATGCCACGGCCATGGTCTTTCACCAGGATGGAATGGTCTTTATAGCGGATGATTTCAATTTTTTTGCCATAGCCCTCTCTGGCTTCGTCGATAGAGTTGGACAAAATCTCGAAAAACGCATGGGCGCACCCATCCAGCCCATCGGAACCGAAGATGACACCGGGACGCAGACGGACACGGTCCGCTCCCTTCAGGGAAGTGATGCTTTCATTATTATAATTGGAATTTTGCTGCTTCGTCATAGCTACACCTGCTTCATTTTCTCTCTCAGCAGACCCAACATCTTGAAAATTTTACAGTCTGCTCCACAATATCTACTTTAACAGTATTTACCACCGGCTGTCAAGGGAAGGCCCTTAAATTATGCCCATTCTGCTGAATTTGATTGCTTTTTTCTGCCGTTTCTGCTAAACTATATGAGCTCCCCATCAGTTCTCCCCATTTTCCAGAGTACTGATGTTGAGATAACTCTTTGGAGATGTACCCAAGCGGCTGAAGGGACTGGTCTCGAAAACCGGCAGGCGGCTCAAAAAGTCGCGCGTGGGTTCAAATCCCACCATCTCCGTGAAAAAGAAAAGTCAGCAGTTATTCTTTCAACTGCTGACTTTTCTTTTTATCATCAGAATAAGTTTCAAGCTTTCAGCATTGTATCCGTAGCCACAACTATTTACCAAAATCTTTGATTACCTGCATTGCTTGATATTATAAAAATATGAAACAAAGGAAGCTCCTACAATTAAACTACCACCAACCATCGTTCGTATGGTCGGAATCTGATTGAGGAACAATGCCCCCAGAACCAGCGCAAACACTACAGAAAACTGATCATAAATGGCAATTTCCGATGCCGGGCCAACACGATAAGCATATGTCAGAAAAATCTGACCCAACGCCCCTGTAATAGCGATCAGAATTAGATACAGAATATGAATACCTTGTGGCATCAGCACGCCTTTTGCCATAAAAGGCAAACAGCCTACACAACAAAACGTAGAAAAATGCATGATGACTGTCATTCCATGCTCATGCTCTCTAAAATATCGAAGCAAAGGATAGCATATTCCCTGACATATTGCTGCTAGCAATGCACATCCCAACGGAATAAAGGAAGAATCAAATCTCGGATTCGCCGCCAGCCAGCCGCCGGCAAAAATAACTACTAATACCGGCACCTGAACTTTATTCAATCTCTCCTTCAGAAAAATCACTGAAACCAGCGTTGTGAAAAAAGGACCTGTTCTCAGCACGATAGATGCGTCGGCCAGATACGCATGTTTCATGGCATAAAACGTAAACAAAAGCCCCAGAAAACCTGCCAGTGAACGAGCCAGTAAATAAGGCTGTGACTTCATATCCCCAAAATATGAAACCTTTTCCTTACGAATAAAATAAATGCAAAGAATCATACCGAAAAAATTTCGTGAAAAAACCTGCAAAAACACATCGCCATGTTCACCGGATAAATTGATAAAAAACTGCATCAGCGACAAACTCGCTACAGAAAGCATCATATAAAAAACTGCTTTTGACTTATCTGCCATAGATATTGCCTTCTTTCCAGTTTCAAACTTTCATCTCATCTTTAACAGTAACAAAGACAGAGAATGCCGGAAATACCGTCATTCTCTGTCTTTTTATGCTTTAGAGGGGGGAAGCTTAACCTTCTCTACACATTTTTTCAAATTCTTCTTTTGTTACATTTTCCAGACCAAGATTCTTGGCTGTTCTGCCTTCATCCATATCGGGAATGATGGCACGGGCAACAGTTACCACCGCATCAATGCAGGGAGTGGGTACACCAGCCACTTCCCCCATTGTCTGCAGTGCAACAAGAGAATAAGGAATATCTTCCTGCAGATAACGAGTACGCATCGTTTTCTGCCCTTTGATGCCGGTATAGGAAGATACCGCATTTGTAACGACCTCATACATGCTGTTGCCAAAAGTATCGTATGTATGTTTATATTCATCTACCAGTGTTCTCAGTTCCAGACCGAAAGCCTTACCCAAAGCCATTCTTTCTGCATCCAGAGCTTCAATTAAAGCCCCCTGGCTGGGTGTCAGATCCAGATAATATTCAAAGTCTTCCTGATGTTCGATCTTTGCAGTATACAGCAGTGTGGGTGCAGGGTGCATCATCGCATTCAGGTTATCCAGGCTGACACGGATGATGTCATCTCTGAATTCAAATTCAGGAATGATGTCTGCAAATTTTTCTGCCACATAGTCATTATATTTTGCAGGATATGCCGCTGCTGTCAGGCCTTTTTTCTGGCCAGATACCTCTACCTGACCAACTTCCCTTGCACGGCAAGCGAAAAGCAGTGTAGATGTACCAACAATAATCACGTCTGCATCACAACCACAGTTTTTCAGTGCATTTTTGAATTCCACAGGGCCTAAAGAGGCATTGGGATTCAGCACAACGATTTGCCCGTCTTTCAGGTAAGGCGCCATCTTTTCTGCCATAGATTTATGGTAAATAGAGGGTAATACCACAAGAATGATTTCGCTGCCTTCCATGACTGCACCAATATCTGTGCTTGCCAGTTCCACTTTACCAAAGCCTATCACCTTGCTGTTGCCCTGGATATTCACACCGCCAAGTTCGCTCAGGCGATCTACCGTTGCCTGCACAACATCGAATATCTTCACTTCCCTACCCAACAAGGACAGATATCCGGCAAACGCCTGTCCACCATTACCTGCGCCAATGATTGCAATAGGTTTACTCATTTTCAAGACTTCCTTTCTTCTTACACCATTCAGGTATATCTTTTGTTATGCTGTTGCTTTGTTTTTTGTCATAGCACTTACCACTACCAGAGCGATGAATGCTGCGATCAGACCACATACAATTGCGGGTACTGCAAAACCTTTGATCACGATTGTGAACAACAGTGTTGTTACCAGACCAGCTACCATTGCTGCCATAACACCTTCTTTTGTGGAAGGTTTATAGAAGTAAGATACTACCATGGGAACAAACAGACCGCCACCCAGGATCGCCCATGCGTTCATCAGCGCACTTACTACGGAAGAAGACATAACTGCGATCACCAGAGCGATTGCACCAACAGCGAAAGAGGAGCCACGAGCAATTTTCAGGCTCTGTTCCTGTGTCATTTCATCTTTCTTTACGTTTTTCAGGATATCCATAACGAATGTCAGGGAACCCGCATTCAGGAATGTATCTGCTGTGGACATTACTGTTGCACAAATCGCACCCATAACGATAGCTGCTACTGCAGGATGCATAACTGCGGACAGTACCCAAGGCATTGCACTTTCAGGATTTTCCAGGGAAGGATTGATCATGAATACACACATACCAACCAGACATGTCCAAAGGGTTACGATAACGATCAGAAGCGCCTGCGCAAATACGGATCTCTGTGCGATTTTTTCAGATTTGGAAGCAAACATTCTCTGATAGTAGTACTGACGAACAAACGGCGCTATGGTCATCGTTACCAAAGTGGTAATTCTCCATGTGGGAGTCTGTACATTCATTACATCAAAGAAGTGTTCGGGAGCATTTGCAAACAGACCTGCGAAGCCGCCAACTTCGGGCTGTGCCAGCAGCATAGGCAACAAAACTACCATACCGAAGATAAATACGCCCGCCTGCAGCAGATCTGTCCACATAACGGACAGCAGACCACCCATGGAGGCATAAACTACAATTGCGATACCACCGAGAACGATGGCCATTGTTTTATCCGCACCCATTACACTCTGCAGTGCTGTACCCATTGCTACAAACTGAGATGCCAGTGCACCGATAAAACCAACCAGCATTACAAAGCCGCCAATGGCTTTCAGGGGTTTATAGTTGTCATATCTGCCTGCCAGCCAGTCAAACATGGAAACATAACCATGCTGGTCAGCATCTCTTTTCAGTTTTTTCGCCAGGAACAAGCCGAACAGCACCAGACCGACAGCTACAGGCATTACATACCAGCAGGCACCAAAACCAAACTGATATGCCAGACCTACGGAACCCAGCATAACGCCGCCCCCAACTTCAGAAGCCAGCAGAGTTGCAACGATTAGGAAAGCAGGAACATTTCTGCCGCCTAGAAAAAAGTCATCTGCGTCATTGATCTTCTTGGATACAATCACACCAACGATCATCATCAACGCAATGAAGCCAATTACAGATAGTAACATCATATAATTCATACAATCCCCTCCTACATAGAATTATGTAAGTTTTTGATTTCATTTTGTTTCTTTGATTTCCAATTTTTGTCTTAAGTATTTATCGATTCTGTCCTGTTTCAGTTCGATACCCAGGCCGGGCTTGTCCAGAATAGAAACAGTACCTTCTGCCACATTGATCTGATCTTCATAAGTACAAATATCTGCCTCCAGACGTTTAGGAGAGAAATATGCATGGCCCATAGCAACCAGGTTGCTTGTAGTAGCCCCCATCTGCAGGCTGGCAGCCTGTGCAATACCTTCTTCAATCTGAGAATTAAAGAAAATCTGAATGCCGTGAGCTTTTGCAAGATTGATAATTTCTCTTGCTGGCATAATACCGCCGTTTTTGCTGACTTTGATACTGAAAATATCAGCCGCGTCATTTTTGATCAGATGCAGTGCATCTTGAATAGTAATAACACCTTCATCTGCAGAAATAGGGATATCTACTGCACGGCGAACCTTTGCCATACCATATACATCTCCAGCTTTTACAGGCTGTTCGAAATACATCAGGTCGCATTTTTCAACCAATTTGCCATAACGAATCGCTGTATCTGTATCCCAGCCCTGGTTTGCATCTACATTCAGTGCAAAATCAGGCCCTACAGCTTCTCTTACTGCAATGGTTCTTGCTGCGTCAAGTTTATAATCGTTGCCGCCAATTTTAATCATACATCCCTGATAGCCAGCATCTCTTGCGGCCAGAACTTCCGCCGCACTTTCTTCGGGTGTGCTGCCGCCGATTGCCCACATCACAGGCATTTTTTCTCTCTGCTTACCGCCGAGGATCTGATGAACAGGCATATTTTTTGCTTTACCAAGGATATCATAGCAGGCGATATCGATTGCTCCCTTTGCCTGCAGTTTTCCCTTGATCACGCGGTCCATTTTGTAATGGATATCCCAGATATTGCAGGGATCAGCACCAATAATTGCTGGAACGATCTCTTTCAGCACTGTGATAGTTGTGCCAACGCTTTCACCTGTAAACAGAGGCCAGGGTTCACATTCACCATAACCAACGATACCTTCGTCTGTATGCACTTTAATCACGATAGGTTCTGTGATCTCCAATTTGCCATAGGCCTTAGACAAAGCATATGTTTTCTTCAGAGGAACCTGTAACTGCATAACTTCAACGCTTGTAATACGCAAAATAAACACCTCTTCTAATATTATGTAAATTTACATATTTTTGATTTTTTCTGCATGGAAACGGTACCGGGTTTCCTGCAAACTGAAAAATTCTTTTGGAAATCCTTTCCATATCTTGTATTAACAGAATACAATCTTTCAGTTACCTTGATTATATGAAAATATAGTGTTATAATCAAATACATATATTTTTATACTTTTCATAACTTTTTTATTATATTGAAAGAAGGTATCCTATGTTTACGTCCAGAAATTATGTCCTCGAAGTATATAAAGAGCGTAGTTTTTCCAAAGCAGCAAAGAATCTATTTATATCTCAGCCTGCATTAAGTGCAACCATTAAGCGTATTGAAGAAAAAATTGGAGAAAATCTATTCGACCGCAGCACGACACCAATCTCTCTGACTGTCTGCGGAGAAGAATACATCCGTATTGCTAACGAAATGAATTCTGCGGAAGAAAACTTTATTGCATATACGAAAAATTTAAAAGGATTAAAAACAGGTAAATTGATTTTAGGCGGTACCAATCTGAATATTTCTTATGTTCTTCCAACCATTCTGGAAGAATACCAAAAAGCTTTCCCAAACATTGTGGTACATTTAGAAGAACGAAATATTGAAGAACTGGAGCAAGCATTGGATTTAGGTGAAATTGATTTTCTGATTGATAGTTCTGATTTAGATCAGAATCGTTTTTCTTCATATATCTATCAGAATGAATCTGTTATTTTGGCTATTCCAAAGTATTATCAATGCAATGAAAAACTTTCAGAATATCGTCTATCCAGAAGAGATGTCATCCTGAACAAACATTTGAAAAAAGATTTCCCTATTCTTCCTCTGAATCTGGTAGCAGATGAAAAATTTATTCTACTGAAAGAAACCAGTGATACATACAAAAGAGTGGAATCTTTATTTGCAAAATATGATATTCAACCTAGCGTCCATCTGCATCTGGACCAGCAATCCAGCGCTTTTAGTCTTGCTTGTGCGGGATTGGGAATCACATTTATTAGTGATACGCTGATCAAAAACTCTGCATTCCATCCTAACCTCTGCTACTATAAAATTGATACCAACCTCAGTACCCGTCATATTCAATTCCATAAAAAAAGAGGGCGCCATCTAACTTATGCAATGCAGGCTTTTTTGGATATAACAAATGTCCAAGAAAAATAAAAATACAATACTAAAGCAGGCACCCGAAAGGGTGCCTGTTCTCATCAAATATTGACTATGCAGCCATTCCGTGTGTCGCCTGCACAAAACGGCCCAGGGGAAGGAAAAGGAAGATGGTCAGAACGATCTTTTTTTCTTTCTCAGAAACAGCAGGTTTATTTCAGAATTCTTCTTCTGTGGTAAACCTTTCTGCCGAAAATGCGTAAAAAGCAAAAACCTTGTCACAGCAAAGCATTAAATCATTAAAATCCCTAAAAAAATAAACACACAAAGCAGGCCGAAAAATTTTTTGATTTTTCAGCCTATTTTGTGTGTTCTTTTTTTGTACATTTATTGAATTACACTATTATGTATCGTTGTATAATTAAAAAAACAACTATATTTTATAACAGAAAAAGAGTTTTTTTGACTATTATAAAACCACATTTTTACCACAGAAGAATAATTCCGTTCTATAAAAGCAGATTCATCTGCTCTATTTTTTTGCGATGGGCCTCCCCGGATTCCATGATATAAATGCGGGTCGTTTCAATACTGGAATGACCGAGCAGGTCTGCCAGCTTGGCGTTATCCTTTTCCATGTTGTAGAAGATGGGGGCAAAGAGATGCCGCAGGTTATGGGGGAATACCTTTTCCTTTGCCACCCGGGCTGCCCCGCAAAGCTTTTTCATATCACTCCAGATATTGCTCCGGTCCAAAGGTCTGCCGCTTCTTGTGATAAAGACGGGGCCTTTTAGGATACTGCGCTTTTTCATATATTTCTGTAGCTTTCTCTGCAGCTTATTTGGCAGAAAAATCATGCGATTTTTCCCTTTGCCGTTCACTACCGCCTTCCTCTGCCTTTTCCATGAAATTTTCTTGTCCCATACAACCACTCCCAATCTGTTATCTCAAAAGGTTTTATTATGAGAATAAACAGTTGTTTTTGTTTCATGCAACGATACATGTATTTATTTCAATACAACCTATTTTTATCATTTTTATCGCAATTTTCTACCACTCCACCTACGGGCAAATAAACGAAATCTCCATGAAAAAAAGCGTCCCATCGGACGCTTTCTCCATTCTGTTCAATTCCCTGTCGCTCATGGCTGCTTCGGCACTGTCTTTCAGGCGAATCAGCCGGGCTTCATAGCCCAAAAATTCATTATACCGGAAGGATTCCCGGCTCCCGTCCTCCATCAGGCAATAAAAATGATAGGGGTAGAGCCGCAGCACAACGCCGCAGCGCCGCACCCGGGTGATATAGCTGCAATCCTTCAGCAGGGAACGCTCCCGCACAAGGATCTTTTCCCCTTCCCGCAGCCCCCGCCTTCTGGCAAAGCCCTCCAGCCAGGCATTCTGCCATCTTCTCATCTCTTTCATGTCGTTCCCTCCTCCCCAAGAATACGGTTTATCCGTAATCCCTTTGCAAAAAAATATTTCTTGGCTTCTGATATTATATTACTACGTTTTCTCCGTTATTGTCAACGGTTTTTCCGTATTTTTTAAGAAATCTATTGCATTTTTACGGTTTTTCCGTATAATAAAAACAAAGGAGGGATTTTCGTGACCGACCAAAAAAATAAAGACATCATTGCCAAAAACATCCGCCATTACATGGAGATGAAGGGTAAAAGCAGAACGGATATCTGCCATGCTCTGGATATCAAATACACCACCCTCTCCGACTGGGTCAATGGCAAAACCTATCCCCGCATCGATAAAATCGAGCGGATGGCCCGATATTTCGGCATCAAAAAATCCGACCTGGTAGAGGAAGTGGGCAAGCTGCCCACAGACGCCATCCCCTATATCAAGCCGCTTACCCAGGCCATCCCCATCGTGGGCGCAGTAAGCTGCGGCCAGCCCCTACTGGCGGAGGATAATATCGAAGGCTATATCGAGACCCCCGCCCAGGATATCACCACCGGCGAAATTTATTTCTGGCTCCATGCCAAAGGGGACAGCATGATCAACGCCGGCATCCAGGAAGGAGACCTCCTGCTCATCCGCCAGCAGAATGATGTGGACAGCGGCGCCATCGCCGTCGTTTCCATTGATGGGGATGATGCCAAAGACTTTGATGATGCAATTGCAGTTAAAAAAG
>X73_One_humped_Camel__coassemble_366_pt1 | contig 12498 bp, 12 predicted proteins | sample X73_One_humped_Camel__metabat2_low_PE_007 | metagenome-assembled genome bin X73_One_humped_Camel | reverse complement strand
ATAGGCTGGCAAACAGGCCGCCAGAAGCATCGTCAGCAGCAGCGCCAAAACGCCTTTTCTGTATCCTTTCATTCTCCCATTCCTCCCAAAAAGCATCTTACCAACACTTTATGTTTTCCGAAAAAATGATATGCTTCCAACCAATATTGACCAAAAATCTTAAGCTTTTCTTAAAATCATCGTTTTTTCATCCAAATACGCTGATTTTATCATATAATGCTGATATACTTATTCCAAAACAGGAGAAAATTTGGTATAATAAAACAAAACCATGAAAGAAAAAAGGAGGTTTTTCTTTATGAAATATCACAGCAAAAAGAAACACCCTGTTGCATTTCTGGTAGCAGCCCTTCTGGTCTGCCAGCCCATCACCGCCCAGGCAGTCACCTTTGCCGACATCAATCAGGTTCCCTGGCCCGGCGCGGAAACATCCATCAACAAAGCGGCAAGCCTTGGCCTAGTCGTAGGGGAAACAAGAAACGGCAAATCCTATTTCAAACCCAAAGACGCCGTATCTTTGGCGGAATCCTGTCAGTTCACCTATAAAGTAATGACGCAGACAGGCAAGGCAAAAGCAGACGCTTCTGTGACCCAGAAATGGACCACGGTCATGAATACATATAAAATTCAATCCTGGGCCCACACAGCGGTGGCCTACTGCCTGGAAAACGGCATCATTTCCATCTCCGACCTGAGCGGCTTTGTCAGCGGCGAAACCAACAAAGCGGCTACAAAAGAACAGGCGGCGGAAATGCTGGGCCGTGCCCTGGAGGTTGGGGTGCCTTCCCTGAAGGCCACATCCTCTGCCACAAAATTTGCGGATAACGCAAGCATCGCTGCCGATGCCCGCCCCTACATCGCCCTTTTGAATTCCCAGAAGGTCGTAAACGGGGATGATGTGAATAAATTCAATCCCAAAAAGACCCTGAACCGTACAGAAACCGCTGTTATGGTAACCAATCTGTACGAAGTGCTGAATAAGGTGGTAACGCCCGTTGTTTCCAATAAATCCGGCGCAGTTTCCGACCTGACCAGCTACTACATCAATCTGGAAAACAGCTCTTCTTATTACCTGTTCTCCGCCAACGGCGTTACCGTGACCCTCAATGGCGAAAAATCCTCTGTTTCCGAACTGGTGAACCTGTTCAAGAACAACACCAAAATGGAAGCGACCCTGACACTGGAAGACAATTCCCGGGTAACAAAACTGGAAGTTGAGGCAGAGGAAGAAGAAGAAAAGGCAACGGAAGGCAAGCTGACCAGCGTGACTTATGATGATGACGATAACGACGGTTCCATCACCATCGAAAGCAAGCACAGCTATAAAATTGAGGATGCAGACAATATCATCATTGAGATCGACGATGAGGACGATTATGAACTGGAAGATCTGGATGAGCTGTTCGATGAATGCAAGGCAAACGATGAATACATCGAAGTAAAGCTGACCCTGGATAAGGACGGCGACATCAAGAAGATCGTCGGCACCATCAAGAGCAAAGGCGATGAGGTAAAAGGCGTTGTGACAGACATAGACTATGACGAAGACGATGAGGAAGGCACCATCGAGATCGACGACAAGGATGAATATGACTTCGATGATGATACCACCATTAAGATCGACAGCAAATCCTCTGACTGGGATGATCTGATCGACCTGTATGATGATTATGATTCCGATGATAAAGACCTGAGAGTCACACTGAAGCTGGACGGTGATTATGCGGAATCCATCACCATCTCCACCTCCTCCAAGAGCACCAGCTCCACCAAGGGCGAGATCACCGATATGGATAACAAGGATGATGACAAAGGGGCTATCCAGTTGAAGGACAGCAAGAAATACTCCATCGCTGATGTAACTGATTTGGAAATCGAAGTCATCGACGGCGATGAAGAAATCGACAACTGGGATGACCTCTACACAGCACAGATCGATGACAATAAGACCATCGAGGTAAAACTGGAATTTGATGACGGCGATCTGGTTGGCATCACCGGTGAAGTTGTATGGGTAAAAGGCCTGCTGGTAGATTATGACACAGACGCCCTTTATATCGAAGGCAAGGAAAGCGGCACGACTTTTGAATATCCCTTCGATGATGACGAAAGTGATATGAAGAAAATTTCCGTAAAGAACCTGAAATCCGGCATTTCCAACATGAAGGATCTGATAGATTACTTCAAGGATGAAGCAGAGGAAAACGAAGACTACGATGTAGAAGAAGATGAAGGCTGGACACTGAAGCTGACATTGAAAAACGGCTACATCACAAAAGTAGAAAAAGGCTGATAAAGGAAAACAGGCCCCGCATTCGCGGGGCTTTTCCTTTTCCCCTCCATTTGACAAAAAAGCGCATCCGCAGTATGATAGAAAAAATTAAGATACGGACAGGAATCCGGTGCAAATCCGGAACAGCTTTATCCCTGCTGTGAGGGCAACGAAAACAGCCATTACCACTGGAGCTTTTCCGGGAAGGGGCTTTGAGTAGGCCTTTGGCCCAAGTCAGAATACGCGTCCGAAAAATATCCAAACATCCGAAGGCATAAATCGGGGGTTTCTTTTTCGTTGCCCCTGAAAAGAACAGGAGGCATTTTTTTATGAACCAATATCCCTTGAAAAATATTTCCATGAAAACAAGAATTGCAGGGATCCTTCTCTGTATCTGCATGATCGCAGTTGGCTACCTTTCCATGAAAAACGAACCCCAGACCACCGCCGGGGAAAAACGCATCGGCGTGATGGTGGTTTATTCCGAAACGAAGGATGATTTCTTCTATTACGAAACGGATGCGGAATATCTGGGCGAAGTGCTGCTGGAAAATGCCCTGGTGGAGGGGAATGAAAGCCAGTACGGCCTGTTTATCACCACCGTAAACGGCGTGACCGCCGATGAAGGCAGGCAGGAATGGTGGTGCCTGACCAAGGGCGGCGAACAACTGAACACCGGCATCGACACCACCCCCATCGCCGATGGTGACACCTTTGAACTGACCCTGACGGAGGGCTATTGATGGAAGCAGCAAAAGCATACGGCAAAGCCTATGAACTGGCCCTGATGGGACTTCTGACCGCCCTGCTTTTTCTGGGGCAGGTCTTTATGGCGGTGCTGCCCAATATCGAGATTGTCAGCCTGCTTATCATCCTCTATACCCTTTTCTTCGGCAAGCGGGTTTTTTGGATGATTTACGGCTTCGTTTTTCTGGAAGGGTTCCTTTATGGCTTCGGCATGTGGTTTTTCAATTATCTTTATCTCTGGAGCGTTCTGGCATTGGTCTGCCTGCCCCTGCGGCAAAACCGTTCTGTGGCCCTCTGGAGCATCGTTTCCGGCTTTTTCGGCCTCTTCTTCGGTGCTCTTTGCACCCTGCCCTATCTTCTCGCCGGCGGCCCTGCGGCGGCCTTTTCCTACTGGGTATCGGGGCTGGGCTTCGACATCACCCACTGTATCGGCAATATCATCGTTTGTCTGGCGCTGTTCCGGCCATTGTACGCCCTGCTGGAAAAAGCAGTTCCCCGCATATAAAAAGACCTTATGGTTTTTGTAACCACAAGGTCTTATTTTTATGTTTTTATCCCAATGCCACATCCAGCACCATCATCAGGGAAAAGCCCACGGCAAAAAACACCGTGCCGATATTGGAATGTTCCCCTTCGGACATTTCCGGAATCAGTTCTTCCACAACGACATATAGCATGGCCCCTGCCGCAAAGGCAAGCATATAGGGCAGGACAGGCGTAACAAAAGCCGCCAGAAGAATGGTCAGGATAGCCCCCAAAGGCTCCACCGCTCCGGAAAGAGCGCCGTAGAGAAAGGCTTTCCCCCTTTGCATGCCGTTGCTTTTCAGGGGCATGGAAATGACCGCCCCCTCCGGCAGGTTTTGCAGGGCGATGCCCAAAGATAAGGCCAGGGCTGCCGCCGCGGAAATGGTCTCATTCCCCGCCAGCCAGCCTGCCACGACCACGCCCACCGCCATGCCTTCCGGCAGATTATGGAGGGCCACAGCGAATACCATCATGGTATTTTTCCCCAGATTGCAGCACATCCCTTCGGGGCTTTGGCTGTTCAGATGCAGATGGGGAATGATATGGTCCAGGGCCAGAAGGAACAGAAAACCGCCCCACACGCCGATAAAAGCCGGAAGAAACGCCAGTTTTCCCATATGGGCCGACTGATCCATCGCCGGAATGATGAGGCTCCAGACAGAAGCCGCCACCATGACTCCCGCCGCAAAGCCCATCAGGGATCGCTGCAGCCGGCGGCTCATTTCCCCTTTCAGGAAAAATACAAAACCGGAACCGATGACGGTGCCCAAAAACGGCAATAATACCGCACTTAAAATTTCTGTTTTCATTTTGCAGCCTCCTTTCGGAACTTCAAAATTTTTATTTTAATGATGCATTGACTTCGCCTGCATAACGAACTGCTTCCATAGCGTCTTTCGCATCCTGCATATTTTCAAGAAAGAGCAGGGTTTTCGCATAATCACTGCCAATTTAAAATGCCTATTAATAGTATTGTAGTATACTTTTCAAAAAAATCAACTATTTTACAGCTTCATAGCAGGTGGCATTTTTTATCAGCCATTTTGATGCTTGCATCAAAGCCCCTTGTCGTTGAAATATCCCATAACCCCTTTGGCAATATCCGCAATATCGGCTGGATGATTTTACCATCGTTTCAAAAAAAGAACTTCGTCCCCAATTGAGACGAAGCTCCAGTTATTTCTATTCCGTTATTACTTCAGAAATTTGTACCGCCCTGAAAAATAACCCATATTCGCTGAATGAAGCAATCACACCAATCCCTTTGCATTGTTCAGAAGTATTTGCTGCAGCGAAAGGATTATATCTTTCAGTGATTCTTGTTCTTTAAGACCACTACAGAACTGATCTCAACCCTAAGATTTCCCCATACACCAGCCTGAACACACTGTCTTGCAGGAGGGTTATCGTGATTGAAATATTCCTTGTAAACTCCATTCATACTATCAAAATCAGCCATATCTGTAAGGAAGATATTTGTTTTGATTATGTGATCCATTGTCAGGCCCATCTCTGTAACGATCGTTTTGAGATTTTCAAGAATAATCCGTGTTTCTTCCGCTGCGGAAAGACCATAAATAATCTCCTGGCCTTTCTGCGAGATAAGACCTGAAATATATGCGATTCCAAGGGTATCATCGCGGCTTACCTGTGCAATCCAAGGGGATGGAACAGGCGCTTTTTCGGTTGTCCATTTCTCTTTCATAATTCTATTCTCCTCATATCATATCTTTTTAGATACTTTTTAAATGATGACTGAACCTATCCTTTGTTCCATAGGCCGATGCTCCATGAACATAGGTTTTGCCAGGCCCATTGATTTCTTACTTGACATTACACTGCGGACTTCCTTTTCATCAAAGCATCGGGCGCTGCGATTCCGCCAATGCGCCTATCCGGCAGCCTGTTGCTGTTTTGCAAAGGCCGCCTTCGCAGGTGCAGCGCAGTTCTGCAGGCAGCAGCTCACCAACCCTGCCCATGGTGATAATAACCTCATCCAGCGGAATAAGAGGGTTAAATCCCATTACGGCCATATTTGCACTCATAACCGCATTGGCAAGAGCAGAAACATTTCGGCTTATGCAGGGAACTTCTGTCATACCAGCAACAGGGTCACAGATCAGACCCAGCATATTCTGCATGGCCATACTTGCCGCACGGAAACACTGTAGAACATCGCCGCCAAGAAGCTGTACAACGCCTGCCGCCGCCATTGCGCTTGCAGAGCCGTTTTCAGCCTGGCAGGCGCCAACTTCGCCTCCGAAGGTGGCCTGGTTTGCAATAAACACACCAACAACGCCTGCTGCCATAAGGGCCTTGCAGATTTCCACATCGCTGCAGCCCATCTGCATACCGATATTTACCACCGCAGCCGGCACAACACCGCTGGAACCTGCTGTAGGGGAAGCTACCACAATGTTTCTCAGACAACTGTTTTCCATTACTGCAACAGCCGCAAGCATTGCCTTGCCAAGGACGCCTGTATCCACTGTTTTTATCGCTTTTATATCACGCAGCATATCCTTGCCCGGGTTTACAAGAAGCCCCGCATTGTCAGGATTATTTACATCCGGTGCCTTTGTGGATCTGCGCATCGCGTCAAGAACTTTCTGCGTAAGCGTCCAAACATCTTCTTCTGTCACATAACCATAGCTGCATTCATACTCTATGGCAAGCTGCCACAATGCTTTGTTTTTATCCTTGTTATATTCTAAAGCCTCCTGCGCATTGTGAAAGCATGGGGTTTTATTCTGGCCCTTTCCAACGCTGAGCACTGGCTTTGCATAGCGTACATAGCATACGCCATCCGCTTTTTCCAGCTCCGCAACCGGCGCAGTATCTGTGCCAAAAGCAGGTTTTACAGTAATCATAGTACCGGCAGACTGCTTTTCTGCTGTATATTCGTAACCATTTTCCGTAAGGTATTTTTCTGCTGCGGCAACACCTCCAGCAGTATCACAAAGAATAAAAATCTGCTCGCTGCCGCCGTTGATCATAACGCTGAAACCGTCAAGCTCTGTAATCTCAAACATACCTCCGCCAACGGAGAAGGTCATAATGCTCATCTCTACGCTGCCATCTTCACCATACACATCAATGCGTGCCTGATTTGGATGCTGAAAGCCAAGAGGCGCCTTTTTAAACACGATTTCCCTGCCTTCCGCTTTTGCAATTTCAACAGAGTCTTTCAGGCGCCGGTCATCTGTTGCATAACCCAGCAGACCGCCTGTAAAGCCAAAATTAGAACCCTGACCAATGTATGTGCTTGGGTATGAACCTTGCTGTTCAAAAACAATATCCGCCTTTACGATCTCTTTGCCAAACAGGCTGCGGGCTGTTCGGCCTATTCTTGCACAGCCTGCCGAATGAGAGCTTGAGGGACCTGTCATGATTGGTCCCAGCACATCGTTGTATATACTGTAATATGATTTTGCCATGGATTTTCCTCCGTATGTTATATATCTCTCGGACAAACTGCCGCTTTTTACCGTCTTGCGTGCGGCATTCTTTCATTGGGCGGCGAAACAGGTATCGTCAAGCCGAAACCAGCAACGAGGGGAGGCCATGTGCCTCCCCTGTCTGTAAAAATTTTAAGGAGGGAAGGGGTTACTTTTTTGTTATTGTAACATCACCTGTGTCACCGTCTATTTCCACCCAGTCTCCTGTTTTGATAATGGAAAACACATCCACATCCGACGGAAAATCTGCAACGGCAGGAACCTCCAACGCTGCTGTAGCAACACCGCAGCGGCTGTCTATATTAGAAAACACCCAGCCTGCAGGAGAAAAGCCTGCAACTGCTGCTGAATGGAAGTGGCCCGACCAGCCTGTTGAGCCTTTGCCGTATGGCATTACAAGAATTTTGCCTTTGATGCATTTCCCTTCTTCCGGATGGCCTTTTTCAATAATAATGCCTGTTTCATCGCTTACGCCTGCCCAGCCCTGAATGCTGTGGGGACACACGATCGCTTCACCGGCCGCTTTACCTGGAAATGCAGGTCTCGCTTTCAATCTGATAACTTCCATATACTATGCCTCCCATCTGCCCTTGATAGCGGCTTCAACGCATTTAGCTGTTGTGCCATAAAAAACCTTGCAGTTCTTCTCGTTAAGGTCTGTATGTACATAGTGTGCCTGTTTGGCTGCGTCTGTTGCAAAAGCTGTTTTTACTATGTCATAAGCGGTACGTCCGCATACCATGGGACATCCGCTGTTAAGCAGGTATGCGCCTGCATCACGGATGATCTGTGCATAACCGTTTACCTCTGCAAGATGCTGCATTGTAAAGTCTGTCCAAATCTGGAGAGATACACCCGGAGCAACCTTTTTGCCTTTGAGCATCATTGCCACATCACGGATCTCTTCAAGAGAGTAGTGAGGGCATCCAAGGGCAACAAGCTGAACATCCGCGCTGCCTGTATCGCCAACCATCGCCAGTGATTTTTCATATTCTTCCTGTGTGATAACAATGGTACGTTTTGGTTCATGGCCTGCAAGAGCTGCTTCCAGCGTTGGCGCTTCTGCTGTAGACCCTACGATGTGGCAAAGTTCGCAGCCGCTTGTTGTTGCAAGGGATGTAAAGAACTTTTTCAGCCTTGTAAGGTCAGGATGACTGAAATTGCCGACAAGAACCGGTCTTTCGTTGCCGTCGGTAAGCAATCTGCCAACGGCATGGCCAAGAATATCCCAGTCCAGGGGCGTTTCAATTCTGCACTGAACGTCAATTACATGCGTTGCGTATCTGTTTTCCAGAATGTGGTTGCCCCAGAGGGGTGTACGGCCGCAAATGGCAGACCATGCGGTCGCTTCCAGACCATCTGCATTGGCACATGCACCGTAAACAGAGTTTCCGAAAAGGATATTACTGGATTCTGTGGAAACAAAATGCTCCCCTCTAAGCGGTATCCAACCGCTGAGATAAGGTGTGCAGCTTCCTGTGATGCTTACACCTGCTTCTCTTGTAATATCAAGGAATTTGCGGTTTTTATCAAAAACCTCTTTAGAAATATTGATTGGTTCGTAGCAATAGTGGTCACAAGGGCCTGCACAGGTCTGTGAGAAGCACTCATCACTGAATTTATCCATCTTATATATCTTGTCGCTGTGTTCACAGAGAACCATTCTTGAAAAAATTTCATCATAGTCATCGCTTTTTACTGCGTCAAGATATGGATGATAACCAAAATATACCGTTGCCTTTGTTACGGTGCAGAGCTCCTCCGCACCAAGGGCATTTGCATATTCAACTATTTTTTTAATGGCGCGCTGCTTGAATTCGCCCATTTCGCCATTCAGCATTCTCTGTTCATAATCAGTTAATTTTACCATATGTCCTCCTTATGTTTCGCTGTTACATAACGCCGAAAAGGTTTGGCAGGAATGTAGCAAAGGGTTCAAAATAAGTTGTAACTATAAGTGTTGGCAGCCATGCAAAGAGAATAAGCGCAAGGTCCGGGCCAAGCATATCTTTCACCTCTGCCTTTGAAATGCGGCCGGCAAGATAAAGCAATGGCGCTGTTGGAGGTGTAACGTTGCCCATACCAATGTTAACGCCAAGAATAGCAGCAAAGTGGATGGGAGAAACACCAAGCTCCGTCATAATCGGGAGAAGAATTGGCGCTGCAAGGATTGTTGCAGAACAGTCGTCCATAAGCATCCCCAAAATAACCATAAAGATATTGATGAGAACAAGCAGAATGATTCTGTTATCGGAAATGGATGTCAGGAAACCCAGAATCATATCCGGCAGATTTTCGGATGTGTAAAGACGGCAGAGGATCTGCACGGAGAACAGCATTGTCATAATAACACCGGCTGTTTCCCCTGCTGCAACAAGAGATTCCTTAAGAACTTTGCCGTTAATACGTTTGTAGTAGAACCAGCCGACAGGAATAGCATAAACAACAGAGATAGCTGCTGCTTCCGTAGCTGTAAGGATACCACCATAGATAGAGCCAAGGATGATGACCGGCATCAGAATTGCAGGAAAAGCACTTGTGCCGCCCTGACCCTTCAGGCGTTTTTTCTTTTCTTCTTTTTTCTTTGCAGCGTTAACTACTTTTTCGTAAACTTTAATATTCGGGTTACGTTTTGCATACCAAAGGTTAACAAGGCTGAAAAGAACGATAAGTGTAATACCAGGCACCACTGTTGCAAGGAAGCAGGCCAAAACAGAAGCCCCTGTGGACCAGGCATACAAAATCATAAGCATGGAGGGTGGAATAAGAATACCAAGCACACCAGAGGATGCAAGCAAAGCGCCGATGAGCCCTTCCGGATAACCGTTTTCTTTCAGACGGGGTGTCATAATGCCGCCGATACAAGAAAGCGTAGCGGAAGAAGAACCGGAAACCGCGCCGAAAACACCACAGGCTACAACCGTAACGATACCAAGACCGCCTTTAATTTTGCCAACGAATTTTTCTACTGCACCGATAAGCTGTTCCCCAATACCGCCCTTGTCCATAATGGAACCGGCAAGAACAAAAAGCGGAATGGTCAGCAGAAGAATTGAGTTTGTTTTGTTATAACCAAACATCATAAGCATGGAGGGGTCATAACCGCCTGTAAGACAAACGCTCAAAGCCGAGGCCAGAAATGCCAGCGGAATTGGAACACCTATAACAAGAGTTACAAGCAATACAATTAATGCAATAATTACGATCATGCTTCCACCTCCTCTTTTGTTTCTTTCTTTTTAAAGTTCATAATCGTTTTAATCAGGTCACGGATAATATAAAGTGTCCATGCAAAAAACGATATGAGCATCGGGAACTGGGCGATAACGTTGGGAAGTTTAAATACATTGGATTTTGCGCCCATCTGCAAAGAAAACATTACATAGTCAAAGCACCATTTTGTTGCTACTGAACAAATTACAAGGCTTATGATAACCTTTATAAGTTCCATAATATTAAGGACTGTCTGGTTTTTACAGAACATACTCATCATATTTGCATTGATATGCGTATCTTTTTTTCCCGCAATTGCACTGCCCATAAAATAAAGCCAGAAAGCACAGAACAATGTGAGTTCTTCATAACCATAAAAGTCCATTTTAAGAAAATAACGCATGAAACCGGCAGCTACGATCAATGAACAGGTGGCAATACCTGTAATTGTCATGATCCAGTTAGCGCAGAACTCAAAGAGGTCATCAATTTTTTTCAAAATACTAATCATTGAATTTTCCCTCATTTCTTTTAGAATAGAATATTGCATTTAAAATTCTGCGGCAGCTTCAAAATTTCAAGCTGCCGCGTTTGTTGTTCAAAATTTCTTTATAGCTTTATCGAATATTTATTCAATACTTGCAAGGATGCTGTCCAGGAATTCCTGAGATGTATTTTTCGCAAGTTCAGGCCATACATTTTCACGAACATAGTCTGCCAATTCAGCTCTTTCTTCATCTGTGAATTCAACAACATTGATGCCTGCATCTCTCATAAGCTGCATATAGCTATCATCGTCTGCCGCTGCAAGCTCGAAAGATTTTTCACATTCAGCTTTGATGATGGCATCAATAGCTTCCTGGTCTTCAGGAAGAAGCTTGTTCCAGGTTTTTTCACTCATATAAATCTGCGTTGCTTCCTGTGTAAGCATATAGTGATAATAGTTATTGATAACATCACGGAAGTACAGGTAGTTCAGGTTTGGAGGACCGCCTACCCAGCCCTGAACCGTGTTGGTCTGGATAGCTGTGTATGTATCGGAATAAGCGATCGTAGATGTTACAAAGCCAAGGGCTCTTGCCGGAATAGAAAATGCATCAACACCGGGAACACGAACAATTGCGCCCTTATCCGCACCAGGGACTGCGGCATCTGTAATTTCCGGACCTGTACCTACACCGGAGAAGCCTTCGCAGTAGAAACCGAATGTGTGGATGCCCATATTCTGGCCAATTTCGTATACCGTTTTGTACAGATAGTTGTCTGGAGCATAAGCAATTTTCAGTTCATCATAGTTGGAACCGAGATAGGGAAGCATAGCGCCAGACATACGGGCATCGTATGTTTCAACCATTGTTGTATGCGCCATATCAATTGTACCCACCATAACTTCTTCCACAACAGATGTGTAGTCGCCCAGAGAAGAGTCTGTATAAAGTTCAACTTTTACACGTCCCTCTGTGGCTTCTTCGATAGCATCACAGATAGCCTGGTCAGATTTGGTTGCTGTACTGTCGCCAGGATGCTGATTTGCAAATTTGAGAACAATAGGCTCAAATTCATCCGGACTTGCTGCTGATTGCTGGTCAGACGCCCCACCTCCGCAAGCAGCCAATGAAAATGTCATTGTGCCTGCAAGCAATAATGCCAATCGTTTTTTCATGAACCTTCCTCCTTTGATTAATAATGAATATTATCCTCATAAAAATGTTCACCCGGAAATTCTGTGAAGGTGATCTGCACAAAGTCTTTGCCCTTCGCTTTCAGCAAATCTGTTAAAGACTGTGCAACCTTGTCACACACTTCCTGTGGCCTGTGTATCCAGTAAACATCAACCGCAACTTCTTCTGCCGCATCAACACGGCGGATCGGGGAATAAAAAACCTTTACCCATTCCTCCTTTGTCTGCGCAGCTTCCACAACAGCCATTTTCAGCTCCTGTGCGATTTTTTTCAGCTCCTTTTCCTGTATGCGGCGTACTGTAATATGTGGCATAATCATCCTCCTTTTCCAGAATTCTTCAATTTGTAAAATTTTTATGAAAATTTATTTAATTGTGTTAGAATAACCGTAAGTGTATTAAGGGTTTAGAAAAATTAAACTTTTAGAAAAGGTGGAGTTAAAATTGGATTTAGTATTTATGATAATATTTATAGTTATTTCAGCAGTATATATGTTTCTTAGTATACAGAAGAAGAAGAAAGGTAGTTTTATTCTAGGGTCGGTATGCTTTGTTATTTTTTCAATAATGGCTGTTATGGTATATTTAGCACAATATAACAA
>X73_One_humped_Camel__coassemble_365_pt1 | contig 12527 bp, 13 predicted proteins | sample X73_One_humped_Camel__metabat2_low_PE_007 | metagenome-assembled genome bin X73_One_humped_Camel | reverse complement strand
GCTTTATAGACATACAGAAATGATAAAGTTTTTAAAGAAGCTGCTGTTTTCCTCTTTCGATGGCTCTTTCTAATGCGGAAAGGAATTTCTCATCATCCTCTTTGGTGCGTTTGCGGATATGGCCGCCCCGGGATTTTTTCTGTCTTCTCATTTCCCGGGAAAGATGGCGTTCAAAGAGCATACGGTCGATGTTTTCCTGGGTATAGAAAAAGCCGTTGGGATGCAGGACAACGGCCTTTTTGGCCAGAAGCAGAGAGGCCAGTCCGTAATCCTGGGTGATACAGATATCGCCGGCCTGGGTACGGTTGGCAATGGCGAGGTCGGCGCTGTCGGCACCCTGGTCAACGGTAACGACAGTGACGAAGGCTTCGTTGTAAAAAAGCATGTGGGCCGCGTCACAGACCATAATCACTTCCAGTTCATGTTTTTTTGCACAGGAAATGATCCATTCTTTCACAGGGCAGGCATCGGCGTCTACCATGATTTTCATTCCTTTTTCCCCCTTTCAGAAGAAAACCCCCGCTGCTTTGCGGGGGAATATGTATCAGAAGCCCAGCTCTTCGCCGATGAGGATGACTTTGATCCTGCCTGCGGGGCGGCAGACTCTTGTTACCAGCACCTGATTGCAGTTGCATTCTTCGGATACACAGTTATGGCATGTGCCGTCAATAGCACAAGGCGTTTTGCCCATGAAACGCATGCTGTTTACAGGAGCCACATAGCTGCGCACTCTTTTGATGGCCGCATCCACATCCTGCGCCACTTTATTCAGACCTGCCAGAACAATGACATTGCTGGGGCCGAAAGAGATGGCGGCTACACGGTTGCCTGTGCCGTCGATATTGACCAGAACGCCGTCTTCGGAAAGGGCATTTGTGCTGGTCAGGTAAAAATCTGTCAGAAGGCCCTGACGGTGCATTTCACGCATTTCTGCGGGATTTGCGGCGGTATCTCTGTCGATGACGCTGTAATTGCCTTCTTTTACTGCTTTTGTCAGGCCCATGTCACGGATGGTCATGGAGCCGCCCCAGGAAACACTGCTGCCTTCCGGCATCAGAGACAGAGCCTTTTTGATAGCTTCAGCGGCGGTGGGGCAGTAGTACGCCTCGAAATGGCGGCGTTCCAGGTTTTTCACCAGAGTAGCGCCAAGCAGTTCTTTTCTTTTTTCCATTGGTGTCATAAAAATTACCTCCTCTGCGTTTTTCTCTTGGATAGATTGTAGCATAAAATGGGAAAGGCCGCATCCTTTTTTCCTTGCAAAGGGGAGATTTGTCCTTTATCATAGAAGAGAGGTGAGATTATGAAGCGAATCGAAAGCCGTGACAATAAATGGGTCAAACGGCTGAACGGATATAAGATAAAGAAAAACAGAGATAAGGAAGGCGTTTTTGTGGCAGAAGGCCTGCGCTTTATCGGCGAAGTGCCTGCAAAGTGGCCTGTGGAGGCCTATGCGGTCAGCGAAACCTTTGCCAAGGAAAATGACCTTTCTTTTTACGAAAAGAAGGCGGAGCTCCTTTGCCTGCCTGACCCATTGTTTGCTTCCGTCTGTGATACAGAAAATCCTCAAGGTATTCTGGCGGTCTGTAAAAAACTGGAATGGAGCGAGGAAGAGATTTTTAGAAAGAAAACTCCTTTCCTGATTTTGGCAGAGGAACTGAATGACCCCGGCAATCTGGGCACTGTCATCCGTACGGCCGATGCCTGCGGGGCAGACGCAGTTTTTCTCAGCAAAGGCAGCGTGGACCTGTATAATCCCAAGGTGCTGCGTTCCACCATGGGCAGCCTGTTCCATGTGCCCGTATTCCAGAATGTGGATCTGTGTGAACTCTCCGGAAAGCTGAAGGGAAACCATATCCCTCTGTATGCGGCCCATTTGAAAGGGGATACTTACCCCTATGGACTCGATTTGACGGAAAGCTGTGCCTTTCTCATCGGCAACGAAGCCCGCGGCCTTTCCGACGATGCGGCAGACCTTTGCGACAGATGGGTGAAAATTCCCATGCCCGGCCAGGCAGAAAGCCTGAATGCTTCTATTGCGGCAGGGGTGCTGATGTATGAAGTGGTCAGACAGAGATTGAAATAAAAAGAAGCGATATTCCAAAATCACCGGAGTATCGCTTCTATTTTTTATGCTTTGGGGATTTGTCTTCCTTCATGGTCCATTTCAAATTCTCCCCGATGGATGAGTTCGGAAACGGGGACGATATCGAAGCCTTTGTTTTTCAGCCCTTTCAGGATGGTATCCAAAACTTCAGGCGTATATTTCGCATCGTTATGGAAGAGGATAATGGAGCCGTTGCCCAGATGCTTGTGGTTTAGCACCTGATTGATCTCCGCATTTGCGCCCTGTTCCTTCCAGTCCAGACTGTCCACATCCCATTGAATGGTATAATAGCCGTTTTTGGTAGCAGTTTCGATGACCTCGTTGTCATATTCTCCGAAGGGAGGGCGGAAGAGATCCATTTCAATGCCCGTCAGGTCTTTCACGTTCTGATGGCATTTCTGCAATTCTTCCGTGATCTGCTCTGCTGTTTGCTGGGCCATGTGAGGGTGGGTGGCGGAATGATTGCCCAAATCGTCGCCTGCCACCGCGATTTTTCTTACCTCTTCGGGGTATCTTTCCACCCAGTAGAAAAAAAAAAAAAAAGTGGCCTTCACGTCATTTTCCGCTAAAATACGCAGCAGTTCATCGGTATCATCTGCACCCCAGGCGGCATCAAAGCTGACGGATACCTTTGGTTCTTCTGTCTGCACACAGTAAATAGGCAGTTTTCGCTCCCCATTGGCTGAAACAACAGCAGAGACCCGCTGGATGGCCGGGGGCAGGGAAAGGGCGGCGGAAAGCAGGAGCAATCCGCCCAGCAGCGTGAATCCGACGATTTTTTTATTGATATGTATGGTTTTGATAAATTTCATGACATTCTCCGAGGGGTTTTTTATCAATATATTTTCCGGGAGGAAGAAAGAGAATAGGAGAGAATAAAAAAAGAACGTTTCTGTATGAGAGAAACGTTCCCGTTTATCAGCGGTTGAGCCACCAGATGCTGAAATTCAGCACAGCAGCAAAGAGACACCACAGGAGATAGGGGATCTGAAGCTTTGCTGCCAGCTTATCGATCTGGGCAAATTCCTTTATCATTTTTGCCACTAAGCTGATCAGAAGCAGCAGCCACAGGAACCCAAGGAAATAGTTCTGGAAGCCAAAAAAGATCACAGTCCAGAAGAAGTTGACAATGAGCTGGGCTGCGTATGTTCGCAGGGCTTGTTTTTTCTTTGGATCGCTGCTTTTCCAGATGCGGGCCGCACTGATACCCATTAGGGTATAGAGAATGGTCCAGACGATGGGAAAGACAGCCTCCGGCGGCTGGAACCATGGTTTTTCCAGCATCTGAAAATAAGGCATTCCCTTCATGGTGAAAACGGCGGAAATGCCGCCTATAGCCAGGGGAATGGCAATGGAAACTGCGTATGGCTTATATTTTCTCCATTTCATATACATCACCCATATATACTATGCCCACGGGGAATGGTTTTATGAATTACCCTGTTCCTGACGCTCCAGATATTTGGGGATCTTCCTCTAGTTCCAGGTCGAAGCAGCCTTCAAAATTTTCCAGGCCTTCTTTTGGCATCCATTGGAACAATGGAGCAGATAACATAGGTTCCGTATATTTTTTTATAGAGACCATTCCATTTCACCCCTTTTTTCTGCATGGTAGCACAGAAAGGAACGGTCATCAAACAAAATCAGAAAAATAGTAAAATAACAAAAAATTTCATTGACAAATAAACAGAACTGTATATAATTAAAGATAAGTTTATTAAATATCGGTTTAATCAGATAAGCAACTATAAAGAAGGTGAAGGATTGACACAAAGAGAACGTGAGATTTTTGAGATCATCCAAAAAAATCCGATGATCGAGCAAAGTCAGATCGCAGCCATGCTGAACATTGCCCGCAGCTCTGTAGCAGTACATATTTCTAACCTGCAGAAAAAGGGATACATCCTCGGCAAGGGATACCTTCTGAAGGAGCAGGATTATGTGGTGGGCATCGGCGCAGCCAATGTGGATATCCACGGGCACAGCAAAAAAGCCATCAATCTGAGGGACTCCAACCCGGGCCGCATGAATGTTTCTGCCGGCGGGGTAACGAGAAATGTTTCGGATAACCTGTCCCGTCTGGGGGCTTCTGTAAAACTTATCACCGCTTTGGGCGATGACGTTTATGCAGAGCAGATTCGCACAGAATGTGCGGCGGCAGGGATAGACCTGAGCCACAGCATGGTGGTGGAAAATCACCCCTCATCCACATATATTTCCATTCTGGATGAAAAAGGGGATATGTTTGTGGCCATGAGCGATATGACTGTGCTGCAGAAAATGAATATGGATTATCTGGAAACAAAGGCCAGCATTATCACCGGCGCCAAGATCATCACCTGTGACAGTGGCCTGCCTTCTGAAGTGCTGGAAGGCATTTTGGATACCTTTGGCAGACAGCAGCCCGTATTTATTGACCCTGTTTCCTGCGCTTATGCGGAAAAAATCAAACCTTATGTGGGAAAATTCCATACCATCAAGCCTAACCGGATGGAACTGGAAATTCTGGCGGATATGCCCATCCGCAATGATGATGACCTGAAAAAGGCCTGTGAGATCGTTCTGGAAAAAGGTGTGCAGCGCCTGTTTGTCAGCCTGGGCGGCGATGGCTGCTTCTATATGGACAAGGAAGGCAGACAGATGCAGCGCAAGCTGAAACCACTGGAAGAAATGGTAAATGCCACCGGCGGCGGCGATGCCTTTATGGCGGCGGTGATTTATTCCACCCTGCATGAGTTGAGCATTGAAGAAACCCTGGATTATGCCCTAGCGGCAGGTCTGGCGGCCATTTCCCATGAAAGAACCATCAACCCTGAAATGAGCATTGACACTTTGGAAAAAATTTTAAAGGAGAGAAAATAACATGAACCTGGAAAAATATCTGAGCATTACACCCGAAATCAAAGAAGCAATCGAAGCTGGCAAGCCTGTAGTAGCACTGGAAAGCACGATCCTGAGCCATGGTATGCCTTACCCTGAAAACGTTGAATTCGCTCACAAGGTAGAAGAAATCGTTCGCGGCGAAGGCGCGATCCCCGCTACAACAGCAATTCTGAACGGTCAGCTGAAGGTTGGTCTGACAGCGGAAGAACTGGAACTGATGTGCAAAGGCGAAGGCGTTGGCAAAGTCAGCCGTCGTGATGTTGCAACATATGTTGCGGCAGGCCTGCCCGGTGCAACAACAGTAGCTACGACCATGATGATTGCAGCAATGGCTGGCATCAAGATCTTTGCTACAGGCGGCATTGGCGGTGTGCACCGTGGCGCTGAAACAACAATGGATATCTCTGCTGACCTGCAGGAACTGGCTAACACACCCGTTGGCGTAGTTTGTGCCGGCGCAAAATCCCTGCTGGATATTGGCCTGACACTGGAATACCTGGAAACAATGGGTGTTCCCGTGCTGGGCATGGATACCAATGATTTCCCCGCATTCTATTGCAGAAAGAGCGGATTCGGCGTTGATTTCAACGTAGAAAGCCCCGAACTGTGCGCAAAGATTCTGAAAACAAAATGGGAACTGGGTCTGAAAGGCGGCGCAGTTATCGCAAACCCCATCCCTGTGGAATGGGAACTGGATTTCGATGAAATGGAAGCAGTTATCAACAAAGCTCTGGAACTGGCAAAAGAACAGGGTATCAAAGGCAAAGCAACAACACCTTTCCTGCTGAGCCATATCAAAGAGATCACAAAAGGCGTTGCTTTTGCATCCAATAAGGAACTGGCATACAACAACGCAAGAATGGCAGCAAAAATTTCTGTTGCAATGAGCAAAATCTGATTTTAACATTGAAAGGCACCCGAATGGGTGTCTTTTTCTTGCATTTTTCCTGCAATCTGCTACAATTATGAAGTTAACAGAAATGTTTTGATATAAAGGAGAAATGATAAATGGAAGAAATGGTTTTTCAAATCGGGCCTATCCGTCCCCCCAGTGAAGCAAACAGCCTTCTTCTGCGGGTGACCATCAACTGCCCCTGGAATAAATGCAAATTCTGTATGCTATATAAAAAATATGATTTCCATACCCGCCCCGTGGAGGATGTCAAAAAAGACATCGATACCATGGCGGAGCTGAGAGACCGTATCCTGCAGTACAAAAACGGCGATGACTGGGATATTGAAGCCATCAACAGAGATTATCAGGCGCTGACCACAGACGATCAGAGATGGTGCTATCAGATGGTGTTCCGCTGGATGACGGAAGGGGACTGCAACTCCATTTTCCTGCAGGATGCCAACACCATGTGTCTGCGTCCTGACTGGCTGGCGGAGATCATCCGCTATGTGCGTGTGAAGCTGCCGGAAATCAAACGTATCACATCCTACGGCAGAGCAAATACTCTGGCGAACATCAGTCCCGAGGATTATGAAATGCTGAAGGAAGCAGGGTTAGACCGCATCCATTCCGGCTACGAGTCCGGCTCTGATAAGGTGCTTGCTCTGATTGAAAAAGGCTGTACTCAGGAAGAACAAATCATTGGCGGCAGGAAGGTAAGGGAAGCCGGCATTGAGCTTTCCATCTATTTCATGCCCGGCGTTGGCGGCAAGGAGCTTTCCGATGATAATGCCATCGAAACGGCCAAGGTCATCAATGCGGTGAACCCCAATTTTGTGCGCCTGCGCACCTTTGTTCTGAGAACAGGCTCCCTGATGGAAGAGGTCCGTGATTCCGGCAAATGGACAGAAGATACGGATATGAATAAACTGCTGGAGATCAGAAAACTGATTGCCCATATTGACCCCAGCAAGGCAAATGGCAAAATCACCAGTGACCATATCATCAATCTTTTGCAGGAAGTAACCGGCAATATGGACACAGACATTCCCTGGATGCTGGAATATATCGATTCCTTCCTGGCCCTGCCCAAATTAGAACAGAGAAAGTATCAGATGGCCCGCCGCATGGGATTCCCTCTGGATTGGAAGCAGCTTTGGCGGATGCGGGAAAGCGACCTGCTGCTCATTGAAGACCTGGCGAAAAATCTGGTGGATGAAAAAGAATGGGAAAAGAAACTCCATGCTTACATGGACCACTATATCTAAGGAGGCATTGGCATGAATGCGGAAACGATTTTTACGGCTATTATCCCTGCAATACTGATCTTCTTTCTGGTTTTCTTCAATATCAGAAAAATGCAGAAGCAGGCGAAGATCATGAAGATGGAGCATGAAGGCAAATGCGGCACCGGCTGCGCAGGCTGTGCCCACAGCAAAGGATGCAACAGCGAGAAAAAAAAACTGGATAAATAAAAAATGGGCCCCGGTGAAAACTGCGGGGCTTTTTTCATTCCATTGGGAGAAACTTGACAGAAACGCATTTTGCCATTAAACTGTATGTTAAGTTTCTGTGTCGATTTTTTAGTTTTGGAGGATGATGATTTGGAAGCATATATAGGTCTGGTCCTGTCTTTGATGCTGAATATTTATTTTATCATCAAATGGGGCGGCAGACAGGTGAAAGGGCAGGAAAATACCATCACCGAAGAGGAGATTCGTCAGATGGTGGATGCCGGCGGCGATAACGGCTCCATTGATGAAAATGAAAAGGAAATGATCAATAATATCTTTGAACTGAACAATCTTTCCGCAGGCAGCATCGCCACCCATCGGACGGATATCGTTGCCGTTCCCCTGGATGCCACGCTGGAGGATATCAAAAGCGTTACGGCGGAGGAAAAATTTTCCCGTATCGTGGTCTATGATGATAATATCGATAATATTGTCGGCGTATATCATGTAAAGGACATGGTGAAGTACATCCTTGCCGATGTGAACCGTGTGGAAGAGGGTAATTTCCATCTGGAAGACATACTTATGGAGCCTTATTTCGTGCCTTTTTCCAAAAAGGTGGATGAATTGCTGGAAGAAATGCAGCTAGAAAAGGTGCATATGGCCATCGTCATCGATGAATACGGCGGTACGGCGGGCATCGTTACCATGGAAGATATTATGGAGGAGATTTTCGGCAATATCTTCGATGAATACGATGAGGAGGAAGAAGAAGACATCACTTTGGTTGAGGGAAATATCTATCGCATCAATGGCTCCACAGACCTGCAGGATGTGGAAGAGCAGTTGGAGGTAAAATTTGAGGAAGATGAGGATTATGATACCCTTGGCGGTTATCTGATCGGCCGACTGGGCCGCATTCCGGAAGAGGATGAAGCCATTGAAATGAACCTCCATGGCTGGCGGTTTCAGGTGGAGGCTTTTGAGGAAAAACGTATTCTGAAGGTTCTGGCGGCAAAATGCCCCGAAGGCGCAGAAGAAGAGACTGTTCCTGAGGAGACATAAGGAGATATAAAAAATAAGGAGGAATGAAAAATGTTAAATGAAAAAGTAGTAGCTCTTTTGAACGATCAGATCATGAAAGAACTGTATTCTGCATATCTGTATCTGGATTTTTCCAATTTCTATGAAGAAAAAGGCTTGGATGGCTTTGCCAACTGGTACCGTATTCAGGCGCAGGAGGAAAGAGACCATGCCCTGCTGTTCTATGATTACCTGCATAACAACAGCGAAAAGGTAACTCTAGGCGCCATCGATGCTCCTGGCGCAACGCTGGTGGAACTGGGCGATCCCCTGCAGGAAGGCTTGAAGCATGAACAGTATGTAACAGACCTGATCCATACCATCTATGCTGCGGCGAAAGAAGTAAACGACTTCAGAACCATGCAGTTTTTGGATTGGTTCGTTAAGGAACAGGGCGAAGAAGAAAAGAATGCCAGCAACCTGATCACAAAAATGGAACTGTTTGGCAGCGACCCCAGAAGCCTGTATCTCTTGGATCAGGAATTGGCTGCAAGAGTATATACAGCACCTTCTCTGGTTCTGGATTGATTTTGAACGAAAAGACACGGTTTTCCGTGTCTTTTTCTTATGCACCAAAAAATATGTCCATCCATAATCTGAAAAAGAAAAGAAGGAGAGGACGGAATTTTTATGCCCAATCAGAACTGGTATGAAACAAGCGATGATATGCTGATGCCTTTGCCCCTGACAGAAGCGGATGTCAGCATGGAGGTAGAGGAGGAAGCCCTGACGGAAGAAAGGGTGGACAACAGCGCCCAGCGGCGCTTCCCCAGCATTACGCTGCCCAATAACACGAACATCACCGTTATTCCCATCATTCCTGGCATTACACTCTTTGGCTACATTCGGTTTATGAACGCCAGCCCCGGGGAACAGCGGGTGGATATTTACGCCAACGGCAGAAGGGTAGCCGCAAATCTGCTGTATCGGGACTTTACGGAGTATATGAAGGTTTTTCCTGGCTGGTATCGCATCGCCGTATATCGGGCCGGAACGATCACAAATCCTCTGACTGTAACACGGCTGCAGGTGCAGGCCAATACCATTGCCACGGTGGCTGTGACAGGGCTGGCGGGTGATATTTCCACCCAGGTCATCAATGACAGCCGCCGCTTCCTGAACCGGAACCGTGCTTACGTCCGTTTTGTGCAGCTTTCCCCCAATGCACCCACCATGGATGCCTACTGGGATGATGCCCTGGTGCTGGCGGAACTGAATTATGGCGATGTGAGCCGTTACCTGACCACAACGCCCGGCAGCCATAACCTGAAGATGCGAGATAGCCTCAGCGGGGCAAATCTGGTGGAAAGCCCGGATGTTTCTGTGGAAGGCGGAAAGGCCTATACCATTTATATCGTGGGTGATATCAACGACAGAACGGGCCTGCAGATTTTGGTTCCCCTGGAAGGAGCCACCTATCTGGATTTTGGTGACTGATATTCGATAATTTCGTTGTATTTTTTGGGGAAAAACCTTTGCGAAAACAGGAAAGTATGTTAAACTACTGTCAATAAATATACCGCATGAGGCAATAAAGCACGACTGAAAAAGGAGAAATTATCATGTTAAAAGGAAAAACCGTTGTTTTGGGTGTAACTGGCAGCATTGCTGCCTACAAAATGGCAAATGTAGCAAGCATGCTGGTGAAAATGGAGGCAGATGTGCATGTTATCATGACACAGAATGCCTGCCAGTTCATCACACCCGTTACCTTTGAAACCCTGACAGGAAATAAATGCATGGTCGATACCTTCGACCGGAACTTCCAGTTCCATGTGGCCCATGTTTCTATTGCGAAAAAGGCGGATGTGGTACTGGTAGCGCCTGCATCTGCAAATGTGATCGGCAAGCTGGCAAATGGCATCGCCGATGATATGCTGACCACAACGGTGATGGCATGCACCTGCAAAATCATCCTTGCCCCCGCCATGAATACCAATATGTATCATAACCCCATCCTGCAGGATAACCTGAAAAAACTGGCTGGTTACGGCTATGAGATCATTGCCCCCGCAAAAGGCATGCTGGCCTGCAGAGATGAAGGCGATGGCAAGATGCCTTCCGAAGAGGTGCTGGTAAATCATATCCTGAGAGAAATTGCCTATGAAAAAGACCTGGCCGGCATGAAGGTCATTGTGACAGCAGGCCCTACCCAGGAAAGCGTTGACCCTGTGCGTTATATCACAAACCATTCCACAGGGAAAATGGGGTATGAACTGGCAAAGGCGGCCATGCTGCGCGGCGCTGAGGTGACCTTGGTCAGCGGTGTGACATCTTTGGCAAAACCCATGTTCATCGATTATGTGCAGGTAAGAAGTGCCAGTGATATGTTTGAAGCCATGAAGGAACGCTTCCTGGATAACGATATCATCATCAAGGCCGCTGCTGTTGCGGATTATACCCCCAGCAGCTATAATGAGGAAAAAACAAAGAAAAAAGATGACGATATGTCTATCCCTCTGACCAGAACGCAGGATATTCTGAAATATATGGGGGAAAACCGCCGGGAAGGCCAGTTCTACTGCGGCTTCTCCATGGAAACACAGAATATGCTGGAAAACTCCCGTGTGAAGCTGGATAAGAAAAATATCGATATGGTCGTGGCAAACAACCTGAAAATAGCAGGCAGCGGTTTTGGTACGGATACAAACGTCGTAACCATGATTTCCAAGGAAGAGGAGATCGAACTGGAACTGCTGACAAAGGAAGAAGTTTCCCACTGCATTCTGGATGAAATTTTAAAACTGAAAGCCCTGAAAGAAAGCAAATAAAAAAACGAGAAGGGGCGGGCATCATAAGAGCGTTGATCGGCACAGCGGTTTGAACTGTTGTGCCGGTTCTTGTGTTGTTTTCTTTTCTGTGATAAGGTGCAAGCAAACAGAGCAAAAAAGAGGATTTTGGAGAACCATGGACAATGTACAAACAGGTAAATTGATTGCTGAGTTAAGAAAGAAACAGGGGTTCACACAGCAGCAGTTAGCAGATAAATTGAATCTCTCAAACAAGACTATCTCAAAATGGGAAAGTGGGGCAGGCAGCCCTGATATATCAAATTTGCTCGTTCTTGCCGAAGTATTAGGCGTATCGGTAGACGAATTATTGAGGGGTGAATTGAATAACCCCCAATTTGATACAGAGCATTGCAAAGAGCACTCACTGCGAAAGGAACTTACTCCGCAGCAGAAGATGGAAAGAGCGATCATCGCTTTGGCTGCTGCTATCGGCGCAATCCTGGGGATTTTGGCGTATAATCATGGCTGGTTGGGATAAAATGGGCTGTTCCACGGTGCGTAGACGCAATTCTACGGTGCAGAGGTGTTATTGGAGTCCTTTTTTCGCTACAATACCCCCATCAGAGAAGAAAGGAGTTTTCGTATGGAGCAGAATCAAACGCAGTTATCCCCCAAACAGAAACTAAAAATCCTGTTCGCTGCTTTGGCAGGACTTGGTATAGGCGGCGTGTTAGGGATCATTGCATATTATCAGCAATGGCTTGGATAAAACGCCTGGTAAATGCTTATAAAAGGATGCCTATTTGAGAACGGCACATAAAAAACCGGCCTATGGTTTTAACCATAGGTCGGTTTAACTGTTTTACGGACACCCGGTAAATATCGGGGTTATTTTTTTACAATTTTTCGATGATTGCGTCGGCAAATTCCTCCGTAGAAGCGCAGCCGCCCATATCCTGGGTCAGGGTTTTCCCTTCGGAAATGACTTCGGATACTGCTTTTTCAATGGCTGCAGCCGCCTTTGCCTCGCCCAGATGGGCCAGCATCAGGCTGGCGGAAAGGATGCAGGCTGTGGGGTTGATCTTATGCTGACCGGCAATATCGGGAGCGGAACCGTGGATAGGCTCGAAAATAGCGCCGTCTACGCCGATGTTTGCGCTGGGGGTCAGACCCAAGCCGCCAACCAGGCCGGCGCAAAGGTCGGAAACGATATCCCCATAGAGGTTGGGGCAGACCAGCACATCATAATCTTCCGGATGCATGACCAGACGCATACACATGGCATCCACGATGCTGTCGTTGAATTCAATTTGTGGATATTCCTTTGCGATCTCTTTTGCGACACTCAAAAACAGGCCGTCTGTGCATTTCATAAT